>Ga0306920_100003857_pt1 | contig 19142 bp, 15 predicted proteins | sample flu12Cox44000170_FD_204666 | JGI IMG/M metagenome (GOLD analysis project Ga0306920, IMG submission 204666) | Lab enrichment of tropical soil microbial communities from Luquillo Experimental Forest, Puerto Rico - flux4day.12C.oxic.44.000.170 (v2)... | ecosystem: Environmental > Terrestrial >... | reverse complement strand
AACAGCACCTTCGACAGGTCGAACGGGACCTCGAGGTAGTGGTCGCTGAAGGTCGAGTTCTGCTCGGGGTCGAGCACCTCGAGCAGCGCCGACGACGGGTCGCCGCGGAAGTCGGAGCCCAGCTTGTCGATCTCGTCGAGGATGAACACGGGGTTGTTCGTGCCGGCGCGGCGCAGCGTCTGCAGGATCCGGCCGGGAAGCGAGCCCACGTAGGTGCGCCGGTGGCCGCGGATCTCGGCCTCGTCGCGCACGCCGCCCAGCGACAGCCGCGCGTACTTCCGCCCCAGCGCGCGCGCGATCGAGCGCCCCAGCGAGGTCTTGCCCGTCCCCGGCGGACCCACGAAGCAAAGGATCGGCCCGCGCAGGTCGCGTTTCAGCTTCAAGACCGCGATGAACTCGAGGATCCGCTCCTTCACCTTCTCGATGTCGTAGTGGTCCTCGTTCAGGATCTTGCGCGCGTGCGCGACGTCGAGCGCGTCGTCGGTCGACTTCGACCAGGGCAGGTCGGCGATCCACTCCAGGTAGCTGCGGATCGTGCCCGCCTCCATCGCGCCGGGCGGCTGCGCGGCCAGGCGCTGCAGCTCGCGCTCGGCCACGGCCATCACCGCCTCGGGCACGTGGGCCTCCTCGATGCGGCGGCGCAGCTCGTCGACCTGGTCGCTCGGGGACTCGTACTCGCCGAGCTGGCGTCGGATCGCCCGCGCCTGCTCGCGCAGCACGTACTCCTTCTGGCTGCGCGACAGCTCCTCCTGGACCTGCGAACGGATCTCCTGCTCCAGCGAGCGGACCTCCTGCTCGCGCGCCAGGTGTTCGGACAGACGCTCCAGCCGCTTCTGCACGTCGGGCGTCTCGAGCAGCTGCTGGCGCTCGTCGACCGACAGCCCCAGGTTCGCCGCCACCACGTCGGCCAGCGCCGACGAGTCGGAGAGCTGCGCGACCATGGTGCGCACCGGCTCCGACACGTTCTGCGAGCCCTCCGCGATCACCGCGAACTGGCGGCTCACGTTGCGGTGGAGCGCCTCGAGTTCGAGCCCGGACACCATCGTCTCCTCGAGCGGCCGGATGCGCGCGCGCAGGTAGGGCGCCGTCTCGAGGAACGACTCGATCGCGACGCGGCGCAGGCCCTGCACCCAGAGCCGCTGTGCGCCGTCCTCGCCCTTGGCCATGCGCAGCACGCGCACCGCGGTCCCGACCGAGTACAGGTCGGCCGGCCCGGGCTCCGCCTTGTCGGGATCGCGCGCCGCGACGGTGACGATCAGCCGATCGCTCGCCAGCGCGTCGTCGACCAACCGCTTCGCGCGCTCGTTGGTCGCGACCATCGGCGCGACCAGCGTCGGAAAGAGCACGGTGTTGCGCAGCGGCAGCACCGGCAGCACCTCGGGCAGCGTCTCGTCCGCGTGCGCTTGCGGCACCGGCGGCTGCTCGGTCTCTTCGCTCTCTCGCGCCTCTTCTTCGCTCACTGCGCTTTCACCGCCACCACGCGCGCCGCGCTCTCCTTGCGCGGCAGCTCGATGGTCAGGATTCCGCTCTCCAGCCGGGCGCTCACCCGGTCTGGATCGTACGACGCGCGCATGCGCAGGACCCGCTCGAACGTCCCCTGCGCGATCTCGATCAAGAGGTGCCGCTGGCTCTGGCCCGCGCGCGTGAAGCTCCGCCGTCCGGTGACCTGCAGGTACTCGCCGTCGACCACCACCCGCACGTCGTCGCCCGACACGCCTGCGAGTTCGACCCGCACCACGATCGCGCGCTCGGTCTCGTAGACGTCGAGCGCAGGGCGCCAGGCTTCGGAGCCGGCGGGAAGGCGGACCGCGCCCGCGAGCGCGCGCTCGAAGGCCCGATCCATCTGCTCCTCGAGCTCCGCCAGCTCGCGGGCGATCTTTCCCCGCTCGACGTGCATCCCGCCGTCCGGCTCACTTCTCCTCGGTGAAGTCGGCGTCGACGACCTGCCCGTCCTGCGGCCCGCCGTTTGGCTTCGCACCCGCGGCGCCGCCGCCCGGCTGCTGCGCCTGGCCCGCCGCGGCCTCGGCCTTGTACAGCGCCTCCGACACCGCGTGCAGCGCTCGCTCCAGCTCCTCGCGCCGCGACTTCAGCTCGCCGGCGGACGCCTCCTGGTTCTGCAGCAGCGTGCGGGACGCGCCGATCGCGTTCTCCAGCGTGTTCAGCGCCGCGACCGGGATCTTCTCCTTGTGCTCGCGAACCTGCTTCTCGGCCTCGTAGGTCATGCTGTCCAGGCCGTTGCGCAGGTCGATCCGCTCGCGCCGCTGCTTGTCCTCGGCGGCGTGGCTCTCGGCGTCCTTCACCATCTGCTCGATCTGGCCCTTGTCGATGCCGCTCGAGCCCTGGATCTGGATCGACTGCTGCTTGCCGGTCGCCTTGTCCTTGGCGGAGACGGACAGGATGCCGTTCGCGTCGATGTCGAAGGTCACCTCGACCTGCGGCATGCCGCGCGGCGCGGGCGGAATCCCGTCGAGGATGAAGCGCCCGAGCGTGCGGTTGTCCGACGCCATCTCGCGCTCGCCCTGCAGCACGTGGATCTCGACCTGCGGCTGGTTGTCGCTCGCGGTGGAGAACGTCTGGCTGCGCTTGGTCGGGATGGTGGTGTTGCGCTCGACCAGCTTGGTGGTGACTCCACCCAGCGTCTCGATGCCGAGCGAGAGCGGCGTCACGTCGAGCAGCAGGACGTCCTTCACCTCACCGGTGAGCACGCCGGCCTGGATCGCCGCGCCGATCGCCACCACTTCGTCGGGGTTCACGCCGCGATGCGGCTCCTTGCCGAAGAAGCTCTTCACCAGCTCCTGCACCTTGGGGATCCGGATCGAGCCGCCGACCAGCACCACTTCGTCGACGTCGCCCGGCGCGACGCCGGCGTCCTTGCAGGCGCGCCGAACCGGCTCGAGCGTGCGCTGGATCAGGTCGTCGATCAGCTGCTCGAACTTGGCGCGCGACAGGCGCAGGTTCAGGTGCTTGGGGCCGGAGGCGTCCGCCGTGATGTACGGCAGGTTGATCTCGGTCTCGGTGACGGTGGAGAGCTCGATCTTGGCCTTCTCCGCGGCCTCCTTCAGCCGCTGCATCGCCATCGGGTCCTTGGTCAGGTCGACGCCCTGGTCCTTCTTGAACTCCTCGACCAGGTAGCGCATGACGCGGTCGTCGAAGTCGTCGCCGCCCAGGTGCGTGTCGCCGTTGGTCGAGAGCACCTCGACGGTGTTGTCGCCGACCTCGAGCACGCTGATGTCGAACGTGCCGCCGCCGAGGTCGTACACCGCGATCTTCTCGTCCTTCTTCTTGTCGAGCGAGTAGGCGAGCGAGGCCGCGGTGGGCTCGTTCACCAGCCGCAGCACCTCGAGGCCAGCGATCGTGCCGGCGTCCTTGGTGGCCTGGCGCTGCGCGTCGTTGAAGTACGCGGGCACCGTGATCACCGCCTGCGTGACCGGTTGGCCGAGGTACGCCTCGGCCGCGCCCTTCAGCTTCTGCAGGATCATCGCGGAGATCTCGGGCGGCGTGTACGTCTTGCCCCCGGCCTCCACGGTCGCGAGGTCGTTCTTGCCGGGCGCGACCCGGTAGGGGACGAGCTTCATCTCGCTCGTCACCTCGCTCATGCGCCGTCCCATGAAGCGCTTGATCGAGTAGATCGTGTTCTGCGGGTTGGTGATGGCCTGGCGGCGCGCGATCTGGCCGACCAGTCGCTGGCCGTCCTTGGTGAACGCGACGACCGATGGGGTGGTCCGCCCACCCTCCTCGTTCGCGATCACCTTGGGCTCGCCGCCCTCCATGACCGCGACGACGGAGTTCGTCGTGCCCAGATCGATGCCGATGACGCGTCCCATCTTGCGTTCCCCCGAAATCTGTTGTGGAAACGGGCGCTTCTACGCCCGTACCGAAGTGGGCGGCAACGTAGAGGCGGGGGACTGTCTGTCAAGCAAGGTCGAGGAAGGGCATCGAGCGGACCCGGACGACGAGGTCGCGCTCCTCGTCCACGAAGCGGTCGCCCCAGAAGCTCTTCCCGAAGACGCGCAGGCGGATCTTGTTGTCGCCCTCGCGCAGGCCCACGACCTGCCCGGCCACGCCGTTGCGGCCCACCGTCAGCGACTCGGTCACGTCCAGGCCGTTCAGCGAGCACTCGAAGGTCTCGGTGGCCACCCGCTCCCCATCGGGGAACTCGATCAGCACGTCGACCGCGCCGACCGGCACCTCGGAGCGGTCCGAGAGCGGGGTCTCGATGCGCATCAGCGGCGGACCCACGTAGACGAAACGCGCCAGCTCCGCCCGGAAGCCCCAGGCGGCACCGGCCAGTAGGACCGAGGTCACGGCGAATAGCCCCATGTACCGCTTCATCTACGTCCTTGGACGTGCTGCCGCCTCAGGCGACCGCACGAATTTGCCGATCAAAGATGCGCAACCGCGCCTCGGCGGGCGCCGCTGCCGTCTGGCAAGCGAACGCTAGTGCGCGTAGACTTCGCCGGAATTTCTTAGGTTTTTTCGCGGACTTCGCCAGCGGGGCCACGCCGCGAAGGGCTATCCCGGGGGTCGAACACGAGTGCTTCTCCGTCAAGGCATGCGCGCGCTGCAGATCGCGCTGGGGATCGCCTGCCTGGCGGTGGTGTACTCTGCGGTCGCGCCGATCGTCGGCGCGGCGGCGATCCCCACCCCGCACCTGCCGTCGGTCGAGCCCCCGCCCCCGCACGATGCCGAGTTCTCGAAGTACGACGTCATCGCGAACCGGAACCTGTTCCACGCCAAGACCGCGGAGGCCACGCCAGCCGACGAGCCGCTGAAGGAGAGCGAGCTGCGTCTCAAGCTGTGCGGAACGTTCGCGGCCTCGAACCCGGAGCACTCCGTGGCCTGCATCGACGACCAGACCGCGCAGAAGAAGCGCGCCTATCGCGTGCACGAGTCGATCACCGACGGCGTGAAGCTGATGTCGGTCGAACGCCGGCGGGTGGTGATCGACAACCGCGGGGCGCTCGAGCAGCTGAGCATGGAGGAGGACAAGACCGCCGGCGCGATCGTCCCCGGAGCCCCGAAGCGCCCCGCCGCCGCCGCGCCGCCCGCCCCGGCTCCGACCGCCAAGGTGTCGGATCGGCTGAAGGACCTGAAGGAGCAGCAGCGGCTGAACGACGTGGTCCGGCCCAAGCTCCAGGACGTGCTGAACAGCGCCCAGCTCTCGCCCGTGTACAACGAGCAGGGCCAGTTCGGCGGGATGAAGCTGACCAACATCCGACCCGGCGGCGCGTTCACCGGGATGGCGGAGAACTCGGTCTGCTTCGAGCTCAACGGCAACAAGCTCGACGGCGTGCAGCAGCTGCCGCAGGCGCTGCTCAGCATGGGTGACGGGCAAACCTGCCTGAAGTGCCGCCAGCCCGACGGCACCGAGACGACGCGATGCATCTAGGCCGGGCGTCGCTCGCGCGCGTGCTCGCGGCCGCCGTGCTGCTGGCGGGCGCCGTTGCTCGCGCACAGAACTCACCGCCACCGCCGCCCGCGGGCGCGGGGGGCGAGACCATGGTCTCGCTCGACTTCCAGGACGCCGACATCACCGAGGTGATCAGCACCATCGCCAAGGCGACGGGCAAGAACTTCCTCTACGACGACCGGGTGCGCGGGCGCGTGACCGTGATCTCGCCCGAGCCCGTGACGGTCGACGAGGCCTACCGCGTGTTCGAGTCGATCCTGGCGGTGAAGGGCTTCACCACGGTGCCGGCGCCGGGCGGCGTGCTGAAGATCCTGCCGCTGCGCGACGCCAAGGAGAACCCGATCAACACGGTGACCGGCGGAGAGCAGGCCGAGAACCGCGACACCTTCATCACCCGGCTGCTGCCGCTGCACTACGTGAAGGCCGACGCGATCAGCGACACGCTGAAGCCGCTCGTCTCGAAGGAGGCGAGCGTGATCGCGTACGGGCCCACCAACACGCTGATCATCACCGACTCCTCGGCGAACATCGTGCGGCTGTCCGAGATCATCGATCAGATCGACGTGTCCACGTACCAGGAGCAGGTGAAGCTGATCCCGATCCAGTACGCGGACGCGCAGGCGCTCACCCAGCAGCTGCAGGCGATCTTCACCGAGCAGGGCGCGAACGGCCCGGGGGGCAACCGCGGCGTTCGCGCGGTCGCGGCGCCGCAGCCGGCCGCGGTGCCTGGCGTGCCCGGCTCGGACACCGTCATCGGAAGCGCCGGCGAGCCGCGCTTCATCCCGGACATCCGCACGAACTCGATCGTGGTGATCGCGACCAAGGCGGTGCTGCACGAGATCGAGCGCATCGTCGGCCTGCTCGACTACAAGCGCAAAGGGGCGGGCCGCATCCACGTCTACCGGCTCAAGAACGCGGACGCGGACGAGATCGCGCAGACGCTCTCGAGCCTCGCCTCCGGCACGCCGGGCGGCGGGCGGCTCGGCGGCGGCCTCGGCGGCGGCACCACCCGCACCTCGCTCACCGGCGGGCTCGGCGGCAGCGGCCTCTCGGGTCTCGGCGGACAGTCCGGCACGAACCCGGCCGGCAGCGCGCTCGGCGGGCTCGGCGGCGGGCTGGGCGGATCGAGCGCGGTGGCGGAGCTCGGCGACGGCGTGCGCGTCACCAGCGACCCGCCCACCAACTCGCTGATCATCCAGGCCAGCGCCGAGGCCTTCGCCACCATCTCCGAAGTGATCGAGGCGCTCGACGTGCGGCGCCCGCAGGTGATGGTCGAGGCGCTGGTGATGGAGGTGGACGCGACTCCCTCGAACGACCTCGGCGCCGCGTGGATCACCTCGATGGCGACCAAGGACGGCAGCAGCGTCTCGGTCGGCAGCTCGAACGGCATCGACCCGAACACGATCGCCGCGATCGGCAGCATCGCCCAGGGCGGAGCGAGCGTCGGCAACTTCGCCGCGGCACTACTCGGCCGGACGGTCTCGATCCCCGATCCGAACAACCCCGGCCAGTTCATCCAGGTGCCCTGGATCCGCGCGCTGGTCACGGCCGCGGAGTCGCGCCAGGACATCAACATCATCTCGGCCCCGACCATCCTCACTGCCGACAAGAAGGAGGCGGAGATCGTGGTCGGGCAGAACATCCCCGTGCCCACCTCGCGCCTGCAGGCCGCGGCGGCGACCACCGACCCGAACAACCCGTTCCAGACCTCCCAGAACATCGCGCGCCAGGACGTCGGCGTGACGCTGCGCGTGACTCCGCAGATCAGCGAGGGCGACACGGTCCGGCTGAACGTCTACCAGGAGATCAGCCAGGTCCATTCGAACGACTCCACGCTCGGCCCCACCACGACCAACCGCAAGGTCGAGAACACCGTCTACGTGCGCGACGGCGAGGCGGTGATGATCGGCGGGATCCTCTCCGACAACCAGAACGAGACCGAGAGCAAGGTGCCCTGGCTCGGCGACATCCCGTTCCTGGGCTGGGCGTTCAAGGGCACGCACTCGGACGCGAGCAAGATCAACCTGTTCATCGTGCTGACGCCGCGCATCGTGCGCGACCCCGATGACCTGCAGCGGCTCACCGTCGAGAACCGCGAGCGCTTCCGCTCCGCCTCGGCGCCCGCGCTCGATCTCTCGGACCAGGACAAGGAGGAGCGCGCCAAGGCGCTGCAGGCCGGAGTGCCGCTGCCGATCGATCCGAATCCGGTGCGGCGCGAGCTCGAGCGCCACGATCAGCGCTATCCGGTCGAAGAGCTGCCCGCGCTGCGCCAGGAGGCGATCGACCACGAGAAGCAGCGCTCCAGCGAGATCGAGGAGATGAAGAAGAAGGAGGCCGCGGGCAGCTATCTGGTCCAGGTCGCGCACTTCGCCTCCGCCGAGGAGGCGGTGGCGCTGCTGCAGAAGCTGATCTCGCAGGGCTACGACGGGACCGTGTTCTCGCAGAGCCAGCAGGGCGAGACGATCCACTGGGTGCAGCTGGGCCCGTACACGAACCAGGCCAAGGCGCAGGCGGTCGCGCGCGACGTGAACGCGTCGCAGGGCCTGCAGTCGCTGGTGGTGATCGAGCCGTAGATGGCCACCCCGCTCGAGCTGCGCAGCGCCCTGCTCCAGCACACCTCGCTCACCGAGGACGGGCTCCAGCAGGCGCTGAAGAAGCAGGAGCAGTCCGGCCGGCGGCTCACCGACGTCCTGCTCGAGCTCGAGCTCGTGCCCGAGGGCGAGCTGCTCGGCGCGCTCGCGGGTCTCTACCGCATCCCCACGCGCGAGACGCTGGCGCCCGAAGAGGTCGACGCCGAGCTCGCGACTCAGATCCCGATCTCGTTCGCGAAGAAGCACCACATCCTGCCCGTGCGGCGCGACGGCGCGCGGCTCGAGGTCGCGATCTCCGATCCGCTGCTCACCGACCCGCTCGACGACCTGCGCATGATCTACGCGGGGGCGCGCTGCGAGCCGATGCTGGTCACGCGCCGCGCGATCCTGAACTGCATCAACCACGTCTACGACCAGGCATCGTCCGCCGAGGACGTGGCCGAGGAGTTCGCCGACACCGACCTCGCCGACATCGCGTCCGAGCTCATCTCCGAGCCCGAGGATCTGCTCGACTCGACCGACGAGAGCGCGCCGATCATCCGGCTGGTGAACTCGCTGCTGCAGCAGGCGGTGAAGGAGCGCGCCAGCGACATCCACATCGAGCCGCAGGAGAAGGACCTGGTCGTGCGCTTCCGCGTCGACAACATCCTGCACGAGCCGATCCGGCCGCTGCCGCGGCGCATGCAGCAGGCGATCACCACCCGCATCAAGATCATGGGCCGGCTCGACATCGCCGAGAAGCGCCTGCCGCAGGACGGCCGGATCGTGCTCAAGATCGCGGGCCGCGACTACGACGTGCGCCTGTCGACGCTGCCGACGCAGTACGGCGAGCGCTGCGTGCTCCGGCTCCTGCCGCGCACGCAGGAGCTGCTGTCGATCGAGAAGATCGGGCTCACCACCCGCCACCAGGAGACGCTGCGCCGGCTGATCCGCCGCAGCAACGGAATCATCCTGGTCACGGGGCCGACCGGCGCGGGCAAGACCAACACGCTCTACGCCGCGCTCGCGGACATCAACAAGCCCGAGCACAACATCATGACGATCGAGGACCCGGTCGAGATCCGGCTGCCCGGCATCAGCCAGATCGAGGTGAAGTCGTCGATCGGGTTGACCTTCGCGGCGGGCCTGCGCTCGATCCTGCGCCAGAACCCGAACGTGATCCTGGTCGGCGAGATCCGCGACCTCGAAACCGCCGAGGTCGCGATCCAGGCGAGCCTCACCGGCCACCTGGTGTTCTCGACGCTCCACACCAACGAGTCCGCGGGCAGCATCACGCGGCTGATCGACATGGGCGTCGAGCCGTTCCTGATCTCGTCGTCGCTGGTCGCCGCGATGGCGCAGCGGCTGATCCGCGTGCTGTGCAAGCGCTGCCGCGAGGCGTACACGCCGACCGACGAGGAGCTCGCGGAGATCGGGCTCCGCCGCGCGGACCTCGCCTCCCACACGATCTACCGCCCGAAGGGCTGCGTGCACTGCAACCACACCGGCTACCACGGCCGCACCGGCATCTTCGAGATCCTGCAGATCGACGACGTGATCCGCGGCATGATCACGCGCGGCGTCGACTCGAAGCAGATCCAGGACCAGGCGGTGCGGCTGGGCATGCAGACTATGCGCATGCACGGTGCGCGCATGGTGCTCGACGGACACACTTCGGTGTCGGAGATCCTGCGCCAGACCCAGGAGGAGGCCGTCGCGGCGCTCGACCCCGAGGCGGCCTAGCCCGTGCCCGTCTACCGCTACAAGGGCGTGGCCGCGGGGAATCGGGCGGTCGCGGCGACCATCGACGCGGACAGCCTGCGCTCCGCGCGCGCGAAGCTGCGTTCGGAGGGCATCTTCCCGACGGAGATCCTCGAGGGCAAGACCCGCGGCCACGAGGCGTCGGAGCTCCTGGCGAAGCTGCAGCTGCCGAGCCTGCTGCGCGTGCCGGACCTCGCGCTCGCGATGTTCTCGAGCCAGCTCGCGACGCTGATCCAGGCGGGTCTCCCGCTGGTGCAGGCGCTGTCGGCGCTCACCGAGCAGGTCGAGCGCGAGCGCTTCAAGGCGATCATCGGCAAGGTGCGCGAAGGCGTGAACGAGGGCATGTCGCTGGCCGAGGCGCTGGGCCAGTTCCCGCAGGTCTTCGACGAGCTCTACCGCTCGATGGTGCGCGCGGGCGAGTCGTCCGGCGCGCTCGCGCCGGTGCTGCAGCGGCTCGCGGAGTACGTCGAGAACCGCATGACGCTCCGCAACCAGCTGATCAACGCGATGATCTACCCGGTGCTGATGCTGGTCTTCAGCGCGGGCGTGGCGGGCGTGCTGCTGGTGAAGGTGATCCCGAACATCACCAGCATGCTGAAGGACATGAAGCAGGAGCTCCCGCTCGCCACGCGCGTGGTGATCCAGATCTCGAACGTGGTCACGCACTACTGGCTGCCCGCGCTGATCGCGCTCGCGCTCGCGGTGGTGGTGTGGAGCCGGGTGGTCGCGACCGAGTCCGGGCGGCTGCGCTGGGACGGATTCACCTTGCGCCTGCCGATCTTCGGGCGGCTGATCCGCTACGTGGCGATCGCCCGCTTCGCGCGCACGCTGGCCACGCTCACCGCCGGCGGCGTGCCGATCGTGCCGGCGCTCGACATCTCCAAGACGGTCGCGGCGAACGCGGTGATCGGCCGGGCGATCGACGACGCCAGGGACGCGATCACGCGCGGCTCGTCGATCGCCGGCACCATGCGCACCAGCGGCCAGTTCCCGCCATTGGTCACGCACATGGTCTCGGTGGGCGAGGCTTCGGGCGAGCTCCCCTCCATGCTGAGCAAGCTCGCCGACACCTACGACGACCAGGTCGAGAACGCCCTGCAGCGGCTGCTGGCGCTGCTGGGGCCGATCCTGCTGATCTTCGTGGCGCTCGTCATCCTGACCATCATCCTCTCCACGCTGATGCCCCTCATGAACATGACCTCGGCGCTGCAGTGACGGCGCCGCGGTCGTCAAAGGAAGACTCCATGCGCACCCGACGGAACGACGGTTTCACGCTGCTCGAAATCATGGTGGTGGTGCTGATCATCGGGCTGTTGATGACGGTGCTGGCCACCAACCTGTTCAAGCGGCTCGGCCAGGCCGAGAGCGAGATCGCGCGCGTGCAGGTGACCAAGCTCTCGCAGCAGCTCGAGCTGTACAAGCTCGACAACGGCACCTACCCGACCACGGATCAAGGCCTCGACGCGCTGGTGCACGAGCCCAGCAGCGAGCCGCGCGCGCGCCGCTACCCGCCCGGGGGCTACGTCACCTCCAAGGACCTCGAGGACCCGTGGCACAACCCGTTCCACTACGAGCGCCCCGGCAAGAACAACACCCAGAGCTTCGACATCTATTCCTACGGCGGCGACGGCCAGCCCGGCGGCGACGGCGAGAACGCCGACATCGGCAACTGGGAGTCGTCCACGGCCCAGCGTTGATGGTGAGTGCGCGAACCCGTTCACCAGCAGAGCTCGGATTCACCTTGCTCGAGCTCCTGGTGGTGATCTTCCTGATCGTGCTGATCACCGGCGCGTTCGCGACGAACATCAGCGGCGGCTTCGGCGTGCACATGCGCAACTCGGCGCGCGAGCTCGCCGCGGAGCTCGAGTACGTGGGCCAGCGCGCAGTCACGACCGGGCACGTGCAGCGCTTCGTGATCGACCTCGACCACCAGGTGTTCCGGGTCGAGATGGAGAAGCCGCCGCTCGACCAGGATCCCAACGCGGCCCTGCCCGACCACGCGGAGAGCCTGTCGCTGGCGCCGCCGCTCGAGATGCACGAGTTCGTCCCGATCGAGGACCGGCTCGGCGAGTGGCGCTCGCTGCCCGACGCGGAGGACGTCGCGATCCGGGCGGTGAAGCTCGGCGACCAGGTGGCCCAGGACGGCGTCGTCGCGGTCGGCTTCTCGATCGACGGCAGCACCGACCCGGCGGAGATCTGGCTGCGCGACGGCCACGGCTACGACGTCGGCGTGCGGCTGGTCGCGTTCACGGGCGAGATCCACATCGAGGAGCCGCCCGTTGTCCAGAAATAGGACACGGAGCATGGGTAGGGTGCCCATGCGATCATCGGACGGCTTCACCCTGATCGAGGTGCTCGCGGCGGTGCTGATCGTGAGCCTCGTGTTCGGGCTCCTGCTGGAGTCCGTCACCCGCAACCTCGCCGACCTCGGCCGCGTTCGCGCCGAGGCCCGCGCCGCGCAGCTCGCCGAGGATCGGCTGCGCGACATGCGCATCGAGATCGAAGCCGGCACCCGGATCGAGGACGGAGTCACGCAAGGCACCTTCGACGATCCGGACCAGGACATGCACTGGCAGATCGCGGTGACGCCGCAGACCCTCGCGCTGCCGGCGGGGTATCGCGGCGAGATGCCGCCCTCTCCCCTGTTCTATGCCCAGAACGGACCGCCGCGCGTGCCCGCTCCGGCGCCGCTTCCCGGTCCTGCGGCCTCACACGAGCCGGGTGACACGGGCCCGGCGGAGCCGCTGCGGCTGGTCGAGATCCGCGTCTTCCCGCAGGGCACGGATCCGCAAGCCGTCGAGCCGTTCGTGTTCCTGATCACCGGTCCGCCGGACACGACGCAGCTGCCGCAGCCGGGCACGCCGGGAGCGCCGGGGCAGCAGACCGACCCGAACGGGCTCGGAGCCGCCCACCCCGCGACAACGAGCGCCACCCCCGGCATGGGCTCGAGCAGCCCGTGAAGAACGACGGCTTCACCTTGCTCGAGATCCTGGTGGCCGTGTTCATCATGGCGATGATCCTCACCTTCGCGTTCGAGGCCTACAAAGGCATCGAGCAGGCCTACGCCCGCGTCGTCAGCCCCTCGTCGAGCCGCGATCGCTCGGCGCGGATCGTGCTCGACCGGATCGAGCGCGAGTTGGTCGGGACGGTGATGATCCAGCGCGCGAAGGGCTCCGATCCGCTGCTTCAGCCCTACTTCTTCTTCGGCGAGAGCCGGCCGTACGCGGACTCCGAGGGAGATACTCTCCGCTTCGTGACTCGCACACCCCTCCGCTCGCCCGGGGTACCGTCGCCCGGGCTGGAGATCGTGACCTACGGCGCGGTGCCGTCGCAGTCGGGGCCGGGGCTGTCGCTGCTGCGCCAGGCCGAGCCGATGCCGCCTCAGCTCGCGAAGGAGGTGGTCTGGATCCAGCCCGACATCGTCGCCGACAACGTGGCGCTGTTCCTGGCGCGCTACACTGGCGACGACGAGGCGAGCGCGGAGAGCTGGGACTCGACGGGAGTCGACCGGCTCGATCAGATCCCGAAGGCGCTGGTGCTCACGGTGTCGCTCTGGGAGACTGACGCGACTGGCCAGCCGGTGCAGGGGCCCGAGTTCACGCGCGCGATCGACCTGCCGGTGCGCCCCTTCTCGTTCAGCGCGAACGACGGCAACCAGACCGCCGACTGCGGCCAGGGCATGACCGTGAAGCAGTGCATGGACTCGTTCGCGAGCCAGATCTCGACCGCCAGCGAGTCTTTGTCGCAGGCGATCAGCGATGCGCAGGCGCAGGTGCAGGACGGCTGCTGGAACCCGCAGACGCCGTCGCCCGCGCTGCAGCGCCTGAAGGTGTTGATGGGCGGCGTGCCGGGCTTCGACGCGGGGCAGTGCAAGTGAGCGCGCAGGCTTCCCCCGAACGCGAACGCGGCCGCGGCGAGGAGGGCGTGGTCCTGCTCCTGGTCCTGGTGCTGGTGGTGGTGGCGATCTCGACCGCCTACGCGATGAGCAAGACGTCGCTGATCGAGGTGCTGTCGACTCGCCAGCACGAGCAGTACACCCGCGCCGATCTGCTGGCCCGCTCGGGCATCGCGCTGGCGACGCGCGCGATCCAGGACGACCTGCTGGCCGGGAGCGACATCAACAAGCAGGTCGAGTCCGACCTCGACGCCTGGGCGGTGCTGTCGCACGAGGAGATCGAGCTGCCCGGCGGGGCGCTGCTGCGCGTGCGCATCCACGACGCCGGCAACAAGATCGACATCAACGGATTGGTCGACCAGGACGGCAAGCGCATCGGTGAGTCGAGCAAGAACTTCCTCAAGGCGACACTCGAGCACATCCGCGACACCGCGCCCGAGTTCAAGGGCTCGAGCTCGCTGGGCGACCAGCAGATCGACGACCTCTCCGATGCGATCCTCGACTGGCTCGACAAGGACGACGAGACGCGCCTGGGCACGCCCGAGCGCGAGTACTACATGGAGATCAAGCGTGCGAAGAGCGCGCCGCTCAACCGGCCGGTGTTCTCGCTCGACGAGCTCGCGCCCGTGCCCGGCATGGATCCCTTGCTGCTCGAGGCGCTCAAAGCCTACTTTACGCCGTACCCGATGTTCCCGGGGTCCGAGGGGGGAGGCGTGAACCTGAACACGGCGCCGGCGCACGTGCTGGGTCTGATCTATCACGGCGTCGGCGACGACTTCCGCATGATCGACCAGCGCGACGTGTTCACGCTGCTGAAGGCGCGCGACGAGGGCCAGGTGTTCTGTCCCATGGCCGGCCAGCCGCCGTGCACCAACGCCTTCCAGACCATCGGTCTGGCCGACGGCGAGAGCGTGTTCCCGCCCCTCACCTTCCAGGCACGGGTGTTCTCGATCGACGTGGAGGCGCGGGTGGGCGAGACGCGCGCGTGCGTGCACTCCGTGATCGACCGCGGCAAGGGCTCCGACGTGAAGACCCTCTACTACGAGCTCGGCTGCTGATGTTCGAGCGGAGCGTGGTGGGACTGGACCTCGGCAGCTTCTCGCTGAAGCTGGCGGAGATCTCCGCGGGCCTGCGCGAGGCGTCCTTCACCCGCTTCTCCGAGCTGCCGCTTCCTCAGGGCGCACCCTCCGAGGAGGTCGAGGCGACGATCCAGCTGTGGCTGCAGAGCCGCGGGCTCTCGCCCGAGGTGCTGGTCACCGCGATCCCGACCGAGCGACTCACTCAGCGCCACCTGCGCTTCCCGTTCGCGGGAGCCAAGCGCGTCTCCGCCGCGATCGCCTACGAGATCGACGAGGAGCTGCCCGTCCCCCTGTCGAGCATGGTCGTCGGCCACGAGCAGGTGCTCACGCGCCCGGACCAGACCGACGTGCTGGTCGCACTGGCCGCGCGCTCCGACGTCGAGCAGCACCTGGCGTCCTGCCGGCGCATGGAGCTCGAGCCGCGCATCGTCGAGAGCGAGGGCGCGTCGCTCGCCAACCTGACCGGGTTCCTGGGCTTGTCCGACGTGTCGCGGCTGATCCTCGACCTCGGCCACAGCAAGACGAACCTGTGCATCCTGGTCGACGGCCATCCGATCGCGCTGCGCCGCATTCCGATCGCGGGAGCGCATTTCACGGCCGCACTGGCGCTCGACCTCGGGCTCGCCCCAGAGGCGGCGCTGCAGCACAAGCACGCCGGCGGCATCTTCGAGCGCGGCAGCACCAAGCCGGTCTCGAACGGGATCCGCGACCTGCTCGAGCAGCTCGTGCGCGAGACGCAGCGCAGCGTGCAGTCGGTGGTCGGCGATCCGCTCGACCCGGCCTCGCCGAGCGAGATCCTCCTCGTCGGCGGCTCGGCGCAGATCCCGGGGCTCACCCGCTTCCTCGAGGAGCGGACGGGCCTGCCCACGCGGGTGCTCGAGGTGAGCCGGAGCGGCGACGGCGCGGAGGCCTTCGCCGAGGCCGGCCCGGCGCTCTTCGCCCAGGCGGCGGCGCTCGCGCTGAGGGGGACCTCGACCGAGCGAGTCACCGAGACCGACTTCCGCCAGGGCGAGCTCGGCTACTCGCCCGACCTCTCGGGCCTGCGCCCGCAGCTGCGGCTCGCGGTCGGCCTGTTCCTGCTCTTCCTGGTGCTGTGGACCGGCAGCGCGGCGACGCGCGCCGTGTTCGCCGCGCACCGCGGGAGCGAGCTGCGCGGCCAGGTCGCGTCGATCCTGAAGCAGACCTTCCCGGACGCGGAGCCCGGCTCCGACCCGCTCAAGACCTTCGAGACCAGGGCGGCGGAGACCCGCGCGCTCGCCGCCCATCTCGGAGTGACCGGCAAGGGGCTCTCGGTGCTCGAGATCCTGCGGCAGATCTCGGCGCTCACCCCGGAGTCACTCGACGTGTCGTTCGACGAGCTCTCGATCGAGCGGCAGAGCGTGAGCGCGCGCGGCCACAGCACCGACTTCGTCTCCGCCGACCAGCTGAAGGCCGACCTCGCCAAGTTCGAAGGCTTCCAACGGGTTCTGGTCACCGACGTGAAGACCGACCCGCGGCGGGGCGGCAAGACCTTCACCGTGTCGATCCGGCTCGGCGACGAGGACGCGCCGTGAACGCCTGGATCGCAGCGCTGCAGACCTATCTCAACCAGCGCACCACGCGCGAGCGCTGGGTGCTGGTCGGAGCGGGATGCGTGGTCGCGCTGCTGCTGGTGTACGAGCTCGCGGTCGCGCCGCTGGGCGCGCGCGCACACGCCGCGGCGGCGAGCTGCGACGAGCTCGAGTCGCAGGTCACGCGCGCACTGCACCTCGCGGCCGAGATGAGGGGCCTGCAGGGCGAGCTCGCCGACGTCGAGAGCCGGATCCAGCCCGGCGCGAAGACCAACCTGATCGCCGTGCTGTCGACCCTCGCCGCGCAGGCGAAGATCTCGCAGGAGCAGCTCGAGTCGATCGAGCCGAAGCAGCCCTCGGCCAACGCCCAGTACCCCGAGACGCGGGCCGAGGTGCGGCTGAAGGGCACCTCGCTCGCGCAGGCGGTCGACTTCCTCTACCGGATCGAGAACTCCACCTCGCACTTGATCGTGCGCTCGCTGAAGATGCGCTCGCGCGCCGACGCGTCGGGCGACGCCGTGCTCGACGTCAGCTTCTCGGTGTCGAGCTTCGAGCGCGCGTAGAGCCAGCGTGTCGCGGCGTTGGCTCGTCCGGGGGATCGCCCCGGTGCTCTGCGCGGCGCTCGCGCTCTGGCTCGCGCCTGCGCTCGCCCTGCGCTTCGTGCTGCCCGGGCTCGCCGCCCGCGCCGGCGCCTCGCTGGAGTCGAGCGGCGTGTGGCCCGCCCTGCCCCTCGGCGTCGCGGCCGGACGCCTGCGCGTGGCGCGCGAAGGCCACGAGCTGGAGCTCTCCGACGTGCGCGCGGTGCTCCTCCCCGGGGGGCCGCGGCTCGACGCGCGCGTCGCGGACGGCACGCTGCTCGTGCGCAGCGACGGCTTCTCGGGCGAGAGCGGGTTCGTGCGCATCCAGGGCGTCGCGATCGAGTCGCTCTCCACCGTGCTCGCGGCACCGCTCGCGCTGCGCGGCCAGGCGGACGGAGTCTGGCGCTTCGGCAGCGCGGCGAGCGTCGAAGGCACGGTGACTCGCGGGGCGATCCAGCTGACGAGCCCCGTGCCGTTCGAGCTACCCTTTGCGCAGCTGCTGATCTCCGCCGCGCGCGACCCCGCGAGCCGTGACTGGGACGTGCGCTGGGTCGACCTGCAGGGCGTGCAGCTCGCGGGCAGCGCGCAGGGCCGGATCGGCGCCGATGGGGCGCTCGCGCTGCGGGCGCAGATCCGCCAGCTCGAGGAGCCGGTGAGGAGCTTCTTCGGGCTGATGCAGCTCCCCACCGCACCGCTCCCGGTCGAGATCGGCCTCGACGGCACGCTCGCGCAGCCCCGGCTCACGGCGACAGCGCCGCCCGATGGGCGCTAGAGTGGCGCCCGTGGACTCCATGTGGGGCATGAAGCTGCCGGACATCGAGCGCTGGTCGCCGTCGGTCGTGGTCGTGCGCGGGCAGAACCCCGGGCCGTTCACCGGCCCCGGCACCAACACCTATCTGGTGGGCCGGGGCGCGCGCCCCTTCCTGCTCGACACCGGCTCGGGCATGGCCAGCTACCTGCCGCTGCTGGACGAGGCGCTGCGGCTCGAGCACCAGAGCAGCGGGCCCGGCGACCTGTTGATCACCCACGTCCACCCGGATCACATCGGCGGCGCGAAGGACGTGCTCGGGCGCTTCGGCTCGCGCCGCGTGGCCAAGCACCCCTGGCCCGGGCGCGACGAACGCTTCGAGCTCGAGCTCGTGCCGATCCGCCCGGGCGACGTGTTCCGCGGCGAGGGAGTGACTCTGCGCGCGATCCACACCCCGGGTCACGCGCTCGATCACATCTGCTTCTATCTCGAGGAGGAGCGCGCGCTGTTCACCGGCGACGTCGTCCTCGGCGCCGGCACCACCGTGATCCCGCTCGACGGCGGCGACATGGCCGACTACCTGCGCTCGCTCGAGCACATGCTCGAGCTCGAGCTGGAGCGGATCTATCCCGGCCACGGGCCGCTGATCGCCGATCCCAAGGGCAAGCTGCGCGAGTACATCGAGCACCGGCTCGAGCGCGAGCGCCAGATCGTGGCCGCGGTGCGGGCGGGCGCCACCACCGTCGGCGGCATGGTGGAGCGCATCTACGTCGACACGCCGCGCGCGCTCTGGCCCGCAGCCGGCCAATCGGTGCTCTCGCACCTGCACAAGCTCGAGCGCGAGCGCCGCGCGCTGCGCAGCCGCGACGCCGCGGGCGAGGAGCACTGGACGCTCGCGTGAGCGCGAGTGACTCGTCTTCCGCCCTGCTCGCCCGGCTCGCCTCGCCGGATCGCGCCGAGCAGCGCCGCGCCTGCGACGAGGCCCTGTCGCGCCTGGGCGGCGAGCCAGAGTTGCACGAGATGCTGCGCGACGCCCTGCGCGAAGCCTCCCCCGGCGCGCGCTTCGCCGCGGCCTGGGTGCTGTTCCACGCCGAGCGGCCCACGCTGCGGCTCCTGCCCGCGCTGCTCGACGCGCTCGAGCTCGCCGACGGAGACGTGCGCTGGCAGGCGGTTCAGATGCTCGCCGCGCTCGGCCGCCTCCATGGCGAGGTGCTGCCGGTGCTGCTGGCGGACGCGCGGGGCGCGGGCTCTCCGCTGCGCCGCCGCATGGCGCTGTACGCGCTGCGCGAGCTCGCGCCCGAGCGCGAGGAGACCGCCGCGGTGCTGCTCGGCGCGCTCGACGACGGCGACGGCGCGGTGCGCCGCGCCGCGCTGAGCTGCTTCGCCAAGCTCAGCGACCCGCCGCTCGCCCTCGCGGAGCGGGCCCTCGAGCTCGCGCGCGGAGCCGACCCCGACCCGCGCATGGCGCGGATCGCGGCGGTGATCCTGCCCGACCTGGTGCGCCACCACGGCGAGCTGCGCGCGCGCGCAGAACAGCTCCTCGGTGCGCTC
>Ga0306920_100003855_pt1 | contig 19150 bp, 20 predicted proteins | sample flu12Cox44000170_FD_204666 | JGI IMG/M metagenome (GOLD analysis project Ga0306920, IMG submission 204666) | Lab enrichment of tropical soil microbial communities from Luquillo Experimental Forest, Puerto Rico - flux4day.12C.oxic.44.000.170 (v2)... | ecosystem: Environmental > Terrestrial >... | reverse complement strand
ATGAGTACACTCGCCACCTTAAAACGCGGGGCCTTGATGATCTTGTCTGGCCAGCAGTTCTTATTGACAGAGAAAGCGCCCCAAAACACCCACAAGGTATTGTGGTACTACGATTGGTGCACGATCGGCGATTCGATCATGGACCTGTCGCAACGCTTCGCGATTCGTTCGGACATTGCGATCGACCTTTGCATGCCGCACGGGCCGATAGAGCTGTTCGCCGCCGATAGCCGGTTCAGACGTGTGTTTCGATCGCTGTCGGACGCGGACGAACGATACGACCTCGCAATCGTCCAAAACATCACGACGAAAACGCTCGGGCAAAAAATCCGTCAGTTCCCTCGAACAAGATTCTGTTCGATCATGGGGCATCGGAGGAACGAAGATTTTTCGCGCATGCAGTTAAGCTACGACCGCCTCGCGCACGTTTTCGACATCGCAAATGACGCGGGGCCGATCGCGCCTTCGCTTGAAATCGCACACGACGGTGGCGCTCCAGCGGAAGGCTTCCAGATTCTTGTCGCAGTGGGCGGGAACGACAAGCGGCGCAGGATTCATGACTGGTCTGCGGTGCTGCAAGCCATCGACGCACGATGGCCGATGTCAAATGTCAAGCCGCGCTATGTGCTGCTCGGTAACGGAGAACATGCGCTCGAAGCTGTCAGGGAGGCCAAAGCGCATCTGCCCGAGCAACGCATCGTCGCCAAAACGGACTTGCCCGATCTTCGGGCTGCGGCCAGGGTCATACAGCGCTGTTCGTTCTTCATCGGTGCAGATGGCGGTCTGATGCACATCGCGGCGGCGCTCAGAAAGCCCGGTGTCGCCATTTTCAGCGAGATTCGCCCCGAATGGCGTCTTCATGCCCACTCCGGCATAAAGTCGATTTTCACCGAGGGCAGCATCGATGAGATTCCAGTCGAGAACATCGCTGGAGAAGTCGTGGACTATTGCGAAGCCCTGACAGGCTGTTGAAATGGCTCCCGCCGTCTTAATCGGAGAGGGGGCGGTAAACGTTGAGACAAGGGAACGGACAACACTGAGACCGAAACGATGCGCGGAGCGGACGGGTACACCGAGAGTCCCGCGAACTAAAGTCGCGCCATCTCGATTGGAGTAAGAGGCTGCAGCAGCAAGGTTGGGCGACCGACGAGCAGTCGTTACGACTCAGTTCTTCCTCAATGATTTTGGATCTAAAGAATGGACAAGTCCGCTTTTTGAACTAAAGTTAGATCACTCATGCTTTGAAGGCTGATCTGCATCCGTACGGCGGGGCATCATAGCATCGAATCCAACGCTTTCATCGAAGCAACGCGCCAACGTATTGAGGGCGTACCGGTATCGAGGCCGGAGGGATCAGCAACTTTATCTTGCGTACAGCGTTGAGACGGATCGGGACTGGATCCTTCCGTCAAACTATCGTTTTCTGCACTGGCTTCTTTATTTAGAAACTGACTCTGATATCGTCACGTTTGAATTGCGTGATGACTCCATTACTAGTAAGGATGACGTTTCAGATTGGGGGCGAATTCACGCGTGGGCCACAACACGGGATCACTGCATTGTTGGGCACCAAATAGACTCTGACGAGCAAGCGAAAGCCGTCAAGTCAGAATCGTCAGTTCTGGCGCTAAGAAAGGACGGGCGCGAGGTACGGCCGATTCTTGAATCGGAGCTTATCTTTATATCTGGATTATGTATCGAGTTTCGACGTAAAACTGCAGCTCGGCGGGCTGTCAGAGAGCCCTACCGCGAACGCCATTCGCGGTTACGACGTAGGTCGCCGCCGAACTATAGTTCCCGCGTTAAACCTCAGACGGCGCTGGGTATTGTCCACCTAGCTGCAAGCTGAGTGCCCGTGCTGTTTCCCGGACCGGGGTGACCCATACGTGCTGCACGCGTTCCGATGGCGAGATCAGGGTAATCGCTCCGAGCACTTCGCCGAGCGGTCCAAACACGGGGGCCGAGATTTCCGACAATTGAGCGTCGTAGTCGCCGGTGAGCAGGATAACCTGTTCACGGCGAATTTGACGCCCGAGAGCCGGGTCCCCGATGTGCGCATAGGCTTGCAGCACGCGCCCAGCCGCTCCTTCGCCCAGCGGGCGCAGGTCACCCTTTTCTATGCTGTCCCTGACAGCGTGGGTAGAGGCAATGCGATGCAGGCAAAGTCGAGACTCACCCTGGCGGACATAGAACGCCGCACTCTCCTGGGTCGTTGTGGCAAGTTCGTGCAATGCCGCGACGATACGGTCCGCGCGTGGAAAGGAGCGCATATACGTCGCATGCAGTCTTGCTATGGCCGGACCCACGACGTATCTTCCGTCAGGATCCCGGGCAACGAGCCCGGCGCAGCCGAGAGAGGCGAGCAAACGAAGGATGGTGCTCTTGTATAGACTCGTAGCGTGCGCGATCTCGCTCAGCGACATTGCGTCGTCGCCTTCGGCCAATACAGCCAGTACCCATAGCGCCCGATCGACAGCGGCGACGCCGCCAGATGCGCTTTCATGGCGTGGGACTCTGCTCGTCGGTTGGGCTTCGGGCACGGTGAGGGAATTACCGTATTTATTTTTGTGATCGAGACTGCGCGAGCAATGCTTCGACCACGCCAAAGCCAATCCGGTCGCCTGTATCGATCGTGCGCAGCTTGTTCACGAGCTCAAGGGCAATCGCGCGCTCGCCCCGCCGCACGCTGATGAATGCGAGCGCCTTCAACGTGAACAGCCAGAACCGGGCGGGACCGGTTGTCATGAAGTCGGCGTCACCGGGCTGCACGGATCGCCAGTCGAGATCGATCGAGGCCTGCCGGGCGGCAACGGCCAGCGCTTTGCGGGCAACTTCGTGCGCCTGATCCAGCTCACCCTGAGACGCGTGGAATTTGTAGAGCAGATAATAGGGCGGCAGGCATTGTGGTGCCGTGAGCACGGCCGTCCATAGCGCTGCGCCGGCTTCGGCGCGAGGGGCGCCGCGCGCTGCATCGATCAGGTGTTGCACGGAGGCGGGCACTTCGCCGCCGAACAACTCTGCCGACTCCACGCCGGTAAATAGATTCACCACACCGCCTCCGGAGCGACGAGGCGCGCGACCGGTTCGCCGCCTTCGAGATGCGAAGTGAAGATCTCCGCGACGTCGTCGGGCGTCACGCCGCGATACAGCACCGCTTCCGGGTAGACCACAACATTGGCTCCCTGGTCGCTGGGGCCGAGGCACCCGGAATAAGTGATCGCGACCGTTTCGTACGCGTTGCGCTTTTGCTGCTCGGCCCAGAAAGCCTGGATGAGGGCGGCCGATCCCTTGCCGCCTGCACAGGAGCCGCGCGGGTGCTGCGGCGGGCGGTTCTGGGTGCACACGAAGACGTGCCGTTGTGGTTTGCTCATTGTCGTTCCCCTAGCCGAACTTGAACAGGATGCCGTGCCCGCCGCGCGGGTATTCCCATTCGATGTTGTTGTGATCCGTGCACAGGATGCGGCAACTGCCGCATTCGAGGCAGCCATCGGTGATCAGCGTGACCGAGCCGTTTCCCTCGGCCTTGTAGCACGATGCGGGGCACACGAATGTACAGCTCTTTTCGCCACAGTCGTTGGTGCAGACGTCGGTATTCCTGATGCGGATGTGAGGCCTCCCCGCGTCGACCCTGTAGCGGTTCTGGAACAGCTTTTCCTCGACGTTGACGGAAACGGTGCTCATCGAAATGCCCTCCAAAGTTTGTATGCATCGCCGACGAGGCCGCTCAGCGAGCGGCGCTGGCGAAAGCTCGACATGACCTCGCGTTTCTTGGTTTTCTTGTCGACGCCGTCCACGGTGATCATCGTGCGGGCCGCGTTCGCGAGAAGATCCGGGTAGGTCGTGAAGAACTGCGGATTGCGGTGCAGGATGTCCGGCATGTCGCGGTACTTGTGAAGATCCTTCATGACGAAGCTGTCGTCCAGCGCGGCCTTGTATGGCGAAAGCGCGTTCGCGCGGTAGCCTCGGCCGGCCGCTTTCGCGGCGATCACGGTTTCGGCGGCCAGTCGCCCTGTCGTCATCGCGAGATTGGAGCCTTCGCGATGTGCGGCGTTGACGAAGCCGCCCGAGTCGCCCACGATCATCCAGCCGTGGCCATACACCTGCGGAACCGCATTGAAGCCGCCTTCGGGGATCAGGTGCGCGCAGTATTCCTTCATCTCGCCGCCGGCGATCAGGGGGGCGATGGAAGGGTGATGCTTCATCTGTTCGAGCAGCACATATGGACTCGTGCGGTTCGGGTTCTTCTTGAAGTCGCTCAGCATGCAACCCACGCCGATAGTCAGCGATTCCTTGTTGGTGTAGAGGAAGCCGGTGCCCATCATCCCGTCGGTGATGCGCCCAACCATCTCGATCACCACGCCTTCCTCTTCGCCGATGTTAAAGCGCTGGCGAATCGTCTCTTCTGGCATGAAGAGAATCTCCTTCACCGCCAGCGCGACGTTGCGGGCCTCGATCTCGCCGTGGAATCCGGCCTTGCGTGCGAGCGTGGAGTTCACGCCGTCCGCGAGGATCACCACGTCTGCATAGACGTCGCCCTGCTCGCGGTCGCATTGCACCCCGACCACCTGGTCGCCGTCCATGATGAGGTGATTCACCGTCGTCTCGCAGATCAGCAGCCCACCGGCTTCGCGCACCTTCGACGAGAACCACTTGTCGAACTGCGCGCGGATGATCGTGTAGCGGTTGTACGGCGGCTTGTTGTAGTCGTCACTGCGCACATGGGTGCCGACGAACGACGTGTCGTCGAGCATCCACATGCGCTGCTCGATGATGTGGCGTTCGAGGGGCGCGTCTTCGCGAAAGTCGGGGATGATCTCTTCGAGCGCCTTCGCGTACAGGATCGCACCCTGCACGTTCTTGCTGCCGGGATATTCGCCGCGTTCGATCTGCAGCACCTTCAGCCCGGCCTTGGCCATCAGGTAGGCCGCGGCGTTGCCGGAGGGGCCGGCGCCGACGACGATCGCATCGAATTGCGAGGGTTTTTTCATGAGTTTCTCCTCACGCGGCTGCCTTGCCGCGCAGCGCCAGGTGGTCCGCGAACGCTTGCGTGAGCGCCGGCAGCACCTGGAGTGCGTTGCCGACGATGCCGTAGTGCGCGAAGTCGAAAATCGGCGCGTTTGCGTCGGTGTTGATCGCGACGATCACGTCCGAGCTTTCCATGCCGACACGATGCTGGATCGCCCCGGAAATGCCTGCCGCGATATAGAGCTTCGGCCGCACGGTCTTGCCGGTCTGCCCGACCTGGCGCTCGGCGTCGACCCAGCCGGCCTGGACGCACGGACGCGTGGCGCCGACTTCGCCGCCCAGCACGCGAGCGAGTTCGAACACGAGGCGGAAGTTCTCCGGATTCTTCAGCCCCTTGCCGCCGCTCACGATCACGTCCGCATAGGGCAGGTTAATGCGGTTGCTGTTCGCGTCGGCAATGAAGTCGAGCAGCTTCGTGACGATCGCGGTCTCCACCAACCCGAGCGTCTCCTGAACGATTTCTCCTGCGCGGCCCGCCTGCGCCTGCGGCATCGCCATCACGCGCGGGCGCACCGTTGCCATCTGCGGGCGATACGCGAGCGTCATGATCGTGCACAGCAGCGAGCCGCCGAAGGTCGGCCGCGTGGCAGCGAGCGCGCGCGAGGCCGGGTCGATGTTCAGCTCCGTGCAGTCGGCGGTCAGGCCCGTGGCGAGCGTCGTCGCCACCGAGCCGGCGAGATCGCGGCCCATGGAGGTTGCGCCGAGCAGCAGGATCTCGGGCTGGTACCTGTTGACGAGATCGGTGAGTCCCTTGGTAAAGGGCTCGTTGCGATAGCCAAGCAGCACCGGATCGTGCATCACGTAGGCCTTGTCCGCGCCGAAGCCGAACGCCTCGGCGGCGAACTGTTCGAGCGGCTCGTCGGGGCCGCCGAGCACCGCGACGGCGACGTCGCTGCCAAGCTTGTCCGCGAGCTTGCGCGCTTCGCCGAGCAGTTCCCACGACACGCTGTGCACATGGCCGAGGTCGTGTTCCAGAAAAACCCAGACGCCCTTATAGGCTTTCAGGTGTTCGGGCAGTTCGAGGTTGCGGCCGCCGGCACGCCTGGCGGGCGCGGCCGGCTTCCTGTCCGGGACGGTGGGCGCGTTCATGAGGTTCCCTTCATCAGCAGGTCCGCTTCCAGGGTTGGATGGCGGGTGAATATCTTCTGCAGCAGGTTCAGCGACACGTCGCGCAGGCTCGACGTATCGAGTTCGAGCATCTCGGCCTTCTCGCTGCGCGGTGTAGGGCCGAACACCTTGCTCACCACCGTGGGCGAGCCTTTCAGTCCGATCCTGCTCACGTCCTCGATGCCGGCCTGCTCGCGGTTCCATTTGCGCACCGGGAAGCCCGCCGCGTGGATCATCGAGGGCAGCGTCGCGAAGCGCAGCTCGTTGGTGTTTTCGAGCATCGTCACGAGGCACGGCAACGCGGTCTTGAGCACCTGCACACCGCCCTCGGCGCGGCGCTCCACGATGATCGTGCGCGCATCGAGGTCGGTCTCGACGATCTTCGACACGTAGGTAAGCAGTTGCAGGCCCATGCGCTTCGCGATGCCGGGGCCGACCTGGGCGGTGTCGCCGTCGATGGTCTGCTTGCCGGTGAACACGATGTCCACGGCCTGCTCCTTCGCGATCTGGCGGATCGCGGCGGCAAGCGCGTACGAGGTCGCGAGCGTGTCGGCGCCGGCAAACGCGCGGTCGGTCACGAGCACCGCGTCGTCGGCACCGTAGCTGATGCACTTGCGCAACGCATCCTCGGCCTGCGGCGGCCCCATGCAGAGCATCGTGACCTTGCCTCCGAAGCGGTCTTTCAGGCGCAGCGCTTCTTCGAGCGAGAACAGGTCGTACGGGTTGACGATCGCCGGTACGCCCTGGCGCATGATGGTGTTGGTGACAGGATGAACCCGGATCTGCGCCGAATCCGGAACCTGCTTGATGCAGACGACGATGTGCATGGCGGCACTCCAGGTTACGCGGCGTCGCGGGCCGGCAACGACGCGCGCAGTTTGTCGAGGGAGACGTGCTGGCGTCCGTCCACGTCCTGGAAGACCTTGAACACCCTTTCCTCCGCGGGCGTGGACACGACGAAATCGTTGTAGGCCTTCTGCAGCAGGCCGTGATAGACGGTGAACATGGCTGTCTCGTTGTCCTGCGGCAGCGTTTCCTGTTGCCGGATGTACTGGAAGAAGCGCTTGAGGATGTGCAGGCGGCTGACGTTGACCACCTTCTGGTCGAACGCAATGCCAAAAAACTGCAGGAAATCCTCCGCCGACGAGAGGGATTTCAGTTGCTCGATGAATCCTTGCATGTCGTTTACTCCCCACTGGACGAGTCGTGCGGTGTTGGGGCACGCGTCTGCGTGCAGAGGTCGTCGCAGCCGCTGCAGGCGCCGGCAATCGGGCCAGGCCCGGCAAGCGCGACCTGCTCGAGTTGCGCTACGCGATCCAGCAGGCAGGTGAGCGCCTTGCCGACCGGATCGGGAATCAGGTGATGGTTCAGGTCGAATCCATGCGGCGTCGGTCTTGCGCGGCGCGCGACGATGCGCCCTGGAATGCCCACCACGGTGGCGCCTTCGGGCACCGGATCGATGACGACGGAGTTCGCGGCAATGCGCGCATGATGGCCGACGGTGATCGGTCCGAGAATCTTCGCGCCGGCGCCGACAACGACGTGGTCGCCGAGCGTCGGATGCCGCTTGCCAGGATGCCAGCTGGTGCCCCCGAGCGTGACACCGTGATAGAGCGTGACGTCGTTGCCGATACTGGCGGTTGCGCCGATCACGACACCTGCGCCGTGATCGATGAAAAAGCGCTCGCCGATCGAGGCGCCGGGGTGAATGTCCACGTGCGTGAACATGCGCGCGGCGAACGACAGCCAGCGCGGCACGTAGCGCCAGCCGCGCTGCCACAGGCAATGGGCGATACGGTAGGCCGCGATGGCATGGACGCCGGGATAGATCGTCCATGCTTCGAGCCGGTTGCGCGCCGCCGGGTCGCGCTCGAGCACACAGCGCACGTCGCCGAGCAGCAGCGACCACCATCCGGGCCTTGCCGGATGCGTTTCGGCGGCTGCGGCGGTCGAGGCGATGTTGCGCAGGTCGGTCACGACACCTCCCCGAACGTTTCTCCGGCTTCGGCCAGAAAGCGATAGAGATCGCTCGCGTTGGGCGCCTGCTTGTTCTGGGTGGCAAAGTGGCGGATGCGCGCGAGCAGCAGCGGCACGAGCCGTTCGGCCACGCTCACGCCGAGAGCGCCGTAGGCCTGGCGCACGCTTTGCGATCCTGAGTGCTTTCCGAGGACTACTGATCGTTGCCGGCCGAGCTCGGCGGGATCGAATCCTTCGTAGGTCGCGGGGTGCTTTGCGATGCCGTCGGCATGAATGCCGGACTCGTGCGTGAAGACGCCGCTGCCCACGATGCTCTTGTTGAACGAGACGGTGCGGCCCGATGCGCTTTCGACCAGCCGCGAGATGCCGAGCAGCGCCGTGGTGTCCACGCCGGTGTCGCGTCCCAGCAAATGGCGTGCGCCCATGACGATCTCTTCGAGCGCCGCATTGCCGGCGCGCTCGCCAAGGCCGTTGGCGGTGGTGTTCGCGTGAGTGGCGCCGGCCCGCAGGGCGGCCAGCGTGTTGGCGGTGGCGAGACCGAGATCGTCGTGCGCATGGATCTCGATTTCTAGGTCGACGGCGTCGCGCAGCCTTGCAATGGCCTCGTAGGTCGAGAACGGATCGAGTACGCCGAGCGTATCGGCAAAACGCACGCGCTGCGCGCCGTGTTGCTGAGCGCAGCGCGCCACTTCCACGAGGAAGGCGGGGTCTGCACGCGAGGCGTCTTCCATGCCGAGGGAAATCTTGCGGTCGCTTTTCGCTGCTTGCGCGATAAGGCGCGCGATCTGTCCGAACACCCAGCTGCGCGGCTGCCGCAGCTTGTGTTGCAGATGAATGTCCGATACGGGAATCGACAGGTGGACGATGTCGGGATTGCAGCGCAACGCCGCCGCCAGATCGCTCTCGGTCAGCCGGCCCCATACCATCAGCCCGGCGTCGAGGTTCAGGTCGACGATTGCCTTGATGCACGCGATCTCGTCTTCGCCCATGGCCGGAATGCCGATTTCGAGTTCGGCCACTCCGGCTCGCGAAAGAGCCGTCGCGATCGCGCATTTTTCTTCGAGCGTGAACGCGACGCCGGCGGTCTGCTCGCCATCGCGCAGCGTGGTGTCGTTGATGATCGGGACGAACATGTGAGTGGTCTCCGGTTGCCACCATGAGATTGCAAGGGTTGTGCCAGGCGTTGATCGCTGCTGCAACGGGCTCTGACTGTGCTATCCGGAGGCTGCGTGTTGCTTGTGAATGTGTGTTGTGCGGTTCTTCGTGTCGCGAATGTTCCGTTCCGGACAGCATCGAGGCCCGAGGGAGAATCGGCCGCGCGCCATTGCGCGGCGCGCGACGCCCTCAGCGTTCGCGGGCGAGATTGCGCGTGTGTCTCGGCAACTCGATGGTGAGGTCGGCGTCGCGCAGCTTCACACAGCAGGCGAGGCGCGATTGCGCTTCCAGCCCCCATGCGTGATCGAGCTGGTCGCTTTCCTCGTCGTCTGGCGGCGCGAGTGAGTCAGCGCCTGCGCGCACGTAGACGTGGCAGGTCGCGCAGGCGGCGACCATCTCGCATGCGTGCTCAATCGCGATGCCCGATTCGAGCAGGTTTTCGCAGAGCGAAGCGCCACTTCGGACTTCGAGTGTCCGTCCGTCCGGACATAGTTCGGGGTGCGGGAGAATCCGGATGATCGGCATGGTGTTGTTCGTTCAGGCGAGGCTGTCGAGCGCGCGGCCCGCGAGTGCGTGGCGAATGGAAGCGTCCATGCGCCGCGCCGCGAAGGTTTCGGTCGCGCGCGACAACTCATCGGCTGCCGCGCGTAGCGTGTTGGCCGCCGCGCCCACTTCGAGCGCGTCGGCCACGCGAAACGCGCTGTGCCGGATGGCCGCGAACTCAGACTCGGAGAGCAGCGCGGCATCGGCAGCAAGGGCGGTTTCGGTCGCGTCCAGCAGGCGCCGTGCGTCGATCTGCGTCTCGCGCAGCGTGCGCAACTGCATGTCGTCGACCGATGTGTCGATGGCCTCTTTCAGCATGGCGGCGACCTGGGCATCGCTGAGACCATAGGACGGCTTGACCTCGACGCGCGCTTCGGTGCCGGTCGTCTGCTCCCGGGCCGTGACGGCGAGCAGCCCATCGGCGTCGATCTGGAACGTCACGCGAATGCGCGCTGCGCCGGCGACCGCGGGCGGAATGCCGTGCAACTCGAAGCGCGCGAGCGAGCGGCAGTCCGCGACCGATTCGCGCTCGCCCTGCACGACGTGTATCGACATCGCGGTCTGGCCGTCCTTGAAGGTGGTGAATTCCTGCGCGCGGGCGAGGGGCAATGTCGAATTGCGTGGGATGATCTTTTCGACGAGCCCGCCCATCGTTTCGAGGCCAAGCGAGAGCGGGCAGACGTCGAGCAACAGCCACCCTTCGCCGTTGCCATTGCCGGCCAGTACGTCCGCCTGCCGCGCTGCGCCGAGCGCCACGACCTGATCGGGATCGATGTCGGCCAGCGGCGGGCGGCCGAAAAAGGCGTGCACGGCGTCACGCGCGAGCGGCATACGGGTCGAGCCGCCGACCAGTACCACGCCGGCGATATCGGCCGGCTGCAGCTTCGCGTCGCGCAGCGCGCGCCGCGTCGCCCCAATCGTGCGCTCGATCAGCGGTTGGCAGCGCGCCGCGAACGCCGCGCGGGACAGCGTGCGCTGCCACGTGGCACCGTCGGGCTGCACCACCGACACATCGGTCGTTTCCATTTGCGACAGGGCTTCCTTCGCCGCGCGCGCAGCCATTAGCAGCGCACGCTGTTGCCGGGGCGCGAGCATGGCCAGGCTCGCGACGCCGTATGCCTCGCAGAGCCACTGCGCAACAGCATGGTCGAAGTCGTCTCCGCCAAGCGCCGAATCGCCGCCGGTGGCGAGCACTTCGAATACGCCCTTCGAGAGCCGCAGGATCGAGATGTCGAACGTGCCACCGCCCAGATCGTAGACGGCGAAGGTGCCCTCGGCCTCGCGGTCGAGCCCGTAGGCGACGGCAGCGGCAGTGGGCTCGTTCATCAGGCGCAGTACCGTCAGGCCGGCGAGCCTCGCGGCGTCCTTCGTCGCCTGGCGTTGCGCATCGTCGAAGTACGCGGGCACGGTAATCACCACGCCGGCTAGCTCGCCGCCGAGCGAGGCTTCGGCTCGCGCGCGCAACGCGCGCAGGATTTCGGCGGAGACTTCCACGGGCGAGCGCTCGCCCGCGACCGTCGCCACGTTCACCATGCCGGGCGCGTCCACGAAGCGATAGGGCAGCGCGCCGGCGTCGCGCAGGTCGGCGAGGCGCCTGCCCATGAAGCGCTTCGCCGAGACCACGGTGTTGGCGGGATCGTCGGTCTGGTGCGTCACAGCTTCGTGCCCCACCTGGGTCTCGCCCGAGGGCAGGTAGCGCACGACGGAGGGCACCAGCAGCGCGCCCTGTGCGTCCGGCAAGACCCGGGCGACGGCGCTCTGCACGGTAGCGACGAGCGAATTCGTCGTGCCGAGGTCGATGCCGGCCGCAAGCCGGTGTTGATGCGGGGCGGCCGCACGGCCAGGTTCGGCAATCTGCAGCAGGGCCATGTCAATATGTCCTCGGCAGGTGGATCGAAAAGTTCCGACGTGCTCAGACCGCGAAGCTTTCCCCGCAACCGCAACTGGCTTTCGCGTTGGGGTTGTGGAACTTGAAGCCTTCGTTCAGGCCTTCGCGCACGAAATCGAGTTCGGTGCCGTCGAGCATCGGCAGGCTGCGCGGATCGACGACGATCGTCACGCCGTGCGTCTCGTAGCACTGGTCTTCGGCATTCGGCGTATCGACGAACTCGAGCGCATAGGCGAAGCCCGAGCAGCCGCTCGTCTTGACCGCAATGCGCAGTCCAACGCCGCTGCCGCGTTTCAGCAGCGATCTTTCGACGTGCCGCGCAGCGGCCGGAGTGAGGGAGAGCGTCATGGCGGGCCTCAGACGGAGAAGGAACTGCCGCAGCCGCAACTGCTCTGCGCGTTCGGGTTCTGGATCACGAAGCGCGAGCCTTCGAGGCTGTCCTCGTAGTCCACTCGCGCACCGAGCAGATACTGCTGGCTCATCGCGTCGATCAGCAGCGTGACGCCGTCGGTGACGATCTGCATGTCGTCGTCGGCGACCTGGTCGTCGAACGAGAACCCATACTGGAAGCCCGCACAGCCGCCGCCAGACACGTACAGTCTGAGCTTCAGTTGCGGGTTGCCTTCCTCTTCGATCAGCGACGCGACCTTGGCGGCGGCGCGCTCGGTGAAGTCCAGGAAGGCCGGTGCAGTGTCCGGTGCGGCGGTCACGGGCGGGTGTAGCGTTTCCATCATGCGGGTCCTCGTTCGGGTGAGCGCGTGTCGATTACCGGACGCCGCCGGTGCCGGACGCGCAGGCCGGCTGTTCGGTGGTGAGGCTGCCCGCGCCGGCCTCGCGGCGGCGCGACCGGAAATCGGCGACGGCCGCCTTGATGGCATCCTCGGCGAGGATCGAGCAGTGAATCTTCACGGGCGGCAATGCGAGCGCTTCAGCAATCTGGGTGTTGCGGATCGTCATGGCTTCGTCGAGCGTCTTGCCCTTTACCCATTCGGTGACAAGCGAGCTCGATGCGATCGCCGAGCCACAGCCATAGGTCTTGAAGCGCGCGTCCTCGATCACGCCCTCGCTGTTCACGCGAATCTGCAGCCGCATGACGTCGCCGCAGGCGGGCGCCCCGACCATGCCGGTGCCGACTGCCTCGTCGTCCTTTCCGAACGCGCCGACGTTGCGCGGATTTTCATAGTGGTCGAGGACCGCGTCGCTGTAAGCCATGACATGCTCCTGGTGGCGTTGCTGGAGGGGCCTGAAATCAGTGCCCGGCCCACTGGATCGAATGGAAGTCGACGCCTGCCTGCGCCATGTCCCATAGCGGGCTCATGCGGCGCAGGCGGCCCACCACGCGGGCCGCCTGTGCGATGGCGAAGTCGATTTCCGCGTCTGTCGTGAAGCGGCCGAGCGAGAAACGGATCGAACTGTGTGCCAGCTCGTCGTCGCGCCCCATCGCGCGCAGGACGTAGCTCGGTTCGAGGCTGGCAGACGTGCAGGCCGATCCGGAGGACACCGCAATATCCTTCATGCCCATCAGCAGCGATTCGCCCTCGACGTAGCGGAAGCTGACGTTGAGGTAGTGCGGCGCCGCGTGCGCTAGCTCGCCGTTCAACTCGACCGCGTCAATGGTCTGCAGGCCGGCCCAGAGCCGGTCGCGCTGTGCGCGGATGCGTTCGTTGTCGGCACGCATGCTTTCACGCGCGAGCCAGAACGCTTCGCCCATGCCGACGATCTGGTGTGTTGGCAGCGTGCCCGAGCGCATGCCGCGCTCGTGGCCGCCGCCGTGCATCTGCGCTTCGATGTGCACGCGCGGCCGGCGGCGCACATAGAGCGCGCCGATGCCCTTCGGGCCGTACACCTTGTGCGCGGAGAGCGACATCAGGTCGACCGGCAGCGTGTCGAGATCGATCGGGACCTTGCCGGCGGCCTGCGCGGCGTCCACATGAAGCAGCACGCCGCGCGCACGGCACAGCGCGCCGAGCGCGGCAATGTCCTGCACGACGCCAGTTTCGTTGTTGACGAACATGACCGACGCGAGCACGGTGCCGGGCTCGAGCGCGGCCTCGAACGCGGCGAGGTCGACGAGCCCGTTCGGCCGCACGGGCAGTACCGTCACCTCGAAGCCTTTGCGTTCGAGTTCGCGCATGGTGTCGAGCACGGCCTTGTGCTCGGTCGCAAGCGTTACCAGACGGTTGCCGCGCGACCTGTAGAAGTGGGCGGCGCCCTTGAGCGCCAGATTGTTCGATTCGGTGGCGCCCGACGTCCAGACGATTTCGCGCGGGTCGGCGTTCACGAGGCTCGCCACCTGCTCGCGCGCGAGTTCCACGGCTTCGTCCGCGGCCCATCCGTAGGCATGCGAGCGGCTCGCCGGATTCCCGAAGATCTGCGTCATATAGGGCAGCATGCGACGCGCGACGCGCGGGTCCACGGGCGTGGTGGCGGCGTAGTCCAGATAGACGGGCTGGACGCGGCGTTCGGGATCGCGGAGAACATCCGGCATGGCGGGCTCCTTGGGAGCGGATGGGAGAGGCGGACGAAAAATCGCAACATCCATGCCACGGTTATTTTTTTGCCGGGTATCGTTACTTTTCACCCGAGGTTGTTTTCTTTGTTCGTTACCTGCGCTGGACAGCAGTTCAGGCTTGTTGCGTTTGTCGGCTTTGTCGGCTCGTTGCGCAACTCACCCGGGCGCTTCTTCAGCGTGGGCTGAATCTTGCTTTATCGCGATTTGTGCTGTTGTTGCGCCGTGGTGCCTCGACCGGGCCATAGCAGGAGCGGAGGGATTCATGCAAAAGTCACGTGCAGGCGAGGGCCGTCGCGAGCTTGACGCGGTCTATGAGGTCAGCAAAACGCTGGTGTCGTCGCTGGACGTCGCGCAGACGTTCCGGACGTCGGTGCAGTATTTGTTGCACGCGCTCGACTGGCAGCGTGCATTCGTCGTGGTGGCGGAACCGGACGGCCAACTGCACGGGTTGTGCAGCGCCGGCCTCTCGAGCGACGAGCATCGGCGTATCCGCTTCTATCCGGGCGAAGGCATCGTGGGCCGGGTGTACAAGAGCGGCATACCCGCGGTCATTCCGGACGTGCGCGACGAGCCCGTGTTCCTCGACCGCACGGGCAGTGCGGGCAAGCCCGGCGAATTTGGGGACGCGCGCGTAGCCATGCTCGCGACGCCGATTCTCCAGGAGCGCCGCACGCTCGGCGTGCTCGCGGCGTTTTGCGTCAATCCGGACGGCGCACGGATGTTCGCGGGCGACCTGGATCTGATGAAGATCGTCTCGACGCTGATGGGGCAGGCGCTGCTGCTTCATCGCAGCGTGAGCGCCGCGCACGACCGGATGCAGGAAGAGGTGCGGCGCATGCAGAAGGCGATTCGCCCGTTTCAGCCGCTCGACCAGGTGGTCGGCGTATCGGAGCCGATGAGCAGGATCTTCGAGCAGGTCCATCAGGTCGCGCCGACGCGGACCACCGTGCTGTTGCGGGGCGAAAGCGGCACCGGCAAGGAGGTGATCGCGCGGGCAATCCATCGCCTCTCGCCACGCAGCGATCAGGCGTTCGTATCGGTCAACTGCGCGGCCCTGACGGAGTCGCTGCTCGAGAGCGAGCTGTTCGGCCACGAGAAGGGGGCGTTCACGGGAGCGCAGGGCCAGCGCAAGGGGCGCTTTGAACTCGCGCATGGCGGCACGCTCTTTCTCGACGAGATCGGCGACATTTCGCCGTCGTTCCAGGCGAAGCTGCTGCGTGTGCTGCAGGAACGGGAGTTCGAGCGCGTTGGCGGCTCGGCGCCCGTGAAAGTCGACGTGAGACTCATTCTTGCCACCAACCGCAATCTCGAACGCATGGTGAAGGACGGCGAATTTCGCGCCGACCTCTATTACCGCATCAACGTCGTGAGTATCCAGTTGCCGCCGCTTCGCGAACGGCGCGAGGACATCCCGGAGATGGCGCAGTATTTTCTCGATCGCTTCAATCGCGACAACGGACGCAAGCTTTGCTTCAGCCAGGACGCGATGCGCGTGCTGACGAGCTGCTATTGGCCGGGCAACGTGCGCGAGCTAGAGAACTGCGTCGAACGCACGGCGACGATGACGCATAGCGACGTCATCGACCGTCTCGCGTTTCTTTGCCAGGAAGATCAGTGTCTCACCCGCGTGCTGCATCACATCGAGCGCGAAGACGCTGTGCGCCCCGGGCGTCTGGCCGACATCCCGATCCGCGAGATTCCGGGCGCGCCGCCGGCGCACGCCGGGGCGGGGTCGCGCGAAGGCGACTCGCCGTATGCGCTGCCCGACGATCTGGAGGACGACCGGCTCCTGGATGGAGCACCTGAGGCCTGCCACTCAGCCGATGCGGAAGACGGCAAGCCCGAAGGCGAGCGCGAGCGCCTCATCTGGGCGATGGAGCGGTGCGGCTGGGTTCAGGCGAAGGCCGCGCGTCTGCTCAGGATCACGCCGCGGCAGATCGGCTACGCCCTTCACAAATACGGCATCGAAGTCCGTCGCTTCTGACGGCGGCGCCACGCTTGGCGCTTGCCCTGTTCTCGTCGACGCCATTGACGCGCCGCCCTGCTTCATTCGCGACGGGGTGGCGCGCCTCCCCGAATCTCCCCGCCATACCCGTTCCACTGCTTCGTCGCGCGCGAGTTGGCCGCGATGCGCGTGCCCGTTGTGGGCTTTGTCGCAACAGCGACAGAAAGCGACGCGCTTGTTCGATTTGAGCGTCGGCGTAGCCGGACAAATTGCACGAGAGATTCGCTGAAGCCCCTTGGAAAAGGGGCTTTCGCGCATGGCATGGATCTGGCTTTTATCCTCCCGCGTAGCCACTCCCGGTTGCGAGGAGATATCCATGCAAGATAGCGCGAATGCCAGCACGCTGCCCGCTGCCGCCTATATCGGCATCGGGCAGATCAAGCCCCTGGGGTCGGCCATCGAAGTGCCGGTCGCAGGCGGCGGCTGCGGTTCACAAGGTGGCGAAGGCAAGGCGAGCTGCGGCTCGTCGGGCGGCCCCGACGACATGCCGCCCGAGATATGGGAAAAGGTCAAGAATCACCCGTGCTATTCGGAAGAGGCGCATCACCATTACGCGCGCATGCACGTGGCGGTCGCGCCGGCGTGCAATATCCAGTGCAACTACTGCAATCGCAAGTACGACTGCTCGAATGAGTCGCGGCCCGGCGTCGTGTCGCAGAAGCTGACGCCCGAGCAGGCCGTGAAGAAAGTGGTGGCGGTCGCGAGCGAGATTCCGCAGATGACCGTGCTGGGCATTGCTGGCCCTGGCGACTCACTCGCTAATCCCAAGAAGACCTTCGACACGTTCCGGATGCTTCAGGAACAGGCTCCCGACATCAAGCTGTGCCTGTCCACCAACGGACTCGCATTGCCGGACCTCGTCGACGAGATCTGCCAGTACAACATCGACCACGTGACCATCACCATCAACATGGTCGATCCCGCTGTCGGCGAGAAGATCTATCCGTGGATCTTCTGGGACCACCGCCGCGTGACGGGCTACGAGGCCGCGCGCATCCTGCACGAGCGGCAGATGCAGGGTCTGGAAATGCTGACCGCTCGTGGCGTGCTCACGAAGATCAACTCGGTGCTGATCCCGGGCATCAACGACGAGCATCTGATCGAGGTGAACCGCGAGGTGAAGAAGCGCGGCGCGTTCCTGCACAACATCATGCCGCTGATATCGGAGGCGGAGCACGGCACGCACTTCGGCCTGACTGGCCAGCGCGGCCCGAGCGCGCAGGAACTGAAGGCCGTGCAGGACGCGTGCATGGGCGGCGCGAACCTGATGCGCCACTGCCGGCAATGCCGTGCGGACGCGGTGGGCCTGCTCGGTGAAGACCGCAGCGAGGAGTTCACGCTCGACAAGATCGAGCAGATGGAAGTCGTGTACGACCTCGAGCGCCGCCGCGAATATCAGCGCCGCGTCGAAGTGGAGCGCGACGCGCAGCACGCCGCGAAGCAGGAGGCGCTGGCCGTCGCGCAGGCAATCGACGTGGCCGACGACCTGAAGGTGCTGGTAGCCGTCGCAACGAAGGGCGGCGGGCGTGTGAACGAGCATTTCGGGCACGTCTCCGAGTTCCAGATCTTCGAGGTGAGCGCAACCGAAGCACTCTTTGTCGGCCACCGCCGCGTGGACCTGTACTGCCAGGGCGGTTATGGCGACGACGAGCAACTGCCGTCTGTCGTGCGTGCGATCAACGATTGCCACGCGGTGCTGGTCGCGAAGATCGGCGCGTGTCCGCGCGACGAGCTTTCCCAGGCCGGCATCGAGCCGGTGGACCAGTACGTCGGTGAGTTCATCGAGAAAGCCGCGCTCGCGTGGTTCAACGATTACCGAGGCCGCATCGCCAGCGGCGCGATCGTGCACGAGGACCGCGGCGACGCCGCGATCCGGCAGGGCGCGTTCACGGGTACGGCCGCGCACGCGGCGGCATGAGCAGGCGGGCCGGGCGCGCATGTCCGTGCGGCCCGAGTCATACCGACCATTATTTCAAGGAGTGTCCCCATGGCCCTGAAGATTATCGCCTCGACCTGCACCGGCTGCTCGGCATGCGAGCCCGAGTGCCCGAACGTCGCCATCAGCGAGAAAGGCGGCGTATTCACGATCGACCCGAAGAAATGTACGGAGTGCGAAGGACACTTCGACAGCCCGCAGTGCGTGGCGGTGTGCCCGGTGGACGGCTGCATCGTTCAGGCCTGAGCACCGGCGCGCGCCGCGCATTGCGCCTCTCTGGGCGCTTATCCGACTGCACAACTGGAGAAGATCCGCATCATGCTGCCCAATCTCACCGTCACGGCCGCTGCCGACAAGTTCATGCGCCGCATCGTGCGCTTTTCCGGGTTGCCGGCCGGCGCTGGCTTTCGTCTGCTCGTGAGCCCCGGCGGCTGTTCGGGATATAACGCGGAATTCAGCGCCGAAGCCGCGCCGCAGCCAGGTGAGCAGGCCGTAGAGGTCAACGGCCTGCGCCTTTTCCTGCCGGCGGAGAGCCGCTTGCTGCTCGACGGCGTGACGATCGACTTCGTCGATACACCGACGCAGTCGGGTCTCACGTTCACGAACCCGAATCAGGCGCCGTGCGCCTGCAGCAGTTCGGGCACGAGCGAGCAGGGTGTCGCGCGTATCGATGTGGGCGCGATCGGGCGCGGACGTCCCCCGCTGCCGCCTCAGGCGTCGTGAAGCGGAGCGGCACCATGACACGGCTCCTGACGCCCAACGCCGAAGCCATCGACGACGCGATTGCCGACTTTGCGCAATCGGCGCTCGGCGGCGGGCTGGCGCCCGAGGCGGCGGAACTGGTCGCCGAAGCGGGCCGGTTGCGGGAGCGGCCGGGCGAGGCGCTCGCGCTGCTGGAGCGGGCGCGCGCCGTCGCGCCGGGTCATCCGGTGCCGTTGATCGCGCTGTACCGCTTCTACTTCTATGGCCATCGGCTGGCCGAAGCGCGCGCCGTCGGCGAGG
>Ga0306920_100003853_pt1 | contig 19155 bp, 15 predicted proteins | sample flu12Cox44000170_FD_204666 | JGI IMG/M metagenome (GOLD analysis project Ga0306920, IMG submission 204666) | Lab enrichment of tropical soil microbial communities from Luquillo Experimental Forest, Puerto Rico - flux4day.12C.oxic.44.000.170 (v2)... | ecosystem: Environmental > Terrestrial >... | reverse complement strand
CGTCGACCACCGCGCGGCCCGTCCGGGCGCGGCGGGCGTGCGCCGACTGCACGGTCGCGAGCACGGCGGCCTCGTCCCCGACCACGAGATCCGACACGTCGGCCTGCCGAGTGCGGTCGATGTAGCGCCGCGGATAGGTCGTCAGCAGATCGAGCACCGACTCGATGCCCAACTCCGAGAGCATCCCGACCCGGCGCTCCGACACGCCGTCCAGACGGGACACCTCGATCGCGCTCAGGGCGCGCAGGGAGCGGCCGCTACTCAATCCCCAACAGGTAGGGGTAGAGCGGCTGGCCCGCCTGGTGCACCTCCATCGCCACCTCGGGGTACTCCTCCGAGAGCCACTCCTCGATCCGGCGAGTGTCGGCCACCCGCGCCCCCTCCCCTTCGATCAGTGTGACCAGCTCGTGGGAGTCGTCGAGCAAGCGGCTGAGGAGCAAGCGGGTGCACACGACGACGTTGTCGGCGATGGCGACCACACCGTCGCGTGAGATCCCGATCCAGTCGCCCTCGTGCACCTCTCCCACGTCGGTCACCGAGTCGCGCACCGCTCGGGTCACCTCGGCCGGCACCACCCGCGCCGCCGAATCGGTCATGGACGAGACGTTGACGTCGGCGCCCGCACCGGGGTCGTAGGCCAAGAGGGCGGCAAACCCCTCCACGATCGAACCTGACGCCACGACACGCACGGTCTTCTCGCTCAGCGCGTCGACCTGCTCGGCCACGGGTCGGATGTTCTTGTTGTTCGGCAGGATCACCACCTCGCGTGACGGGACCGCCTCGACCGCCTTCACCAGGTCGGCAGTGGCGGGGTTCATCGTCTGACCGCCAACGACGAGGTGGTGCACCCCGAGCGACCGGAAGATGCGCCCGATGCCGTCGCCCGAGACGACCGCGACGACGCCGGTCGTCGGCAGCGGCCCTGTGCCCTCAACGCTCGGGCCCGCACCCGGGGCGCCGACGCTCTCGCGCACCCAGCGCTCCTCCTCCACCTGCTCGTCGAGATCCGTCACGCGGATGCGTTGCGGGCGCCCTGCGTCCATCCCCGCCTCAATGGCCGCCCCGATGTCGTCGGTGTGGATGTGGCAGTTCCACAATCCGTCGCCGCCGACCACCACGATCGAGTCGCCCACGCCGGCCCACACTTCCTTGAAGGCCTCGATGGACTCGTCGGGCGCGGCCAACAGGTACATGACCTCGTAGCGCAGCTCCGAGACATGGGCACCCTCGCCGTGGCCATTGCCGTGGCGGTCGCCGTTGCGCCCGGCGACGCCGGCACCACCTCCACTCGCGTCCCAGCTCCCGTTCAGTGCAGACAGGTCCGGTGCCTCCACCCCCGAGGGCTCCGGCAGAGGGCGTCCGTCGAGGACAAGGAGGAAGGCATCGAGCAGGAGCAGGTAGCCCGAGCCCCCGGCGTCGACCACGCCGGCCCGGGCCAGGACAGGCAGCATCTCGGGTGTCCGGGCCAGAGCGTCGGCCGCCACGCCCCGGGCACGCTCGACGACGCCGACCAGGCTCACCCCTGATCCGTCCGCCGCACCCTCCGCCGCGGCCGAGGCCACGGTCAGGATCGTTCCCTCGACCGGGCGCACCACGGCTCGGCGGGCCAGTTCGGATGCATGCGCCATGGCGTCGGCCAGCAGCTCGGGCCCGACCCCGTCGTCACCGGCGCCGCCGAGCCGCTCACCCATGCCGCGTAGCAGCTGGGAGAGGATGACCCCCGAGTTGCCACGGGCCCCCATGAGCGAGCCGTGCCCGATGGCCTTGCACACGTCGGCCAGCCCGGCGCCGACCTTCACGCCGTCGAGCTCGCTGACCACGGCCTCCAGGGTCAGCGCCATGTTGGTCCCGGTGTCGCCGTCAGGCACCGGATAGACGTTCAGGCGGTTGATGTCGGTCTGATGCATCCGGAGTGCGTCGCGGTACCCCCCCATCACGGCGCGCAGCTCCTCGGCGCCGAGGGTCGCCGGGGAGGTCATGGCTTGGGATGCTAACCTTTGGCCTCGTTCGTGAAGGCCTGCCTGGTCCGTTGACCGCGGCCTCCCAAGGAAGGTTCACCCCATGGCATCAGTGTGCGACATCTGCGGCAAGAAGCCGTCGTTCGGCATGAACGTCAGTCACTCGCACCGGCGAACCAAGCGGCGGTGGAACCCGAACGTGCAGCGGGTCCGCGCGCTCGTCGACGGCGCCCCCAAACGTCTTCACGTCTGCACCTCGTGCCTGCGGGCCGGCAAGGTGACCAAGCCGCTGCGACGCTCGCACGACGCGAGCACCGCCGCCAGCTGAATCGTCCCCGGCGTCGGATCTGACCGGACACCAGACCGGAGGTCGGCAGCGGCTCACCACGGGGCGCCGGACATCGGAAGGCCGATCCCTCGGGACCCGACTAGCCGATGACGTGCTGCCAGCCGGAACGCTCCAGCGGCTGTCCGCCGAGCACGCGCAGCTCCGGGTCCGCCACCACCGAGCCGACCCGCAGCGGGACGCGCAGCCCCTCGTCGCCGAAGGCGTCGCACAGCCGGTCGACCTCGGCTGCGGCTACGGCCACGACCAACTCGAAGTCCTCCCCGCCACCGAGGGCCTCGTCCAACGTTGCCCCCGCGGCGACGGGCACCTCGTCGAGGACGAAACCGAGGCCCGACGCATCGGCAAGGCGGTGCAGGTCCAGCGCCAGCCCGTCGGACACGTCGATCATGGCGGTCGCACCCCGTCGTCGGGCTAGCAGGCCTTCGGCCAGACGGGCCACCGGACGCCGGTAGGAAGCAACGGCCGCGCCGTCCACGACTGCATCGAGGGCGCCACCCCGTGACCCCGGCCCGGACCACAACGCCGCCCCGGACCTCAACCCCGACCGCAGCACCCGCAGCCCGGCCGCCGATCCACCGCACGGGCCGGTGACCAGGAGCGCGTCGCCAGGCTGGGCCCCAGCGCGCACGACGGGCGGTTGCTCGCCGTCGTAGGTGACCCCGAGCACCGTCACCGCCACGACCAGCTCGGACGAGGCGGACACGTCGCCGCCGGCCACGGGGCACCCGGCCGACCCGGCGGCCTCGGCCACCCCGGCCGTCACGCCCAGCGCCAGCGAACCGTCCCCGGACCCCCCGGGGATGCAGAGGGCCACCAGCGCGCCCAGCGGCGACGCGCCCATGGCCGCCAGGTCGGAGAGCGCACCCATCAGCGCCTTCCACCCCACGTCAGCAGGGCTGCACAGGTCGAGGTCGACGTGGACGCCCCCAACGACGCTGTCCACCGACACCACCAACGAGCTGAACGGAGGGACCGATAACACCGCCGCGTCGTCCTCCAACCCTGACACCCCGATTCGGCTTCCCAGCACGCTGCGGATACGCTGGAGAGCCTCGTCCTCAGCGAGAGGTGTGATGTGTCGAGGGTTGGGGGATCCCACGACACATGCCTAGCATTGGACCCCGCCGATACCGGCCGGACGAAGGAGCTGATCCCCCCGATATGGCGCCGACCAAGAACGCGAAACTCCTGGCCTGGGTCGAAGAAATCGCCGCGCTGACCACGCCCGAGCGCATCTACTGGTGCGACGGTTCGGCCGACGAGTACGACCGGCTGTGCCAAGAGCTCGTCGACACTGGCACGTTCACCCGGCTGAGCGACGCCAAGCGGCCCAACAGCTACTGGGCCCACTCCGACCCGGCCGATGTGGCCCGGGTGGAAGACCGCACGTTCATCTGCTCCGAGCACGAAATCGACGCCGGTCCGACGAACAACTGGTGTGACCCCGCGGAGATGCGGCAAACCCTCAATGGTCTCTTTCAGGGAGCCATGAAGGGCCGCACGCTCTACGTGGTCCCGTTCTCCATGGGCCCACTCGGCTCAGACATCGCCCACATCGGGGTGCAACTGACCGATTCGGCTTACGTCGCGGTGTCCATGCGAATCATGACCCGCATGGGCACCGGGGCCCTGGAGGTCCTCGGGGACGACGGGGAGTTCGTCCCTTGTCTGCACTCGGTGGGTGCACCGCTCGAAGCCGGACAGGTGGACGTCGCCTGGCCCTGCAATGCGGAGAACAAGTACATCGTCCACTTCCCAGAGACGCGCGAAATCATGTCCTTCGGTTCGGGCTACGGCGGCAACGCCCTGCTCGGCAAGAAGTGCTTCGCGCTGCGGATCGCCTCGGTCATGGCTCGGGACGACGGCTGGCTGGCCGAACACATGCTCATCCTCAAGCTGACTTCGCCCGAGGGCGACACCCGCTACATCGCCGGCGCCTTCCCGTCGTCGTGTGGCAAGACCAACCTGGCCATGTTGATCCCCACCATCGAGGGCTGGAAGGTCGAGACGGTCGGCGATGACATCTGTTGGATGAAATTCGCCCCCGACGGCCGCCTCCATGCCATCAACCCCGAGGCCGGCTTCTTCGGCGTGGCGCCCGGGACCAACACGATCACCAATCCCAACGCCATCCTCACGCTCGATGGCAACTGCATCTTCACCAACACCGCGCTGACCGACGATGGCGACGTGTGGTGGGAAGGAATGACCGAGGAGCCGCCTGCCCGCCTGACCGACTGGAAGGGGCAGGACTGGACGCCCGACAAGGGCACCACGGCCGCGCACCCCAACGCCCGCTTCACTGCGCCGGCCAAGCAGGACCCGGCCATCGCACCGGAGTGGGAGGACGCGACCGGTGTCCCGATCAGCGCCATCCTCTTCGGTGGCCGCCGCGCGTCCGTGGTACCGCTCGTGTTCCAGTCACACAACTGGGAGCACGGGGTGTTCCTCGGCTCGATCATGGCGTCGGAGACCACGGCCGCCGCGGCGGGTGCCGTCGGCAACCTGCGCCGCGACCCCTTCGCCATGTTGCCGTTCTGCGGGTACAACATGGCCGACTACTTCGCCCACTGGCTGCGCACGGGCGCGGGAGCACCCGACCGCGACGCGCTGCCGAAGATCTTCTACGTCAATTGGTTCCGCAAGGACGCCAACGGCAAGTACCTCTGGCCCGGCTATGGCGAGAACTCGCGGGTGCTCGAGTGGATCTTCAACCGGGTGGCGGACAAAGCGCCCGCGACCGAGACGCCGATCGGCTCGGTGCCGACGGTCGACGCCATCGACGTCAGCGGTCTCGACGTGTCCACCGGGGACATGGAGGAGCTGCTGCGGGTCGACGTCGAGGGGTGGCGCGCCGAGGTGCCGCTGATCCGCCAGTACTACGAGCAGTTCGGCGATCGCCTGCCCAAGGCCCTCGCCGACCAGGTAGAGACGCTGGAGGAGCGGCTGGGCTGACCGCGACCGGCTGAGCGCATTCGTTCAGCCGCCGGCCTCCCCCATCTCCCCCAGCTCGCGGTAGTCGCGCCGCACCATGCGCGGTGCGTGTGCGGCACGGCGTCCAGAGACGTAGGACAGCCCGCCCAGCGCGGCCAGCACCGCCATGGTGGCATCGCCCTGCGGGAGCGTGAAGGCGATGATCACCGGGATCATCGAACCGATCACCCAAACCAGCTGCTGGCGCATCCCGAAACGAGCGAACGCGCGCCCCTGCGCCGACAAGGGAATGAAGCGCTGGGTCATGGCGTCGAAGGACGGCTGGGCGACCGCGCCGCACATGCCCACCATGAAGGCCAGGACCACCTGTGCGAACAAGGTGCCCCACACCGCGCAGCCGGCCGCGGTCACCGCGATGAGCCACAGCGAGCCCAGGAGCAGCTGCTGTTCGGTGAAGCGCTTCCGCAACCGGCCGACCAGGACGAGCCCGACGATGGCGCCGGCACCGCTGCCGGCCAGGACGAGGCCGTACCACCACAGCCCGACGCCCTTCATCCGGCGCAGGCCGAAGGCGAGCATGAAGATCATGAACCCGGTCAATCCGCGCACGATGCACATGGCCGTCAACCCCAGCATCACCTCGGGGTTGGCGATGGGCTGGAGCCGCAGGAGGTCCTGCTCGCGGGCCTGGGAGGCCCCGGCCTGCCCGTACTCGCGGACCCTGGACTCGTCGTCGGCCCAGAGCCGGGCCGCCTTGCGCCCGGAGAGCACCGGGAGGCGGGCGCCGGCCACCGCAGCCACCACGAAAACGATGGTGGCGAAGACGAGTACCGCCACCGACCCGCCCAGCTTGTAGAGGATCACGCCCGGCACCGACACCACGAAGCCGGCGATGGTGCCCAGCAGGGTCAACCGGGCGTTGAGCGTGGCGTAGCCCGCCTGCTCGCCGGCGGCGTCCGGACCGGTCAGCGCGGCCATTTCGGGCACCAGGGCACCCTTGGTCACCAGGTAGAGCTTCGAGCACACGAGGACCAGGAAGGCCAGGGGGAAGAGCAGCAGGCTGTGGATGTGTAACGCCATGAGCGGGCACAGCACGGCCCGTCCCACGGCGGACGAGACCACCATGGCCCGCCGGGCGCCGCGGCTGCGGTCGATGAGCGGGCCGAGCAGAGGGGAAACGATGGCGAAGGGTGCCAGTGTGAACAAGAGGTACAGGAGCACCTTGTGATCGGCGGCCTCGGGCGAGATGGAGAAGAAGAGGGAGCCCGCCAACGAGATCGTGACCAGTGTGTCCCCGCCGAGCATGGCGCACTGCACCAGCGACAGCCGGCCGATCGGATGTGTCTGGTCGAACAGGTCCTGTCGGGCCTGACGCGCCATGTCCTTGAACTGCTCGATTTTCGGCGACATGGCCACGAGGCCAATGTACGGTGTGGCGTGACCGTCCACGCGTACGTGCTGGTCCAGACGGATGTCGGCAAGGCGTCCCAGGTCGCTCAGCAGGTCAGCGCCGTCGACGGCGTCGTGGTGGCCGAGGCGGTCACGGGTCCCTACGACGTGATCGCCAGAACCGAGGCGGCCTCCATGGACGAGCTGGGTCGGTTGGTCGTGCGCGACCTCCAGCAGATCGAGGGGATCACCCGGACCATCACCTGCCCGGTCGTCAGGGTGTGACGGCGCACGCCGCGGCGTGCCCAACCGCTGGCGTCACGGCCCGCCTCAGGAGTCACCCCACGCCGACGCCTCATCCAGCCACCTCACGGAGTACGTCACCGCATCGATCACCCCCGCCGGACGGGTCGTGAGGCCTTCTCCCATTCTGATTTGGCCTGGTCCACCCGCGGTGGGGTCTGCCCCGCCTCACTCGGTGGCGTCCACTGCAGGTGGGGGCTGTGGACCAACATGTCGCGATCGAGCTTGGCCAAATGGCTCGACACCTCGAGCCCGTGCTCAGCGAGGACCTCGTACAACCGCTGGTACGTCCGGTGCGCCTCCGCCTCCAAACCGGACCGGTACTGGGCCAACATGAGCTGCTCCCAGCGGCGCTCCCGAAGCGGCTCGGCGTCGACGGCCTTTGAGAGGTCGGCAACGAGAGCATGGTGGCCGCCGAGTTCGAGTCGGCCCTGGAAGAGGTCGTCCTCCGCACTCGCCTTTCGTTCCGTAAGGCTGACGATCTCGGTCGTGCCCACCGGTCCATCCGCCAAGTCCAGCAGTGGCTCGCCCTGCCACAAGTCGAGGGCGCGAATCAGCTCGGCCACCGCCGCACCTGGGTGCCCCGCCTCGAGCAACGAATGCCCGCTCGCGCATTGCGCCTGGAATCTGAATACATCCACCGAGGTCTTTGGCCCAACGAGCCGGTAGCCGCTCGGCTGTGTCGTTTCGATCGCACCGTCCTCGATGGCTTTGCGCAGGTCCTTAATGTGGTTCTGGATCGCCTGTTTCGCCGCCTTGGGCTCGTCGTCGCCCCACAGCGCCCACTCGAGGTCCGCGACCGAGACGGGTGTCCCAATCCGGAGGGCCAGGAGCGCCAGCACGGCCCGTACCTGAGGTGCGCCGATGGAGACGTCCTCACCGCGGACTCGCACGCGCAACGGTCCGAGCAGGTCAATCTCGAAGAGGCGGCGGCGGCGAGCGATGTTGCGAGTGTCCTGTGACGGGCGGCTCTCCGCATCGAGTTGCGGAGTCTCGTCCGGCTCGACCCGCTCGATGCTGAGCTTGGTCCAGTATCCGACGTACGCAGTGTCGCCATCTGAAAGCAGGAAAGGGTGATTGGCCGGGATCGGGTCTTGATCCACCCCGAGCAAGGTCCCGTTGGCCGAATCCTGGTCGATGAGCGCCCAGTGGCCTTCGGGCTGGCGCATCAGCACCGCGTGCCGGCGGGAGACGCCGTCGTCTTCCAAGGCTCCCGACAGATCGATCTCGGGATTGATGGCCAGCCGTCTGCTCCGCCGCCCAATGCTGACGTGGTCCCCGACCAGTTGGACTCGGCGAGAAGCCCTTTCCTCCGGGAACTCCACACCCTCGTGCTCAAGCGTGTCGAAGTACTCCCGGTCGGGCCGGATCACGATCTCCCATTTTTGATGTCCCCAAGGGGCGACAACGTCTCGGGAGATGAGGTTGTACGCACAATTGGTACAGACCGTGAGGGAGCGCGGCGGTAGGCCGCAGTTCGGACAGCGATCTAAAGAGCCCTCCGGTGAGGTTTCCACGGGCATCATGATCCCACACACGCTGCAATAGTCCGTCGTATCCGACGGGTGACCCGTCGGGCAGGTTGTCGCCTCCGGCACTATCGCGCGGGGACGGACGAGGCGGTCGGGGGGTCCTCCGGAGGGTCCTTGCGGGGGTTGCGCTTTGTGCGCCTCGACTCGGTGTCGAACTTCATGATGTCGAGTCGGCTGACCGCCTTCATTCTCACGCGTCCAGTCTGATCCTCCTCGACCATGTTCAACACGAGGCCTGCCAGTGCGTCATTGCCGTTCTCTCTCGCTTTCGAGAGGGCCTGGGCAAAGCGGTTCGTGGCCTTCTCCTCGTCACCGTCGTGCAACGCTTCGATTCCCTCGTCGATCTCAACAAGCACCTCAGCGTCACCGAGAGCTTCCCGGACCCTGACGTTCATCCGCGTGGACTTTGCGGTGTCGTCGGTCCATTCCGCCAGGACCTGTCCCTCTCCCACCGGCTCGTCGCCAACCAGCAGTGTCACCTTCGCGACGCGCCTCTGTCCCCCGACCTCTCCAGCCGGCACCCTCACAGCCAGGTGGAAGTCGCGGCTTTCGTCTCCCCAGGACCCAGTGGCGTAGTCGCCGGAACGTGGAGGCACCTCCACCCGGGTCGGCGTGAGATCGAGGACTGGCTCCAACCGCTTGAGGAAGAGGACCTCGGCGCCCTCCGGGGTCCACACGCGGAGGGAGACCTCCGCCAGATTCCTGCTCAGGGACTGTTTGATGAGCCCGGTGAAGTCGGCCGTCAGCCCTTCTGGTTGCGCGACGATGTCGAGGTCTCCAAGCAGTGCGTCGGCCACCTTCCGCAGTTCCGCGACCTCCCATCCGTCACCCACCCCACGGCAGTCACACTGGAACACGCCCTCCGCCTGTTCGAGGGCTCGCCCGAGTGCTTCTGCACTGCCACTCTCGTTCTTTCCGTCGGTGAGCAGGATGGCGTGCCGGATGCCGGCGCTGTCACCGAACACCTGCCTCGCCATGTCGATCCACGACTCGATGGCCGTCCCTCCCTGCGCCTCGAACCTCTTGACCTCGGCCTTCGCGTCGGCTCGGGTCTTCGGCGAGGCCACGGAAAGGGGCGGCGACGGTGGGAACGCGACTTCAGCCTGATGATTCCCCGTGATGATGCCGAACCGTGCACCGTCCGGGATGCAGTCGATGGCGGCAGAGGTCGCCTCCTTCACCGACCGCATCTTCTTACCGCTCATGGATCCCGACGTGTCCACGATGAGCAGCTCCGAACGATCGGTCGTGGCTCCACTCGTGAAGGCCGAGGTGCCCGCGGCGGTGACCGTGATCACCGCATGCATCGTCTGCGCCCCTTCAGGCAGATACTCGTTCTGGAAGCATTCGATGGTGAAATCGGCCATCTTGCCCTTACTCCTCGGTGCGACCGTTGGTCTGCTTAGGGTTGGGTGGAACGATGCAGACGGCGACCGTGATGTTGTCCCGTCCCCCCGATTCGAGCGCTGCATCGGTGAGTCGCTTGGCGGTCGCACCTGCCACTGGCGGCGTCCCGGCTTCGAAAACGAGGTCCCCGAGTTGGGCTGGGTTGCGGAAGTAGTTCCAGAGACCGTCTGTGCACAGCAGCAGCACGCCTGGACCGGGAACGGGCATCTCGACCAGCGCAGGTCCCTCCGATTCGGCGTCCGCCCCGACCCAGCGTGTGATGCCGTGCGCGTTTGGGTGGGTGTAGGCGTCCTCGGGCGCCATGCCCTCCGCGATCATCTCCTCGGCCATTGAATCGTCTGTCGTCAGGAGCTGGCAATCGTGCCGGCTCAGCCAGTAGGCGCGACTGTCTCCGACATTGCCGACGACGATCCGTTCAGGTGTCACGATTGCGGCTACCGCGGTGGTCGAGGGTGAGAGGTCGCTGCCGTCCGGCTCGTCGTCTGGAATGGACAGGACAGCCTGCTGGGCTCGCGCAAACGCAGCCCTCATCTGCTCAGCCAGTTCCTCGGCCGTGAGAGGTTCCGCAGTGCTGAGCAGCGGTTCGAGGTGGAGCAACACTTCCTCCGCCGCGGCGCGGGCCGCGAGGTCAGGGTTCGCCGTCGACGCGACGCCGTCGCAGACCACAGCCAACGATCTGTCCCCCGACAGCGCAATCGCCATCGCGTCTTCATTTCGACGGCGAACGAGGCCCCGATCGCTGATTGCGGCAATCGACCCCAAGTCGAGTTCTTCACGATCGCTCGCTCTCTGCGCGTCCGCATGGGCCTGGGCGGCTTCCTCGACTACGCGCGTTCCGCATACTTCGCAGAACCGTTCGTCGTCGAACACCTGCGATTCGCACTTCCGGCACGGACTGATTTCGACATCGTGGTGAGTGTCGAGGCTCATGGCGATCACCGAGCTCAAGTCCTGGTTTGCGGTCGGGCCGCATTGGCTTGGTCGACGAGATCGAACCGCTCGCTCTGGGTCGGCGCGAGCTTTGCCAAGGAACGCAGGGTGATCTCGAGGGCAGTTCTCTGGGAGAACTCGTCTAGCGGGACGCCACCGACCAGCACGCTCTCGTCGGCACCAGATCGGTTGTCGAGGAGGATCGAGACCGCTTGGGCGTGGAGTTCACGGACCAGAGGCAGCCGGGTCGAATTATCGACCGTCAGGTCACGCAGGGTGTCGGACGCAGCAGTGAGGTCGGTCAAGCCGGGTGTATCCCCATTGACCTGTGACGCGAGCACTCTGCACAGCGTCACCTGCGCAGTGACGTATGCACTCGATGACTTCGGGACTCTTCGCAAGGCCGAGGACGCTCCGTCCCGGTCGCCCAGAGCGACGAACGCGCGGGCCAAACCGAAGCTTGCGCTTGCATAGCTGGAATCTGTTTGCGCCACCAAGGAGTAGTAGCGCACGGCGTTGTTGAGATGCTGCACACCCTCACGCGACGACCGGTCCGTCGAATCGTTTGTCGGTTCCGCAAGAGCCTCGAAGCACACTGCCATGGCGAGCTTCGGTGCGAGCTCCCCGGGAAGTTCGTCGGAGACCGCTTCGAAAAATGGCTCGGCGTCGGCCGGCTGTCCTTCGGCGAGGCTCACGACACCACGCCACCACGCCGCGCGCCACCCGCTCTCGCGCGCCTCAGAGGTTTCGAGCTCTCGCCGGGCGTCCTCGAACCTCTCCTCGTCGATGGCGAAGCGCGCCATGCTCAACGTCAGTTCGGGTGACCGCGGCGTCACGGCCAGAATCGCCTGTCGTTGGTCTGCGCCGACCAAAGCAAGCGTAGCGAGAACGCCCGCAGCCGGGTCGTCGCTGTCGACGGCGGGAATGGGCAGCAGCTGCCAGGGGTGCCCGTCTGCGACGGCGCCGAGCTCGGCACTGAAGTGGTTGCTCGGCACTGGCGGCGGGCTTCGGTCGGGGTCGTCTATTGCAACGACTTGGCGGAGCACCCCGAGGAGTTGCTCTCTCATCTCGCCGGCAGAGTGGAACCGTGCACCGGGGTCACGGGAGGTCGCCTTCTCGAGGAACTGGTAAAGCGCCTCGTAGCGACGGAACACGGGAACCTCGCGAGCGGGCGGCAGGGAGTAGGCGTACCGCTTCTCGTCCGAATACCCGGGAAAGTCGAGGCACAACACCGCCAACGTTCGCGCCACGGTGTAGAGATCGGACTCGATGCTGACCCCCGCTTCGTTGACTTCGGGTGCCTGGTAGCCGACGGTGCCGTAGAGATCGCTCTCCCGATCACCCATCCGCTGCACACCGCCCAGGTCGATGAGCGTCAACTGATCGTCCGTCTGGATGACGTTGTCGGGTTTGAAGTCGCAGAAGAGCAGGCCCCGGCTGTGTAGGTAGTCCATCGCAGGAAGGATCCCAAGCACGAAGCCGATCGCCCAGGCCACGGGAAGCGGGGATTGCTGTTCCTCACGATGGCGCACCCGAAGGTCTCGCAGCGACTCACCGCCTACATAGTCCATGACTATGTAGCCCGCGCCCTCGTGCTGCACGAAGTTGTGGATGCGCACGATGTTCTGATGCATGACTTCGGTGAGGAACTTCTTCTCGGCGGCGGCAGCGGCCATCGCCGCTTCGTCGCCCGAGTCGAGCAGCCCCTTCAGAACCCTCCAAGAGTTCTCGAGCACCTTGTCTTGGGCGAGGTAGATCCATCCGAGGCCGCCATGGGCCAGACACCCCGCGACCAGATAACGGCCTTCGACGAGGTCGCCGACCTGGAGTTTGGGCCTGAAGGAATAGGGCGCGCCACAGTGCGGGCAAAATCCCTCCGTCCTGGCGGGGCGGGGGCCGCGTGCACGACCGACTTCGTGATCGCACCGTCCGCAGAACCGCTTTTTCTCGGGCACCTCCGGGTTTGCGAGAACGACTTCCAGCGGGTCACGCCGCGGGATCGAGGGCATATCGACCAGCCCGGCGCCGAGATTTGCGATGCTCCCTCCAGAGCTCACGGAGGCAGACCGACCGGTGCCCGTCGTCGACGTCGACAGCCGGCGGACCGTACCTGTTCCCCGCGAGACGGTCGAAGAGCTCACTCCAGCTGGCACTGGGGGAGGCGCCGGTTCGGACGACCGCTGAGAACGGCGGGTCGGAGCGTGCCCGCAGTTATCGCAGAATCCGTCGTCGCCGATGTTCCCACCGCTGCAGTCGGGGTGCTGGCACGGTTCCCCGGCGACGGCGCTACCGGACCGTTGACCGGGGACCGGAGTCGATTCTATGGCCCGCTCTCTCGGCATCTTCGAGACCATGGCTCGACTCGTCGCGCGCCCACAGTTGTCGCAGAACCCATCCTCCCCGACGGTCCCGCCGCTGCAGTCAGGATGCTGACACGCCGTCATGGTGTGGCGCCTGATCGGACGTGAATGACTTGGCCAAAGTCACCGACCAGTCTCTCGGATAAGTCCACGTCACACGGCGACGAATACAGCTCGTCCTGGGCGGTCTGGTACAGCTCGTCGACCTCGAGATTCTCCGCCAGCCCCACCGCCACGGCCTTCGCGCGGTATGCGCCCAGTAAACCCCTGAGCTCGTCGCGCCGCTCGGTCCGCGCGAGCTCTGTGGTGGCGAGGCTGCCGACTTCCGCACGCAACGAATCGGCTCGTCGGCGAATGCCGGCAGCGGCGGCATCGTTGCCGAGTTGCGCAGCCCGCTCCTGTTCCGTGCTCAGCACGTCGACATCGCCCGCGGCCGCGTCGATCGCCGCCCAAGTGACGTCGCGCACAACGATCTTCTGGGCCAAGCGCTCGAGCTCGTCCTGGCACGCCAATACGGCTGAGCGACACGCTTGAACGGCCGAGTCGGCATCCGCCAGCTCTCTAATGCGAGCCTCGCGACCTCGAATGGCCACATCAACCGTGGCCCGAGCGCGGGCGACCTGCTCCTCAAGGGCATCGATGGATTGCGAAGTGAAAGCGACAGGATCCTCGAGGGCCATCACCCGGGCCTGGGCCAACTCGTCCTCGATGGCTCGAAGCTGAATCGTCGGCCGCATGCCCCCATCCTGCACCCGTGCGGACAGCTCTGAAATTTCCGCGCCGACCTGCTCGAGGCGTTCGCTGCACGTCCCCCATGCATCCGCCACCTTCTTCAGGAAGGACGACACCTCGTCGTAGTCGTCACTCATTTGGTCCAAGGCGTCCTCGATCGTGCATCGTGACCGCCCGCCGCGCGTGCCCGTGAGGCTCGGCCGGTCGCGCTCGGTGGTCTCGGGGACTTCGACGCATAGACCAGTGAGCAAGCCGTCGACCTCAATCAGCACGGCCTGGCCGGGAGCCCGTCTTGTCCCGCGCGCGGCATCGATGCAGGTGAACGCCTTCTCCACGGCGAGCTGGCGCTTCCACAGTTCGGCATGGCGGGCTGCAGCATCACGCCACCCCTCGGCAGTCGCCCCCCGAAGCACGGTCGAATGGTCGAGGAGCTGGCGGGTCACGTCCGCGTCGAGCTCGACAAGGCTGGCCGAGGTCCGGTCGAGCACCGCCCTGAGGTCCGCGACGCGCCGGTCGATGTCGGGCGCGGTCAGCCTGGACACGTCGACCCCACGTAACAGGCCGCGGGCGGCGCGGGCGTGCTGCTGCCCGCGGGCAGATGCGGCAGGAGGTATTTCTGGTAGAGGCGCGTCCAGGTGCCGTCGGACCGGACCTGGGCCAGCACGCCGTTGACGAAGCTGGTGAAGTTGGGATGAGACTTGCTGATGGCCAGCCCGTACGGCTCGCTGGAGAAGGGCGCGCAATTGAACTTGGCGGCCTCGGCAAGTGGGACCTTGCAGGGTGGCGACTCCACCAGCTTCGTGTTCGGATCCTGCACTTCCAACCCGAGGAGGATGGCGTCGTCGGTACTGACCGCGTCGACCTGGTTCTGCTGCAGCATGACAAGACAGTCGCTGTTGTTGGCTGCCTGCCACACCCTGATGCCCCGGGGCATTCCTGGCGCCACGAGGTTCTGGAGCGACGTCGATTTCGCTGCAGCACACACCCGCTTCCCCCCGAGGTCCTGGGGGCCCGTGATCGACGAGTTGACCGGCACCAGGATGGTTTGGCCCGCCCAGTAGTACACGGAGGAGAAGTCGATTGACTTCCTTCGCTCGCAGTTGATCGTCATCGTCTCGGCGAGGATGTCCACCTTGCCCGACTTGACTGCCTTCTCCCGATCCGCGTTGGACACGATGACTTCCCGGAAATATTTGGGGTCCGACGAGCCGAAGATCGCTTGTGCGATCTGTCGCAAGATGTCGATGTCGAATCCGACCAACTCCCCCGTTCCGGGATCGTGGTAACCCCAGAGATACGTGCTGTCTGTGACGCCGACCTTGATGTACCCGCGCCGCTGGATCTGGGCCATAAAGGAACCACTCGGCATCTGCCCTACCGCGGGCATCACGGCCGGTGGCGCCTCGCTCGCCGTCGCGTTGCACGGCGTGTCCTTGGGAGGGCTCGGGTAGGCGCGAGCCGCACCCTTCGGCAGGACGTTCAGGGGCGCGACTGACGCAGTGCTGATGGGCGAGGCGGACGAGCATCCCGCCAGCAGAACGACCACGAGCAGTCCGAGTGCGGTGCGGACCGGGACCCCCTTCGCCCGGAACACCGCGCACGATGCCCGGCGGCTCATCATCGGTATTCCTCGATGCGGGGCCGGATGCCCACCAGCACGAGGACAGAGACGAGGATCGCGCCGATGGCCAGCGCCCACACCAGGCCGTCGAGGTCCGAGGCGGCCCCGGATGTGGAATTCACGAACGCGGCCTGAGAGCTGCCGATCCCGTCGGACAGGACGCCGTCGAGTCGCGACGAGGCGGAAGGGAGTTGCTTTTTCGCCAGCCCGACGGCGCTGGTCAAGTTCCCCTGGGCCGCGTCCTCAAAGCGGACCTGGTTGTGCACCGACTCGTAGGCTGCGAGGGCCGACTGTGCGCGAACCGCCTGCTCGCGTGCGAACGACCCATTGTCGCCGCTGGACGCTGACCGGGCGAGAAGACCGCGGAGCGCGTCGTATGTCCGGGTGTAGTCCTGTTGATACGACGGGTCCGCGTCGCGGGTCAACAGCGTGAGCTCATCGTCGGCTCGTGCCCGGAGGGCAAGGGTCCGTGCGTCGGTGAACGCCGACACCGGTTGGGATCCGTTGGCCCGAGCAGCGTTGGCGTCCGAATTCTGCGTGATGAATGCCACCGTTGCCCAGACCCCTAGCACGACGACCACCACGGTGGCTGCAGCGAGCGCGACGTTCCACGTTCGGTGGAACTGATGGCGCAGCCATCGCTGGGCCAAGAACAGGGACACCACCAACGCGATCAGGGCAAGGATCGCCAAGGTGGCAAGCCAGGGCGAGACTGCGCTGTCTTGCTCATTCGTGAGGCGGTTGGCCTCGGTGCCGTAGAGCTGAGCGGCCGCCGGCAGCATGCTGGTCCGCATGAGATTGTTCGCCTCGGCCAGGTACGCCGCGGCGAGCGGATAATAGGATTGCTGTTCGTTGGCGTTCGCCTCCTGGACGATGCCGGCGTAGGCGGGTAGCTCGGTCGAGAGCGTCCGTAGGCTCGCCGACACGCTCGGGTCGGCGCCTGCCTCACGTGACGCGGTGGCCACGTAGGCCGACGCGTCGGTGAGGTCGTTCTGGTAGCGACGCTCGAGTGCGGCGGGCTGCAGGGGTCCCTGGAGGAACGAGGCGGCGGCCGTCGTATCGGCGTCCGAGAGCGAGGTGTCGATCGATTGCGCCGTGACCATCAGAGGCTCGGCGTTCTGCCAGGCCGACGACGTGGCCCCTTGGCGCTGGGACGCGGCGAGCCCGCCCAGGAGGCCAGCCAAAAGGGCAAGCGCGACAAGGGCGATGGAGACGGTTCGCAGCCGGGCTGGGGTGGTGCGACCCACCCACCCGGGCCTAAGACCCGGGGCAGGGGTCACCCGAAGCGGCTCTGCCGTCAATGTCACCCGACGCCCCTCCCTCAGTGTCGCCAAACCCGACCACCACTCTCACCGTGGTCGGCACCTGCCCCCAAGCGGTGCGAACGATACAGGACCGCCGCCCCCGCTTGTGACACATCGCCAGTGGGTGGGTTCGACTCGGTGTTCACTCGTTGTCGACGGTAGGAGGGGCCGGTAAGGCCCCGGTAACGGCGATCGAGTCCCCAGAGTGCGACCAATGTTCGATCGCGCACCGAAACGATCGCCGGCACCCGTTGCCGTTACTCGCGGCTTACCGCCGCTGGGTAAACCGGCACTACCAAGTGACTCGCCATCGATGAGCCCGAAGGAGGAGACTGCGATGAAGGCATTGACTCACCACCAGACCAGCGCCAAGCGGTTTCCCCGCGTGGCGTCGAAGGAGGACACTCGTCCAACGCAGAGGAATGGCTGCCAGATCGCGGTCAACACTCAGCGTCTCGAGGATCACGTCGACACTGGCCTGAAACAGATCATGAACATGCGCGTCGGCTGTTGGCGGCCTCCGTTGCTTGCCAACATGACTCGGTGAGACGACCGATACCAATGCGACACGGCCGTTACCGAACCCTTACCGGTCGCCCTTACGGTTCCGGTACCTCGTCACCAACGAAAGGCGTTGGTAGAGGACGGAGCACTGAAATCGACTGAGCATTGACACTACAAATGTCCTGTGAGACAACGGACTCACAGGTGGAGGAAAGGAACATCACATGAAAGGGAACGAACATCACATGAAGATGTCGTATTCACCGGAACGACGTTCGAGCAGAGGTTTGGCACACGGACTCTCTGCTGCGTTGGCAGTGGTGATGTGCACGCTGGCCTTCGCCTCTGCCTTGAGCGTGCCCGCCGGAGCACTGGCGGCCCGTGGCGGCGCGTTCGGACCGCATGCCGGCTCGAGTGCGTCGACGCCGTCGTCGCTGCGCCCCCATGCGGTGGCGCCGCTCACGCTGGCCAACGTCGTCGTGACCGACCTGGCGTCGGGCAACGCAACGGTGTACTCGATGACCTCGGTGACGCCCAACCCCGCCTGCGTGCAAAACACGACGATGGTCTGCCTGTCGCTTGCGGGCGGCGGAGTGGGCACCTTCGCCATGTCGGTCAACGCCCCCTTCGCGTCGGGCCAGGTCTTTGACGACGTGAGCGGGTCGGCCACCGTCAGCGTTGGAGGTTCGTCCTGTGGCGAGTTCGCCAACGCCGGGCCGAGCGTCTTTCCCGTCGAGCTCGACCAGTACCACTCGACGGGGGGTGCCCCCGACGTCTGGGCCTCGCAGTTCGACTGCACCAACGCCAACGTCGACATCGCCGGCACCATCGCCATGAACATCGTCCCGACCAATCCCGCGAGCGGGTACTACATCTTCGGGCAAGCCGGCGAGATCACAGGCTTCGGCAACGACAACTACCTCGTCTATCTCTACGGCGCCCAGTACGTGAACCTCAACGGCCCCATCGTGGGCATGGCGCCCACGCCTGACGGCGGCGGCTACTGGATGGTGGGCACCGACGGCGGGGTCTTCTCGAGCGGCACCGCTGGATTCTTCGGCTCGACGGGCAACATCGTGCTCAACAAGCCGGTCGTCGGCATGGCGCCCACGCCCGACGGGAAGGGCTATTGGTTCGTGGCCTCTGACGGCGGCATCTTCGCCTACGGCGACGCCGGCTTCTTCGGCTCCCGGGGCGGCCAGCCCCTCAACAAGCCCATTGTCGGCATGGCGGCCACGCCTGATGGCAAGGGCTACTGGCTGGTGGCCTCCGACGGCGGGATCTTCGCCTACGGCGACGCCGGCTTCCACGGCTCGACGGGGAGCATCGTGTTGAACAAGCCCGTCGTGGGCATGACGGCCACCCCGTCCGGCAACGGCTACTGGTTCGTGGCCTCCGACGGTGGCATCTTCGCCTACGGCGACGCCGGCTTCTTCGGCTCGACGGGGGCCATCCACCTCAACGCCCCGATCGTCGGCATGACGGCCACGCCTGATGGCTCGGGCTACTGGTTCACCGCCTCCGACGGCGGGGTCTTCAACTACGGCAGTGCCGGCTTCTTCGGCAGTCTCGGAGGCAGCGGCGTCAACGACGTCGCCGGGATGTCGCTCGGCATCTGAGTCTCACAGACACACGAGGGCGTGCGAGGAGGGGCCCGTCGGGCCCCTCCTCCGCGTCCGGGCGTATGGCGGCGAGGGTTGTACGGCAGGATTCCGCAACGCTCGGCGCTCCACATGGGGGTTGGTCCTGCAGTCAGCCGCGCAACGACACACGTTCGAGCAGGTCTGACGCAACTTCGATGAGCCCTGTCCTGCAACCCCCGTACACTGGGT
>Ga0306920_100003852_pt1 | contig 19158 bp, 18 predicted proteins | sample flu12Cox44000170_FD_204666 | JGI IMG/M metagenome (GOLD analysis project Ga0306920, IMG submission 204666) | Lab enrichment of tropical soil microbial communities from Luquillo Experimental Forest, Puerto Rico - flux4day.12C.oxic.44.000.170 (v2)... | ecosystem: Environmental > Terrestrial >... | reverse complement strand
ACGCAAAGCCCGCGGCTACACCCGCTTTGCCACGATGCGTACCGTACTGTTCCTCATTGCCGGCAAGCTCGACTTCACCCGCATCAACCCTCACGCCGCCTGACCCACACCAAATTCAATAGAGCCACCTTTTTCGAGAACGCGTTGGTCAGCCGCGTAAAGCGGCGAATTGCCATCCTCATCGTGAGGTTTTGCCGCTCGACGTAGGACGTGCTGACGTGCTTTGGATCGGGGTTGCCGGTGATCCGGTTCTTGCGTGTCCCGATACAATCCGAGGGGCTGTAGCGCCGAGCGGCTTCCGGCTCGGCTGGCGGCGTCCCGTAGAGCTTAACCAGCATCGCGTAGTCAATATCGGCTCCGAAAGCCTCTTCGACGGCCCGCAAATAGGGCGAATGCCCGTCTGTCGTCAGTTGAAGCCGTGTCGTCACCCGCTGGCGTAGATCGTCCATGAGCGCCAGCGCATATTCCGCGTCCCGGTCTCCTACAAGATAGCTGATCGCCAGTTTCGTATCGGCGGCCATCGCTACCCAAGTCCAGACATCCCCATAGGCGAGATCCTTGCGCTTCGCGGTTGCGACGTTCTTTTGCTTGCAGCCCGCGAAGCTCCAGATTTCGTCGCACTGGACCCGCTTGGCCGCGATGCCGCGAACGTGCTTGTCGTGATAGGCCAGGAACGCTTCGCCCGCATCCTCCAACAGTTTTGCGACCGTGTTCTTGCTGACTCCGGTCATCCGGACGATCGCGCGGATGCTGTTGCCCTCGTTAGTGGCACGTAAGTTGGGCACGCTCGATGCGGCGGCAAAACGGTTTGAGGTCAATCAACTTTTCACACCTTCGACACCTATAAATGTCGCGGAGTTGTTTGCCGGTCGCGTTCCCCAGCTCTTCAAAATCGTCGATGCAATCGGAGAGCGGGGGCCGCACGTAATCCTGTTCGGAGAACGGGGCGTTGGGAAAACATCCCTCGCTCAAATCATCCCCTACGTCGTCCCGGCGAAGATCAAGACCGTCAAACCTATCAGAGTGCAGGCATTCCCAAACGATGACTTTTCGTCTATCGCTCGAAAGATTTTCAAGGAAATTCGGTTTGTCTCCGACGCTGGGGAAGGCGACAAACTATATGACGTCGCCCAGCTTTATCCTAGCGAGATCACTCCGGACGACTTTATCAGAGAGTTCACTGTCAACTTTAATGAGAACGACATACCGATAGCCGTTATAGACGAGTTCAATGAATTACGCGATGAAGATGCGCGACTGCTGATAGCGAACACCATCAAGGCTCTTTCGGATGCTGGCGTCAACGTCACGATCATTGTCGTTGGCGTAGCAGATAACGTCACTCAGCTACTGCAAAAGCACGAGTCCATAGATAGATGCACTGAAGAAGTGCCAATGCCTAGAATGACCACAGACGAATTAAAGGAACTAGTCGAGAAAAGGATTAAAAAGCTAGGCATGTCAATAGTTTCAGATGCAAAATGGACTATCATAAATCTTTCAAAAGGTTTGCCATCATATGCTCACGGTCTAGGGAAATTTGGATGCTTCCGGGCACTGGAACGAAGTAGTCTGAACGTGACGGCTGACGACGTATCAATTGCGATAGACAACTTCATCGAGAGCTCGCAACAAAGCCTCAAAAGCGCCTATGAACTAGCGGTGAGGAGCAATCAACCGGGGAATCTATTTCGTGAGGTATTAACTAGCTGTGCTTTAGCAAGAGCAGATGATAGTGGCTACTTCACGCCGGTAGCCGTTCGCGATCCTCTTTCTGCTATCCTAAAAAGGAATATCGGGATTGCTAATTTCCAGAATCACTTGAAGGAATTCACTACCCAGAAACGCGGAAACATATTCCAGAGAATCGGAGAAGAGAGATCTTACCGATTTCGATTTCGAGAACCGGGAATGCAGCCGTTTGTAATAATGAGAGGGATACGAGACGATATTGTTGACGAAGCAGCTAGGCAGGCTCTTTCTTTCCCCGAGCAGCCTGATCTTTTTGCCACCTCGCTTTAGCTCCGGTTTTGGCGATTTCCAATTTCCGTGATGGAGTCAAGGATCTCGCTCTAGCTCTACCACCTTTGATGCCAGCATTGCGCTTAGCTTCCGAGGCGACTGTATCGGCATGATCCTCAATCCGATCCTCAACCTGCCCCGTAGCGATATCGACGATCAGCTTGCCGAGCTGGATCGGGTCTCGCGGGCGTTTCAGGCGCTTGGTTGCCATGCCCGGAATATGGCATGCTCCAGCGCATCCCCAAACCCGGCGTCAAGGCCGTTCGGGAATGTAACAACCTCAAAATGACCCACTACCCAGCGGGGAACGTGCATGAGTGGGATTGCGATTTTGCGACCCTCGTCCCTGCCTTGACGCGGAGGGGGTGGCTCGCGATATTCGGGACATGAGCAGAAGCGGCCGGATCCTTGTCGTGACGACTACCAGCACCCGCAATGGCGGGGTGCCGGGAGGTCGTGCGCGCTGAATCAGCGGCAAAGGCTCAACCCGAATGACCCCGCCGGCCAACTAACGGGGTTTTTCGCGACCAGTTCGCCCCGTCGGAACGGCCGATAACGACGGAGCACACGGCGCGATGATCGAGCAACCCAACGGCAACCCGCAGGCCCCGGTCTCCCCTGGGCAGGCCCACGCGCCAATCCCGGTCGCGGTGGCCCTGCCCGACGGCAAGCGCCTCGAATTTGCCGGCCCGGTTACCGGCGGCGAAATTGCGGATGCGATCGGGTCGGCGCTCGCGAAAGCAGCGATCGTGATCCGTGTCGACGGGAAGCCGCGCGATCTTGCCACCGTCGTTGACCGCGACGCTGCGGTCACGGTCATCACCCGCGACACGCCGGAGGGACTCGAGATCCTGCGCCATGATGCGGCTCACGTCATGGCCGAGGCGGCCAAGGAACTCTATCCTGACATCCAGGTCACATTTGGGCCGGCGACGGAAACGGGCTTCTATTACGACTTCGCCCGGAACGAGCCGTTCACGCCCGACGATCTCGAGAAAATCGAGCTGCGGATGCGCGAGATCGTGCGCCGCGACGAAAAAATCACACGCGAGGTGTGGGACCGTGATGCGGCGGTCGCCTTTTTTCGCGAGATTGGCGAGAAATATAAGGCCGAATACATCGGCGAAATCCCATCGGGCGAGGAGATCAGCCTCTACCGGCAGGGCAGCTTCGTCGATCTCTGCGCCGGCCCGCATCTGCCATCGACCGGTTATCTCGGCCAAGCCTTTAAGCTGATGAACGTAGCCGGCGCCTATTGGCGCGGCGACTCGCGCAACGCCCAATTGCAGCGCATCTACGGCACGGCGTGGGCCGACCAAAAGGAGCTCGACCAATACCTCTTTCGGCTCGAGGAAGCCGAGCGCCGTGACCATCGCCGGCTCGGCCGCGAACTTGACCTCTTCCATATGGGCGAGGAGGCGGTCGGCAGCGTCTTCTGGCATCCCAAGGGGTGGACGCTGTTTCGCACCATCGAGAACTATCTGCGCGAGCGGCTCGACGCGGCCGGTTACCAGGAAGTCAAAGCCCCGCAATTGCTCGACCGAAGCTTGTGGGAAGCCTCTGGGCACTGGGAGAATTTCCGAGAGAACATGTTCATCGCCGAAAGCCGCGACGAGCGCGTACTCGCGGTCAAGCCGATGAACTGTCCGGGGCATGTGCTGATCTTCCGCAACCGGTTGCGGAGCTATCGTGAATTGCCGCTGCGATTGGCGGAATTCGGCAGTTGTCACCGCAACGAACCCTCGGGGGCATTGCACGGGATCATGCGGCTGCGCGGCTTTACTCAGGACGACGCGCACATCTTCTGCACCGAGGATCAGGTCACCAGCGAGTCGATCGTGATCTGCCAGTTACTGCTGTCGGTGTACCGCGACTTCGGCTTCGACGATGTCGAGATCAAATTCGCCGACCGGCCGCCGCAGCGCGTCGGCAGCGATGCGGTCTGGGACCGCGCCGAGCGCGATTTGAAGGCTGCGGTCGAGTTGGCGGGTCTGCCCTACACGTACAACCCCGGCGAGGGCGCGTTCTACGGTCCGAAGCTCGAATTCCACTTGCGTGATGCGCTGGGCCGGCAATGGCAATGCGGCACTCTGCAGTTGGATTTCAACATGCCGGGGCGGCTCGGAGCCACTTACGTCGGTGAGGACGGCGGGCGCCATACGCCGGTCATGTTGCACCGCGCGATCCTCGGCTCGATGGAGCGGTTCATCGCGATCTTGATCGAGCATTATGCCGGCCGTTTCCCGCTCTGGCTCGCGCCGGTGCAGCTGGTGATCGCGACGATCACGTCGGAGGCGGCGGCTTATGCCGAGGCGGTCGCCCGGGAATGCGCTGCCGCCGGACTGAGGTACGTTCTGGACACCGGCAACGAGAAAATCGGCTACAAGGTCCGTGAGCATACTCTCGCCAAGGTGCCGGTCCTCTTGGTCGTCGGGCGGCGTGAGGCGGCCAACCGATCGGTTGCAGTGCGGCGGCTAGGCGGCAATGAACAGGAAATCCTTGTGCTCGGCGAAGCGGTTGCTAGATTGAAGGAGGAAGCGGCGGTACCGTCCTCGGCCTAACCGATTATCCGTGGTTGGGAGCCGGACGTATCAACTTAAAAGAGGAGATTGTACATAGCTAGACCACCTTTGAACTTCACCCCCACCCGGGAGGGACCGCGCATCAACGACGACATTGCCGTCCAGCGCGTGCGCCTCGTCGACGAGCGGGGTAACATGGTCGGGGTCGTCGGACGTACCGAAGCGCTCACCATGGCGTCCGATGCCGGTCTCGACCTCGTCGAGATAGCACCGAACGCCGACCCGCCAGTCTGCAAAATCCTCGACTTCGGCAAGTACAAATACGAAGAACAAAAGAAAAAGAACGAAGCGCGCAAAAAGCAAAAAATCATCGAAGTTAAAGAGATTAAGCTGCGCCCCAGCATCGATGACCACGATTACGATGTTAAAATGCGCAGCATGGTCAAATTCATCGAGGAAGGCGACAAGGTAAAGGTGACCATGCGGTTCCGCGGGCGTGAGCTGGCGCATCAGGAGCTCGGGATGGACGTCTTGGTGCGCGTCAGAGACGATCTCGACGAAATCGCCAAGGTCGAGCAGATGCCGCGGATGGAAGGCCGGCAAATGACCATGGTTGTATCGCCCAAGTAGTCCGGCTTCGGAGAGCCTCGGCTCCGAGATCGGTTTTGTCATCGGCCTTGTGCAGAGGCAATTTGCCGTCGCGTTGATCCGGCGAGCGGTCGACCTTATCTTGCAGCTTTCCATGACCCCGCTCCGGCTCATCCGCAATTTCGCGATCATCGCGCATATCGACCACGGCAAGTCGACCCTGGCCGACCGGTTGATCGAGGTTTGCGGCGGGCTTGCGGCGCGCGAGATGCGCGAGCAGGTGCTCGATAATATGGAAATCGAGCGCGAACGCGGCATCACGATCAAGGCGCAGACCGTGCGGCTCTTCTACCGTGCCCAGGATGGCGAGACCTACGTCCTCAATCTGATGGACACGCCCGGCCATGTCGACTTCGCTTACGAGGTCAGCCGCTCGCTCGCCGCCTGTGAGGGCTCGCTGCTCGTGGTCGATGCGAGCCAGGGGGTCGAAGCGCAGACCCTCGCCAATGTCTACCAAGCGATCGAGGCCGGTCACGAGATCGTGCCGGTATTGAACAAGATCGACCTACCGGCCGCCGAACCCGATCGGGTCAAGGAGCAGATCGAGGATGTGATCGGGCTCGACGCCGCGGATGCGCTCTTAATTTCGGCCAAGACCGGGGTTAATATCGATGGCGTGCTGGAAGCGCTGGTGACGCGTCTGCCGCCGCCGGCCGGGGATGCCAAAGCACCGCTCAAGGCGCTCTTGGTCGACAGCTGGTACGACCCCTATCTCGGTGTCGTGACCTTGGTGCGGGTCAAGGACGGGGCGCTGGTCGCGGGGCAGAAGGTCCGACTGATGGCGACCGGCGCGGTGCACACGATCGAGCGGGTTGGTGTGTTCACGCCGAAAGGCGTGGCGGTCGAGACGCTCGGGCCGGGCGAGGTCGGGTTCATCACCGCCGGCATCAAGACCGTCGCCGATTGTCGGGTCGGCGACACGATTACCGAGGATCGCCGGCCGGCCGCCGCACCTCTGCCCGGCTTCAAGCCGGTGCAGCCGGTCGTCTTTTGCAGCCTGTTCCCGACCGATTCCGCTGATTTCGAGCGGCTGCGCGACAGTCTCGCCAAGCTTCGCCTCAACGATGCGAGCTTCGAGTACGAGCCCGAGACTTCGGTCGCTCTGGGTTTCGGGTTCCGCTGCGGGTTTCTCGGTCTGCTCCATCTCGAGATCGTCCAAGAGCGGCTGACCCGCGAGTTCGATCTCGACCTCCTGGCGACCGCTCCTTCGGTCGTCTACCGGGTGCATCTGACCAACGGCGTGGTGCGCACCCTGCATAACCCGGCCGATATGCCCGATCCGGTGCGTGTCGACCATGTCGAAGAGCCCTGGATCAAGGCGACGATCCTCGTCCCCGATACCTATCTCGGCCCGATCCTGGCGCTATGTGAGGAGCGCCGCGGCGAGCAGGTCGATCTGACCTATGCCGGCAATCGGGCGATGCTGATTTATCGTCTGCCGTTGAATGAGGTCGTCTTTGACTTCTACGACCGGCTGAAATCGGTCAGCCGCGGCTATGCCAGCTTCGACTACCAGATCGACGATTACCGCGAAGGCGACCTCGTACTGATGAACATCCTGGTCAATAGCGAGCCGGTCGACGCACTCTCGGTCATCGTCCACCGCAAGGAGGCCGAGCGGCGCGGCCGTGCATTGTGCGAGCGATTAAAGGATCTGATCCCGCGCCAGCTGTTCCAGGTGGCGATCCAGGCGGCGATCGGCGGGCGGATCATCGCCCGCGAGACGGTCAAGGCATTGCGCAAGGACGTGCTCGCCAAATGCTACGGCGGCGACGTGACCCGCAAGCGCAAGCTTCTGGAAAAGCAAAAGGAAGGCAAAAAGCGGATGCGCCAGTTCGGCAAGGTCGAGATCCCGCAATCGGCCTTCATCGCCGCCCTCAAGATGGGCGACGGCTGAGTGGCGCCGGGTCAGGAGCGCCGCGCGTCGCGTCTTCGGAAGAGGACGAGCAGCAGCCCCCCCAAAATCATCAGCATCGCGAAGGCCCAGGACAGCAGGATGCTGACGATGATCGGGTCCCACAGAAAGGGATGGATGTAGCGTTGGACCACCGCCTGGACGAGGTTCAGGCTCGAGCGGTTGAGCTGATACCATAGCTGACCGAGGGCGACCGGTGCCCAATGTTTGGTGTCGATCCAGACCAGCAGATCGCGGACCAGCACCGCACCGCCGGCGAGCAAAATGATCCAGCCGATCACGCGCCCGACGATCATCGACGTCCCCCAGCCCCTCTTGCGGGCAAGATAATCCTACGCACCGCGAGCGGAACGCGTTCCCGCCCACCGTTCGCGGGGAATTAAACCTCGGCCTTGACGGCGCGGGATCACTCTGCGGATAATCGGCCCGTCCAAGGGGTGCCCCGGCAGGGGGCTGAGACGCCGCCGGCCCGCGATGAGCGGGGCGCGGCAACCCTTCGAACCTGATCCGGGTCGTGCCGGCGTAGGGACAGGAACACCGCGGCAAAAGCCGACCTCCTCTCCGCGGATATCCCGGGTCTTCGTGCAACTGGTGCAACGGAGATCGACGATGCCCGATTCCGCTCCACTCGCAGCCGCGAAGCTAGTGCCCAAGGTCGAGGAGCTGCAGGTCACTACCGGACCGTTCCCGGCCTCCCGCAAGGTTCATGTGTCGGGCCGGCGCCATTCCGAGATTTCGGTCGCGATGCGCGAGATCGACCTCGAAGCCTCGGCCGGCGAGCCGCCGGTTCGCGTCTACGACACCTCGGGCCCCTATTCAGACCCGGCCGCCGAAACCGACATCAACCGCGGCCTGCCGGAATTGCGCAAGCCCTGGATCCTGGCGCGCGGCGAGGTCGAATTCTACGCGGGCCGCGACGTCAAACCCGAGGACAACGGGTTGCGGCGCAATGAGCCGAGCGCCGTCTCGCTGTTTGACCGCGGCCCGCGGCAGGTGCTGCGCGCCAAACCGGGTGCTGCGGTGACCCAGATCGCCTATGCGAGGCGCGGCGTCATCACGCCGGAGATGGAATATGTCGCGATCCGCGAGAATCTCGGCCGCGAAAAATTGCGGCGCCAAGGGGCGGTCGACGGCGAGTCGTTCGGCGCTTCGATCCCCGACTATGTGACCCCGGAATTCGTCCGCGACGAGATCGCCCGCGGCCGCGCGATCATCCCGAACAATGTCAACCACCTGGAAACCGAGCCGATGATCATCGGCCGGAACTTCCTGGTCAAGGTTAACGCCAATATCGGCAACTCGATCGTCACCTCCTCGGTCGCCGAGGAGGTCGAGAAGATGGTGTGGGCGACGCGTTGGGGTGCGGACACGGTCATGGACCTGTCGACCGGCCGCAACATCCACACGATCCGCGAATGGATCATCCGCAACTCCCCGGTGCCGATCGGCACGGTGCCGATCTACCAAGCGCTCGAAAAGGTCGGCGGCAAGGCCGAGGAGCTGACCTGGGAGCTGTTCCGTGACACGTTGATCGAGCAGGCCGAGCAGGGTGTGGACTACTTCACGATCCATGCCGGGGTGCGGCTCCCCTACATCCCGCTGACCGCCGACCGGGTCACCGGTATCGTCTCGCGCGGCGGCTCGATTATGGCGAAATGGTGCCTCGCCCATCATCAGGAGAGCTTCCTCTACACGCACTTCCGCGAGATCAATGAGATCATGAGGGCCTATGACGTAAGCTACTCCTTGGGTGACGGGCTGCGACCGGGGTCGATTGCCGACGCCAACGATCGTGCCCAATTTGCCGAGCTCGAAACTCTGGGCGAGTTGACCAAACTCGCCTGGGAGGACGGCGTACAGGTCATGATCGAAGGCCCCGGCCACGTGCCGATGCACAAGATCAAGGTCAACATGGAAAAGCAGCTCGAGGAGTGCGGCGAGGCGCCGTTCTACACCTTGGGGCCGCTGACGACCGATATCGCGCCGGGCTATGACCACATCACCAGCGGCATCGGTGCGGCGATGATCGGCTGGTTCGGCACCGCACTCCTCTGCTACGTGACGCCGAAGGAGCATCTGGGGCTGCCCGACCGCGACGACGTCAAGGTCGGCGTCATCACCTACAAGATCGCGGCGCACGCGGCGGACCTCGCCAAGGGCCACCCGGCCGCGCGCGAGCGCGACGACGCCTTGTCGCGGGCGCGGTTCGAGTTCCGCTGGCGTGACCAGTTCGACCTGTCGCTCGACCCGGAGACGGCCGAAAAGTTCCACGACCAGACCCTTCCGGCCGAGGGTGCGAAACTCGCGCATTTCTGCTCGATGTGCGGCCCCAAATTCTGCTCGATGCAGATCACCCAGGAGATCCGCGATTACGCGCGGGCCGGGATGGAGGAGAAGTCGAAGGCCTTCCTCGAGCAGGGTGCCGAGATCTACACCGAAAAGGCGGTCGCCGCGGAGTGAGCCCCCGCCCTACCCCTCCCCCGCACGCGGTGGAGGGAATGGGAGGGGGTGGAGGGCCCCTCGGAAAAGAGGGCCGCCGCTACCCGGACCGCCCGATCGTCGGGGTGCTGGCGGTGGTGATGCGCGGTGAGCGCGTGCTCGTCGTGCGCCGCGCCAACGCACCGATGTCCGGCCGCTGGGGTTTCCCCGGCGGCGTCCTCGAATTGGGCGAGACCGTTGCCCAAGGGGCAATGCGCGAGCTTCTCGAAGAGACCGGCGTCACCGCGGAGGCGGACGGCCCGCTGACCGTCATCGACACGATCGACCGCGACCCCGAGGGCCGTGTCCGCTATCACTACACCCTCGTTGCCGTGATCGGGCGTTGGCAGTCCGGGGAAGGCAACCCCGGCGACGACGCCGACGAGGTCGCCTGGCTGACCCGCGCCGAGATCGTCGAGCAGGGTCTGCCGACCGCCCCGGCCCTCTTGCCACTGCTCGACCGCGCGCTACGGAGGGCGTGATATTGAGAAGGTTTCTCCTCGGCGTCGTGGCAACAATCGTCGTTGCCGCGGCGTGCGGCTACGCCGCATTGCGCACCGGCCTCATCCCGGCCAATGCAGACGCCAACCCCGGTTGGCTCGAAACCTGGGCGGCCAACATGTCATTGGATGCGACGCTTGATCGCGAGGCGCCCAACGGCGCTAATCCGGTCGCCCTGACGGACGCCAATCTGATCGCTGGCATCGACCTTTATGGGCAGCACTGTGCGGTCTGCCACGGTACGGCAAAAGGCGATCTTTCGGCTTCGCCGATCGCGAAGGGAGAGTACCCGTCGCCTCCGCAATTGGCGACGGACGGGGTCGAGGACGATCCCGAGGGACATTCCTTCTGGATAATCGCCCACGGCATCCGCTGGACAGGCATGCCCTCATGGAAGGGCAGCTTGACCGACGAGCAGATCTGGACCATCGCCCTGTTCCTAAAGCACATGGACAAGCTCCCGCCCGCCGCGGAGCAAGCCTGGCAGAACGTCCGGAACTGAATCGACAATACTCGCGGCTGCAACACGTCTGCTCGTGCGGGGAGAAAACGGGAGAGACACGAAACGGAGGAACGTATGAGTCGCTTGTTTGGCCCGCTGCGGCAGATGGGCTTTGTCGTGCGCGACATCGAACAGGCTATGCGTCACTGGGTCGAGGTCTGCGGCGTCGGTCCCTGGTTCGTCGCCGAGAAATTGCCGCTCGACGGGTTCTGGTACAAAGAGCAGCCCTACCCCGATATCCATTTGACGATCGCACTCGCCAATTCCGGCGATGTACAGCTCGAGCTGATTCAGCAGCGGGATGACACACCCAGCATGGGTCGCGACTTTCTCGCCGCCGGGCACGAGGGGCTGCAGCACTGGTCGAGCTGGCCCAAGAACTATCACGAGCGGTTCGACCGGGCGGTCAACAATGGCTGGACAATCGGCCAGCGGGGTGAAACCCCGCGCGGGCCCTTCGTCTATTTTCTGAGCGAGGGCCACCCCGGCACCGTGATCGAGATGGCCGAGCTGACGCCGACCCGCCGCCATATCTTCGACGCAGTCCGCGCCGCAGCCGTCGATTGGGATGGCAGAGATCCGATCCGCCGCGACTGGCCGCGCGGGTGAGCCATCGACTTAGACTACGCAGCCTTTTAATTTCTTTTTAACTGAATCCGTTAGGAGACGCGTCTCTGACGCGGCATGCGGGAAGATCCTCGCTGCGTACCCAATACCCAAAGCGCTTGGCGCGAGGCGGACGATGCCCATCGACGATCAGACGACCGTCGCAGACTGACTATCTGGTGCTCGGCACCTGGGAAGCCCTCACCCTGCTCGGCGAGGCGCGTGAGCTCTGTGATGCCGACGATGTGGCGGAGCTCCTCTCTAAAGCCGAGGAGATTTTGACTTCCGTCGTCTCGGAATTGCCGGGGGCATTGCCCCGATCGGCGGGCCGGACTATTCGCGCTAATGGCGCATCGTTCGACGAAGCCTCTGCCGGAGGTGAACGAGCCCAGGCCCCCTTCGATTACCAGTCCCGGGATCGCGGATCGCGAAACTCATAGGCGAACCTTTGCGCAAGGCTGACGGAGCCGCGCAATCCTTCTTGACGAACACCGCCTGCCGACCGAGATCCTGCCGATCGTCTCACGGATCGACGCAGGGTCGAGGATGGGGGAATGCCCTATTGCCGTTGCGGCAGCGAGTTCTCCGAAGCGCGCGCGAGGCTCGGCTTTGATTGCTGTCTCGAATGTGGCGGGAACAAAGCCGCCGCAGAGACCGCCCGCCGCGCCCGTATGATCGTCCCGATAAGCTACAAATCCGGCTATACCTATCTGGGACCGGATCGGATGACGCAGCGCCAACGCCTGCTCGAGGGCTCGGCGAAAACGCCGCCGATGGAGACCGGCGCCCAGCCGATCGGCCGTGCCGGGACACCCCGGGAGCATCGGCGCCGGCGCTATGAACTCGCCGGCTGGGAGTTCAAACCCGACAAGCAGGGGATCCGGCGAAAGCGCGCCATCCTTCGAGAGCGCCCCGGCTGATGCTCGATAGCGTTGACCCGCTCTCCTGATCGCCGCCACACTGCCGGGTCAAGAGGCGGCAACGCGGGAGGAGCCGGGGCATGCGGCTGAAATTCACCAATCCGTGGTGGGTGGTCGTCGGCGCGGTTACGGGCTTGTTCGTCTGCAATGGCCCCGTCCTCGGTTTCACATTCGGCGTATTCCTCAAACCGATCATGGCCGATACCGGGTGGCCGCGCAGCACCACCTCGTTCGCCTTGTCGTTTGGCGGGATCCTCGGCGCCGTCACCGTGCCGGTCCTCGGGCGCATGATGGATCGCTGGAGCATTCGCCGCGTGGCACTGCCCGGTCTCGCTGTCTACACGCTTTTCCTAAGCCTAATGGGGCTCGCTCCGGCCGTGCTGTGGATCTTCATTCTGATGTTCGCACTGGCCGAGATGACCAGCGCGATCCAGACGCCGCTCGGCTATGCCAAGGCGATCTCCGCCTGGTTCGATCGGCGTCGCGGGCTGGCGCTCGGCATCGCGATGTCGGGTGTCGGGCTCGGCGCCTTTGTCGTGCCGCAATTGGCTCAACAGCTGATCGAGCGTGTCGGCTGGCGCGGCGCCTATGTCAGCCTCGGGCTGATGACGTTCGTCATTGCGTTCCCGGCAGTGGCAACCTGGATCCGTGAGCCGCGCCCCGGCGAAGGCGAGCGAGGCGGCGGCGCGGCAATCGCAATGCTCCCCGGTCACACCGTGCGTGAGGCCGCGGGCACGACGCGCTTTTGGATGCTGGGGACGGCGTTTTTCCTCGTTGCGGTAGGGATCAACGGCTCGGCCGCGCATATCGTGCCATTGTTGACTGATCACGGGCTCTCCGCCGCCTCTGCGACGGCGACCTTGGGGATCTTCGGCCTGGCGACGATGGGCGGGCGGTTGCTCGCCGGCTTCCTCGTCGATCGGATCTTCGCACCCTATGTCGCCACCTTCTTCTTCCTCGCGCCGATCGCCGGTTTTGCGGTTTCTTGCCAGTGCCGCGGGTATGCTGCCAACAGCGGGTGTGGTGTTGATGGGAATCAGGCTCGGCACCGAGATCGACCTGATCGCCTTTCTCGTCACGCGCTATTTCGGACAACGCGCTTTTGGCCAGATCTACGGTTATTTCTTCATGATTTTCGGCCTGGGGTCGAGCTGTGGGAGGTTTCTCGCCGGGCTCATTTTCGACCTGGCCGGATCCTACAATCCGGCGCTGATCGGCGCCGCCCTGGCGCTTGTTGCCGCGGTCATTCTCGTCAACCGCCTCGGCTCCTACCTCTACCCAGTCCAGCGGGGAATTGCTCCGGATCTGGTACCGGCGCCGGCCGCGTCCTGAGCCGGAGAAGACAGCGGCTTCCGCCTCACACGATCCGGCTCTTCCGCTCGCCCGCAGGAAAATGGGCGAGCCGATTGCTGCGCCGGTCGAGCTCGGCGTAGGTCACCGTCTCGCCGCTTTGCGCCATGATGAAGCCAGCTGCTGCGGACGGATCGTCGCCTGCAAACCCGCATATATCGCGCCCTCTCACGTAGCCCCCAGCGGGTCTCGATCCGCTATACCGCGGGTCGCGAATACGCAGTCAGCGATTGAAACAACCGTTCAGTCGGCGCGCAAGGAACCAGGAGGGACGATACCGTGGAAAAGGAGCGATTACTGGCATTCACCGATGGGGTGATCGCCATCATCATTACGATCATGGTGTTGGAGCTGAAGGTACCTCAAGATACCGGCCTCGGCGCCTTGGTATCTGTAATACCGGTGTTTCTCAGCTATATGCTCAGCTTCACTTACGTGTCCATCTATTGGAACAACCACCATCATTTCTTTCATCTGGTCCGCCATGTCAACGGCATGACGCTGTGGGCCAACATCAACCTGTTGTTCTGGCTGTCGCTCATTCCGTTCGCCACCGGCTGGATGGGAGAGAATCATTTTGCCCCGGTCCCGACCGCCCTATACGGCGTCGCACTGCTGATGTCGGCGCTCGCCTTTTATGGATTGCAGCTGGGTCATTATTCGCGCGCAAGGCAGCGAGGGGCGCTGGCCCGGGCGATCGGCCGCGACCTCAAGGGCAAGGTTTCGCCGGTGCTCTATGTCGCGGGTATTCTGCTCGCGTTTGCCGATGCGCGGATCGCATGCGCGGTTTACCTGTTGGTGGCCTTGCTGTGGTTCATCCCGGACCGGCGCATCGAAAGAGTGGTCCGCCGCCCCTGATGCTCGCGTACCGCCCGGTTCAGTCCCGGATATTCCATGCGCCGGCGCAGGTACTCGATCATGTAAGATGAGCGATTGCGCACGTCCGCGTGCGCCCGTCCAACGCCTGGAGCTGTACGAATGACCGACACACCCGATTACACGCCCCCCAAGGTCTGGAGTTGGAACAAGCCGAGCGGCGGCAGGTTCGCCAACATCAACCGCCCGATCGCGGGTCCCACACATGAGAAGGACCTGCCGGTCGGCCACCACCCGCTGCAGCTCTACTCGCTCGGCACGCCGAATGGCGTCAAAGTCACGATCATGCTCGAAGAGCTGCTGGCCCGCGGCCACAAAGGCGCGGAGTACGATGCCTGGCTGATCCGGATCGGCGACGGCGATCAGTTCGGCAGCGGCTTCGTGGCGGTGAACCCCAACTCCAAGATCCCGGCGCTGCTGGACCGGAGCGGCCCGACGCCGATCCGGGTCTTCGAGACCGGCGCGATCCTGATGTACCTGGCCGAGAAGTTCGGGGAGTTTTTGCCGACCGAAGTCAGCGCGCGCGCCGAATGCCTGTCGTGGCTGTTCTGGCAGATGGGGAGTACGCCCTATGTCGGCGGCGGCTTCGGCCATTTCTACGCCTACGCGCCGACCAAGATCGAGTACGCGATCGATCGCTTCGCGATGGAGACGAAGCGCCTGCTCGACGTGCTCGATCGCCGTTTGGCGGAGAGCGAGTATGTCGCGGGCAGCGCCTACACGATCGCCGACATGGCCATCTTCCCCTGGTACGGCGGGCTGGCGAAGTTCGGCCAATACGGGGCGGCCGAGTTCCTCGCGGTCCACGAGTACAAGAACGTCCAGCGCTGGGCCGATATGCTCCTTGAACGGCCGGCCGTCAGGCGCGGGCGCATGGTCAACCGCCTCTCCGGCGAGCCATCGAGCCAGCTGCACGAGCGCCACGACGCCAGCGACTTCGACACAAAGACGCAGGACAAGCTTGCAGCCGCGAATTGAGCAAAGTTTTGCTACTGCCCTAAAATCATTCGTCAGGCGGCGCTAGATTTGCGGTGTCGAACCCTCGCGGCCGTCCGCGCCACCTTGATCGAACGGCTGGGATTGTCATCCCGGTTATTGCGCAAGCCCCAATGCGGAAGGCTTCGCCGGTGGAAAACGGTCATACACCCGAGGGACGGTAGGCCAACTCTGCGACGGAACAGCTCGGCAGCTCGTCCTTAACAAGCGGCAGAGCTGCCCCTGCTCCTGTCCGTGGACACCCCCGTCTTAGCGGGTCGCTGTCACAGGTTGATGCCCTTGAGAAAGGTGCGCGCCCGGTTGATCGTCCGCTCCTTCAGCTCCGGAGGCTCGCGCCAGGGATAGACCGTCACCTCGGCGTTCGGCGCCAGCGAAGCAATATTGACGGAGGTCTGGTACGGGTGGGCCGGGGTATCGTCCGGCATGACGAGCATCGGCGTCTGGCAGGAACGGACGAAGTCGCACGACACGCTCTACACGAAGTCGGGCCGGACGCGGTAGAGGTTGTGCAGGTACTTCTCGACTATCGCCATGTTCAGGGCCGCCGGGCGAATAGTTCGGGAGCCCAGACATCCCGGCCCGAGTTGTACATGACGTCCGGGTTCTCCGGACGGTGCCCAACCGGCTGGCATAGCACGGCGGCCACGACACGCCGAGGGGCCCGCTCGATCAGCTTGAGGGCAAACGGGCCGCCGATGCAGTAGCCCATGAAGAAGAATTCCCGGACGCCGAGCTGGTCCATCAGCCCGAGCTGGTCGTCGGCAAAGGCGCCCCATGGGTCATCGACCGGGATCGGGCCGGTGGACTCGCCGCCATTCGCATTGCGTTGGTCCATCGTGATGCAGCGGAAATCGTTTTTGAAGACCTCGGGGGCGTTGAACACGGCGGTCGCCCAATTGCTGATCCGGGAGTTCAAGCCGCCGCCGGGGGTGAAGGACGTTTGGGCGGTCCGGATCCGGCTTCAGCTGGAGCACCGAGCGCGCGGCCTTGCCTTATTAAATCCGCCATCGATAGCAAGCGTCAGAGGCTGCGACCTCGTGCGGTTACGACGATGTTTGCCGAGCTCGAGACCGCGCCACCGTCATTCAGAGGAAAACGGGGTCGTCACACACGGCGGGCGGCTGTTCCATCCCAATGACGAAAGGCGCAGCGAGAGCTATGCCGACATCCTCGGCCGCGCCGGCCTGACGGAGATCGAGGCCCGCGGCCAGAGCGCCGCGGACCCTCCGGCGCGATCTACCTACGCCATGCATGCGCACGGAGCGGTGTTCGCCGAGGTAAAGGTCGATCCCGAGCTCGGTCAGATCCGCGTTACCCGTGTTGTCGGCGCCTTTGCTGCGGGGCGGGTCATCAACCCTAGTCTGGTGCGCAGTCAGCTGTTTGGCGGCATGATTTGGGGCGTGTCATTCGCCCTGCACGAGCATGCTGTCGTGGACCGGCGCTCCGGCCGGACGCTAAACGCCAACCTCGCAGACTACCGCGTCCCAGTGAGCGCCGACGTGCCGTCCTTGGAAGCCTTGATGATCGAGGAGCACGATCCCCACGTGAACGCACTCGGCATCAAAGGGGTTGGGGAAATCGGGATCACAGGCACGGCCGGCGCGGTTGCAAACGCGGTGTGGCACGCGACGGGGATCCGGGTGCGTTGTTTCCCAATCAGGATCGACGATCTCGTAATGCCTGGTTCAGATTAGATATCGCGTTCCTCGGCGACGGCAGGCGCTAGGATCTCTCGAGCAGAGCGGTCTGCTTGCTTCCGGATTCTTGCGCGGCGCCAACGCCGACTTTGGTCCGCCTCGTCGCCGGCTTTGAGCTGGTCGAGCAAGCGGCGAAGCTGCGCCCGGTCGGTTTTGGCTCCGCTCGCCACTTCGCGAGACGCCCTGCCCGCTCAGCGTCCGACCCCGGATGGTCGGGGTTTTCGTCCGCCCGTGACCGAAAGCCGAAGTTTTGACGGCACGCCGGGATCGGATCAAGCGTTCGAGCTCGGCGTGACGCCCCTGGGCGCCGGCGCACCAGAGCGCCGATTATACGGTTATCGCTGCATAATGCGGCGCACGGCCTGGACCGCGACAAGCCGCGCTAGGTCTTCGCGCGCCGAGACAAATTGCGGTAACGTGAATCGGCGCGGTGGTACCGCGTCGGGGAGGAAAAGCGTGGACATCCCAACTTGGCTCCGCGAGCTCGGCATGCAGCAATACGAGGCGGAGTTTCGCGAGCACGCGATCGACGCCAGCATATTGCCGGAGTTAACCGCCGAGGACCTCAAGGACCTCGGCGTCCATCTCGTCGGGCATCGTCGCAAGCTGCTCGCTGCGATCGCGCGCATGCGCAGCCAACTTGTTTCGGTACTCGACGCACCGCTGGCCGCATTCGCGGTCGAACGTAGGCACCTGACGGTGATGTTCTGCGACCTGGTCGGTTCGACGCCGCTGTCATTACAGCTCGATCCCGAGGATTTGCGCGAGGTCATCGGTGCGTATCAACTCGCTGTCGGCGAGGTGGTGAAGCGCTTCGAAGGTTTCGTCGCGAGATACATGGGCGACGGAATCCTGATCTACTTCGGCTATCCCCACGCTCATGAAGACGATGCGGAGCGGGCAGTGCGGTGTGCTTTAAGTGCAGTCGAAGCAGTATCGGCACTGAAAATAGGAAAAAAGCTTCAGGTACATATTGGCATCGCCACCGGTATGGTCGTCGTCGGCGGAGAGGCTCGCGAGCACGATGTAATCGGTGAGACGCCGAACCTCGCAGCACGTTTGCAGGGCCTGGCGGAGCCAAACACGGTGCTGGTTGACGAGAGCACCCGTCGACTAATCGGTCATTTGTTCGAATATCGCGATCTCGGCGGGCGCGAGGTGAAAGGCTTTTCCGGCGCGGTGTCCGTCTGGGAGGTAGTTCGCCCAAGTATAGTGGAAAGCCGGTTCGAGGCGTTTCATGCCGCCGCGCTGACCCCGCTCATCGGCCGAGAGGAGGAGATGGAGCTGCTGCTCCGCCGATGGGCGCGGGCCAAGGACGGCGAGGGTCAGCTGGTGCTCATTTCCGGTGAGGCGGGTATCGGAAAATCGCGCATCGCGGCGGCGCTGCAGGAGCAGCTCGGCGGGCAGCCCTACACCAGGCTGCGTTATTTCGGCTCGCCGCACCATGGCGACAGCCCGCTTCATCCGGTCATCTCTCAGCTCGAAAGGGCCGCCGGCTTTGCGCGCGAAGACACGCCGGGAACCAAGCTGGACAAGCTCGAGATCCTGCTGTCGCAATCGGGTGAGAACTCGGCCGAAGCGACCGCCCTGATTGCCGATCTTCTGTCCGTGCCGAACGATGGTCGGTATCCGCAGCTTCGATCCGACCCGCAGCGCCAGCGTGAGGAGACCTTCGCGAGTTTGGTTCGGCAGCTCGAGGGTCTTGCACGCGGACAGCCGGTGCTGGCGATCTTCGAGGACGCGCACTGGGCTGATTCAACCTCACTAGAGCTGCTGGAGATTATCCTCGAGCGCGTGCCGCGCTTGCCGGTGTTGTTCGTGATGACCTTCCGCCCGGAGTTCCGACCGCCTCGGATCGGCGACGCCCATGTGACGCTTCTGACACTGGCCCGGCTTCGCCCGCGTGAGACGGCGGCGTTGGCCGAACGGGTCGCGGGCGATAAGCCGTTGCCGGCGGAAATCCTCGCCCAGATCGTCGAACGCGCAGACGGCATACCCTTACCTGATTACGCACTATCCTCAGCTATCAAGTCATGGTACAAAACAGGAACGTACGGCTGTTTCTGCGGGTTTGAACGATGGCGCGCAACAAGGTGCAATTTCAAAAGGGGCTCAGCGAGGCCCA
>Ga0306920_100003850_pt1 | contig 19165 bp, 21 predicted proteins | sample flu12Cox44000170_FD_204666 | JGI IMG/M metagenome (GOLD analysis project Ga0306920, IMG submission 204666) | Lab enrichment of tropical soil microbial communities from Luquillo Experimental Forest, Puerto Rico - flux4day.12C.oxic.44.000.170 (v2)... | ecosystem: Environmental > Terrestrial >... | reverse complement strand
GTCCCCTGCTTGGCTGGCATTGTATGCTCAGCCTTGTTCCATGAGACGAGTTTCCCCTCGATAAACTTCAAATCGAGGAAACTTCCACTGTCCCCCGGCTTGACGGAAGTATAAAGCAGTGTCGCTGCCACGTCGTTGCTGTTGGGCTGAATCGCGTAGCTCCAGACTTGTTGATCGCGGCTAACATACTGCCGCATGTCGGGCTCGCCCCAGTTCTGATGCACCTCAAGCGAAGACTCGCCTGGTTTCAACGATCGAAGCATACGAATAGCGCGTGCGTGCGTACTGGCATCGTAAGCCAGCCCGCAGCCGCTGAATATCGCAGCGAAGATCGCCAACGCCTGCCAAACCTTGAGCTTCACGACGTCCATCGTGCCGGGAATTCTGCTGGTGAAAGCAAATGGAGTCAAATCGAGAGACTGATTGCAGTCACAGTGTGATACAACGGGCACATGACATTCAGCGGGCGAACGACCCGCTCTCGCTGCCGAGCGAGCTAGCTCTCGTCATGAATGGGAGATTCCACTAATGCGGCGCAAGCTCAGGCTGGTCAAGGGACGGCAACCTAGAAACGCGCTGGTGTACGGGATGCGGATTTTTGCGGCGGATAACGTTGCTGCGGTTGAAGACGCGCGGGCGAGCCTGGCTGATGGCACTTCGGGGCGTATCACGATGCATTTGATTGAAGGGACGCGCTCCCAAATCCGGCGCCAGCTTATGCAGAGCATCGAGGCATTCTTCGAATTGCTTGGCGAGGACGCAGCGCCGCCTTAGGTGTTGAGAAATCGGCGAATTTATGCGATGCGTTCGGGCAAACTTCCGGCGGAAGGGAGCGTCATGACATCAGGCGGAACGAAGTTAGCGGTGAGCCAAGTCCCGCCGAATGCGGCCGAAAGTCTGGTGAGCCGAAGTCCGGCCTGAAGCCCCAAGGAGCCGCAGGGAAGCGAGTCCACGAGGTGCGCATAAGATGGATCTGAAATACGTCAAGTATGAGAAGAAACAGCATCTGGCCTACATCACCTTTAATCGTCCCGAGGTAATGAATGCGATGCACCCGCCTTGCCACGTCGAGATGGATTCGGTGTGGGACGACTTTGTCGCCGACAAGGAGATGTGGGTCGCGATCGTCACCGGCGCTGGCGACAAAGCCTTTTCCGCCGGCAACGACTTGAAATATACCGCGGCCCATCGTGGTGAGCCGATGCCGCGATGGCGTGGTGGTTTTGCCGGCATCACCTCGCGGTACGACATCAGCAAACCGATCATCGCTGCAGTGAACGGATTTGCACTCGGGGGAGGATGCGAAATCGCGCTTGCATGCGACATAATAATCGCGGCCGAGCATGCGCGCTTTGGATTGCCCGAGCCGCGCGTCGGCCTGATGGCTGGAGCTGGCGGTGTGCATCGCCTGCCGCGTCATATTCCGTTGAAAATCGCAATGGGCATGATGATGACAGGCAGACACATCACCGCCGCTGAAGCCCATCGTTGGGGTTTGGTCAATGAAGTAGTGGCGCTGAAAGATTTGATTCCGGCCGCCGAAAGATGGGCGGCCGAAATCATGGAGTGCTCGCCACTGTCGATACAGGCTAGTAAGGAAGCTGCATATCAGGGTCTGCATATGTCGCTGGAGGAAGCGAACCAGACGACTTTCCCGGCCATGAAGAAGCTTTTCGGCTCCCAGGATTTGATCGAAGGGCCGCGCGCCTTCGCAGAAAAGCGCAAGCCCAACTGGAAAGGTGAATAGGAAAATTTCCACCAGTCAGCATGGAGGCGCCTGATTATCTCGCGGATTCGCCGCTCTCGACTTGGGATCTTCATCCGCGAGCCCATGGGCGAAGAACGTGAGGAGAGGCTCGAAAATCGGCGCGGAAACAAGTGGTTGTCACGTCCTCTGCTCGCGCATTCTTCCGCTCCCCTCCTATGCGACCTCTAGTGGGGTGGATGCTTCCATCGATTGCCGACTGATCTGCACCGGGGAAAGGACCTGGACCATCGCCAGCGACAACGGCAACGGGCGCACATTGCGGTTTTCCTTATCGGCCTCATGCAGCAACTGCCGCGCATGCGAAAAGGCTACTTCAGCGCCTCTTTCAATTTTGGCGGCTTTGCCGAGTTGCGTGATGAGCAAAATCATTAGGAACACAGCCGCGAGAAACTTTATCGTGGCCTTTCCATAACCGGTGTCGGCCAGGAAATAGCCGTTGTCGGTCAGAAGCAAACCAGCTCTCGTCCCTATGTTGGTTTTCGGCTGCATACAATCGCGGATCCGCAACAGATGTGCCGCCAAAATACCTAAAATTTGGAAGGAAACTGGCTGAGCTACACGAGGTTTCACGCAAAGCAGGCTGACGTGCTGCTAAGCGAAGTTAGCGGTAGTGCTAAGACTCGGATCGGCAGTATGACGGCTACGCGAGAACGCCGGCGTCGCGAAGGGATTCGATCTTTTCGGCAGAATAGCCCAGTAACGACATCAAGACTTCGTTGGTATCTGCGCCTAGTATCGGAGCCGGGCGGTTTACTTTGCACGACGTGGCACTCATTGTCCAAGGCACGCCAGCATGGGTTCGCCTCCCCACCTCGGGATGATCCAATTCCACCAGAAACCCACGTTCGCGCAGGTGAGGATCGACCGCGAGGTCTTTATTGGTCAAGGTCGGCATGGCGGCGACACCGGCGTGCTGCAGTAATTCCGCGCTTTCCCAGCGATCGCGCTCAGAAGTCCAGCACCTGATTATCGCATCAAGTTCGTCTTCATTCTGTTTTCTGAGCGGCGCAGTAGCAAAACGTTCGTCTTGAACAAGCTCGGGTCGGCCGATAGCCGAGCATAATGCCGACCACTCTGTCTCGTTAGCTACCGCGATCGTAAGCCACTCTTCCGCACCGCCCTTGCTTTTGTAGCAATTATGCGGCGCCATCAAGCGATCGCGATTGGCGGTGACCGCAGGCTCGCGCCCGTTCATCGCATATTCCAGCCATGCTTCGGGCATCACCATCTCAAGTGCTTCCCATAAGGAAACATCGATGTACTGCCCGCGGCCGGAGCGCGCGCGATGAATCAGAGCAGCGACCGCGGCACACACTGCCAGCGCCCCGGAGTTCGGATCGCCATAAGTTATGCCGGTCTCGCCAGGTTCCCCGGACGCGTAGCCGCTCACCGAAAACAGACCTGACTGCGCACCTAGCAAACCCCCGTAGCTGACGTAACGGGAATACGGCCCGGTCTGTCCATAACCAGACAGCGAAAGCATGATGATATCGGGTTTCAACTCGCGCAGTTGTTCGTATCCCAGTCCCATTCGACCGATGACGCCTGGAGCAAAATTCTCCACCACCAAGTCACAATGCCGGACCAGGCTCCGTGCAATCTCGATCGCTCGGGGATTGCCCAGATCGAGCAGAATGCTGAGCTTGCCTTGATTCCATTGATTAAAGCTGCCGGCACGATTGATACCGGCTTTGCCCTCGGCAAATGGCGGAATGAGGCGATTAATCTCGGGTTTCTTGGCACTCTCAACTCGAATTACCTCAGCCCCAAGATGCGCCAGTTGCAGGGTACAGAAAGGTCCCTGCCACACCCAGGAGAAATCGAGGACCCGAATCCCTTTTAATGGCCCATCGTTAGTGCCTCTCGTCCGCTGTTCGGTGGGACGGGGTAGGGATGAGCGTTCTGACGGCGACGAGCGCCCTGCGTCCAAGTGCTTCGCGTGCTGATTCTCCGCATGCTGATTCTCCGCACGGTCAACGGGCCACATTTGGCCGTTGTGCTCGCCCAAACGGGGAGCGGGCCGTTCCAGGCGCCACCCCATGTCCGAGGCTTTGAACGGCGCGGAAGTAACCGCCAGACGATGCGAGCCGTCGCGCATGGGGAGCGGTACCAAAAAGCTTCGCTCCTGCAGATGTCGATCGGTAAAGATATCCTCCATCTGGTTGACCGGCGCTGCCGGTATCCGGCGCTCCTGGCAAGCATGAAACAATTCGGTGACGTCCCATTGTCTGAACCAGTCCCCCATCAGGAGTGCCAGTGCGTCGGAATTGCGGCCGCGGGTGAGACGATCTTTGAAAATTTCCTCCCGTGCCCATTCTGGGTCGCCCATCAGCCGCACCAGAGATTGCCATTGATGCTCTTCGACACAGGCGAGCAGAAGCTTGCCATTGCGACAATCAAAGATTTTCCAGGGTCCCAGCAGCCGTCCCCCTAGCCGCGAGGTTTGCAGGCCCATGTAGGTGTAGAAGAGCAGGCTCAGTTCGAGCATGGCGACCAGGCATTCTTGCGCTGAAACCTCTATCACCTGACCGTTCCCACCGCTCACCCGGTGAAACCAAGCGGCAAGCGTCACGAATGCCGCATGATTTGCAGCCTGAAATTCAGCCTGTTGACCGTAAAGTTTGAGTGGGGGCATGTCGGCCCGGTTCGAACAGAGTGGTGCAAGAGCGGCGACGCCGCTCGCATGAATCACACTAAGTTCATATGCCCGCCAGTGTGCCCGAGGTCCGCAGTCGCCATAAGCTGAAATCCCGGTAACAATCAAGTCCGGATGGACAGTATGAAGCGCCCCGCTCTCCATCTGAAGCGTCGCGCGCTCGCGGGGCGGAATGTTGTGGACCAGGATATCGGCGGCCGCGAGTAACTCGTCGAGCTTGGCTCGGTCCGATGCTGCGCGAAGGTCGAGGCTAACGCCGGCTTTATCCGCATTCAGGTACAGGAATAGACCGCTAGCTTCGGGATCGACGACGTCGTCGAAAAACGGGCCGCGCCGGCGGGAGCTGTCGCCACCGGGCGGTTCAACCTTGATTACCTCAGCACCCAACAGCGCCAACAGCTTGGTTGCGAAGGCAGCCGCCACCCCGTCGCCGCATTCGATGACACGAACGTTGTCGAGGGGCAAACGCTTCATCGATTCTGCAACACCGCGGTCGTCAGCAAGGACAGGCATCCGGATTTTGCTCCACCCGGTCGATTCTCAAGCGCAGCATACGCCGAGCCTTGGGCAGAACCGAGCCAACTCAATGGTGTCCCCGTTCGCCGCAAAACCCCTATGCCGGACCTGCGAGTTCGATTGAGCTCGCTACCGCCCGAGCGACGTACCTTTTAACACCGATCGATTTGGATTTAAAGCTCAGAACCTTGATGCATAACGATCGCACACTAAGCAAAGCCAATGGAAAACCGCGCAGTGAACGGCGAATGGCTAGCTCCAGAGGCGACCTTGACGTCCTGGAGGACGTTACGCTCGATTTGCCCGACGATGAGCAGGGCAACTCACGGTGCACGGTCGCTTTCTGGCGCGGAAGGAGCTGGCGTGACCCTGAATCGCTAGGTCCGATGCCGCCCGTTTTCGTCGGCGATAAGCTCGTGGAGAGTGACTAATCGACGAACCAGATAGGCACGTTTACCGCGCGGCGTTTGCACTTCGATATCATCGTCACACGATTTACCGATCAGCGCCCGGCCGAGCGGCGAGGAGAGCGAGATCTTATTTTGTGCGCCGTCGACCTCTTCGGGCACAACGATCTCATATTCGACGCAGCCACCTTCGTCGAGGTCTTCCAGCTCAACTTTACTACCCAGACCGACGGTGCCACGGGGAATTGACTCGAGGTTGATCATTGACAACTCGGCAACCCGCTCCTCCAGATTGGAAAGCCGCACACGCAGGAATTCCTGCCGCTGTTTCGCCATTGCCCATTCCGCGTTTTCTGAAAGGTCGCCATGGGCCCGCGCACGCTCCAACTCCTTGGGCAGGTCGACCGTCAATTCCCGCTTGAGCGTGTCCATTTCTTTGCGCAAGCGCCTGACTACAGGTAACTCAGCCATGGATATCTACTTCCTACAAGAAAAACAGGGTTGTGAACAGTTCGGCGGTGATCCCTTTCCAAGGCGTACCTCGTCGCCTTCGACTCCGCTGAGGGCTTCGAGCGATTCTCCCCGGCCTCGGCTCTTTGGCTTCATTTCGTTCCGGTGAGTGATTTTAATCGGCGACGATCGAGGTGAGGCTGCGACTGACGCCAGTGATACTTTGAATCTTCTGCACCACCAACTCGCCGAGGGAGGAAACGTCGCTGGCTTCCGCTATCGCGATTATATCGTGAGGGCCGGTCACTGCATGCGCTGCCGATACGCCCTGCACTTGCCGAAGTTTTTGCGCGACTTCCTTGGCCTTTCCCGGCGAGGTGTCGATGAGGATGAAAGCCTTTACCGACATGGCGCGTCCTCCCTGGAGTTGATGGCAATCCCCGTGCAGCTCTGGCCGAGGAGCCGACAGGTTCGATGCCACTAGTTTTACATTACTTGGCTCTTAATCCCACTTTTTTGCGCTACCTGGCCCCGGCGGGCGGCGGTATTGGGGTCCCCTGAGCATCGTATTTATAGAAGCCCCGGCCGACCTTACGCCCAAGGTATCCCGCGTCAACGTATTTTTTGAGCAACGGACATGGCCGATATTTGTCGTCGCCGAATACGCGATGCATTACCTCCATAATGGCGAGGCAGGTGTCGAGCCCGATAAGGTCAGCCAGTTCGAGTGGTCCCATTGGCTGATTGGTCCCGAGCTTCATAGCAGTATCAATATCGATGACGCCTCCGACTCCCTCGTACAGCGTGTAAATCGCTTCATTCAGCATCGGCAGTAAAATCCGGTTGACAATAAAGCCGGGAAAATCCTCGGCGGTCATCGTCTCCTTTCCCAGCCGCTCGGCGAGCTGCCGGGTGGTCTCGTAGGTTTCAGGTGAGGTAGCGAGCCCGCGAATTACTTCAACGAGCCGCATCGCCGGCACCGGGTTCATGAAATGCATCCCGATGAAGCGATCCGCACGGCTAGTCCGCGCGCCCATGCGAGTGATCGAGATCGATGAGGTATTTGACGCGAAGATCACCCGGGGCGGGCAAATCTTATCGAGCTTCTGGAATAGGGCGACTTTCGCGTCTTCGTTCTCTACAACCGCCTCAATTACGAAATCGCTCGCGGCGAGGTCGTCCAAACTTGTAGTGACCTCTATTCGGCGCATGATACGATCGGTTTCGTCGCGCTTGACACGCCCGCGTTGGATCATCCGGTCGAGGCTACGCTCGATACCTTGCTTTCCGCGCGCAATCATTTCGTCCGAAATATCATTGAGAAGGATGTTGAGCCCGGATTGTGCGGCGACCTGTGCGATGCCAGCACCCATTTGTCCCGCGCCAACGATCCCGATTGTGCTTAACCCCATCCGCGACTCCATCAGGCTTGTTATCCGGTAAATAAGGCCGATTCATCCAGAAATCGCACGCAAAAATCCAGCCGGGCGAAAATTAGCCGAGTGCGGCCAGCTGCCATCTTTCAAATGTGCCCCCGAGGTTTGTCAACCGCCGTCCACGTTCCTTGACCTTGCGACGGTGAGCCAAGGCGCACCCGGCGCACATCTTCGGGCGATTGCCGCCCCGGCATTCCAAGACTCTTCATCAACTCGTTAGCCATGCGCGATGTCAGGCGGTCACGCAGAGAAGGGGCTCCTTCAATTTCCGCATCCAACACCAGGTCGACCTCTGCTTTCGTAAGCCCCTCACCCGCAAAAACATCAACCAGTTCGGTCCATCCCAGATGACCGGCCGACCCTTCGACAACCGCAACGACACGGGCGCACCTAGGACAGACTTTCCGCAACATCCCGGCCCTGACGTGACAATAAATGCAACGCATAAATAAAAAACGGGCGCAGGCGGTGCGCCTGCGCCACGGCGGGCGTCAGAGGCCGGGCCCGCATCTTTTCGAAGGTTACACCGGGCTTCTGAAGGCGGCAAGCCATATGGTGGCAAAGGTTACGTTTTGATTGACAATTCCTAACGGACTGGCTATTTTCGGAATTGAGAATCATTCTCAATAACCCACGGCGATCATCTCATGCTCACAACAACTACGACCCTCCCGTATTTCCTATATTCATTGGGAATTCTCTTTCGTGAAGGGTTAGAGGCACTCCTCGTTATAATTGCTTTGATCGCCGCAGTGCGCCAGGCAGGACATGGAAGTCGCGCTCGCGATGTCTACGCTGGGGCATTGATAGCTCTGGTGTGCAGTATTCTTCTGGCATGGGCTGTTCAGCACGTACTTGGCGATAACACCAGCGATACGCTGGAGGGGGTTTTCCAGCTCTTTGCGGTTGTCACCCTGTTTTACGTTAGCTCTTGGATCACATCCAAGAGCCAGGCGAAGCAATGGATGAACTTCATCGGTGCCCAGGTCGAAGCTGCGCGGCGCAGCAGGGGACCATCCCTGGCGCTGGGTCTCACTGCGTTCCTCGCTGTGATGCGCGAGGGTGCTGAGACCATCGTCTTCTTTCAGGCGTTGATGGCCGGCACCACTGAAACTGCGGAGCGCCACGCAATTTTTATCGGCCTGGTGGCGGGCATCTTCGCACTCACCCTCGCCTTTATCGGCCTGCGCAAGGTTACGTTCATGATCCCGATCGGGCCGGTGTTCACAGCGACTTCGGTTCTGCTTTATGCTCTCGCCGTAATCTTCGCCGGTCAGGGAATCGCCAGTTTCCAGGAATCCGGTGTTATTGGCGCAACCTTCGTAAACCATGTACCCACAGTGCCGATGCTCGGGTTGTATCCGACTATCCAGACGCTCGTCGCTCAGAGCATTTTGCTGGTACTGGCGATGGCTGCCGTGGTTTTGCCAATGATGAAGAAAATCAGAGTGGCGGCTACGAGGCCCGAAGCTCCATATGACGTCAGGCAGGCTGGGTAAAGATCCCCTACCGCCTTACGCTAACAGTCGATTTAAATTAGGCCTGGCCAGGATGGAGCGTGAGACCGAAGGCCGGCCCGCCCCCGGGTTGTTGCGGCCCCGAGTCGTGGAGCGTGTCTGGGGGATTGTTGCTACCGGCTTGTCACTCCTCTACACCGCAATCCTGATCTTGCCCGCTGCCCTTGCGAGTTTGTTCGCGGACGGCCATTTCTGCAGCCCGATCTTCAGAATTTGGGCGTGGTTGATCCTTCGCACCTTCTGCGTGTCAGTCGAAGTCGACGGCATCGAAAACCTGCAAGACGTCAACTCGTTCGTCTTGGTATCGAATCACCAAAGCCTCTTCGATATCGTCGCCGTCTTCCTGCTGATTCCACGCGAGATGCGATTTCTCGCCAAGCGTGAGATCAAGAAAATTCCGCTGATTGGATTTACAGTCGAGCGCTCCGAAAATATCGTCATCGACCGCGCCAGCGGAGGTAAGGCGATCCGTCGTGCGCTCGCCGTAGCCGATCACGGCTATAGCATCTGCGTGTTCGCTGAGGGGCATCGCTTTAGTGACAATCGGGTGCACGAATTCAATCAAGGTGCTGCGTGGGTGGCGATTGCAACCAAACTGCCATGCATCCCGATGGCAATTGGCGGCACGGGTGAACTGATGCAGCGTGGGGCCAAGTTTGCACTGCCAGGACGACGGATCCGCCTTGTGCTGCGCAAGCCTATTCCCACCATCGGCATGAAGGGTGCTAACCGGACGGAATTAACTAGACGATTAGAGGCCGAAGTCCTAGCCGCCTTTCAATCTGCCTCAGCCCCGTAACCCTCCTAGGGTATCAAAAATGAACAGCGGCACCATATTTGCCGAAGCCGGATTAATGGCGAGGACGCGGCGATTGCCTTCGATCCTTATCGGATTCATCGCGACTTTCGCGTTCTTCAGCGTCTCGGCGATCCTATAGACGTCATCAGTCTCCAGCCAAACCGCGGCCAATCCCTCGCCGGATGATGCGATCAGGTCGGCGACGGCTGCACCGCTGCGCAGCCTGATCTGCGTGTCGCCAAGCTCGATGGTCGCTTCATCGGGGCCGCTTGCGCACAGCACTTTGAAATCGAAGTTCTTCTCATAAATCGAGACCGCGCTGCCGAGGTCCGACGTTGCGATGTCGAGGCGATCGAAACGTTTGATCATGATTCAGGAACCCCTTGATTTTTGAGTGACTGGAGCGCGAAGTCTGCCACAGCCTCAGCGCCTGGCCTGACAACGACTCGGCGCGTCTGAGTTCCGAGCCGCTCCTGCCAGACTCGTAACGTGTAGGACCCGGGTGGAACGTCGTGGATCGCGTAATGACCATGCCCATCGGTAATTGCATAGTAAGGCGTGGCGGTCACGTACCACCAGCCTTCCATCCAGTTATGAGCGTCGCAGGTGACTTTGATGATCTCGGGCTTTTCGATTGTCACCCGGATTTGCTTTTTGAATCCTGGCTGAGCCAGATCGATGACCGGGTTCGCGGCCGACTCGGTATGAATATTGTGCAGGATCCCGTCGGAATTAACTATGACTACGGTACTGGCGGCCGGAAAAACTGCTACATGGGGAACGTATTGGCATGCTTTCTGGTCGAATCGCACGGCAGGCTGGGGCTTCAGCGGCTGGCCTAGCGCTATGTCGGCGACCGTAACCACCGCGTTCGCCACTCCGCGATCGTGTCCGACAAGCAGCGACTGATCATAGACGGGCGACGTTCCACAGACCTCGCGGTCCTTGGTGATTGGCAGTGGCGTCGGTGACGGCGGCACGCCCGCATACCTTACGAAGCCGCTAATCGTGCCGCCTTCATGAACAATCTCCGCTTGGTAAGGAGCGGCAACAGTCAGCCCGAACAAAAGCAAAAGGACCGCGAGTCCGGCGACGAGCCTCTGAATCGCCCTGAATAGCCTGCTCAGCATGCCGGGGCTTAGTTGTGTTTGCGCGCAACAATTGCGTAATGGACTGACAACCGCGACAAGGCCTCATGGCGCTCAACCTTGATCGGCTGCTTGTCGAGGATGTCGGCGGCCCGCACCCGCGTGCTCCATCCAAGCAATTTGGTTACGGGATTGATCATGGTCCCCATGAAATAGAGGAACGGGTTGCGGCTGGCAAAATGGCTGACCAGCACGATGCGCCCGCCAGGCTTGCATACGCGTACCATCTCGTCCATCATCCGGCGCGGCTGGGGAACGACGGTCATAACGTGGAACGTGGTGACCCAGTCGAAGCTGTTGTCGGTGAATTCCAACTCTTGCGCATCGCCTTTACGCAATTCGATGTGCCCTGCGCCGTTTCCTTGAGTCTTGGCGATCGCATGCGCGAGCATATCGTCGGATGGGTCAATGCCGATGACTCGCACGTAAGGTGGATAAGCGCCCAGTGAAATGCCCGTACCAACCCCGACCTCCAAGACCTGCTGTCCGGGACGAAAGTTGAGCGACTCGATTACTTGTTGTTCGTGATCCACGAATGCGCGCCCGAAAATAGAATCGTACAGATAGGCTAGATCAGAGTAGACGCGACTCTGGTGCGGTTCGGCCATCGGTTCACGCCTCAGGAAGAGTACCGGGGATGTGGTTCCAGTTATCGATTCGTCCTCTGATGAGGGCGCTCACGCCGCCGCACTGACTCCCCTTAAATGACGTTTGAAAGAAGCGATATCGCGTTTGCGAAAACGCCACTGTCGTCCTTTCTTAAACGCTGACAGAATGTTGCGACGCGCGAGTTCGTTGACCGTGTCAGGGCTGAGGTCGAGCAGAAATGCAACCTCACGAGAATTAAGCAGGATATCGTCCTTATCGGCCATGTTGCTCCGCCCCTTACCCGGGGAACGCGCGCTGTTGTAATACGCGCGATCCGGTCAAGTCAAGCATGTCGGCAAGCTCAAAATGAGTATGGGCTTTGCGCATAGCTTACTGGCATGCCCAGTTTGGTCAACATTATGCCTATCCCCGAGGAGACAGATCGAGGATCGTTGTTAATGGATGCTTAATTCCCCAAAAGATTGTAATTATACGCTAATAGCATTCAAGCGACGCATGGAAATTTTCCAGTCGTACCAAGCCCGAGTCACCACGAAACACGAAAAGACCCCGGTCAACACACCTACGCACAGGGTCACGGCGAACCCTTTCACCGGTCCCGTCCCGAATTGGAAGAGAATTAAGCCCGCAACGAAGGTCGAGATATTCGAATCGCGAATCGCCGACCAGGCGCGCTCGTAACCGGTTTTGACTGCCTCGCGTGGTGACTTCCCTGCGCGTAATTCCTCGCGCATCCGTTCGTTCACCAGCACGTTAGCGTCGACCGACATTCCCAGCGTAAGAACTATCCCGGCAATGCCGGGTAAGGTTAATGTTGCCTGGAGCGCCGCCATCACGCACACCAGCAATAAAATATTCAAGATTAGACCAAGATCGGCCAGGATTCCGGCCCCGCTGTAATAGATCGCCATGAAGGTCAGGACTGCGATGGCTCCCACCACGAAGGACAATTCACCCTGGTGAATGGAGTCGCGCCCCAGTGAGGGGCCAACCGTGCGTTCCTCGATAATTTCGACCGGTGCAGGCAGTGAGCCCGAGCGCAGAACGATTGCGAGATTGTGAGCCTCCTCGAATGAGAAATTGCCGGTGATTTGTACGTCACCTCCGGGGATCGGCTCTTTAATCACCGGCGCCGAGTAAACGGTGCCATCGAGAACGATTGCGAGATTGCGGCCGACATTCTGCGACGTGAGAGCGGCAAAAATATCGGTGCCGCGCCGATTGAGCCGGACTTCGACATATGGTCCTTCCATGCGGCCGCCTTCCCGTACCCGCGCGTCGGTCACCACATCACCGGTCATCAGCACCGGCGATTCGACCAGATATGGCGGCGGACCTCCGGCCTGCGGCGGTCCATAGAGGATCTCGTCGCCGGCGGGCGGTCCCTGCCGAAGTGCATCGGCGACAGTGTGCTTGTCGTCGAGCAACTTGAACTGGAGCACCGCGGTCTTCCCGATTAGTTCCTTGGCCCTCTCTGGATCCTGGATACCCGGCAACTGCACCAGAATATTATTCTCGCCTTCCCGTGCGACTGTGGTTTCCCGCACGCCCAGTTGATCGATCCGGTTGCGGATCGTCTCCAGCGCCTGGTCCATAGCATTACTGCGAATCTGCACGGCCTCGGGCTGGGTGAAGTTAGCCATGTAGGTGCTACCCTCGTTTGGCGCCTGCACCAGAGTCAGATCGGTGAATGCCCGGCTCATCAGGTCTTGGAAGGCTGAGCGTTCAGAGGGACTCGTGAGCTTGATGATGAGTGAGCCATCGGGATTTTGGCTAATCAGCGGTGCTGTCAGCTTGTTGTCTCTAACCTCACGTTGGATATCATCACCGCGCCGGCGCAGGGAGGTTTTCACTGCCTCCTGGAGCTTCACTTCGAGCAAGAGATGAGTCCCGCCCTGGAGATCAAGGCCAAGCTGGATTCGCGGCAGCGACTCAAACGGTTGCATCCACGCGGGCAGCGAAAGCTGCAGGCTCGGCAGCAGAAGAATGATGGCCGCGGCGACGAGCCCACCGGCAAGCCACAGCCGAATCGTACCGCTGCCGTTGGTGAAATGGAGCCAGAGAAACACTCCGGCTAGCGCCAGCAATGTCACTATGGTGATTGGATTCTGACCTGCGCCTTCCATTTTTCCTTGTCACCACTATTCCTGCGCGCCCCGCGCAACCTCGCTCTTCGAAGCCACCTCGTACACTCGTTTGCTCGGTTCGGGCGTCGCCTCTGGTGCCCTTCGGCTCGGGACTTCAGTTCATCACGAGTTCAGCCGCTACGCTCGGCCTCGGTTCATATCTTCGTGCCGGAACGGCCTCCGCTAATGCGTGCGCTGCCGCTCAAGATTGCTCCCCCTTTTCCCGCCGCGGCATCCGCCCGTAGCTTGAAATCGCGGCAATCTGGTTGCGCTCTACCCGCACCCGCACGTTGGGGGCGATTTCCAACGTCACCAGCTTATCACTCAGTTCGGCGATTCTGCCGATCAGCCCTCCGGTAGTCACTACTTCGTCATTGCGCTTGAGCGCGGCCAGCATTTTTTGGTGATCGCTGGCTTTCTTGCTCTGCGGCCGAATGAACAGAAAGTACATTACCGCGAAGATCAAGACGATAGGCACGACCGGGTTGGTCAATAATTGATCCAACAGCGCCTGATGCTGCCCGGATGACGGAGTGGCTTGCGCCCACGCGAGGGTTTCAAACAGCATTTTTATTAGTGAGATTGCCGGCGGGCTTGTTCGGCTCATCCATTAGGTTGAGCACATAAGTTGAGAAGGTCTTGAAGGTTCGCGATGCGATGGAAGCCTGTGCCTCGCGCATCAGGCGCGCATAGAAAAACAGATTGTGCTCGGTCAACGCTCGTGCAGCCAGGATCTCGCCGGACAAATATAGGTGTCGCAAATAGGCACGCGAGAATTGGCGGCAGGTCCGGCAATCGCATCGCGGATCCAACGGCTGACCGTCGCGGACATACGCAGCGCGCTTGACCGAAATTCGTCCTTCGCTGGTGAAGGCACTGCCGTTGCGTGCATTACGCGTTGGTAATACACAATCGAAAAGGTCGTAGCCCATCGCGATTGCTGCCAGCAAATCCTGCGGGGTGCCCACCCCCATAAGGTAACGTGGTTTGTCAGGGGGAAGCACAGTCGCCGAGAGCGCTGCCATTTCTCGCATCGCTTGCTTGGGCTCGCCGACCGACAGGCCACCGACTGCGAAACCGTCGAATCCAAGCGAGGTAATCTGCCTCGCGCTGCGGTGCCTCAGGTCTGGATAGGTGCTGCCCTGCACGATCCCGAATAGCGCCTGGCTTGCGCTGCGGTGCGCCGCAATCGACCGCTCGGCCCATTGCGCGGTCAGCTCGAGCGACGACTCCGCGCGCTCATAATCGGCCGGGTACGGAGTACATTCGTCGAGTGCCATTATGATGTCAGCGCCCAGGTTTTGCTGGATTTCGACTGCTGCCTCAGGTGTCAGCATCAGCGCTGAACCATCAAGATACGAACGGAACCTTATTCCGTCACGGTCGATGGAATTGATTTGGGCAAGGCTCATCGCCTGAAAGCCGCCCGAATCGGTCAGAACTGCGCCGTCGAATCCCATGAACTGCGCGACTCCGCCCATCTCCCGCACGATAGCGGCACCTGGTCGTACTGCCAGGTGATATGCGTTGGCCAGTATCAGCCGATAGCCCATGCCGCGCAATTCGTCAGGCGCCATCGCTTTGACGGCGGCGCGAGTGCCAACTGGCATGAACGCGGGAGTCGTCAACTCGGCGTGGGGCGTAACAAGCGAAGCGAAGCGTGCGCCACCATCGGTTGCGCGAACTTCGAAATTGATCACTGAAGCCATCACTGGATGAGCTTGCCGTCAGAGGATGAGCATGGCGTCGCCATAACTTAGAAAACGGTAGCGATGACGAATTGCATCCGCATATGCACGCAGAATCAGGTCGCGGCCGCCAAGCGCCATCACCAGCGCCAGCACCGTGCTGCGAGGCATATGGAAATTCGTCACCATCGCATCGACCAGCTTGAAACGGAAGCCCGGGAAGACGAACAGTCCAGTGAATCCTTTGCGGTCGCCGGTAATCGCGTAGGATTCAAGCGCCCGGACTGTACTGGTGCCGATGGCAACCACCCGCCCGCCAATTCGCCGCGCCAACTCTATTGCCCGCACTCCCTCGTCGGGAATTCTATACCATTCGGCTTCCATCGAATGATGTTCGACTTGTGGCGTTCTCAGCGGGGTGAACGTGCCCGGGCCGATGTGCAGTGTGATAAAGGTTGCGTGAATGCCAGCTTCGTCAAGCTGGTTCAAGAGTTCAGGCGTGAAATGAATGCCGGCCGTGGGTGCGGCGACCGCGCCCGGCTCGGCCGCATACACCGTCTGATATTCGCTGAAATCGGCGAGCGTCGGCAAGCGGCGTATGTAATGAGGCAGTGCCGGCATTCCCACTTTGGCCAGGATATCTTCCATTGAACTCGAATCAGAGCTTTCGAGTAGTACGCGTCCCGGCCCGCATTGCGCGACGATTCTAAGCTCTAGGCCGTCGCGCAACAGCAATCGAGTACCGGCGCGCAGTGGCCGATGAGTCCTCACCAGAGCCTGCCACTGCCAGGGCATCTTTTCCGCTGGGCGCACCAGAAGCAGTTCCACCGCACCGCCCGAGTCCTTACGCGCCATAAGCCTGGCATGAATGACTCTGGTGTCATTCAAAACCAGTAGATCGCCTTCGTGCAATTCACGAGGAAGTTTGTAGAAGCGCGAATGGGCGACAGCGCCGCTGCGCCGTTCGACCACCATCAGCCGGGCCTGGCTGCGTTGCTCAAGCGGATGCTGCGCGATCAGTTCTTCTGGCAATTCATAATCCAGTTCGTTAAGGCGCATCGGCGGGCAAATACGGAAAGGTTCCCGGAACGAAATTTAGCAAGCCTACAGCACGGGCGATAAAATGCAGTTCAAGCACGGTCCACGAACTTACAGACCTCGCGTAGCCGGCCGTCTAACAGTGACCTCCCAGCGCGGAGTTATTTAGCCTTATATGCGATACGAAAGGGGAAGAGGGTCGCGCTCATCAATTTGTTCTTCACAAACGGGTCGCTCTTCATGATCTCCCGAGCAGCCGCTTCGTCCGGCGCACTAACGATCACGATGCCGACAGTAGTGTCATCGTTGTTGGTAGTGCGGCCAGCGAGCATCACGACACCCTGGGCCGCCAGTCCTTCCAGGTAATTGCCATGGTCCGTTAGCACACGCGCTTCTGTGGCGGTTGGACCCTCGGTCAACATCGCGAGCCGGTTTGGCCTAAGGAAATAGATAAATTGCTCCGGGCCTTCAGCCATGCCGCTCACCCTCACCCTCATGGTAGAGAATGCGCTGACAGTTAGGACAGAAATGAATCGAGTCGTGCCGCTGAATCTGATTGTAGAGTTGCGGCGGCAGCCTCATCCGACAGCCCTGACAGGTCCCGCCACGGGCTTCAGCGACCGCCAGTCCGTTGCGCCGGCTGAAGATCATCTCGTAGCGCTGCAGCAGCGCGCGTTCCAGATTGCCGGCCATCAGGTCGCGTTCGAGGCGTTGCTTGGCTATCGAAATTTTGAGGTCTTCGACCTGCGCCGCGATTTCCTTCTCGGCCTGGGTCAGCTCGGCCCACAACCGCTCCACCAGTGAAGTAAGTTCGGCGATACGTGCGCTGCGCGGTTCCGAGGCCTCCATCAGCCCAATCAAATCGGCTTCGAGCCGCTGGTTGGTCTCCTTTTGAACGTCCACCTCATGAGCAAGCGCCTGCAGCTCCTTATCATTGCGCGCCTGGTTCAAGCGCATGCGCTTGTTGCGAATCCTGGCTTCGCCCTCCGCCAATTCTTTTTCAAGCTGGCGACGCATTAAGGCGCTTTGCTGCTCTTCGGAGGTGAGTCGATCTAGTTCGGCTTGTTGCTTTTGGGCGTCGAGGCGGAGCTGTTCGACCCGTGCGGCGACTGAGGAATGTGCTTGCTCAAGATCACGCAATTCGCGATCAATCGCCTGAAGACTCATTAACCGGGCTATTTCCTCACGCAAATGCATCCTCCAGTAACAAACCGATAAGCTCGGCCGTGGACCAGAATCTGACTACTACCGCGCGCCGGCTTCCGGATAAAGGAAACTAAACAAATGGGCCCACCAGGATTTGAACCTGGGACCAGCCGGTTATGAGCCGGCAGCTCTGAACCTGGCTGAGCTATGGGCCCTCGGAAACTCATGAGGCTATGTCTAGAATGTTACCAGCTTTGACGCGGTCGTTTAAGTCCCGCTAATGAAACGATGAGGTTTGTTTCAGCGCGCATCTTGGCGCTGTACGCTGCGCCGGCGTGCAACGATAACAGCCTGGGCCGCAGCAACCGCCTCGTCGCCGTTCGTCGTCAATGCTGCTTGACGCAATTGTGCCACTTGGCGACGCGTCTGCCCTTCATTCAGCGCGTTCACATAATCTTCGATCAGTGAACACGCTCTAGCCGCGTCGTCCATAAGCGAACCCACCATCATTCCACTGAGCCATCCACGCCGCTGTTCGTCGAGGCGCGAGCTAATCGCGACTTCCAACGAAACCGATGATTCACTCGTGACGCAGATTTCTTCCAGCAAAGAACCGATCGCTTGGTCGGGGAAAACATACTGGCAGAGGTGAGATTTAATCTGTGGCCGCAAGGCTGGGTAATGCAAGGCGAGTGCAATGAGTCCGAGTTCGGCCTGCATCGAGGCGTCGGGTGCTTGCATAGTGTGCGAGGCGGGGCGAGCCACTTGACCGCGTCCAGTTGCATTCTGGCCAGCATCTCCGATTGCGGGAAAACGGCGTGCCGCCCGGCGCAGTACCGCTTCTTCGCGATCCGTGAAGCCAACGAGGTCGACGGCCTTTCGCACCAATAGATTGAATTGGAATTCATCTTTGATCAGTCGAAGTTTGTCGCCGATGCTCGTCAAAATCCGCGCTCGGTCGTCAACAGCCGCGCGCCCTTTTGGAGCGATTTGCGCCTGTTGCTGCAAAAACATCTCGATCAGCAATTCGGAATGCTGCACAAGGTCCCTGAAGTGGCCGACGCCGCGCTCGCGTACCAGCGTGTCAGGGTCATAGCCCTGCGGAATGAACACTCCTCGTCCCAGCAGCCCTGTTTGCAGGAACACCTCACGTGCGCGCTGCGAAGCTTTGCGCCCGGCCTCGTCGCCGTCGAAGCAGGCCAGAATGTTGCGCGTATAGCGCGAGAGCAGGCGTAGCTGTTCGATCGTCAGCGCGGTCCCGAGGGTTGCAACCGTCTCTTTGAAGCCGGCCTGCCACAGCGCAATTACGTCGATGTAACCCTCGACCACAATTGCCCTGTCCCCTTTGCTGATCGTGGGCCGCGCCTCGGCCAGACCATAGAGTGCGCGAGCCTTGGAGTACAGTGGCGATTCAGCCGAATTGATGTATTTGGGTAACCGATTGTCGAGCACACGCCCGCCGAAGGCGATCACACGTCCTTGCACATCTCGAATCGGGAACATCAGGCGGGCCCGGAACATATCGTACGCAGTTCCGCTGGGATCCTTTTTCGCTAATCCCAACTTGAGCGCGGGTTCGAGCAATCCGCGCTTTTGCAAAGTCGCGGCAACATTGGCCGCCCGTTGCGGGGCGAAGCCCAGCATGAAGGCCCGCGCAGTCTCAGTTGTGATACCTCGCGTCTTGAGATAGTCGCGCGCAAGTTCGCCGTCGCTGCTGTTCCACAACACGCTCGCGTAAAACTCGGCAGCCACCTGATTGGCCGCGAGCAAACTCGCCCTGTCGCCATTGCCGGGACTCCGCCCGGGACCGCCATCGGCGGTTCGCTCCGGCAGGCTAATCCCGTAACGCTTGGCCAGGGAC
>Ga0306920_100003849_pt1 | contig 19166 bp, 16 predicted proteins | sample flu12Cox44000170_FD_204666 | JGI IMG/M metagenome (GOLD analysis project Ga0306920, IMG submission 204666) | Lab enrichment of tropical soil microbial communities from Luquillo Experimental Forest, Puerto Rico - flux4day.12C.oxic.44.000.170 (v2)... | ecosystem: Environmental > Terrestrial >... | reverse complement strand
TGTCCGAATGCAGTGCTGAAACGATCAACAGGCTCTTGCCATCGGGATCGAAGCCGACAATGAGCGACCCGTTCACGACTTGTCCGGCAAACAGCGCCCGCTCAAAGGGCATCACCACAAGGTCGCGCCACGGCTTATCAGCTGCATCGCGCACGCGAATAATCGTGCGACCACTCTTCCCGTCGAAGGCAGTGGCGGCGCGAATGACGAAATTATTATCGGCTTTCCACGTGAGTACCTCCCCGGGGTTCTGAGCTTCGAGGGCAATCGCGCCGGTTTGCAGGTCCACGCGGTACATGTCGAAGACGTTTCGATCGCGCAAATTGAGCGCGACCAAGGCAGAATCCGGATGCCGCGAATCGGTGAGCACATTTTGCGCGCGCACACCGCGGAACGGTGTGAGATCGCGCACGTTGCCGTTCGTTAGGTCGGCTGAGAAAAGATGCGGAATCTCGTCGCCGGCATTGTCGTGAAGATAGAGGACGTGTTTCCCGTCTCCGGCCCAGGTGTACCATTCAATCGGGTCGGCGGTTTCGTTCGTCACGCAATGTGGGTTCGTGCCGTCGAGCGTGCTCGCCCAGACATTCAGCGTATTGCTTTTGTCGGGCGCGAGCCAGCTCAGCCGCGAACCATCGGGCGAGATTTTCGGGTCCGTCCGCGCCGGGTTGCCGAACAAGATTTCTCGCGGAATAAGCGGCGGTAACCCAGCCTGTGCAGAACAAAACACCAGAAAAACCGCACATAGGTAAAATCGTTTCACGACAGACAGTCTTTATATTCAAGACGCTGCCAAACGCAGATTCTGTCTATTTCCCTACTGCATTGCATTGGGAGAAGAATTTTGCGGCGCTCGTCGACCGCCGCTAGAGTAACATGAATGCAAACTGAAGAGCTCGCGTACGTCATCGTTACGCCATACTCGATGCGCAAATCGCGCACCGGCGGTATTGTTGGCCGGCTGATTTCCCGCACCGGACTCGATCTGGTCGGCGGACGAATGTTTTCGCCCAGTGCAGAATTGGCAAAGCGCTACGCCGACACGATCGTGACGGAAACCGATCCGCGTCATCGCGCGACCCAGGAGCTGATTCGCGAGTACGTCCTGAAAAATTTCACCGGAGAAAAGGACGGTCAGCACGCGCGTGTGTTGTTCCTCATTTTTCGTGGCGCGGACGCGGTTGAAAAGATTCGTCGCACCGTCGGCCACATCGTACATGAGCGCACCAGCGGCGAAACCATTCGTGACACCTACGGCGATTACATTACCGATGATTCAGGTAGCGTAACTTATTTTGAGCCTGGCGTGCTCGCAGCTTTCGATCCAAAAGCAGTCGAGCGCGGTCTAAAACTCTGGGCCGAATTTTCCGATTCCGACGGCGGCATCCTGGATCGCACCGTCCCCTTTCCCACCGACGCGCAAATTGAAAAAACGCTCGTCCTGATCAAGCCCGACAATTTCAAGTTCCCAAATCTCCGGCCAGGCGGAGTCATCGAAGTGTTTTCGCGATCCGGCCTCACCATCATCGGCTTTAAGGTGCACTGCATGAGCGTCGCCCAGGCAGAAGACTTCTACGGACCTGTGCTCCCAGTCCTTGAGAAAAAACTTGGCCCGACAAGCGGCCGCGAAAACTGGGAAAGCATTATTGAATTCATGGCTGGCCGAAAGCCAAGTGATTGTCCGACGCAGGAAAGCGACGCTCCGGGAACGGAAAAATCAATCGCCATTGTTTATCAGGGCGTCGATGCCGTGCGCAAGATTCGCGACGTGCTTGGTCCGACCGACCCGGCCAAGGCTCCACCAGGATCAATTCGCCGCGAATTTGGACAGACGATCATGATCAATGCCGCGCATGCCTCGGATTCCATTGAGAACGCGAAACGCGAAATGGCAATCATCCAAATTGAGGAGAATAATTTCAAACCTCTGATTGAAAACTTCTACCACCACCAATAGTTTGCGCTCCCATTTTGAATAAGCTGACACCAATGGAAATTTCCGAACGCGCCGCTCAACTGACTCCCTCGCTTACTCTCTCGATTGATAGCAAAGCCAAAGCCATGAAGGCCGAAGGCATTGATGTATGCGGCTTCGGCGCAGGCGAACCGGATTTTGATACGCCCGAACACATAAAGAAAGCCGCGATCGAGGCGTTGGAGGCTGGTTTTACAAAATATACGCCAAGCGCCGGCATCCCGGAGTTGCGTCAGGCAATCGCGGAAAAGTTGGCGAACGACAATGGGCTAAGTTACCGCGCCGCCCAAATCATTGTAAGCAATGGCGCGAAGCATTCATGTTACAACGCGATTCTCGCAACGTGCCAGCCCGGTGACGAAGTCATCATCCCCGCGCCTTATTGGGTCAGTTATCCGGAGATGGTCCGATTAGTCGGCGCCGAACCGGTGATTGTGCCTACCAGTGAGCGCAACGCCTGGAAAATGCGCGCCGAGGATTTCGAAAATGCAATGACGCCGCGCACCAAGATGCTGATCATGAATAGTCCCAGCAATCCGACTGGCTCTGTTTATACACGCGAAGAATTGCAGGCAATCGTCGATGTCGCCGCCGGCGAAGACATTTACATTTTATCCGACGAAATTTACGAGAAACTCGTTTATGACGACGCAAAACATGCGAGTATCGCGTCGCTCTCGAAGGAAGCGTACGATCTCACAATCACTGTGAACGGCTTCAGCAAAACATACGCCATGACAGGGTGGCGCCTCGGTTACATGGCGGCGCCGGAAGCGGTGGCCAAAGCGGTCGATTCAATCCAAAGCCATACCACCTCGAATCCGTCGTCCTTCTCGCAATATGGCGCGCTGGCCGCGCTAAGAGGTGATCAACAATCGGTCACCGATATGCGCGAGGAATTCGACATGCGTCGCAATTACATGTTCGATCGCATCTCGAAGATCCCTAACGTGACCGCGATCAAACCGCAGGGCGCTTTTTATGTGTTGGTTAACGTTAGTCAGCTCGGCCTGACATCTCAAAATTTCGCCGACCGTCTGCTTAGTAAAGCCAGCGTCGCCGTAGTTCCTGGAGCCGCCTTCGGCGACGACCGCACCATCCGGTTCAGCTACGCCACCAGCCTCGACATAATCAAAAAAGGTCTAGATCGCTTCCAGGACTTTTGCCGGACACTCTAACGATTTCGGATTGGCGATTGCGGATTGCGGATTTTAAAGCCGGCGACTAGCTCATCAATCGGCAATCCGCACTCCGAAATCCGCAATGTTTTCCGGTCACCTCGCCCTCATCCTCCACGCGCATCTTCCGTTCGTTCGCCATCCCGAACACAAGCATTTCCTCGAAGAAGACTGGTTCTTCGAGGCGATAACGGAGACTTACATTCCGCTACTGCGCGTAATGCAGCGTTTGGTGGACGACTCGGTGCCGTTCAAACTCACGATGTCGTTAACGCCAACACTGTGCGCGATGCTCGAGGATCAGCTTTTGCGCGAGCGTTATGTGCGGCACCTCGACGCGTTGATCGATCTCACTGCGGGCGAACAAAGCCGGAACCGTAAGCATCCCCAGCTTCGCGAACTCGCTAACTTTTATTTCGAGCTGTTCTCGGAGAACCGCCGTCTCTTTGTCGAGGAATGGAAATGCGATTTGCTCTCTGTTTTTCGGGAGCTACGCGAAACGGGGGCGCTTGAAATCATCGCCAGCGCCGCCACGCACGGCGTGCTTCCCATTCTTCAACAGCAAGTAGCCGCGGGCGCCGACCTCGGCCGGGACAAAGCCTCACTGCACACGGCGCCACTGCGGTCAACGCCCGCGGCTACAACACAATATCCAGCGGCGCGTGCGCAGGTTCTGATCGGACGCGATGTGTATGTCGATCTCTTCGATGCGGAGCCAAGCGGTTTTTGGTTGCCAGAATGCGCTTACGCGCCGGGCTTGGAAGCAGTCTTGCAGGAGGCGAATATTCGCTGGTTCGTTCTCGACGCACACGGCTTATTATTTGGAAAACCGCCACCACGCCGCTCGATTTATGCGCCCTGTTATACGCCTGCGGGGCCGGCTGCGTTTGCGCGGGACCCTGACACAAGTCGGCAAGTCTGGAGCGCGCACGAAGGTTATCCGGGCGATCCAGCGTACCGGGAATTTTATCGCGATATTGGTTTCGATCTTCCCATGGAACACTTGGGACCAATCACACGCGGGAGCAGAAAATTTTCCGGCGTCAAATATCATCGGATCACCGGCCGCGGTGATGAGAAACAGTTGTATGATCGCGCGGCAGCGAAAGATGCGACGGCGAGGCACGCGAGTCACTTTCTCGAACAGCGCCGACAGCAAATTGGCGAAATCAGCGAATCGGGTTTTGACCCGATCGTTGTCGCTCCCTTCGATGCTGAATTATTTGGGCATTGGTGGTTCGAAGGGCCAATTTTCTTGGAGCAATTCATCCGCCAGGCGGCAAGCGAACCGGATTTGCAGCTCACTACGCCAAGCGAATTTCTGGCGACGCATCCTACGCAGCAGATCGTTGAACCTGCCGCATCCACCTGGGGCGAGAAGGGCCATCTGGCCGTATGGCTCGATTCCAGTAACGCTTGGATTTATCCGCAATTGCAGATCGCAGCCCAAAAGATGACAGGGATCGCGCGGCGCTATGCGATGGGTGGGTCGAATGTGACGGATATTTCCGATCGCGTACTCAAACAACTCGCCCGCGAACTTTTGCTCGCCCAGGCGAGTGATTGGGCATTTTTGATCAAAACCGGGACCGCGCGGGAGTACGCCACTAAACGCACGGTTGATCATCTTGCTCGCTTCAACCGTTTACACGATCAGTTTGTCACTAATGACGTCGATGACGAATTTCTGCATGAGTGCGAACGGCGCGACAATCTGTTCTCGAATGTGAATTGGCGTTACTATGCTTAGCCCACTTGTCATTCCGAGCGAGGTCGAGGAATCTCTCGACATTCTCTCACTGATTTCCCGACAGCCAGAGATGTCCCCACTTCGGTCGACATGACAAAACGAGCTAATTTCGCGATTTTGATCGCTCTAGCATCGATCTGCCAAACGCTCGCGCAGGAATCACCCGCCCCGACTTCTTCGGCGATAGATGAGACATCTCCTTCTACTTCGATTTCGTCTGGGTCGCCCGCACCCGCGCCCGCTGCAGCGCAAACGCCTTCACCCGCCAGAAGTGTTCGGATCAGTTTCGTTCCACCGCCCATGGAAGGGACAATCAGTCTTGGCGTTTATGATAGCACCGGCAAACTGATGCGCGTTCTGCATCAGGAATCGAAACTAGACGAATTCGCAATCGGCGCGGACGCACTGGTAACGCAATGGGACGGCAAGAACGATGAGGATGAAGACTTGCCCGCTGGAAAATATCACGCGCACGGCTACCTGGTGGGTTCGCTTAAGGTAGAAGATCTCGGTCAGGCTCCGCCAGCGGTGATAGAAAATAACGCAACTCGCACCGCCAAAGTGAGACTTGTCCCAAACCCCTTGCGCAATGATAAAACATCGATCGTTGATATCGGCATTGGATTTGATAGCGATGGAAGCTATTTGAAAACGAGTGACGAACTGCCGTTGGTTACGGTGAGTGAGACCCAGAATTTGATTCGCGCAGGGATCTCAAAGAAAGGCGAGAATGCAGTCGATGTCTGGCAGGATGACGGAACAACGGTGCGTCAATTCCGCATTTCGAATGTGAACAACATGATGGCCTTTGATTGTGGCGAAATTGAACTCAAATGAGCTGTAGCTGCGGTCTGCCCTGCCACGCCGAAGCCTTGGCGAAGGCGGGTGGCCGCCGACATCAAAGAACGGTGCTTGACACAAGCACCGCTACAACGCAAGCGATTGCTAGTCCAAATGGCCGTAACGCCCGACCTTCAACATACCCTTAGCAAGACCGCCAGTTTGAGCGGCACCGCCCTGCACACCGGCGAAAAGGTCGCGCTCAAACTTCATCCCGCGCCGGCGGACTATGGAATCAAATTCAAACGCAAGGATCTGCAGGACGAGCCGACCATCGACGCAAAGATCGAGAATCTGAAGATGGTCGAGCGCGCTACGACGATAGGCGAAGGCTCCATCCGCGTGCACACGGTCGAGCACGTGCTGGCCGCGCTCTGCGCGATGGGCGTGGACAACGCCATTGTGGAAATGGACGCAAACGAACCGCCAATCTGCGACGGCAGCGCGCAAGCCTACGTCGATCTAATCAGGAAGGCTGGCGTGACCGCGCAGGAAGAGCCGCGAAAATTTTTTGACGTGCGCGACACGATGCACGTGGAATCTAAAACGGGCGCGCTGCTGATTTTGTTGCCGGACGACAGGTTCCGCATCTCGTGCACGCAAGCCGGACCAAACAATCGGTTCGCGCAGTTTTTGTCGGTGGAAGTCACGCCCGCAGTTTTCGAACGCGAGATCGCTCCGGCCCGCACATTTGTTTTTTACGAAGATGTGAAGCAACTGATGGACAAAAATCTCATCAAAGGGGGCAGCCTTGAAAACGCGATCGTCGTGCGCGGGGAAGCGGTGCTAAGCAAGGAACCGTTACGTTTCCCTGACGAATTCGTCCGCCATAAAATTCTCGACATCATCGGTGACCTCGCTTTGGTCGGACGGCGTATTCGCGGTCATGTGGTGGCGGTGAGGCCTGGTCATGCCACCAACGCCGACCTGGCGCGGTCAATCGCGCGCGAACAGACCCGCAGAAGCGCTGTGGCCGCGCCGCGAACAATCCCAAGTGGCGATGGAGGACTCGATACGGACCAGGTGATGCAGATTTTGCCGCATCGTTTCCCGTTTCTCATGGTCGATCGCATCATCAGCTTCGAAACTGAAACCAAATGTGTCGGCGTTAAAACCGTCACGATTAACGAGCCGTTCTTTCAAGGTCATTTCCCCGGTCATCCGGTGATGCCTGGCGTGATGCAGGTGGAAGCAATGGCGCAGGTAGCGAGCATTCTGCTCTTCAAACTGGCGAAAACCACCAGTCGCATCGGCTATTTCATGAGCGCGGACGAAGTGAAATTCCGCAAACCCGTTTTGCCGGGCGACACGATTTTCATCCACGCCGAGCTCACCAAATCGCGCGGCGAACGCCTGGCAAAGGCGAAATGCCATTGCGTCGTCAATGACGCCATCGTCTCCGAAGCCGAACTAATGTTCACGTTTTTGGATAAATGAAGAGAATGACAAAGTCATTCGTCATTATGTCTGACGTCCAGATTCATCCCACTGCGATCATTGACCCGGGGGCGGAAATCGGTGCAGGAACAATCGTCGGGTCATACTGCGTGATCGGACCCGATGTAGTCCTCGGGCCAAATTGCTGGCTGCAACATCACGTCAGCCTGTGCGGGCCGATGAAGGCCGGAGCAAAAAACAGATTCTACGCCTACTGCTCCATCGGCCAGCAAACGCAGGATTTAAAATATCGCGGCGAACCGACGTATTTGGAAATTGGTGACGAAAACACATTTCGCGAATTCGTAACAGCACACCGCAGCACGATGCCCGAGGGCAAAACACGGATCGGCAACCGCGGAAATTTTCTCGCTTACAGTCATATCGGGCACGATTGCACCGTCGGTGATCACGTCATCTTTTCGAACAACGGTACATTGGGTGGTCATGTGCGGGTCGGCGATCATGCCATGATGGGCGGACTCACCGCCGTACATCAATTTTGCCGGATCGGACGGTTCGCCATCACCGGCGGCTGTTCCAAAATCGTGCAAGACGTTCCGCCGTTCATGATCGCCGACGGTAACCCGGCCGAAATTCGCGGAATCAATCTCGTTGGATTGGAACGAAAAAATTTCGCGCCCGAAAGCGTGAAACTAATCAAGGAAGCATTCCGCCTGATTTACCGATCGAAATACAACACCCGCCAGGCCATCGAAGCGATGCAGAAAGAATTACCGCAAACCGAAGAGATCACCGAGATCATCCAATTCATCGAACAAAGCGAACGCGGAATTATTCGGTGAGATTTTCTTCCCGCGGATTACGCGAATGAATGTTCGATATCAATCCTGGTAGGGGCGATTGACCACAATCGCCTGGGCTGTTCGGGAAAACGGACCGGCGGTTTTCAAGGGTTGAAAGCTGATTGCTGACGGTTTGAAATCTTCAAAACCCTGACTCTCAACTCTCAACCATTAACTTTCGCGAATGCCTGCCGTTCTCATCTTGCTACGAATCAAGAATCTCGCGCTCGTCGAAGAGCTCGAGTGGCAGATCGCTCCGGGCTTTATCGCGGTCACTGGTGAGACCGGCGCGGGAAAATCGATCATCATCGGCGCGCTGCAACTTTTGCTGGGTGAGCGCGGGGATAAATCGCTGATCCGCACCGGGGCTGATGTTTGCACGGTGGAAGCTGTTTTCAGTGGAAACGATTTGCAGAAATTAAATCCGCGGCTTGTCGAAGCCGGCATCGAACCGTGCGAGAACGATCTGATCTTGAAGCGCACCCTCTCCTCAACCGGAACGAACCGGCAGTTCATCAACGGTTCGCCGACTACGTTGTCGGTCCTGAAAAATCTCGGCGACGAGCTGGTCGATCTTCATGGGCCGCACGATCACCAGTCGTTGCTCTCGCCGGAGACGCAATTGAGCTTGCTGGATTCGTTCGCGCGCGCCGAAGAGCAGGTCGATGAATATCGGAAGCATTACCGGCAATTACAGACATTGCTTGCCGAACACGCTGCGCTCGATACGGCGGAAACGGCGCGCGAACAGGAGCTCGATCTGCTCCAGCATCAGGTTACGGAAATTAAGTCAGCGAACCTCGTGGCCGGCGAGGAAGAAGAAATCGAGAGGCGGTACAAAATGGCGAGCAACAGTAAACGGTTGATCAAACTGGCTGGCGCGATTGCCAACAAACTTTCCGAAACGGACGATTCCGTTCTCTCTCAACTGGCGGAAACACAGCGGCTGCTGCGTGAACTGGAAAAGATCGACAGCTCGATTGCGCAGTTCTCATCGGCACACGCCGCGAGCGTAGTTGAGCTTTCTGATATTGCGCAGGCGCTTTCCACTTACGCAGAAAGACTCGATCTCGATCCGGAACAACTCGCCGCACTCGAGCTGCGCGTCTCCGTCTTTGAAACTCTCAAGCGTAAATACGGCGGCTCGATCGTTGAAGTGATTGCATTTGGCGAGCGCGCGGCGGAGCGAATGCGGAAAATCGAAGGTCTCGATGTGGAGCTGGAATGTCTCGCAAAAGAAATCGAAAAAGTTCGCGCGCAAATGAATCGTGCGGGCGACGCGCTGCGCAAACTTCGGACAAAAGCTGCACCGAAACTCTCTGAAAACATCCAGCGCAATTTGCGCGATCTCGGGTTCCGCCAATCGGAATTCGAAGTAAAACTCAGTGTGCTTGATGGGCCGCGTCCGAATGGATTCGATTCAGTAGAATTGCTTTTCTCACCGAATCCGGGCGAGCCGCTTAAACCGCTTCGCGCTATTGCGTCGAGCGGCGAGATCTCGCGCTTGATGCTGGCAATCAAATCGGCGCTCGCGGCGCACGACGCGATTCCCTTGCTCGTGTTCGATGAGATCGATACGAACGTCGGCGGAGAGATCGCCCACGCGGTCGGTGCAAAGATACAAATGCTGGGACGCGATCATCAGGTGATTTGTATCACGCATCTGCCGCAGGTCGCGGCGACCGCGTCCTCGCATTTTGTCGTGACAAAGGATATCGTCCGCAGCCGCACCTTCTCCAATCTGCACGAGGTCAGCGGAAAAGCGCGCCAGGAAGAAATCGCCCGGATGCTCGGGGGCAAGAGCGAATCGGCGCTCAAACTCGCAGCAAATCTCTTAAAACAAGATTAACCCGCGAATCACGCGAATGAACGCGAATTAATTCAAGAAATTCTGTTTTTCGCGTCTATTCGCGTGATTGGCGGGTAGAAGTCATTTCGTCACCAGGCCGAGGGGCAGGACGATTTTACCGTAAATTTCGTTGAGCACTTGCGCGAGGCCGGCATAGATGGCTGAGAAACCACAGAAGATTCCTTCGTAGCCGGTGAACTGCCTGAAGCCGGGACCCGCATTGATGAGATCACCAATGGCGAGGAGAAAGAAAAGGATCGTCAACGAACCGAAAACGACCTGGCCAGCGACGTGCAACCGCAGCGTGCCGACAAACATCGCTGCGGTAAACAAACTCCACATGGCGAGATAGGCTGCCATCGCGGTTTCGTTGGGCGCCGCGCCCCAGCCAAGTTTCGGCAAGATGATCAGCGTCACGAGCGAGAGCCAGAATAAGCCGTAGGAAAGAAACGCGGTGCTGGCAAACGTATTGCCTTTTCGCCATTCCATGATGCCGGCGACAATTTGCGCCGCACCACCATAGCAAATTCCCATCGCCAGAACCATGCTGTTAAGTTCGTACAACCCCGCGTTATGCAGATTGAGCAACACAGTAGTCATGCCAAAGCCAAGCAGCCCCAGGGGCGCCGGATTCCCTGTTGTATCCTTGAGTTGAGTAACGGATTCATTCATGGCGTAGCGAGTCTGCCGAATGAAAGATCGAGATGGCAATAATAATATCGGAGGCGAACAATTTAGCTTGTCGAGGCAACAGCGCCGAAATTATCGTGTGTGTTTTCCGATATGATTCGGCGTGATTATCTCATCGTTGGTGCCAGCATCGCCGGAGCGAGCGCCTGCGAAGGCATTCGCAAATACGACAAGCGCGGATCCGTGACATTGGTCGGCGCCGAGGTTTTTCCGCCTTATAAACGTTGGATTCTGTCCAAGAGTTTTTTGCGCGAAAAGGAGCCGAATCTCAAAAAACTGCAGGAACCCCACGAGCGCTGGTTTCAAAAGCACAAGATCGAGACGCGTTTTGGCACAATTGTAACGCAGTTCAATATCGAGCGGCGTCTGGCTGTGCTGGCCAACGGCGAAAGCATTGAATTCAATAAAGCATGCCTGGCGATGGGAAGCCGCCCGGTCCGCCCGCCGGTTGCCGGAGTTAATCTTGGCAACGTGATCTACCTGCGAACGATCCGGGACGCGCTCGCTTTAAGAGAGATGTCGGGCGTGGAACGAGGCATCATGGTCGTGGGTGGCGGATTACTTGCATGCGAGGCCGCAGCAAGTCTGCGAATGATGAAACTGAAGGTTGGCCTGATGCATCGTGATCCGTACTTGTTGAACCGTTATCTGGATCCTGAGACGGGCACCTGGCTGACGGATTACTTTGCCAAACATGCAGTGGTCCTCTCGATGGGAGAAGCTCTCAATGGTTTTGAGGGCAAAACCGTTCTGCGCAATATCCAGACAAAAAGCGGCAACCGGTTCCCGATCGGCCTCGCTGTGGTCGCCGTCGGCGCGGAACCGAATCTGGATCTGGTTCGCAATACTCCATTAGCGGGGCCACACGGGTCGCCCGTCACTGAATATCTCGAGACCGAAGAAAAAGGAATTTATGCGGTAGGCGACCTGGCATTTTATCCAGACCGGATAATGGGAGGCGTGCGACGCCAGACGCATTGGGAAAACGCGCGTAGCCAGGGCTTGATTGCGGGCGCGAACATGACAGGCAAAAAGCGCATCCGCTATGAGCAAGTCCCCTATTTTTGGACGGAGATGTTCGATTTGAAGATAGATTTTGTCGGCGATTTCAGTGTGCTGCCGACGCGTGTTGCGCTTGATGGCGCGTACGCAAAGAAAAAGTTTATCGCCCGTTATTATCAAGGCGACACACTCCGGGGCATTCTACTTTGCCAGCAAACGCAACGTGAGGTGGATGCTGCCAAGACGCAGTTGCGCCAGGCGCTGACCAAATAAAACTGTATCGGCAGTCTGCGACCGCCGAATCACTGGGGCCTTAATAAACGTCCGCGGGAATCTCAAACGCCGCATTGCTCACGCGCACGAGCTTCCAATCCCATGGCTGCCTCGAGAGGCGACGCCACTCCAGCTCGAACGGTGTGTGCAATTTGTTGATGCGTTCATCCAGCACTTCCATCACGCCGTCGTCGCTGCTGCTATACACGGTGATTTTGCCGGCCCAGATCGCGCGTCGCAATTCAACCTGCACAGCAGGATTGGATGCTATGATCCTGGACCCGCGCACCCATCGAAAGCCTTCCCGCATGCGTTCGAGAAGACGCGCCTTATCGTCGCCCCACTGATCCTGATAATCACCGCCAATAAAATCGGCCACTGCCTCCCAGTTTCGGTGGTCAATAGCGTGAAAGAAATTTTCGGTGTGCAGCCGGACCTGATGCTCAGCTCGCCAAAGCCAGAGCAGATACAAGCCGATAAAGACCGCAACCGCTAACCCGCCAATGAATGCTCCACGAAGTGTAATCGTCACAGGCACGAGTTTATTTTTCGCGAGAACTCAGGCCATTGGGCTGGCTGGGTTCGCTTACGATTTCTTGAAGGATGGCTCGACCGGTTCCTTTACCTTCATTTGACTCGTGCCATCAGGTAAGCGTCCACGAATTCTCCATCGCGGAACGCATATTTGCGAAGCGTGCCTTCAATTTCGAATCCGAATTTGCGATAGAGGGCGATCGCAGGCTCGTTGTCAGTGAAAACGGTAAGGTCGATTCGCGTCAGATTCAGCCATCTGTCAGCCAGATCAACCACTGCCTGCATCATTGCCGTTCCGACGCCCTTACCCTGCCAATCGTCGCGAACCATCATCCCGATCTCTGCTCTGTGATTGATTCGAGGTTTCGAAGAGCCATGCAGGCCGATCACGCCGACGATCTCGCTCTCAATGACGGCGACCAGAATGTGGTCGCCGTCTCCGCTTTTGTTCAGGAATTCACGAACCGATTCGAGGCTGCGGTAAGGGAGCTGCAGCGTGTTGCGAAAGGCCTGCTGCGCGGTGTTACACTTCCGGATACCTTCCGCGTCCGAAGGGTCCGCTTTGCGGATGGTGATGTCCATATTCAGCCGCGCTCAAGCATGATGAATCTGCGTCGCCTTTTTTCCGTGACCCTCAGTCCGCGTCGCGCGCATACCAGTCCACCCTGCGCGTTACGTACATGACGATCGTCAGCACGATGAAGAGCGCGATTGCGCCCATGAGCAGTGCGTAATCCTGCTGCCGCAAGGTAATGTAGAGGAAAAGGTAAACGCCCGTAAGTCCCGCGCCGATCATCAACGTGCGCACACCGCCGCCGAGGAAAAATCCGCAATACCAGGTGATCAGCACTGTCGATGCGACCGCCGCGATCAGGTACGCCCAGCTGAATCCGACAAATTCCGAAATCGACAATAGGAGCAGATAAAACAAGCAAAGCGCCGCGCCGACCATCAGATATTGAAAAGGATGAATTTTCTGCCGCGCGGTGACTTCAAAGAGAAAGAACGCCGTGAAAACGAGCACAAGGAAGAGCACGCCATATTTGATCGACCGTTCAACGTAACGGTACGCATCTAGGATCGATAGGAATTGCGCGCCGAAAAGCGAATTTGAAACGGACTGGGTGTTGAATCGCTCATTGCCGGTGCGGCTCGTCCACGATTGGGGATAATCCCGTCCGTAATACGAAACCTTCCAAGTCGCATCGAACCCGTCTGGACGCAACGATCGTTCGGCTGGAAGAAACGCGCCGCGAAATCCCACGTCCGGCGAGTTCGATTTCAGTTTTGCTTCATTTTGCACGCCGAACGGCGCAAAGAAAACTCCCTCGCTGCCGTTGAAATCCAGCGGAATGGAAAACTGCATTTCAGTCGCAATTGGCTGGTCGCTAGCGTGAGACGCAGTTGCGCCGGTCGTGTAGCCCGGCACCTGTGAACCTGGCAGCATCGGGCGCTTGGTGCCGCTCCAATCAAGGACAATCGCCTCGCGTGCCCCGCGCAAGTCATTAATTGCGATAGTGACAAACGCGTCTTTCCATTGCACGTCTTTCAGATCGATCTTGAGCGGACCGAAATCGGGCGGTGCGAACTTACCGGAAAGAACCGTCTGCGCGCGATAGACAACGGCGTCGTAAATGCCGCGATGCAATTTCTGCGTCTGCACGTCGCCGGAAACATTCAGTGTTTCGGGTAGAAAGTAGGCGGTAGCGATCGTCGTCTCCTCCACCTCGCGTCGTTCCATTTTTCCATCAGGCGCTGCAACCTCCTTCACAACTTTTGCCTTGTATTGGTACGGAATCCCCAACACTGGCCCGATTACATTCTGTTCCCTGCCCCACGACGAGGTGATATCGGTCACCGCCTCATTCCGTCGCCGCAAGCGCTCACTCAACACGCCGGTGATCATCGCGAGCGGAATCAGCAACACCAACACCAATGCGCCGACTCCGAGCAATTTGATGATGGTGCTGTGACGCCGCCCGAACGACGGCTGAGATTTTGGCAGTGGCGGTGGCGCTTGAACTTCAGGCATGGGCAAAGAATGAACAAGTCATTCAGTTTCCACAATAAAATCCGCGCTGCGGAAAAGTGGCTGGGGGCGGAATCGAACCGCCGACACGTGGATTTTCAGTCCACTGCTCTGCCAACTGAGCTACCCAGCCTAGGCCACTCATTTACAGTTGATTATATCCATACCGTTAAGACGCGACAAACGCCGAATTGACGTGCTGTTGACTTTCTCAGCGGATTTTGCATATTTTCGGCATGAAGCGACCAAATCTCAAAGTCCGGCGATACAAGCACAGCTCAACACACCCGTTCTTACTCGACCTGCGTCCGTTTGGCAAGGGACGGCTGTTTTTCAAGACGCGCGCAGAGGCAGACGCGGAACGGCTACGGCAGCTCACGGCTTTTGAGCGGCACGGGAGAGAGGCAATGGGCCTGCCCGCGCATGAGGTATCTGAGTTTATCAAGGCAAGGAAACGCCTCGCTGACTACGGCAAGTCAATTACTGACGCGACCGACTTCTTGATTCATCACTTGGAGCAAATTCGCCGCTGCAAAATCACAGTTGGACAACTCGCCGAGGAAGTGATCGATGCGAAGCGCCGCGACGGGATGAGTGCTGCTTATCTTGCCGATCTGCGAAAACGGTTTGGCCACTTCTCCCGCGACTTCGGCAATCGGGCAGTCGCCAGCGTCACCGTGGAAGAACTCGACAACTGGTTTCGCAATTTGCCGCTTTCGCCAAAGAGCAGGGCGAACTACCGAGCCAACGTTGGCGTCTTATTCAGCTACGCGTTCAAGCGCAGAATAATTGACCACAACCCGATCTTGCACACCGCGCGTCCGAAACTAGTTGATAAACCACCGGAAATCTTTTCGGTCGATGAATTACGGGCGCTATTGGAAGCGGCGCAACGCGCAGAGCCGACTGTTCTGCCCATGCTTGCCATCGGCGCCTTTACCGGTCTGCGCGATGCCGAAATCAAGCGGCTCGACTGGAAAGAAGTCAATGTAGTGCGTGAGCACATCGAAGTAAAAGCAGCAAAGGCAAAGAGCGCGCGACGGAGGCTGGTCCCGATACAGCCGAATCTCTCGCGATGGCTCGCTCCATTTAACGCAACAAAAGGCGCGGTCGTGCCAGTGAACGCACGCAAGAAACTGGACGCAGTGCGTCAAGCGGCTGGCCTCGCGCGCTGGCCTAAGAACGGTCTTCGTCACTCATTCGCCTCGTATCGTCTAGCGGCTTGCCATGACGCGCCCCGGGTAGCGACAGAGCTTGGGCACACGAGCCCACAGATGCTCTACTCTACTTATCGGGAATTGGTGTTGCCGGAAGAAGCGGAGCGGTATTGGCAGATTGCGCCAGCGGCAGAGCCGGATAATGTGGTTTCGATTACCAGCGCAGGGGCGCGTGTCTAACAACGTATAACAACGTGCAACAATTCGTTAGTGTCCCGTAAACACGGCCTACAACGCAGCGCCCCGCGTGACGGAAAAACAATTAACGTAGCCATCCAATTAACGCAGCCATCCTTGAAGGGATTGGAGCGTATCTTGACGCCGAAGAGGGAGCCTGGAAGGAAGGCTTTGACGCGCGTTTCCCACACTTACGTATTGGTGGCCTAAACTAAAACTTGCTAGGAACCTGGCAGTAACAGGACGGCTTGCGAGCCGTCCTTTCTTGTTTCTGTGCAACAATGTGCAACCGGACGGCACAGCATCTTTAAGCTAGCAGGAGGGAACGACTGCAAGCCGCGATCTTAGCCGGGCCGAGCCCGGGGGGTTACCCGCGCGCACGGCCGCAGACCCGCGGGGGCCCCCCTCGCTCTGACAGGGCGGCCCGCACCCTACCTTTCGAGCTTTGAGTCCCACGGCGCCGGTTCCATCCGTCGTATACGACGCTCATAACATCGAACTAACATCGAGATAGGCCCCTGTTAAATAGGCGACCTATGGGCTTGACAACTTGCGAATATGTGCTATGAAAGAGACTCAGCCACTCGTTAAAGGCGAACATGGGCTGATTATTTCAGACAAAGGGCGATTAGTCCTCGTGGGACATTCTAGCAGGGATAGTAACACGGGGACTAATAGTTCGGTACGCAGTTTAAATGTGAGGCTGCCAAGCGGGGCCTCCGCCGACGATTTAAACACTGCGTAAAACCGCTGTAGATACACGCCACGCTTGGGAGTGCTTTATGCGCTCAGGGCCGGGTGTGCCCTCATGGGAAAGGAACTATTAGTATGGCTAAAAGAGCCATTAAAAACCCGCAGACCGAAGCGACTCCAAATTCGGCAAGCTCACACGCCGCTGGGCTAACAACTGCGGCAATCTTAACAAAGCGGCAAGCCGCAGAGTATCTGAAACGACTACGCGCTACATCGAGCGTATGGTTACCAGCGGAAAAATCCGCGCTCTCAAACCAACCGGCAAACTCTGGCGAGTCCGCCAGAGTGATCTCGACGCATTCCTCGAATCCGGCGCCACGATTGGAGGTGCAGAATGAGCACGCCAAAGGCAAATGGCGCATCGCGACATGGGCCCCCCGCTCCGAACCGGACGCTTGCACAAGAAACCGGCTCGCAAGCTTCACAGCAGCGACACATTTGGCACGCCGGAGCTTTGCACTTGGACGGTTGAGCCTAGCACTTGCCGATTTCAAACGCGACGTCCTGATTTCGCGCGCAAACTTAGCCAGCGCAGTGGCGCGCGGCTTGTGGCGTGGTCGGTGCATGGTGGGTATCTGCGCGTATTCGAAGAACGAATCGAGCCGTGGCGAGCCAGAGAACTCGTGAAACGCTTTTTAACGCCGACTAATGGAGCGTTTTTGGATCTAAAACGCCCGCAATCGCGTCGGCAATCGCGGGGAGTATCCCCCACAGCGGGAGGTCATCTCGTGAACGACTTTAGCGATTTACGCGAGAAAATTGACGAGGCCAAGCACCGTCTGCCTTTACCGGACTTAATGGCAAGGCTTGGACTTCGGGAACACGCGACGAAAGAGGCGCTGTGCATGTGGCATGACGATCAGCGTCCCTCATTTTCGGTCTTCCTAAGCAAGAACGGAAAGGGCTGGCAGTGGAAATGCTTTGCTGGATGCGGACACGGCGATGAAATCGCCTTCCTGGTGAAACATTTCGGCATTCCAAGACGCGAAGCGATCAAGCGTTATCTGGACATGGCCGGTTTCCCTCCCTCTTGCCCACCGAAGTCTCATCAATCGCCTGAGTCTCGTGAATATCCTGAGTGCTCTGAGTTAGCTGTGTCTTCTGTGTCCAGTAATGGACAAGCGTTACAAGCAGAACTCAAAACTTTGGCAGCCCACTGCCAGTGCGTGGCACCGCGCACGTCCGAGAAGAAACGGTTTCAACTATTGCGCGGGCTGATTGCCATTCAAGAACGGGATGGACGGAAGCTGAGTAACGCCGAAGTGACATTGGCGATTGAGGAATGGCATCGGTTATCGCAGTCGGTTCTCGATCCCGAAGAGACATTGGAGCATCACCTATTGCATGGCTTGGCAGAGCTGCGAAAAGTGAAGGTTGCGTTAGGTAAGGAGGTAATTGGCCAAGCCGTTGAGGTCGTTTTGAAGTTGCCGGTTTCCGATCTGCCGGTGATTCCGGGAGTGCGGGCTCCGCCAGAAAGCCTGCGAAGAGTCGCGGCGCTCCATCGGGAACTCGCACGGCGTTCTAAGAAAAAGGACAGAACATACTTCCTCAGTTGCCGCGATGCCGCGAAAGCTCATCCCGGTCTCAGCAAATCCGAGGCCGCGATAATCAATAATGCGCTAGTGCAATTGGGTGTGATTGAAATCGTTCGGCCCGGCGAGCAGATTCCAGACGGGCTGGCGTCAGAGTTTCGGTATCTCCTGGATGAAAGCGAAAACAATGCGGAAGAGGACGGCGACGACTTAGTGCTTTAGCATGCGACCTTTCCCAAGCCGGTAGGGAGCGACCTATCCCACGCGCGCGCGCGAGGCATCGATGGCCGGCTGACTGCTCGACGATTCCTGCACCCTTTACAGCGCACGGCGCAGTGTGATTGAATCCCGGATATGAACCCCGATGCGGGCTTCTTAACTGACTACCAACATTTGGAGGGCTTCTTAACTCACTACCAACGTTGTCCCCGCGTTGATTATGTTTTTGCGACTCTCGACCGCAAACTATCCCACGCAGAATGCCTCGCGCTTCACGAGAAGTATTTTGAGTCCATTTACAAAGCGATCGTATCGCACGGAGAAGTGTTGTTTGTCGAACTGCGCCCGGCATTTCGCAAACCGCTAGATAAAGTCACGCCGAGGTTTCAGGTGGTTCCCTCGGTTCCAGAAAACGCTACTCCGCCGGAGACACAGGACGATCAAGCGGTGAAGCGAAAGCCTTGGTGGTGGAGAATTTTCGCCCCGAGGAAAATCTCGCCGTGGTGAAATTTCACAATCAATCGCGTTTCGGCAAAATTTGCGAAATTGCGTCGCAAGAAACAGGGGCGAGCCGGTGAAGAAACGTTGGAGGCCGACGCGCCCCTCAATGCTTTACTTGAAACTTCCTACCACTCACAGCCGCACGGTCAAAGGTTTAAAAGTAACGCCGCCGTTACCTTCACGGGTCCGGCACTCATACGCCCGCCGATAACGAATCCTGCACGCTTTACGACTGACGGCGTTTTGTGATTGAATGCCCAGCGCCGTCAACGACAATTTTTCTTGCTATGAAAAACTCGATCATCTTCATTTCGGCCCTCTCTTTAGCGGCGATGATGCTGGCTTCGTGCAATAGCATTCCAAGTGCTTTTGCACCCGACGAGACGGCAACAACAAACGTAACGAGT
>Ga0306920_100003848_pt1 | contig 19167 bp, 15 predicted proteins | sample flu12Cox44000170_FD_204666 | JGI IMG/M metagenome (GOLD analysis project Ga0306920, IMG submission 204666) | Lab enrichment of tropical soil microbial communities from Luquillo Experimental Forest, Puerto Rico - flux4day.12C.oxic.44.000.170 (v2)... | ecosystem: Environmental > Terrestrial >... | reverse complement strand
GTTCATATCGTCCTCCTTGCACTGGGCCAGCCGTTGACGCCGCTGGCCGCTCTCGGGTGATGGCGATTGAAGCGCTCGCGGTACTGCCCGGGCGGCGTGCCCACGAGGCGCATGAACGCGCGGCGCATGGATTCGAGGCTGCCGAAGCCGCAGTGCTCGCACACGGCCTCGAGGCCGTCCGAGCTCTCCTCGAGCAGCCGGCGCGCGGTCTCGATGCGCGCCGACAGCACGAAGCGCGCCGGCGTCATGCCGATCTCGCGCGTGAACACGCGCGCGAAGTTTCGCGGGCTCATGGACACGCGGCGAGCGAGTGCGTCGACGTCGAGGTCGGCGCCCGGGTGGTCGATGATCCAGGCCTGCAGCTCGCGGAGCGGCTCGTGCTCGGCGAACTGCACCGCGAGCTGCGCGCTGAACTGCGCCTGGCCGCCCGGCCGGCGCAGGAACATCACCAGCTCGCGCGCGACGGCGAGCGCGACGTCGCGGCCGTGGTCCTCCTCGACCATGGCCAGCGCGAGATCCATCCCCGACGTGACGCCCGCCGACGTGTAGATGGAGCCGTTCTGGACGAAGATGGTGTCCGGCTCGACGCGCACGCGCGGGTAGAGGCGCGCGAGATCCTCGCAGGCGCCCCAGTGCGTCGTGGCGCTCAAGCCGTCCAGGAGCCCGGCCTCGGCGAGGAAGAACGCCCCCGTGCACACCGAGCCCAGCCGGCGCACGCGCGTGGCCTGCCGCTTCACCCAGGCGATGAGGCGCGGATCGTGGTCGTGCGCGTGCGTGCCGCGGCCGCCGGCGACGAGCAGCGTGTCGATGCCGCCGGTGACCTCGTGGTAGGCGCGGTCGGCGTGGAGCGTGAGCCCCGACGATGCGGGGAACGGGCCGCGCTCGAGTCCCAGGATCTCGACCACGTAGGCGTCGCGCCCACGGCCGCGGTGGTCGTTCAACCAGCGGGCGGTGCGCGAGAACACCTCGAGCGGCCCGGTGACGTCGAGGATCTGGACGTCGGGGTACGCCAGCATCGAGACGCGGCGGGTGGTCTTGGGATCAGGGGCGCCTGTGTTGGCCCGGCGCGGCCGGGTGCGTTGGGGCTTCGGCATGCCCGCAGCGTGCCCCATCCCCCGGCCGGTGCAAACGACAATGTTCCCTCGAAAACTGCCATCCGCCGGCCGGCTCCCCTGCTTCTCAGAGCGGGCGTGTCAGGCGCGCAGCGCCCCCAGGTACCGCTTGGGGGCGACCTCGTGACCCGGGAACACGGCGTCGAGCGAGCCCGAATGCAGGTGTCGCGCCAGCACCTCGGAGAACAGATCGCGGAAGTCGGTGGTCACGGCGAGATCGCGGCCCTCGAAACGCGCCTCGGGCTCGAGTCCGGGCCAGGGGCCCAGCACGCGGCCGCCCCGCACCGGGCCGCCCATCACCATCATCGCCGTGGCGCGGCCGTGGTCGGTGCCGGTGCTGCCGTTCTCGGCGATCGTGCGCCCGAACTCCGAGCAGGTGACGAGGACGACGTTGTTCATCCGGTCGCCCAGGTCCTGGGCGAACGCGGCCAGCGCCTGCGCGAACTCGCCGAGCCGCGTGGCGAGCTGTCCCTGCTCGGCGCCCTGGTTCACGTGCGTGTCCCAGCCGACCACGTCGGCGAACGCGATCTCGAGCCCGACGTCCGCCTTGATGAGCTGCGCGATCTGCTGGAGCGACTGGCCGAAGCGGCCGTTCGGATAGCTCGCGCCGTGCTCGGGCTGGTAGCGGTCGGGCGCGATCTTCTGCAGCATCTTCGCAGCCTCGAAGCCCTCCTGCGCCGAGGAGGCTAGGATGCCCGTGGGCGCCACGGAGTACATGGCCTCGAACGCGCGGGTGAGCCGGTCACGCGTGGTGGCGTTCGGCGCGCGGAGGCCGAACGCGCGCAGGTTGTCGATCCCCAGGCTGGGCGCGCTCCCGCTGAGGATGCGCGGCAGCTCGGGACCGAACGACACGGCGCGGAACGGCGTCTCGTCGTGCTCGCGCTGGTGCTGGCAGTAGCGGTTGAGCCATCCGTCGGGCGTGGCCTTCACGCCGGGCGTGCCGCTCTCCATGTAGTCCTGCGCGTCGAAGTGGCTGCGCGTGGGATCCGGCGAGCCGATGGCGTGGATGGGCGCAAGCACGCGCGCGTCCCACAGCGGCTTGAGCGGCGCGAGCGCGGGATGGAAACCGAACCGGCCGTCGAGGTCGATCACCGAGGCTTCGGGGATCGCGATGTTCGGCCGCTCCTTGTAGTAGTGGGCGTCGCCGTGCGGCACGACCATGCTCAGGCCGTCCACGGCGCCGCGCTGGAACAGGCACACGAGCACGCGCCCCGGTTTCGCCGCCGGCGTTCCGCCCGGCTGGGCGTAGACCGCGCGCGCGAGGAACAGCGGGTCCATGCCGTAGCTCATCATCGCCAGGCCGCCGGCCCTGAGGAACGCGCGTCGCGATATCTTCATGGCTCCTCCGAAGCGGCCGTGCGTGGGGGCGGAATCACCGCCTCTGGAACTCGGGGCTCCCGAGCGCGAGCCCCACGGCGAGCGCGCGGGCGCGCGCCGGGTCGGGCTCGCTGCCCAGCTCCGACACGATCACGCTGCGCGTGTGCTCGGTCATGGCGCCCCCGAGGATGCGCTCGTTCACCGCGTCGACGAGCGAGTCGCGGTTGCCGGTCGCGGGCAGGAGCGCGCCCAGGTCCACGTCGGCACCCTGTTGGCGGCCGGCGGCGAGCGCCACGGCGAAGCTCATGCGCGCGAGCAGGGTGCCGCTGTTCGCCCAATCCCGCTGGCGGTCCGGATAGCCCGCGGGCGAGGGCTGGCGATAGATCGGCTCGCCGAGCTGCGCGACCGCGTCGGCGAGCCGGGCACTCGTGTCGGGCTGGGCGTCCACCGCGCGCGCCGCGCTCACCACGAACTCGAGCGGCGTCTTCATTTTGGCGTCGATCGCCGCCCAGAACTCGGGCGTGCGCGCGATCGCGCGCAGGACCGACCGGATCTCGCCGTCGCTCGCCTCCCACGCGGTGACCGCGGCGTCGACGCAGCCGTCCGGCGGCTCGTCGCTCACGAACCGCGCGCACAGTTTGTGGCAGACGTGGCGGATGGTGGCGGGATTCCGCGCGAGCAGGCGGAGGAGGCGAACGCCTTCCTCCTCACCATGGCCAGGCGCGAACCGCGTGCCGAGCACGAACTTCTCGCCGAAGTCGTGCACGCCCGGTCGGAACACGTAGCTGCCGCCCTCCGCCGGTGGCTTCATGCTCCAGCCGGTGAGGATGCGCGCCACCGCGATCACGTCCTTCTGCGTGTAGCCGCCGTCCACGCCGAGCGTGTGCAGCTCGAGCAGCTCGCGTGCGTAGTTCTCGTTGATGCCCGTGCGGCGGGCGGGGGTCCCGTCCGGACGTGGCGGGGGCGGGTTCTCCGGCGACACGCTCTGCACGTTGTCGAGGTAGTACAGCATGGCCGGGCTGCGCGCGGTGGCGACGAGGAGGTCGACGAAGCGGCCGAGCGCGCGCGGCCGGATCACGTCCTCGATGAAGTTGGGGAGCAGGAAGCGGTCGTCGCCCTTGTCGAGGAAGACGTTGAAGTGGTCGAACCAGAACGCCGACATGACCTCGCGCAGCTGCTCGTCGGCCTTCACGGCGCGGGTGACGACGAGCGCGCGCACGTCGTCCAGCAGCTCGCGCGTCTCGTCGCGCGCCATGACCGGGGGAACACCCTGCTTCACCGCCTGCCGCGTCTCCGTGAACCGGCGCGCCCAGTCGTCCGGAGCGAGCGCGAGCGCCGGTGAGCACTTCTCGATCGCGGCGAGTCGGGGATCGCTGGCGCCGTACCAGTCCAGCTGCCCGTCCAGCCATGCCAGCGCGCCCTCGCGGGCGACGGCGTCGACCTGACCCGCGCTCGGGCCGTAGGCGAAGCGCTCGAGCACGTGCAATGCGGAATCGCGCGCCGTGAGCGCGGCATGGGGCTCCGCGGTCATTAGCGCGACGGTCGCAGCGGCCGCGGGATCCGGCCGAGGAACGGATCCGGCACGGGACGCCGCCGCGCCCGCCGGAAGCGGAATCGCGGCCAGCACGAGGACGGCGGTGAACTGCGCCAGCGCGTGGTCCATGGGTCCCCGGGGGAAGCCGGCCCTTACATGCGGCGGCATGCCCCGAAGCATGCGACCTCGCGCCACGCGCTCAAAGCAAAGTTCCTGCCATGTCTCGCACCACGAGCGGCGAACGGGCGGTCAGTGGCCCTTCCCCTTGCCCTGGTGATGACAGTTGTTCTGGCACTCCTTGCGCTGGTCCTGGATTTGATCCATGGCCGCCTTGTGGCGCGCCTGCTCGCGCTCCTTGCAGGCCTTGTCGTCGTGGCACGCCTCCAGCGCGTCGTCGTGCCTGTCGTTCTCCTCGTGGATGGCCTCGTTCGCCTCGTGCGCGCAGTTCGACATGCAGTTCTTGGCATCGGTGGCCTCCGCGCGGGGGGCGAGCACTTCGTCGGTGATACTCCGACAGGTGACGACCGTGGCGACGATGGCCACGGTGGCCACGGCGAACAGCGCCCATCGGATCCGACGGGAATGAGTGTCCATTTGCTCCATGTTCAGCTTCCTCCCTGAGGACGGTGTCGCGCGCCGGCTCCGGCGGACCGAGCCGCGATCGCGCCGCTCACATCGTGAACGACCAACCCGCACCGAGGCTGAGACTCTCCAGGTGCAGGAGCGCGGCGCGCAGCCGCAATCCCGCCCAAGGGCTCAGGCCCAGACCTGCATTCCACTTCTCCGTGTCGTATTCGATCTGCGTGCGCAGCCACGGCAGCGGCGAGAGCTCCGCGGCCCCGAACGTGCCGTCGAGCACGCGGCGGGCCGCACTCAGGATGCGAAAACCATAGCCGGCCGTGACACGCGCGCGCATGCCCGCGAGCGTGAACGGCAGCCCCGTCACCGCGTAGGTCGAGTGGAACCGGCGCTGGCCGATCGCGTCGTCGACCCCCAGTGAGAGCCCGGGCATTCCGGGGCGCGGCGTCAGCAGCGCGACGCGCGCGCTGGCCATGCGATCGATGTCCACGAGCCGCGAATCCGGCACGATCTCCTCGAAGCTGTGGTAGCCGCGGATGCGCGACCAGCGCAGCGAAGTCTCCAGGCGCGGCAGGAAGCCGAGCGTGCCGGCGAACAGCTGGTTCTCGTTCGTCCTGCGGTGGTCGTAGGCCCATGCGCGCGGGATCGAGCCGAAGCTCCCCTCGAACGTGCGGTCCGGGATCACGCCGGCCCACGGCGTGTTGATGAACCCGGTCATGCCGCCGAACGACACCCAGGAGTCGTTCGCATGCGCTTGCTTCGCTCGCGCCGCGTCCTCGGCGGGCATTCCAAGACGCCTGTTATAGCGATCGGCGCCGTCGGCGAGCGACGTGCGGCTCAGCTGCCGCAGGAACTCCTCGCGCGAGGCCACGCCGTCCACGAACACGCCGACGTTGTCCTCCTGGTCCTGGAAGTCGATCGCGAACCGCGGCGCGGGCTGCACGCGCAGCCACGAGCCGGTCGAGCGCGTCATCGGCGGGATGGGCACGTCCAGGCGCACACCGAATACGTCTTCCCCGCCCGTGCGCTGCACGAAGTACGCGAGGTCGACGTCGTCGAACGTGCGCCGCACCTCCAGGTCGACGCCGCGGTCGCCGTAGAGGAACTGCCCCGCGCGCATGCGCACCGCCACGTCCGCGACCGGCGGCCGGTACGTGACGCCCGCGAACCCGCTGGTGCGGTCGAGCGGCGAGTAGAGCGTGCCGCCGTTGGCGAAGGCGAGGAAGCCGGTGCGGTCGGCCTGCAGGTCGATCAGCCAGTCGCCTCCGTGCAATGGCCGCGCCGCACCGGCCGAGACCCCCCAGCGGTTGCTGCCGAAGAACCCGCCGGAGAACGACACCAGTGACACGCCGCGGATCCATGCGAACTGCTCGAGGCTCGCCTGCCCGGGGCGCACGCGATCCAGGTCGGGTTCCGCATCGCTCTCGGGGAAGTCCTGGCGCAGCGGGACCAGCACGCTCAACCGCACGCGACCGCCCGTCCACGGGTTCAGGACGAGGCGCGGCTCCAGCTCGGCGCGGACTTGGAGCGGGTCGAAGATGTGCCCCACGCGGTAGTCGACGAGGGCGCCGATGTCGAGGTCGGCATGCGCGAACGTCGGAGCACGCATCGCGCCGCGCGGCATCGCCGGGAAATCGGCATCGCTCGGATAGAGGACGCGGAACGGTCCGCCGCCCTCAGGAGGCTCGATCGCGGCGGCGACGAGCCCGAGCCGGCGCTCGGCGGCGAGGACCGGCTCGCCCACTGCGGCGCGCGTGATCGCCAGTGCATCGACGCTGCGGCGATAGCGCCGGTTCTCGTACGCGATCTGGATGCCGCCGCCCGGGAGAACGGTCACGTTCTCCAGGCCCGCATCGACCAGCGTGTGCTCGATCGCACCGACGGTGGGCCGGTCCGGGGGCGGCGATGTCTGCGCTCCGGCGGCGGGCGTCATCGCGGCGAGCGCGAGGCACGCACCGAGCACGAAGAGTCGCGGGTGTCCCGAGCGCGGAGCCACGCGTAGACGTTCCTTCGCTGCGGCCTGTTGTCAGGCGAGTGGTCGAACAGCGGTCGCGACGAGGGGAGAGAGACTTAGCTATGCGTGGCTGTCACCGCGGTGTCAAGGAATGAATGTGAAATTGAGGAGAAGACCGGTGTTCTCCTGTCGGCTAACGACCTGACGCGACGGCGTCGATCGCGGCGTCGAACGGTGCGCGGTCGCGTCGTGAGAGCACGGTCTCGGCGAAGCGCTCCATTTCCTCGAGCTGCGGGCTGAACTGCAGCAGCAGCAGCTCGGCGCCCGCGCGCTCGAACTGAGCGATGCGCTCGGAGATCTGCGCGGGCGTGCCCACGAGCCCCGAGCGCAGGCCGCGGTTCGAGACCGAGTAGTCCTCGAGCTCGAGCCGGTGCTCGAGCTGCGTCCCGCCGACCCACTGGCCGAAGTTCTCGAACCCGGGCGCGCCGGGACGCAGCGTGGTGATCCGCTCGACCTCGGCGCGCGCCGCGGCCTCGGAGTCGCGGCACACGACGTAGCCCGCGACGCCGAACCGGAGCGGCGGACCGCCCCAGCGCTCGCGGCGCGCGCGCATGTCGGCGATCTTTGCCGCCACACGCTCGGGCGGATCGCCGTGCATGAGGTAGGCGTCGCACGAGCGCGCGATCAGCTCTTTCGCCGCCTCCGATTCCCCTCCCGCGTAAAGCGTCGGCCGCGGCTGTGTCCACGGCTTGGGCTCGAGCGTCGCGCCCTCCACGTGATAGAAGCGGCCCGCATAGCTGAAGCGCGGCTCGGACCACATCCCGTTCACCACGCCCAGCCACTCCGCCGTTCGAGCGTAACGCTGGTCGTGCTCGTCGAAGTCGACACCGTACTGGCGCGCTTCGTCAGCCCACCACGATGAGACGACGTTCAGCGACAGCCGCCCGCGCGAGAGCTGGTCCAGGCTCGCCGCCTGCTTGGCGAGCAGCGCCGGCGGGTGGAACGTCGGGCGCACGGCGACCATGATCTCCAGCCGCTCGGTGACCGCCGCGAGCGCCGATGCCGTGGACCACGCGTCGAGCGACGGCGCGTCCGCGCCCTTGATGTCGTTCAAGTTCAGCTCCGCGACCAGCGTGAGGTCGTAGCCGAGCGCTTCGCTGCGCTGCGCCAGCCGCCGCACGTAGTCCCAGCTCGCGCTCATGTGCTCGTCGGGCACGTTCCGGAGCCAGCCGCCGAACACCGGAAGCCAGTAGCCGAAGCGCATGTCAGGCCACCTTCCCTTCGAGCGCGACGCCGTTCCCGGCATGCCGCAGCACGGCATCGCTGCGCCGATCGGCGCTCTCGGCCTCGGCCACGAGCCAGTCCACGAGCCTCGCGAACGCGTCGAAGCCCACCACGCGCTTCGAGTCGGCGACGAAGTTCGAGAGCGCGTTGATGTCGTAGTAGACGCGGTCCCCGGTGCGGTCGTCGATCAGGTACTCGATGCCGCCGATGTCGATGCCCGCGGCGGCGACGATGCGCTCGACCTCGGCCACGACGTCCGCCGGCGGCGAGTAACCCTCCACGCGCAGGCCGGTCTTCGGCGCGTCCGCCGGGCAGGCGGAGCGCTCGAGCTCGGAGCCGTCCAGGCCGCGGCAGATGTCGGCCGGGCAGAGGTCGAAGCTCTCTCCGGTCGTGTAGACGCGGATCGCGTAGAGATAGCGGCCGCCGAGCGTCTCCACGCGCACGATGCGCTGGTCCCTCGCGGGCAGGAACTCCTGAACGAGCGCGGTGTGGTCGAGCCCCAGGTCGAGCGTGCCGTCACCAGCCACTGCCTGCAGCGCCTCGAGCGTGTCGAAGCGGCGCACGCCGGCGCCGCTGCCGCCGATGTTCGGCTTCACGACGACGGGGAAGCGCAGCCCCTGCGCCGCCGCGGGCGCCTGGCGCGGCTCGTGGATGACGCGCGCGCGCGGGAACGCGAGCCCGAGCGAGTCGAGCAGCGCCAGCTGGCGCGCCTTGGAGATCTCGGTCAGGAACGCGCGCGCGCCGTTCACCACGCGCACGCCCTGGCGCTCGAGCTGGTCCAGGTACTGCGCCGTGTAGAAGATGCCGTGGCCGACACCGCGCCGCCACGCCGACGGGCTCATGCGGTTGAAGAGCAGTGAATAGGGCGGCCGCGGCGCGCCGGGCTCGTAGCGGTGGTGCGCGGCGTCGAGGCGCGCGTAGGGCACGCCGCGACGCTCCAGCTCGGTGAACAGCGGCCGGAACCAGTCGGGATGTTCGTGGTAGACGGCGATGGGTCGGTCGGGATGCACGGGCATGGTGGCTCCACCTCTCGGGTTGGAATGAAAAGACCCGCGGCCCCCACTCGGGAGTGGGAGCCGCGGGTCCGGGCTGCTGTGCGCTGAGGTTGCTTTCTTAGGTCTGGTCCTCAGCACCGATGCGCAGGCCGCGCAGGCTCCCATGGAGCATGCAACAGCCGCACATGCACATCGACGCCATCTGGAAGGACACGGAACCTCCTCGAACCCCCTGCCCGCGGCACGGTGGCGCGGGCGTGGTCACGACAAGAATCGTCCGCGAGAAGGTGCGCTCCGTCAAGGGCCGACGGCGCACCCGGTTCGGATAGATGTCACATGGGGTCGTTCGGATTCGGGGTGGTGCTTCAGATGTAGGTCGTCCATGCCCAGCGGCGCTCCGCCTTGACCCGCGCGTACCACCGGCACGGTGCGAACAGCGAGGCCACGACCAGCACCGTGATGCCGTAGAGGAGCCACAGCGGCCACATGTAGCCGGCCGGCACCTCGGGCGGGTTCATCGGGTGGTTCGCGAAGAGCCACGGCAGGGCCGCGGGCGTGCGCGCGGTGGCGACCACGAGCGCCGCGAGGTGAATGAGCGGGATGTGCAGCAGGTAGTAGAACATCGGCACGCGTCCGAGCACGCGGAACGCGCCCATGATCCGGCCCGTCGCGCCCTCGAGCGCACCGAGCACGATCAGCGTCGGCCCGAGCGTCATGAGCAGGAACTGGAGCGATGCCGGGTACTTGGTCGTGGCGAGGAAGCGGATCCACGCCGCGGCCCACGGCTGCTCGCCGGGCGCCGCTATCCACGGCCGGTCGCCGTAGAGCTGGAAGCCGCGCAGGACCAGGAACGCGACCGTGGCCAGCAGCCCGAGCTTTAGGCAGGCGTCGCGCCGGGCCGGGGGCTCGCGCGTCATGACGACGCCGAACGCGTAGCCCGCGCTCATCACGCCCACCCACGGGACGAGCGAGTAGAGCACGAACGCGTTCGGCTCAGTCGCGTTGCCGAGGGCGAACGCGCCGCCGAAGTAGAGCACCCGCAGCCATGGGCCCGCCGGCGTGGCGAGCAGCGTCGCGGGCTGGCCGTGCACGATCAGGGGGATCAGGTTGTGCCCGGCGATCAGCCCGAGCCCGATCCCCGCGATCGCGCGCAGCGGAAGCTTCACGATCGCGGCGAGCAGCACCATGCTGAAGCCCAGCGCCCAGATGACGCCGGCGAGCACGTAGTGCGCGTAGTCGAAGTTGAACGTCCAGCTCAGGCGGATCACGGTCAGCTCGAGCGCCACCAGCACCAGCCCGCGCGTCACGAGCCAGCGCGAGAGCGACGGTCCTCCCGTCCTGCCGCCGCCGCGGAGGAAGGCCGAGGTGCCGGCGAGGAAGAAGAACGCGGGCGCGCAGAAGTGCGTGACCCAGCGGGTGAGGAACACGGCCGCGGTGGGCCCGCCGGCGGGGACACCCGAGAACACGCGCACGTGGTCCAGCGCCATGAGCGCCATTACCGCGCCACGCACGATGTCGATCGAGTCGACGCGCACCGCCGTGCGCGCGAGCCGCGGCGGCGCGGCGGGCGCTATCTCAATGACGCGGGACGCGGTCATCGTGCGGCCAGCTCGCGCATGCGGGGATCCCCCGGGGGACGGGCGTTACGTGTGCCAACGAGCTTGTGCTCGATACTACATCCTGGCCGCGCCCCGGCGGGCGTGCTCAATGCGCCGGCCACGGGCGCCGAAAACGCGGGCATGCTCCGCTCCCGTTGGCTGCTGGCCACGGCGATCTGCCTGCTGCCCGTCCGCGCGCACGCCACGGCGGGCTTCGCCGAGCGTCACTCCGACCTGGCCTACAACGACCTCGCCGCGGTCCACTGGATCCATCCCGGCGACGGCTGCGACTGCGGCGGCACCTGCTTCCAGCTCGTGCGCCGTGACGACCGCTTTGGCCGCTTCGCCGGGCTCGAGTGCTCGCTGAGCCAGCTCTCCGTCCCCTCGTCCGCCCGCCAGACGCTGGTGATGGCGCAGTGCTGCGCGGGCGGCGACTGGATCGTCTACGACCTCGCGAGCGAGCAGGTGCTCATCCGCACGCCGGACCGCGCCCAGGCGCAGGCGCGATGGACCGCGCAGGGGCTGGCACCGCCCAGGCTCGCGGACGCGAAGCACGCCCGCGGCCTGCACCAGACCTGGGCGTCCAGGTTCGAGGACTGGGCGTTCCTGCTGCTCATGTGGCTGCCGATCCTCCTGCCGCTGTTGTTCATCGCCGGGCTGGTGCGGTTCGTGACCGAGCTCCGGCGCTACCTCGCCACGCGTCGCGTCATCCATCTCATGTGGTGCGGCGTGATGCTGCTGCCCGCGCTCTCGGTGGCCTGGTTCATATTGCGAGTCGTCATCGGCGCCGGGCACGGCGGGCGCTAGCCACGCCACTTCCTCGCGGCGCGAGGGGCACGCGTCGGGTCTTCCCCGGATTCCGCATTGCCGCCGGGGTGCTCGGCGGGTAAGTTTCGCTGGGTTCAGGCCGCAGAGGGGAACGCGAATGGCACAGGTCCCGCCGTCAGCGCCTCCGGACGCTGGGCTCGGCCGGACCGCGCGCGCCGAGGCAGGCGTCGCCATGCCGGCGAGCATCCCTCCCGCGCGCACCGCCGCGCGCGACCCCGCCACCGCGGGGACTTCCGGCCCCATCCCGCTCTCCCGGGCGGTCGTCCTGCTGCTGCTCGCGGCCGGCTACTTCGGGGCGGCGAAGCTCGGGCTGATGCTGGCGATCATCCACGCCAGCGCCACCGCGGTGTGGCCGCCCACGGGCATCGCGCTCGCCGGGCTGCTGATCCTGGGCTACGGCGCGTGGCCGGCGATCGCCGTGGGCGCGTTCGTCGCGAACCTCACGACGCACGGCACCGCCGCCACCTGCCTGGGGATCGCCGCCGGCAACACGCTGGAGGCGCTGGCGGGCGCCTGGCTCGTCAACCGCTTCGCGAACGGGCGCCTGGCGTTCTACACGGGGATGAACGCGTTCCGCTTCACGGCGCTCGCCGGCGTCGTGAGCACGACGGTCAGCGCCACGCTCGGCGTGCTGAGCGTCACGCTCGCGGGCGACGCCTCCTGGTCGCGCTTCGGCTCCATCTGGTTCACGTGGTGGCTCGGCGACATGGGCGGCGCCGTCGTGGTCGCGCCGGCCATCCTCCTCTGGAGCGACGGCGCCGCGACGTCGTGGACCCGAGTGCAGTGGATCGAGGCCGCATCCTTGTTCGCGGTGCTGCTCGTGACCGGGCAGCTCATCTTCGGCTGGCTCGCCCCGGTCGGACCCGAACCCGTCGTGCTCAAGTTCCTGTGCATGCCGATCCTGACCTGGATCGCCTACCGGTTCGACCCGCGCACGGCCGCCAGCGGCGTGCTCGTGCTCGCGGCCGTGGCTGTGGCCGGCACGCTGCGCGGCGCGCTCGCCTCGGCCTCTGGCATGCTCAACGAGTCGCTGATGCTCGTCCAGGTCTTCCTCGCCGTGACCGCGGTGGCGACGCTGGTGCTCGCGGCAGCGGTCTATGAGCGGTCGCGCGCGGAGCTGGCCGTGCGCGTCACATCCAACCATCTCCGCGAGGCGCTGGCCGAGCTGGAGGCGTTCGGCCACGCGGTCTCGCACGACCTGCGCAACCCCATCGGGGCGGTGGTGAACTACGTCGGGGTGCTCGAGGAGGACAACCGGGACCGGCTCGATCCCGAGTCGATGCGGGTGCTGGGCCGCATCCGCGCATGCGCCGTGGCGGCGAGCCACCTGCTGGACGAGCTCGTGAAGTTCGTGTGGGCGGGCCTGCCGGCGCCGGACAAGCTGATGCTGGACATGACCGCGCTCGCCCGCGAGGCGTGCGCCGAGGTGGTCGTGGCGAGCGAGGATGGCGGCGCCGTCCGCTTCGAGGTCCAGGAGCTGCCACCGGCGCTCGGAAATCCGCAGATGCTCGGGCGCGTGCTGCACAACCTTCTCAGCAACGCGGTCAAGTTCACCCGCGGCCGGGAGCTCCGACAGGTGGTGATCTCCGGCAGCGTCGACGGGCACGAGACCATTTATTCTGTGACGGACAACGGCATGGGCTTCGACCCGGCCCTGGGGGACGCGGTGTTCCAGCCGTTCCGCCGGCCGAAGGGGGAGCGCCCGTTCGGCGGCGCCGGGCTCGGGCTGGCGATCGCGGCGAAGATCGTCCGCCGGCACGGCGGCCGCGTCGGGGCCGAGAGCGATGGGGGAAGTGGGGCGAGGTTCTGGTTCGCGCTGCCGAATGGGGGGGAACGATGAACCTGTTTCCGGGCGTCCTGCTGGTCGACGACGACGAGGACTATCTGTTCGTGGCGAGGCGCGCGATCGAGCGCGCGAAACTGCACGTGGACGTGCGCGTGACTCGAGACGGCGACGAGGCCTTGCGCGTGCTGGGCCTGCTGCCGGGCGGCGTGGAGCCCGCGGCGCCGCACACCGTGGTCGTGGTCATGCTCGACCTGCGCATGCCGGGCCTGAGCGGGCTGGACGTGCTGCGCCGGATCCGCTCGAACGAGCGCACGCGGGAGCTGCCGGTGGTGATGGTATCCACCTCGAAAATGCCGGACGACGTATCAAAGTGCTATGAAATGGGGGCGAACAGCTACGTCGTGAAGCAGATGGACGCGGAGGCGCCCGGCGCCTACGTTGCCGAGGCGGCGCGCTACTGGGTGGAGCTGAACGAGCCGCCGCGCGTGTTCGCAAGGAGCTGACGGAGGTCGCCATGTCCCGCTTCACCGCACTCGTGGTCGAGGACGACGCCGGGCTGCGCGACAGCCTGGGGATGCTCGTCGCCCGCGAGGGCTACGACGTGCGCTACGCGGCCAGCCGCGCCGAGGCGCGGAAAAGGCTCGCCGAGGGCTACTCCGACGTCGTCCTCCTCGACCTCGGCCTGCCCGACGGCGACGGCATGGACCTGGTGCGCGACGAGGAGCTGGCTGCGAACTGCGACTTCATCGTGATGACGGGCAACGCCAGCGTCGATTCCGCGGTGCAGGCGATGCGCATCGGCTCGCTCGACTACCTGACGAAGCCGGTGGACCGCGAGCGGCTGCGGACGCTGCTCGCGAGCGTGGCCCGAACGCGGCATTACCGCGCCGTGGCGCGTGGCCTGCGCGAGGAGCTGCGCCAGCTCGGCCGGTACGGCCGGCTGGTCGGCCGCTCATCGGCGATGCAGCGCGTCTACGACCTGATCGAGCGTGTCGCGCCCACCGAGGCGAGCGTGCTCCTGACCGGCGAGAGCGGCACGGGCAAGGAGCTGGCGGCGGAGACCGTCCACATGATGAGCCGCCGTCGCCAGGCCGCATTCCTCGGCGTCAACAGCGGCGCGGTGTCGTCCACGCTCATCGAGAGCGAGCTGTTCGGTCACGAGAAAGGCAGCTTCACCGGCGCGGACGCGCGCCGTCACGGCTACTTCGAGGAGGCGAGCGGCGGCACGCTGTTCCTGGACGAGATCACCGACATGCCGCTCGAGCTCCAGTCCAAGCTGCTGCGCGTGCTGGAGACCGGTCACGTGCTGCGCGTGGGGGCGTCGGACGCGGTGTCCGTGGACGTCCGCGTCGTCGCGGCCACAAATCGCGACGCGGCCCGGGCGGTGCGCGAGGGCAAGCTGCGCGAGGACCTCTACTACCGACTCAACGTGTTCCCGATCTCGATGCCGCCGCTGCGCGACCGGCGCGAGGACGTCGAGCTGCTGGCCGACCACTTCCTCGCCAAGGTGAACGACCGCGATCGCACCCGGAAGCGCTGGTCCGCCGAGGCGGTGGAGAAGCTCACCGCCTACAACTGGCCCGGGAACGTCCGCGAGCTCAAGAACGCCGTCGAGCGGGCGGCCATCCTCGCCGACTCGGTCATCGGCCCGGAGCTCATCGCCATCTCGGGCGGGCGCTCGCGGCCGGCGGGGTCGACCCAGGGCACGGTGCTGCACGTGCCGGTCGGGTCCACGATCGAGGAGACCGAGCGCCGGCTGATCCTGGCCACGCTCGCGGAGCTGAACGGCGACAAGCGCCGCGCGGCCGAGACGCTGGGCATGGGCCTCAAGACGCTCTACACCCGGCTCAGTGTGTACGGGGCCGCCGGCCACGGCGTCGGCCAGCCGGACACGGCCGCCGACTGACCGAGCGGTCAGCGCGCTCCGGGCTCGATCGCCGAGCCCGCCCAGCGACCCCTGAGCCGCCACCTTTTGTGGAATCGACACGCCCGATCTTTACATTTCCGCCTTCTGACCGGGCCACGTGGGCGCGTAACTCGAACGCATTCCTCGTCGCGGGCCTGTCGTCGCGCACTGGCATCCGTATTGCAGGGTGCATGGTTACCGAGAGAGAGTCGGCAGTCCGAAACATCGGCGCGGTTCCATGCGGGGGCCTCTGCCCCCCGGAGTTGGTCCTCCCTGCATGGCATCTTTGGGATCGCGCCGTTTCGGACGGCCTTCGGGAGTACGAGCCTCGAGATGCCGTCTCGGGACCCGTACACGGGTGGATCGGAGCTTCGGTTTCGACCACCCGTATTGCTGCCGAGAGCGAGCAGCGGGTGCGGCCCCCGCTGCCGCTCCGGCAGTTCGAGACGCGCGGGACCCCAAGCCTGTTGCGTCGATGACGGAGGGCGGGTGTATACGCTGGCACCCGCCCCCGCTTTTTTTCCGCGTTGAGTTCCCGCGCGCGGCGCCCGGCCCCAGATCCCCCGAGGGGACGCGGCGTGGGTCCGGGCCGCGGCCCTCGTTCTAGTCCAGGGGCGGCAGCGTCCGCAGCACCTCGTTGGCCCGCAGCCGATCGGGAACCGGCGCGTCCTTGCGGATGAGCCCGTCGCGGAACGTGATCACGCGCTTGGCGAACTGCGCGATGTCGTGCTCGTGGGTGACCAGCACGACCGTGAGCCCGCGGTCGTTCAGGCCCTGGAAGATCTCCATGATCTCCACCGATGTCCGGCTGTCGAGATTCCCCGTCGGCTCGTCGGCCAGCAGGATCGCCGGCCGGTTCACGAGCGCCCGCGCGATCGCCACGCGCTGCTGCTGGCCCCCCGACATCTGCGACGGATAGTGCCCGGCTCGGTCCGCCAGCCCGACCATCGCCAGGGCCTCGCTCGCGCGCTGATCGCGCTCGGCCTTGCCGATCGGCGCATAGAGCGTCGGCAGCTGGGTGTTCTCGAGCGCGGTGGTCCGGGGCAGCAGGTTGAAGCCCTGGAACACGAACCCGATCTTCCGATTGCGGATGACGGCCAGCTCCGGCTTGCCGAGCGTCGAGACATCGACACCCTCGAGCGAGTAGCGCCCGGAGGTCGGCCGGTCGAGACAGCCGAGGATGTTCATGAACGTGGACTTGCCGCTGCCGCTCGCGCCCATGATCGCCACGAACTCGCCGGCGGTCACCCCGACGCTCACGCCGCGGAGCGCGTGCACGCGGGTCTGGCCGAGCTCGTACACGCGGTGGACATCCTCGACTTCGATCAACGGGCGCGGCGCGTCCCCGGCTGACGTCACCGGCGGGCCCCCGGCGCCGTCGACTTCGCCTGGATCGCGCGGGTCACGAGCTCGTCGCCTTCCTTGAGCGTTCCCACGACCACGCGTGTCGCCGCGGTGAACGCGTGGTCGGTGATCCCGAGCTCGATCTGGACGGGCTCGATGTCTCCGCCACTGCGCTTCCACACCACCCCGGTGGCCGGATCCGCGCCGCCCGCGCTCCCTCCGCCCGCTCCCGAGCCGCCCTCCTGGATCCCCCGCTGCTTGTAGAGCGCACGGATCTCCTCCGGCGGGAGCGCCGGACGGTAGTGGAGCGCCGCGTTCGGGATCTTCACGACGTTGTCGGCGCTGGCGACCGGGATCGTCACATACGCGGTCATCCCCGGGAACAACTTCATGTCGGGATTCGCGAAGTCGATCACCGCGTCGTAGGTGACGACGTTCTGGACGACGGTGGGGTTCATGCGGATCTGGCTGACGTTGCCGGTGAACACCTGCTTGGGGAACGCGTCCACCTTGAACGTGACCGGTCGCCCCACGTGGATGCGTCCGACGTCGGACTCGTCCACCTTGGTGTAGACCTGCATCTTCGAAAGGTCCTGGGCGATCGTGAAGATCGTCGGCGCTTGCAGCGAGGCCGCCACGGTCTGGCCCACGTCGACGTTGCGCGCCACCACGACACCGTCGATCGGCGAGCGAATGACCGTGTAGCCGAGATTGGTCCGCGCCACGGCGACCGCGGCGCTCTTCTGACTCACCTGGGCCCTGGCCTGGACCACATTCGCCTCGGCCCCGTTGACGGATGCGGCGGCGCCGTCGTTCGTCGCCTTCGAGATCTCGAGCTGCTGCTGCGGGACCACGTTGTCCTTCGCCAGCTTCGCGGTGCGATCGAAGTCGGCCGAGGCCTGCGCCAGCGTGGCCTTCGCCTTCTCGAGGTTCGCGCGCGAAGCGATCAGGTTCGCCTGCGCGTTCTCGGAGTCGGCGATCGCCTGCTGCAGCGTGCCGCGGAAGAGCGCCGGATCGATGAGCGCGATCACCTCGCCGCGATGCACGTGCGTGTTGAAGTCGGCATTGAGCTTCGAGATCGTGCCCGACACCTGCGAGCCGACCTGCACGGTCGTCACCGCGTTCACCGAGCCGGTCGCCTCGACCGCGTCATGGATGTCGCCACGCTCGACCGTCGCGGTGACGTATTCCATCTTCGGCTTGTGGGCCAGAAGCGTCGCGACGACCAGCACGAGCACGAGGAACGCCGCACCCACGATCAACCACCGACGCTCGAGCTTCATCCGCACTCCTGGAACCCGGGGTTACTCCGTCCTCAGCGCTTCGATGGGATCGAGGAGCGAGGCCTTTCGCGCCGGGTAGTAGCCGAAGAACACGCCGACCGCGACGGAGAAGAGAGCGGCGACCAGCACCGCCTGGGGTGAGAGCTTCATCGGCCAGTCCAGCGCACGGCCGGCGACGACGGTCCCGATGATGCCGAGCAGCACGCCGACGGCGCCCCCGACGAGGCTCAGCATCACGGACTCGCCGAGGAACTGCAGCCGGATCGCGGCCTCGCTGGCGCCGACCGCGACACGCACGCCGATCTCGCGGGTGCGCTCGGTGACGGATACGAGCATCACGTTCATGATACCGATGCCGCCGACCAGCAGCGAGATCGAGGCGATCGTGACCAGCAGGATCGTCAGCGTGCGGCTTGCGGCGAGCTGCGCCTGGATAACGTCCTCGGGATTGCGGATGTTGAAGTCGTCCGGCATCTCGGGGCGCAGATGGTGACGATCGCGCAGCAGCACCGCGGCCTCCTGCCCCGCGAGCTTCACCGCATCCTGCGAAACGGCCGAGCACAGGATGTCGTCGAGCCAGGTGACGCCCTTGATCTTCTTCTGCACCACCGTGTAGGGCATGAGGATCGTGTCGTCCTGATCCTGCCCCGACATCGAGAGCCCCTTCGGCATCAGCGTCGCGACCACCTTCATCGGCAGGCCGTTCAGGCGGATCACCTTGCCGATCGGATCCTCGGCGCCGAACAGCTGCTCGCGCACCGTCCGGCCGATCGCGCACACGTCGGCCGCGTTCTCGACGTCGTCCGCCGTGAACGCGGCGCCCTGGTCGACCACCCAGCGCTTGATGTCGAAATACTCGGGCGACACGCCGCGGTAACCGGTGAACCAGTTCTGGTTCCCGTAGATGACCTGGATCGAGCCGTCCACGTTGGGTGAGACCGACTTGATGAGCGGGATCTGGCGCTTGATGGCCATCGCGTCGTCGAGCGTCAGCGTGGGTGTGGCGTGCGAGCCGGTGCGTACGCCGTTCACGGCTCGACCGCCGGCCTCGATCCAGACGAAGTTGTCGCCGAGGTTGTTGAGCTGCTGCTCGACCTGCGCCTGCCCCGCCTCGCCCACCGCCACGACGCAGATGACTGCGGCGATCCCGATCGTGATGCCCAGCACGGTGAGGAGGCTGCGGGTCTTGTTGCGCAGCAGCGCGAGAAGCGCGGACTTGAGGAGCGCGGTGCGGTTCAATTAGTGCCGTATGGAGAAGAACCAGGCGCTGATCACGGGCCCGCGCGGCGGGCGACCACCGGGCGCCGGCGGCGGCGTGCCGGGCGCGGGCGGGGGCGGCGGACCGTACCGCGGCTGGAACAGGTAGGCGACGTGGTTGGCCGGATCCACCGTGATCGTCTTGGCCCCGGCCATCGTCGTCACCGTGGAGACGACCGTGTACTTGTCCGCCGCATCCTGGCGCACGATCGTGACGTTGCTGTCGCGCCCGGCGGGGACGTAGATCAGCTTCTCGCCCGGATCCCAGCCCAGCGCGTCGACGCCGTTGCCGTTCGCGATCGTGGCGACGACCTTGCCGGTGCCCGCATCGAGAACGGCCGAGGTCGCGCTGCAGCCGCAGAAGAGCCGGCTGGTCTTCGGGTCGTAGGC
>Ga0306920_100003847_pt1 | contig 19171 bp, 6 predicted proteins | sample flu12Cox44000170_FD_204666 | JGI IMG/M metagenome (GOLD analysis project Ga0306920, IMG submission 204666) | Lab enrichment of tropical soil microbial communities from Luquillo Experimental Forest, Puerto Rico - flux4day.12C.oxic.44.000.170 (v2)... | ecosystem: Environmental > Terrestrial >... | reverse complement strand
GCCACGAGCGTTCCAGGCTTCAAGGTGATGCGGCGCGTGATCCTCGCCAACTTCCAATTCGCGAAGATGGCGATGGTCGAGGATCTGAAGAGAAATGGGGAGAGCATAGCGTCGAGCGCGATCGTTGCGGCCGTTGCCGGCCATTCGCCCTCACGACAGACGCTGGCCGAGGCGGTAAGCGACGTCGAGGGCGTGCAGCTTGATGAGCGCCCGGCGTCCGACGACTACCTCGTGCTCGATGCCGACTCCACGCAGCACCGCGCCATCGTGCTTGTCGGCAAGGGGCAGAACGGCGTCGTGCAGGGGCCGCCGGGAACGGGCAAGAGCCAGACGATTTCGAACCTCATTGCGCAAAGCGTGGCCGAGGGGCGCCGGGTGCTCTTCGTCGCAGAAAAGCGCGCGGCGCTCGATGCCGTCATCAAGCGGCTCACTCATCCAGACGTGGGGCTCGGTCATCTCGTGCTCGATTTGCACGGTGCGTCCGTGTCTCGAAAGGACGTGATGGCGCGGCTGGCGCACGCATTGCAGCAGATACGCAATGCGGTGCCCGCAGATGGTGTTGAGACGGTGCACCGGGAATTCGAGGCTCGGCGCAAGCAACTGAACCAGCATGCGCGCAGAATGAACGAGCGTCGGCGGCCGACGGGACTTTCCGTCAACCGAATGATCGGCAGGCTACTCCGCCTGCCGGTGGCAGCGAGATCCGCCGTTCGCCTCCGTGGCGAGACGCTAGCGGCGCTCACGGCGGAGCGTGCGGATCAAGTGCGGCGGTGCATTCTCGAAGGTGCTGCCAATCCGACTCTGCTCCTGGGCACAGACTCGTCGCCGTGGAACAACGCAGACATCATCGATGGCCACCGAGCACAGGAGGCCCTCGATCTGGCAATGCAGGCGGCGTCCGAACTCTGGCCTCAGTTCGAGAAACTGCTTGTAAAGGTTGCGCAAACGCTTGGCGTGCGGTCGTCGGGCACGCTCGATGAGACGGCTGCGTTCCTTGGTCTGTTGCGCTCCGTGCGCCAGATTCGCGAACAATACAAGTCGGAAGTTTTTTCGGCAGGCCCTGGCGAACTTGCCCGCGTGCTTGAGCCTGCGGCACGCGGGCTGGTGGCGCGCTCGTGGGCGTTCGTCAGCAGCGCGGCATACCGCGCCGCGCGCAAGCGCCTAATCGGGCTTCGGGCCACGCCGGCGCCAGCCGTAACCTTGCGGGAGGAGGCGCTCGCTGCCGAGGAGGCGCTCTCCCGTTGGCGTGCAGTCGGTGCAGCCTCGGAGATGCCCGCAGAGGCAGGCGAGGAAGCTCAACTCGCGACTGCGTTCACTACGCTGAGCGAGGCAGTGAACGCGCTCGGTGCGATCACCGAAGGCGGCTCCTTCCTAGAGCTGCCACTGGCAGCGATGGCGTCGCGGCTGCGGGCGCTGGCCACCGACCAAAGGACACCCTACCGGCTTCCGGGCGTCCATGCCGTTCGCTCGCGCCTTCAGGCGGCAGGCCTTGGCGGCTTCGTCAATGACCTCCGCGAGCGCGGCGTCGCTCCTGAACACTGGGCAGACAGGTTCGACTACATCTGGCTCAACTCAGCGCTTGAGCAGGTGCTGGCCATTGACCCAGATCTAGCCTCGTTCAACGGTCGAACCCACGAACAGATCGTCTCCGACTTCATCCAGCTTGATCGCGAGCGGGTCCGGCTCGCTGCTGTGCGCGTGCGGAGGCTCCATGCCGAGCGTGCCATCGAGGCGATGAATCAGCACTTCGGCCAGACGAATCTGGTCCGAACCGAGGCGAGCAAGAAGTCGCGACACATTCCGGTCCGCGAGCTACTGGCTCGCGCGCCGGATGTGCTGACGCGGATCGCGCCCTGCTGGGTCGCGAGCCCGCTATCGGTCAGCCAGTTGTTTGACGGCGACAGACGCCATTTCGACATCGTCGTGTTTGACGAGGCGAGCCAGATACTTCAGGAAGAGGCTATTCCTGCGCTTTACCGGGCCGAGCAAGTGGTCGTGGCCGGTGACCGGCACCAGCTTCCGCCCACAACGTTTTTCGCGACGGCCATAGAAGGCGAGGACGACATTACCGCCGATGACGATGATGGACGCGATGCGATGGCAACCGCGACTGCAGCCATTGGCGGCTTCGAGAGTCTGCTCGGCACGCTGGAAGCGTTCCTGCCGAACTGGCTCCTAGAGTGGCATTACCGCAGCGAAGACGAACGGCTCATTACTTTTAGCAATACGCACATCTACTCGGGGCGCCTCGTGACGTTTCCCAGCGCCCGAGGCTCCGAGGCGATCCGGCACATTCTCGTGCCGCATGATCCGGCGCTGGGCGGACAGGAAGAGAGCGCATCGCGCGAAGTGGACGAGGTGGTGCGCCAGGTGCTGCAGCATTCGGAAACACGACCGCACGAATCGCTCGGCGTGATCACGATGGGCATCAAGCACGCCAACCGCGTGCAGGCGGCGTTGGACCGTGCCCTCGACCTGGGGCCCGATCTCTCGGAATTCTTTTCGCTCGATCGGGAAGAGCGCTTCTTCGTCAAGAACCTGGAGACGGTCCAAGGCGATGAGCGTGACGCGATCATCCTGTCCATCGGATACGGCAAGGTTGCGAATGGTGATTTGCCGCACCGTTTTGGCCCGCTGACCCAGGACGTCGGTTACCGTCGGCTGAACGTGGCCGTCACGCGAGCAAAGCGGCGAGTCTGTCTGATCAGTTCCTTCTCGCACGACGAAATTGACCTGAACCGATCCGGGAGCCGGGGAGTGCAGCTGCTGAAGGCGTATCTCGAGTACGCGGCCAGCGGGGGCAGGCGACTTCCCGAGCAAGAACAGGCTGGAGAGCTTGGGCTTAATGTGTTCGAGGCGGATATCCGCGACGCCCTGGAGGCCCGCCACATCACGACACGACCCCAGTTCGGCGCATCCCGCTATCGCATCGATCTGGTCGCGATGCATCCGGAGAAGGTAGGTCGGCCCGTCCTCGCCATTGAATGCGATGGGGCAGCGTACCATTCGAGCGCCACCGCGCGGGACCGGGATCGACTTCGGCAAACTCATCTCCAGCGGCTTGGCTGGCGGTTCCACCGCGTTTGGTCGACTGACTGGTTTTACAACCGCGAACAGGAAACCGAGCGGGCGGTTTCGGCGTACGAGGAAGCAGTGCGCGCGGCCGATCTGCTGGATGCGGATGCTGGCGCTGCCAATCCTGCCGAAATGTACCCCACGACCCACCCGCCGCAGCGACCGATCCCGCGGCAGCGCGGGCCACGACCGCTCGTCCACGTTCGCGACACCATCGACCAGTACCCCGACCGCGAGCTTCGGCAAATTGCCGAGTGGATTCAATCCGACGGCCTGCTTCGCACCGACGATGAGCTCATCCGTGACATCTTGGAGGTGCTACCGTTCCAACGGCTCGGCGGCCGGATCCGAGAGCGTCTCCAGAATGTGGCTCAGAGCGTGCGCAGTAAGCAGAGGGGTTGATTGAAGATCATCGTGTAGTTCGTCCAGGCGCCCAGCAACCGGTTGCAGCGGACATTCCGCTGCTCGGTCCGCCGTGAACGGGAGCTTTGCAGCATGACAAGGCACGAAGACAGGCAGTTGGTGCTCCTGGCTGGGATCCCGGCAACGGGAAAGACCTTCTTTGGCCAATGGCTCGCCGAGCACGAAGGATTCTTGCACGTGGATATCGAAGCGCCGGGTCAGATGCAGCATTTCGGTCTCGCCGAGGTATGGCATGCGACATTCGCGAACGAGGACGTGTCAAGGCTCGTCGCGGCATTGAGGGCATTGGGTCCTCGCGTGCTTCTTGACTGGGGATTCCCGCCGGAGTGCCTTCATCTGGTCGAAGACTTGAAAGAGCGAGGCGTTCAGTTGTGGTGGTTTAATGCCCAGCGCGGGATAGCTCGTGAGGAATTCATCAAGCGGGGTACCGGGCACGTGGCGGACTTCGATCATCAGATGGATGAAATCGAGATGCTGCGCGAAGACATCGACGAGGCTTTCAAGCCGCACGTGCTGACGGTCCTATCGGCCGATGGGAGACGGATGGCTCCCGCCGAGATCTGGCAACAAGTGAGCAGCCACGCTGCCTAGCTTCGCAGTCACTCCCCTCCGCCGTCCCGGCGCTTGCACAAGGCGGCAGGGGGAGCTGAGCAGAGCCTACACCCTGGGGCTGGGCTCTCTGACGGGTCCGCAGAGCCCGAGAGCCGTTGCGCGCGGTGTTCGCGCCGAAAAGCGCCCGTCAATTTCCGCGCTTTTTCGGAGCTACATCAACGTTTTTTCGGGTTAGAATAGCGCCAAGTTCTCGCGCTGGTTGACAGAAAAACCGCGGCTCCGCGATCTTACCGTTCACCGGAGAGCCAGAGTTTGTATTTGCGGGTTTTGGCTCCCCAGACGAGAGGCTCCTCGAACCCGAAGCGACGAACTAGGGATTGAGGAACGGCCATCCTTTTTCGTCGGACGGTGGTTCTACGGAGAGCCCTCCAGAGAGCCGCCGCATGAGCCGGTTCCCTTCTTCTCGATTGAGTCCAAGGAGCAGCGGCGTCGCCGAGTGGACCCCTCGGTCGCCGACGCGTTCGTGGCGCGCTCGGCACTTTCCGGCGCTCGATTCGCCTGATTCCTTGCCGCGAACATTCGCTGGCACGCTACACCGCTACCGCGTCAACTTGGCAACTCACACTCGCCGAAACCCAACACCGAGTGAAGGCGTTGAGCTTCCCCCGCTTTCGCGGCCGCCGTGGGGTCACAGCCGGCCGGTGTCACTCTGTAACACAGCACCCCGGGAATGTGACCGCAGTATCATTGGTGCCCTTCTGTGGCACCCGAAACGGCAGCAGGAGGACTGCATGACATTGGTTCGGTATACCTTCGGACGTCCGCGGCCCCATCTAGCGGAAACACTCGGATCGACTGGAGGCCGTTTTGAGGTGCGCTGCCGTTTGAAGGATAAGGCTCGGTGTATTCCACGGTCAGAAACACCACGCGCTCCGCGCTTGGCTCGATCCACGCAAGAACCCTAGAGTGGACGAGGACCGTCGGCGAACGATTGGCATCAACCACGCTTTTCCACTTCTCGCCAGACGGCTCGCATCGCCTCCATCCTTTCTTGGCGAACACACCGTCGTAGAAACTGGAGACCGCATCGGAATCTACCGGCGCGGCATGATACTGAAACTTCAGCACCGGGGGCAAACTCTCGGTCGCTGCGATTGTCTTGTTCAGGGCGCCCGGAGGAACCGAAAGGGTGTCAAGCAGTGACGTCGCCGATGTCATCGCGACCAAGTGAACCGCGGCGATCAGAATACCAGTCATTCGATCCTCCTATCGTCCGCCGGTGGGCCCCGGCGCGCTCGCATCGGTTGGTGTAGGCGGAGGAACTGGGTCTGGTGGTACTGGAGGAAGGGCGACTGGCAAGAACAATCTTCCCACAGAATCACACGGGCACGCGTCGCGTGCTTCGGGATTGTCATCCGATAGGAGAGGTACTTGCACAAATGCCCAGTTCGGGTCTCCGCGCATGTCGGCGTACGGACTAGCCCGCAAAGGGGATTCTGGATTCACGTTCGGCTGCGCGCTGAAGAACGTGGTCGACTCTGGCGCCTTCTTGAAGATGCACTCACACGATGGATTGAAGGACTTTCCGAGCAGGCCCGTGCCCAGGCCAATGGATCTCCAATCCATCAAGAACCAGTACCATCTCTCCGTAGACGACATAGACTGCGAGGGGTCGGTTGACGGCAAGTCGAGCGAATTCAGCCCAGGCGGTAGCGGTTCCGCCGCGGACTCTCCGTCGCTTACCCATTCGCCGTTGGCTTCATGGAAGGTCTCGGTGTAGGAACTCTCTCTGGGTTGTTCGTAGGGAACCACTCGCGTTGTTACCCTCGAACCAATCAGATCGAACGCGGGCACGCCTCCAAGATTAACGAGACGTTCCAATTGTCTAGCTTCATCGTCGCTCAACTCATCGTCTGCCGCCCTCTTCGCCAGTGACGCTGCATATCCAGAGAACCCCCGATACCCGTAGTCTAGTCCCGAGACTCCACTCGCTGCGTAGTCCTGGTCAGTCAACGGCCGCAGCACGTCCCCAGCTCGCTTCGTGTACGCTCCACCCGGATCGCTCTGACGGCGCGCTTCGTCGGACTGAAGGCCATACGGGTCAGTCAGACTCGACGGGAGCGACTTGCCGTATTCATACAGCGAAGGTCCTGGAACGTAGCCAAGAGGATCCCTTCTCAGAAAAGTACCATTCCTGGGATCGTACTGCCGATTCTTGAAGTAGTAGAGTCCGCTCTCCGCATCGAGCCGCTGCCCGGTGTACAGGTAAGGCAACCCGATTGTCGATGCATTCTGATAGCCGCCGGAGTACCCAGGAGTCTGCCACGTCCACGCGCCCGTCCATACTCTCGCACTTCCGTAGCTCGAGTAGGTGTAGTGCTCAGCCACCTGGAACGGACCGTTGGGCGTTCCAGTTGCGTCGGTCGGCTGAATCGTTGCTGCCGTAACGCTACCGAGCGCGTCCTGCGAGACGTAGAATCGGGAGTCGATGCTCCCGTTGGGAGTCGGATCGGCGGGTGCCGACATGTCGCGATCCATCCAGACCAATTCGTCGAGCGCGATCCCGAAGCCGTACCGAGCTCGAACGGCCTCGGACTGGCTTGGCGACACCCCCGTCACACCGCGTTCCTCCATTGCTCGCCAGCCGTCGTAGATGAACCGCGTGACGGGATCGCCAGTGCCGTTCAACACGACGTTTCGTTCCACGCGTCGATTAAACGCGTCGTACCGATAGGTCGCAACCAGTGCGTCGTGGGACGTGTCCGGATCTGTACCCTGGTAGACCTTCGTGAGTCTCCCGAACGCATCCCAATTCGACACCCGCTGCGCGTCCCGGTCCACCCACATTTGGCCCAGCCAATCATGGTCGATCGCGACGGCGGGAGCCGCTCCCCCTGCATCCGGATCGATCGTTGCGTACTGATTGAACGTGTTGGCCGTGAAGCTGCGAGTCGGTGGCATGGGCGGATTCGGCGGCTGAGTGACCCCAATCGTCTGATCCACCCAATTCCCGACATGGTCGAGGGTCCACCCTTCTCCGTCGATCGGGTTTGGGGAACCATCGGGAGTTCCGTCGCTGCCAAGATCGTCCGTCGGATCGGGATCGTACGGGTCAATGATCGGCCCGTTCGGAATGGTCGGATTAGAAGGATTGGACCCAAGGGCCTTTTCTTTCCAGCCGGTCAGCCTGCTCATCAGATCAGTCTTGTACGTTCGTGTCCGGAACAACGTCGACGCTTGGTTCGTCGGTTCGTGGCGTCGCTGCTCGTATGTCCGGTTGCCGACACGATCATAGCCGTAACGGAAATCAGTGACTGCGCTCCCCGAGGGATCGAGGGCCCGCACGCCTCGGATCCGACCGAGACTGTCGTACAGGCTCGTCCCGGTGCCGTCGAAGTATCTCTGGTCGAGGCCGTTCCCGCTGACGCGTTCCCAGACTTGGGCGCCGACCCACGAGTATGTCGCCAGCGATCCGGTCGGGCGACCCTGCCCTACGGCCGGCTCGAACGAGCTCAGCGGTCCCGTGATTGTCGAAAGTCTCCCCAGAGAGTCCCGTGCCATGGTGACAGTGTAGTCCGCCAGTGCGGTTCCGCCAGAGTACGCGGTCGGGTACGTCAGCGACGTCCGGAACCCGTCCGCCGCATATGCACTCTTGACGTAGCGGTCGATAGAAGTCCCACCGTTGAGCGTCATCCGTTGAAGCTCTTGGATGTTCCGGCCACCCGGATCGAAGCGCGCCTCCACCCAGATGTCCTGGTCGGCCCCAAACGATGGAGAGCGATCACGCGCGGCGACGATCCGGCCAACTTCATCGTACGTGAAGTCCTGGGACGTGCTCCCTGGGAACGCCGGGTCGCCCGTAACGGTGTTGATCGCCGCCTGTCGCTGAATCATCCGATTCTTGTCGTCATAGGATTGCGTCCAAATGATCGCCGACGCTGCGGAGGTGACGTTCTTGCGGAAGTGTACCTCCGTTGCGTTCCCGTTGGCATCGTACTTCTTTACCACGACTCCCTGCGCGCCCCCGGGATACGTCATGGAGCGCAGCCGTCCCAGTCCGTTCTCGCCCTCGGCGTCAGGGAGATTCGTGTAGTCCCAAGTCGTTGTCTGGCTCTCGGCGTCCGTGAGGGTCCGCACCAGCCCGTCGTTGTCATAGGTGTACTTCGTCCATGCGAGCGTCGGATCGTCGGCCGGTGGGTTGGTCGGTACCGGCAGGATCGATTCACCCGTTTCTGTGACTCGACCCAGGCGGTCATACACTCTCATAGTCACGCGATCATTGGGGTCGTAACCCGTGTAGCTCGAAGCGACGTTCCAGCGTCGTCCCGCGCGGACCACGCGCGACAGGCCGTCGTACTCGAACGTGGTGATGAGATCCTCGGCGTTTGTGGTCCCCGAGGGGGCTCCGGTCTGACGGGATACCCTGCCCCAGAGATCAAATTGCTTTTCGGCCACGACGACATGCGACACGCCGTTGGGATCGTAGGTCGTCGCCTCCGTGTGGAACGGACGCCCCGCCGTGTCAAAGACGACGACCGTCTGATCCTGATGACCGTTCACTGCGGGCAACGTCGTAATATTCCTGCGACCCAGCCCGTCGTAAGAGAGAGTCACTTCACGAAGCGCGGGATCCAGAACGCTGGAGAGCGTTCCATCGACACCGTACCGCTTCTCCGTGACTGCGGCTGACGTTGGCGGGTCGCTACCAAGCGCACTGCCCTGGGGGACGAACCGCTTGTTCGGGACCTGGACCGAGACGACCGTCGAGACCTTTCGCGGTCTCCGAACCGCGTCGTAGTCATACCAACTCGCTCTGAGGAACCCCGCATCTACATTGACCGTGTTGGTGGCGTCAAGCGTCGCACTCCGGCCGTAGAGCAAGGTCTTTCGCAGGAGGCCGACCGAGGTGTAGACGTTTTGGGAATACCATGCTCCTGGAGTTTGAAAGACCTGCTCGCCACCAAAAAGTATTGGGTCGGTCGCTCCCGATGGCTTTCCGTCGGAGACGAACTCCGGCGCGCCAAACGGTTCGTACCAGTGGTAAGTCCACTTCCCCGCGTCTTGGGGCACGGCTGATTGGTTCGGATCCCTCGTGGCGTACAGGCGATCCACGGCGTCGTATTTCGATTGGACCTCGACGTATGTCGATCCGTTACCCCCGATATCTGTGCACGGCGAAGCGCCGACCGCCTCTCGGGTGTTGTACTTCTTCACGGAGAGCACTCGATCCAACGCGTCGTAGGTAACCCCCGTGACCCGGCGTTCCGGGCTGACGGAGTAAATCACGCGATTTCGACCGTCATAGCAATTCTGTTCGACGGCCTGGATGTGATTGGCGTCCGTCGTGGTCGATGGATAGCTCGCGCTGGGACTGAAATCACGAACGCGCGCCGTCACGTTCCCGAGCGTGTCGTAGGCCATCCAGGCTGACAGTTGCGGGGGCGCGGTCGGCGACGACGACGCCTGGACATCGTTCACAAGAGTCTGTATCTCTCGTCCGCGCAGGTCGTAGGTATGGCGGACTTGGTTCAGCACGTTGTGGGAGGACACGGCTGGGTCGCAGTCGCCGGTTATCGATCCTGGGTGACATGTGATCTCGCGAAGGCTCAATCCCGTGACGGCGGGAAGGGTCTCATGCCGGACGAGGGCAGGGTCCTGCACTGAAACGGGCATGCCGCGATTTGACCAGGCGTACTTGGTCACGAGTGGCTGCAGTGTCTGGCCCGACTTCGGGTAGTCCTGCGAGTCTGCGAGTGGTCCGGGAGCCGTTCGGCACGTCGTGGTCCACGGCGACGCAGTGAGGTTCGTCGTGCACTGCGCCGAACCGTTTCGGTAGTCCCAACTACTGTTGGACGAATTGCTTGCAGCGGTGTAGTACTCCCAAACCCTTCTCACTCCATCGGGCTCCGTCGCGAGGAGTGGTCGTCCTCCGGGCTGGCTGACGTACTTCCAAACCAGCGTGCTCGCCGGCTGCTGCCCGTCGGCCGGCACGTTCTGCAGCTTCTGGACGAGGTTCCCGTCCCAGTCCTGGTTATCCCAGTCGACGTCGTTCAGCTCTCCCATGGCCGTCGGGCAGGTAATCGACCACGTCGTGCACTCATCCTGGAGGCCACTTATGCCCGCCGGGGCCTGGTCGAGGTCGTAGTAGAAGAATGTGGAGAACGAATCCGAGGGGGACGGTGTGAAGGAACTCGGAGTTTGACCACCACCCAAGAACGCCTCGGGCCGCGTCACACTCCGCACGCGGCCACTCACCGGTTCGTAGGTGTAGTAGGTGATCCGGTCGGTGCTGTGATCGGTCCCGCCGCAGCTCGTCGCGGTTTCCTCGATGTCCTGTTGCACCCGAGAAATGCCAGCCACCGTCACGTAGACTTGGATGTGGCAGGTCCCGTCCGCTCTTGTGGTCTTCGTGAGCACCCCATTTGCAAAGCTGTACTGCGTGACACGGTTGAGTCCGCCGACGTCTTCGGTGAGCGTCTGGAGCTTTCCGTCGAGGATGTCGTGGCGCACGGCGACCGGCGGCGAGATCCTCGCATCTGTGACCGTTGTCGACGAGCGAGGGAGGCCGGAACTGAGCTCGACGTCGGTATAGCCGTACCTCAGATCTTCGGCACCAACCGCGCAGTTCAAGTCCACTTTCCCAAAACACTGTCCGATCACCTTCTCATAGGCCGGGATGGATGCGCCTTGGTAGGACTGCCCGTAGTGGTTGACGACAAGCGTCTGCGGTGTCGGTGCCGAGTCTCCGGCCAGCGGGTTCATTTGGCCGACGGCTAACGTCGTCAGCAGGTGGGAGTTGAATCCATCGCTGGTGCACTTGTCACCGGTATAGGTATACGTCTCCGTGCGAGGCTGGGCCGTGCTGTAGGTGTTGCCTTGCTTGTCATACCCCAGCTGTTCGCTTTCCCGGGTGATCGTGGACAGCTCCCCACAGGAGTTGTAGTCGTAGGTCACCTTGTCGCCGGAGTCGCTTCCTGTCTTGTCGACCTCCCGAAGGCGGCCGTACTTTACGCCGTCGGTTGTCTTGTTGTTGAAGTAGGACAGCGCAAACCGCTGACCGTCCGGCGAGCTGATCGCGCTGAGCGCGTAGAGATCTCCCGTCGCCGACCAGGTGAACGTCGTGGTGAAGCCCGCGTGGCTCGTTGAGTACAGCGTTCCGCTGCTCGCGTAGAACTTGTAGGTCTCCCCCGAGATGGCCCGAATCTCGTACATGTCCGCGCCAACACCGGTGTCGTGGTATTTCCGGATGCGGTAGAACGTACCGGCCGTGTCGCTCGGTGTCGTCGCGCCGAAATCGTAGTGGAAGTCCAGGAAGTCCCCATCCGGTTTCACCCAGCGAACCACAGTCCCGCAGACTTGATCGCCGTGCTTCTTGTCGTGTCCGTACTCGATGGAGTGCTCCCAATTGTGGCGCCAACGGTACCCGAGCGCGCCGACCCCGGTCACCTTGCTCCGATACGTCCTGGTGAACGGCATCGTGCCGAAGCGATCGAACGCCGCCAAGTCCATCTCGCTGAGAACATACTCGCCGTGCGCGAGCGAGACGCCGCCTTCCGACACGTCGGGTCCGCGGACGTCGGTCGACTGGCCGTCGTAGGAGCGCTCGATCGGAAACTCGTATCCACAGCCACTGGGCGACCCATACAGGGGAGGATGCCCCAGCCTCCACCAAAGGTCCTGGCATACGAACGGGAGTCTCCAGGACTGCACTTCGAAAGTCCGAATGAACTGATCGGCGCATCGCAACTCCGAATCGCTCGGGTGCTGCGTCGAGTCCAAACACGCCGCGGTGTTGCAGTCGCTCGTGAACGGAGTCGAGGAGGCCCCGTGGGAATCCAGCTTCGACGCGTCGCCGGGAACGGCGCGCCGGTCCTGCGCAAAGCTCTTCCATTGGCGCCGGGCGATTCCCTCATTGGCCCAGTCGTCCACGAAATCGATTCGTACTGGCACGATTGCTCCGGTGAATCCCGGGAGGGTGACGCGGGGACGCTTTTGGGCTTCCAGGTCTGTCGTGGCGCCCAAGACGGTTCGGGCCGCGGATAGGTTTGTTCCGCGCGAAGTCAAGCCGAGGGGGTTCACGAACCGGGTCAAGCGCTCGCTCCAACCGACTCGCAGCGGCGCCTCGGCATCCGGCATCGCGGGTCCCCCTACGGCGGCCAGTGCCCTCGCCGAGCTGTCCGCGCCGACCACCGGATTCTCGGCGCCGGCCGGAGCCCCTTGACTTCCGGGAATCTGATCGCCGGCGTAGTAACCGCCAACGTCCATCGACCACGTCCGCTTGTTCGTGCCGTCCGAGGTAATCTCGGTAGACGCCAGAGTGACGTCGTGGTCGAGCGCCGACCAGAGATACGAGGCCGCCAGGTTGACGCCCTGTTCTTGAATGTGCGCTTCCTGGATCTTGCGAAGGCGTCCGTCGTACCCGTAGCCGATCTCGAGCGACCGCTCCGCACCATCGCTGGGCGAGCGCCAGACCTCGAACGCCACACTTGCATCGGTCGGGGTGTCGCTCCAGGTATACGTGCGCCCCGTGAGCCCTTGGGTCGCCTGGCTGAGGCGTCCCGCCAGGTCGTATTGGAGATCCGTGATGACCGCGGGATCCGCCCCAGTTGCGGCAGAGCTGTGAACGAGCTTCCCGCCGTCATCGTATGTGTAGCCAGTTGTCGTCGTGCCCGTCGTAGGGTCAACCTGGACAAGCTGCGACAGCAAGCCGTCGCTCCGGTACGACATGGCCTGGGACGTGCCGGCCGTCGAGTTCGCAGTTGCGAGCAGGCGTCCCTCGCCATCAAGCGTGAACGTCTCGTTCCCGGTGTCAGAGGCATCGGGGCGATTCCAGGTGTGCGTCGCCAACCCGCCGGCTGCGTCGTACGACCATGTCTCCGTGTTCGTTCCGGTGACCGCGGGGACCTGGACCACCGTCCGCAATCCCGAGTACGAGTCGTAGCTCGCCTGCCAGGTCGAGCCGTCCGCGGTGACCTGCGTCAGCCGGTCCTGCGTGTCGTACGTGTAATTGTAGGTCTTCTGCGGGTTCGTCGTGCCCGGAGCGTATTCGACAAGTGTCGATCGGTTCCCGTCCGGGTCATACGTGAATCCCAATGAGTGGCCGGTTCCGATGGCGGCGTAATCCACCACGGTCGCCAGCGACACCGGTCGTTCGAGCAGATCGCGGGTCCAGGTCAGGTGCGCTGTGTCGGGACCCTCGTCGGCGTTGGCCGTCAAGAGTTCGCCCGCAGCATCGTATGTGTAGGACTCAAGCCGGTAGTGATTGTCCGGGTCAGAGGGATAAGTCCGGCTGATGATCCGTCCCGCCGAGTCCCGGCTGATTGTGACGTACCGACCACCCGGGTACGTGACCTTGGTGACCCGACCGGAGCTGTCGCGGTCATAGAGCCAGCTCCGATTCAGCGGGTCCGTCACGGAGATCAAGCGATTCGACGCGTCGAAGCCGTAGGTCGTCGCGCCGCCAGCGGCAACGCCCTGCGAGGCGAGCTGCCCTGCGGCGTCGTACGTGTACGAGGCGAGCTGGACGTTGGGCGTAATCGCGTCATTCCAAAGCGCCGTCAGACGATACCGGGCGTCGTACACGTAACGAAGGTTGGTACCCGCCGGCCCTTGCACTCGGGTCAGTCTGCCCGCGTCGTCATATGTCCTCGACCAGGTGTTCCCGAGTGGATCGACGGTCGTCGTCACGCGTCCCGCCATGTCGCGGTTGTACGTCCACTGCGAGTAGACCGTCTGGTGCGTGACGGGATCTTGGTGGTCGGGGCGCCGCAGCTTCCAGAGGTTCCCTTGTGCCGTGTAGTCCATCTGGAACTGTCGGTTGGTCGGGTCCGTCGCCGTGATCGGGTTTCCGTAGGCGTCGTAGGTGAGCGTCCACAAGTATCCGCTTACGGGATTCGCGGCATTCCCGTTCGGCAACCGCATCGTCAGGCGATCGCCATTTACGGCGTAGGTCGCCGTCGTCTTGTTGTTGTAGGCGTCGCGCTCTTCCGTCACCCGGCCCGCCGAGTCCCGGACAAACGTGGTCACGCCTCCGGTGACGCTCGTGATCGTGTTCGCCCAGCCGTTGGTTGCGTCGTAGACATACGTGATCGTCGAACTCGTCCCCGCCGGCGTGTGGGTCAGCGGCCTGTGGTTGCTGTCGTACGTCCAGTAGGCGTGCTCCCCCATCGGACCCGTGTAGCTCGTCGGGTTGTGGTTCGCGTCGAGGCCGATCGTGTGCTGGCCGAGGGTTGGCTCGAGGACCGCCGTCGTGATCCCCGTGGAGGAAGGCGTGTACTTCCACGCGTGGTTGAGCCCGTCGGTGACCGTTGTCTGCGCGCCGTAGGCGAATCCCCACGGCCCTGCGTTGGCCTCGTAGCTCGACACGCGCATCTGGCTGTCGTAGGAAACGGTCAGATACACGTCGCCGAGAGGAGTGGTCGCGGACGTCAGCTTGTTCGACGTTGCGTCGTAGGCGTAGGTCCAGTTCTTGCCGAATACGTCGGTCGCCCTCGTGAGGCGTCCGCCGCTGTCGTAATCGAATTGCACGATGCGGCCGGTGTTGTCGGTCAGCTTCACGACTCGGCTGCGCGGGAAAACCGTCGAGGGGTAGTTGGCCGTGTAGACAGGCCGCGTAATTTCGATCCAGGCGCCATCCGTGTTCTGGACGTGCGAGAGGTACCCCTGGGTGTACGTAAGGTTCACCTTGTTGTTCGAGCGGTCCTTGATCTCGGTGAGCAAGTACGCCGAACCCGCGGTGCTGACGCTCCACGTGTAGGTGTACTGCGTCCCGTCCATCTGGGTCTCGACGATGACTGTCGAGGACGACCGCTGCAACTTCATGTGACGCGTCGGGGCGTCGAACTGACGCGTGAACGATCCGCCCGTCTGCTCGGTCCACCAGAGCACATCACCTTCCGGGGTCGCCTGAACCACGCCGCCCGCGATCGCGATCAAGTACCCGGCGTACCCCAGCGCCCAATTGGGTCCGAGGTCCTCGCTCCACCGCGGCTCGTTCTGCTGGCCAGGAGGAGGGGGCGGAAGGTAGGCGGTGATCCCCGAGTCGTAGACCCGCCGGAACTCGATCGGCATGTGCCCGGGGAGCTTCAGGTCCAGCACACCGAAGGCGATGTTGCCGACGGTCGTGTTCACGAAGCCGTGACGGACCCCGCGGAAGACGTTCTGATTGACTTCTTCGAGGGGGTACGACGGAGGCGGCGCGTCAGGTCCGAGGTCCGCGCGTGGTTCGACCTCAGGACGCACGTTCGGAAGCGAGAGCGACTGGATCGGCTCCTCGCGAGCCAGCGCCCGCTTGCCAGCCCCGCCGGCAACGGCGATGAGAAGAGCCAGGATTGCAAGGCTGCGGAGCGAACGGCGATCGATCGACGCCTGGATCATCGGACCCCCCGGTGCGATTTGAACTGGTTCTCTGTGCTGCGCGGACGATACACGGAGACTCACTTGGCACAAGACTTCTTTTTGGCTCATTTGTGGAGTAGGAGCCGCGAGATGTCCGGAGTTCGAGCCGACGGGGCGTTATCCTCCGCGCGTATTCTGGCTACGATGCCAATAAGACAATCTCAGGATGTCATCGGCGCCTCGAGCTCTGCGCGAGCGAGGCCGAGTGTCGCCCTTTCTCGGAGCTGGGACGTCGCTCCACACGAGCAGGCGAAACGCTCCCGCTACTTCCCAGCGAGTCGCCTGCCTGCTTTGATCGCCGCCTCGAACCCGCGCCTCTCCTTGATCGCCTTCACCTGCGCCTTCTTGCGGGCCGACAGCTGCCGCATGTAGCCCATGTAGGCGCCCTGGAGCTTGAGCTGGGCGCGGCGCTTGGGGGTGATCGTCATCGCTCGGCGGCCGGTACGTCTGGCGGCGCGGACTGCGACGCGCTCGGCCTTGCGCGCACGCTTCGCGACCGACGCGAACGCATTCTCGATGTCGGCGAGGGCGCGGCGGATGGAGCGGAGGTGGCGCGTCACAGATGGGCGGCGTAGCATCGCGGTTTCCCCCAAGTGACCGCCGAGACTAACACGGCTCGACTCGGATTGCGTAGGCCGATGCGGGACGACAAGGCTCCGCTTGATTCGCTGGTATCCTTTCCTGATGGGAGAGAGCTTTGGGTCCGTGGAAGCGCGTGAAATCGCTCGGCATGCCTCTGATGCGGCAATTCAGCGACGGGCCAAGGGATTCATTCGACGCCTTGCGTCGACGGGAACGCTTCCACTCCTAATCGCCTTTCTTGCGACAGGACTGACGCCGGCGGAATCACCGCCGGAACAGGCCGCGTCTCAACCTTCGCCTGCTCCCGAGGATTCGTCGCTACCGCAAGGGGTCGTGCCTCCCAAGCTCCTGTCGAGCCGCCAGCCAGTCTTTCCCGGAATCATGGACGACAGAACGCTCGAGGCCGATGTCGCATTGCAGGCGGTAATTCTCAGCACGGGCGCCGTTGGTCCGATCAGAGTATTGAGCTGCGGTGTTCATCATCGAGGCGAGAGTCCACAGAAGCAATATGAGCGACACTGCCCGGCATTCGAAGCCTCTGCGGTCAAGGCGGTCAAGGATTGGAGGTACGAACCGGCGCGAATGGACGGAAAGGCCGTGGACGTTTACTACACAATCCGAATTGGCTTCCATCATCGCTGAAGCTGCAGACGGCGAACACAAGAACCTGGTCTCATTGTGTGAATCTGTATTAGCTTCGAAGTGGTCCGTTCAGAATCACAATAATTTGTTGGCTTTTCACAATGGATTCACTTCCCTGAACTTCGCCGCATATCACCTCACGCTTCATCGACGACATGCGGCACACCCTCGCCAACCGAAGCGGCACGTTTGGGGTCGTTTTGGCGCTTCACGGCCGCCAATCGGCACGTCAGGGGCACGTTCTAGCCCGGAAACGGGGCCGTGCGACTTCCCTGCGTCAGCCGACAGCGCAGGTTAGCCTCGTCGAATCAACGACTTACAGCATTGCAGGCACCCGGCAACCTAGCGGCATGCGGCCCCGGAAGGTCCAAATCGTGCCGGTTAACCGCACCCTGCGGGGCTCTCTTCTATTGATAACCGCACCCTGGGACCGCCGATCCGAGGGTTTCTCGCCCCGGTCCGGCGCCTGAACCCGCGATAAACGCACCTGCTCCGCTACCCGACCCAGGGGCTCTCTCGCTCCTTCATCCATTCCAGGTAAACCATCCAGCTGCGCCAGCTCGAGTGCATCTGCGACGCCAGCCACGAGTAGGTGAACGCGAGCGAGAAGTGGTTCACGCCGGTCTTGACGTACCGGTACTTCTTGATGCCCGTCTCCTCGTCCTCGTCCAGGACCTTCGCGTCGCAGGTCAGGTGCTGGGCGAACGTCTCGACCAGCGGCTGCCGCCGGGGGAGCAGCACGAGCTTTTCCCGGATGGCCGTTCGGGACGCGTCCAGAGCCTCTGTGCGATTCACGATGACGTGATGGGCCGTGCCATCCCACTTTGGCCCGCCGCGCTGGCCCTCCTGGAAGAAGCACAGGTGAACCTTGTTCTGGTGCCGTTTGGCGAACTCCCGGGTGGCGTGGGTCTCCGGGAGACCATCGATCACACACGTGCCGACGTCGAACTGCTCCATGAGCCGGTCGAGCTCCGAAAACTCGTGGCACTCGCCGATGTAGACGATGCGCTCTGGCGAGTTCCGGAATGACTCGGTTCGCTGAATGACTACGTGCAGTGCCCGACCCGTGTCAACGCCCATCGAGTGCCACGCGGCGTTCTTGTCCGCGCCTTCGGCGAACGGCTCGTCCGTGCACAGCGCTAGCACGCTCGCCGCGTCCAGCCGGCGCTCGAGGTCGGCCCAGGGGATGCCAATCTTGAGGTTGAAGAAGCGCTCGGGGTATCGGGTGGTCCGGTAATCCTCCAGGATCTCGCGGGGATCGACCTTCGATGAGAACAATTGCGAGATCCGGTAGCCGTGGATGGGGCGGCCCGGGAACTCGGCGACCCACTCCCCCGCCGCCATGTCGAGCTCGGCGGCGCACTTTGGGCACGCTCGGTAGAACGATCCGTCCGGCCTCGGGAGAATGATCGTGACCTCCTGGCCGAGCTTCGTGGGGAACACGCGGTCGAGTGCCGTCCACGCGGCGCACGACGGACATCGCACCGTCCAGTGCCGCTGATCCGAACGCTGGAACGCCTCGTCGATGCCGTAGTCGGGAAGGCTGGGATTCGAGAGCTCGAAGATGCGCTTGTAATCGGAGTGGCCAAGACGCTCTCGGGCCATCGCCTTGGCTTGGGGTTCCGCTTCGTCAAGCTCGTCGAACACGATCAGATCGGCCGGCACGCTCTTCATCCCGACGTTCGACTGCATGCCGCGAAAGTAGAGATGCGCGTCCCCGATCTTCTTGACGCCCATCGTGTCCGTGTCGCTCATGAGCTTCGTTAGGAACGGGTTTCCGGCGACGAGCGGGTTGACGCGGGCCCTGGAGAAGTCGAGGACATCATTGCGGGTCGGGAAGAAGTACATGACATCGAGCCCCATGATGCAGGTGTGGATGGCGCGCAGGATGGCCGCCGTCGTCCCGCCGATCTGGGCGGCCTTGGAGAGGACGATGTGCGGCGCCCGGTCGTCGTAGATCGCGCGTAGGAATTCGTGCCCCTCGAAGCTGAACGGTTTGCCATCGAGGCGGATCCGCCGCAACGCCCAGGCCGCGAGCGGCTCGGCAACGGCCCGGGTCTCGGGACCTGCCATTTCCATCATGCGGGCTCTGAGGTAGCTATCGATGCGCCGCGTTTGACCCATCGGACTCCTCGTCTTCTTCCATGCTGCGGGGGATCAGCTCCAGGACGGCCTGGGCGATCCGATCGCGGGTGCCCGGGTCGGCGATCTCCTTCTTGATGACGCGTAGGAACGTGTCCACGACGTGCCGCGTCTCGGCGGCGGCCTCGGCTCGGATCTGCTCCTCCGTCTCGCCGTCGAGCGACAGACCGCGGGCAAGCCGCTGACCCTTTTGAGCGCGCTCCAGAATCGCGGACACGCGATCGAGGTCCCGGGTCTCGCTGCTGTCGATCTGGCCTTTCTGGACGGCCGCAAACACACGACCGACGACGGCGTTCCAGAGTTTGAAATGCTGTGCGTTGAGGTTAACCCTTTCGCTTGCGAGTCGCTCGACGAGCTG
>Ga0306920_100003846_pt1 | contig 19172 bp, 22 predicted proteins | sample flu12Cox44000170_FD_204666 | JGI IMG/M metagenome (GOLD analysis project Ga0306920, IMG submission 204666) | Lab enrichment of tropical soil microbial communities from Luquillo Experimental Forest, Puerto Rico - flux4day.12C.oxic.44.000.170 (v2)... | ecosystem: Environmental > Terrestrial >... | reverse complement strand
GGTCCACGAGACGCGAATATGCCTGCGCCACGCTTCCGTCCGGAAAAGTCATTGACCAGTCGACGGTACCGTATTTGTGCGAAGCGTCAACTCTAAGCGCAATCTCGACCGAGCCGGCCGGCGACCGCATCAAGGCCTTACCGTCGCTCGCACTCTGGAAAGCACTGGTCCACCTGGGTAAATTCTCGGCTGCCGCGATGAAATCAAACGCTCGATCGAATGATGCGTTGATAACGATGCTCTGAACGTCGAACGTCTTCATTGGGTAATCTCCTTCTGATCCCAGATCCACCTGGACTCTCAAAGGATTTAGACTGTCGGTGGCGAAGACGTGTGACTGGAAATTGAGGCCGGAATGCTTAAGGTTGGCTGAGTTAATCGCTGATGTGTGTGATGATTGGTCCTCAGCCTTTGGTTCCCTTGACGAACCGATAAGCCTCTCGGGCTAGTTCGACCCAAGCGGCCTGTTTGGCGTTAACAGTCACCCATTTTTTCATCAGCCTGCCGTGGCCGGGGTCGAAGTATGCACCACTGCCGCCGCTGACGAGCTCATCGACCCTTTCTCTCGGGAGCTTGGCGACAAACCTTTGCTTCACGAGCATCGCAAAAATTCTCCCGTTCACCGTCAGGACCGAGCTGGAACCGAACATTCTCCCCTGGCGGACGTTGGGGTCATTGGCGAAGGCGGCGACCACAGGCATGAAAGTGGGATCAAGGTCGCCCGTCTTCTTCTTCGCGGGAGCTCTCTCGACCTTCTTCGAAGTGGCGCACCTCGTTAAGAATAGAATCTCTACCTAGCACGCGGTCGCCGCGGCTTCGCCCCGGACTTCGGTTTCGGCGGCAGCGAAAGTGCATGCCTGAGCGCCAATTCGACCCAGCGATCGACCGTCTTCTGCGTGGCGCAACCCCCCGCGCTCACAGCGAAAATCCCGGGCATCGGCCGCTTCATGAAATCCCACGCGCGAACTTGCGGACTCTGCAGATCTTCAGCCGTGGTTCCGGCATCGAGGCGAACTATCAGGTCGTCCCGATTCACCCCGCAACACATATTGCCGCCTACCATGAAAGTAAGCCCGCCGAACATCGGCTTTTCTTCCACGTCGGGCCGACCGGCCAATGATTGCCGCACCCTGGCGGCCAGTGATTCATCATAAGCCATCAGATGATTATCTTTAGCGCGGCATCGCTGGCATCTTGCTAAATCGTGGCAGTGCCGGGTCCAGATGATCCCAAGCGAGGCCGCTTGAGGTATAAACAACCATTTGTGGCGCGAAGCGCGCGGGGTCGTCGAGACTTCCCGCCTCTACTATGAAAAAGTCAGGCATGCCGGAGTTAGTCGAATAAACCGGCGAACCGCAGGTTGGACAAAAAGCGCGGGTCGCAATGTTGCCGCTATCCGCGGCTTTTTCCCAGTGAGTGGCTTTGCCTTGCAGGTTTACTGCGGTCCTGGGAAACCCGATATGTGAGCCGTGGCCCGTGCCGCTCTGGTGCTGGCAGTCTCGGCATTGACAATATCCGGCCATTAACGGTTCCGCCTCGATCTCGTACCGAATCGCGCCGCAATTGCATCCGCCGGTATACTTTAAGCTCATCAATCTTCCTCCTCTGATGGGGAAGGGGAATGGTAGTCTCCCTCTCTTGTTACGTATTCTTCGAGCGAGTCGAGCGTGCTGTTCCAGCCAACGTCCATATCCACGGCTTGGCCCGTGGTGAGCTCGCGATGTGTGACGCAAACTTCGACGCCGTCTGCGCACTCGAGAAACTCAACCGTCACGATCGACAACGTGTTCGACGGGCGCCCCTGATTGTCGTTGTCCCAGGTAAAAACAATCCGTTGGTCGGGTTCCACCTCCGTATAGATACCCCCAACGCAGATGCCTGCCCCATCGCCTCGCTTCAACCATGCCCGCCAGGTACCGCCAGGGCGCGCATCAATCTCGCACCGCTCCACAGTCCACGCTTTAGGGCCGAACCAGCGAACAAATCGGACCGGATCGGTCCACGCCTTGAACAGGAACGCACGTGAAGCACGAATTCGACGCCTGACGCCAACTATTCTGTCGCGCTGGGATTCTATGTCTGGCGTCATTTTCGCCCCTTTAAGCGCCGACGTCGAAGTGACCGGCTGCGCTCGTGCATCGCAAACTCTTCCAATGACTCCAGGCTCGCTTCCCAAAACGCTGTGTGCGTATCGAGCCATCTCGATGCTTGCCGCAGCGGCTCCACACGCAGCTGGCACTCCCTCCGCGATGCATCTTTTCGCTTCTCGATCAGCCGCGCCCGTTCAAGGACCTTCAGATGGCGCGAGATAGTTGGCAGCGCGAAGTCAAAAGGCTTGGCGAGGTCCCCCACCGACGCCTTGCCACGGGCGAGCCGGGCGAGGATCGCGCGCCGGGTTGGATCGGCGAGAGCACTAAAGGTTGCATCGAGCAACCCATCAGTAACGGGTGCAGACACCATGACTTAGCCGTTAGGCTAATTACCTATCCTGCTAAATGAGGCATGTCAAGCCTGCGAGCGAATGACTCGAATAGCCTCGCGCTAGCGCAACTGCGCCGATATGCAGATAGCGGCGTGGTGAGGAGGATATCTGAATTGGAGTGGGGCAGCGAAGAAGAATCCTCAAGTGGTCACTGTCAGGGGTAGCGGCAGCATCCGTATAAAATGTACGGTAGCGGGTTTTACGCAATGTCATCCTCTGACTTACAGAAGGACGTAGCCGTAAGCCATAAACTTGTACCTGCGGACCATCCTGCTCCTGATGCGGGGTAGCCTTTCTACCACAGGCCGTTATCTCAGCGTTGCCACGAGCTCCATCTGTTCCACCGCCAGCCCGCTGGATCTGCTCGCCGAAACTGGCAGTGATAACAGCACGGAACTGACTAGCGTGGGAGCGCATCGCCCGGCCTATATCCAGCCGGGCAAGCCGCTGCAGAACGTCTTCGTCGAAAGACGGCATGTCGCCAAAGTCATCGCCCACCGCCATCTCTTTGCGATCTGACCCGCCCTCTTTTCGTGTAGCGCGGCTTAGGAAATGCCTGCGAGAACAGGACGCTTTTGATGATCCAGGGGGCGATCGCGTCGCCGTCTGTCGCGATTCTGTCAGGGATGATCACGTAGTCCTTCTTGAGCGGACCCTTTGGAAAATAGAGTAGGGGCATCCCACCCAGGTGGGTTACTTCCGCTCAAGATTCTTCCGGGAGTTTCAGCGCGACACCGACATTGGTCAGGGTCATAAAGATGCATCCGTTGGCAGAGGCGGCCGCACCACCGAAGAAGTGTTTGCACTCAATCCTGACCTCTCGATCAAGCCCGGATGCTGCTGTGGTTAGGAGAGGCCATAGGGCCTTGATGTATCCACTCACCATCGGGGACCCTATCTGTTCTCTGCCCTTCTGTGGGAGTCGCATTTTCCCTGCTAAACCGCTGTCAGCGGAGGGGTTTCCCTTTTTCCGGTCGCGTGATTGGCGAAGCTTCATGTCGCGCGCCGACGGTGTTTCATCAGACGCATTGGTTCGCTTCAGAACCAAATTTCCTTCTCCACCCAGCAGCTCAGCCTTGAAACATCTTTCGCGGAACGACAGCACCAGTATTTAGCGGCGGCACCTTTGGTCAGAATTCAGCGAGGCATGAATCTACCGCTGACCTGATGTCCTGCTGTGTCGGAGGAGAAACCATCGTTACCACTAACCCTTTTGCCGCGTCACGCTTGGCTATCTCGATCATGTTCGCCAAGGATTGAACCCAAAAGTTGTGGGCCCATTTGCCGACGTTGCGCATCATAAACCTTAGGACCGCCTGCTGCAGTATCCTCGGTGTCAAGGGCTTCGCGGCGCGCACGAGCACGCGGGAGCCGGACGGGATTGGCGACACCCGGATCATGATCGGTGCGATGCCGCCCATCGGCAGGCTCAAGTGATAGGTAACATGCTCACAGGGCCGCCAATCGACGACGGTGAACTGCATCACTTGGCCGTCGCCGTGGGCGCAATGGTCGACTGTGCCGGCAGTAACCCGGCCGCGGTCCGTGCCAGTGCGCGTCAGTCGGACAACACCCACTCCCCAGGCGGCGCGCAGATCAGGGTCCGTTAGGTAGTGCCAGCTACGATCTGGAGGTACCGGTAGATCCACGGTCACGTCGGGAAACCAGCGGGGAGCGTGGTCATCAACGAGCACAACGTTTTGGGCCGTGTGCGCCTGCCACGCGGGGCGCATGTCCAATACACGCAATGACGTATCACCGAGTTGTTCGTCACGTTCGACGTGGTGTGCCACATTGTCGAAATAGTCCACGAGGGCTGTGGCCCAGACTGCCGCTTGGGTGAATGCGGCATAAGCACGAATTCCAGTTGTAGCGGTGATGCTGTTCTTGAGCAGCCGGTGGATCAGGATCACCTCTGGACCTGCCAGTTCACGGCGGCCGGCTATGCTTTGTTCCGCATAGGAGCCGTGATGGACGAACAGCTTGAGGTCCAGATTCGCGATGTTCCGGCAGGCTGAGCAGGTGCAAGAGGTGTTGTGGAGCATGAGCTCGCGTGCGTCAGCGAAGCCGCAATATAATGCTTCGACTGCGTCGAGCACCTGCTGGCCGTCCGCGATGGCCTCAGCGCGAGCATGCGCTAGAATAGCGTCGCCCTGGATGTTCGACAGCACGAACGGCGACCTGAGCCTATCTAGTAGGGCCGCGAATAGCTGTTCTAGAATGCCGCGCGCGTGCTTGAGCTCCGAGTCCTTAAGAAAACGCGTATAGCCTGTGATGTCAGCTATCAGAAGATAACCCGAATCCGACGGATCCATGGCGGTTCTCCCCCTTTGTACCTTCGGATCGGTACCCATATTTGCTTGGGGCCGTCTTTATCCGGCGGTGCTTTGCCGGCGGCATTTGATTACTAGTTCGGGATTTGCCACGCCTGCCTCTTTGTGTCTGACCAATAAGGCTTCCCCCGTCCTAACTTGGACAAGGAACAGGCACTTAGCCACTCAGCAACAGCGGCATCTTTTCAGGCTTCGGCGAAGTTCTTTGTCGACTCTACCAAGCAGCTGGTCTTGTTACGGAAACAGCTATCCAATTCCAAGAAACGTACCGCGTCTTTTGCAAAGGGTCGCGGCGAAACACGATGATCACGACGATCTGACTTCGGCTTATGCTCCTCTGTTCCGGACATGTGTCTCACGCCGTAGGGTGGGAACAGTTATATGGCGGCACGTACTAAGAGCCTTCTAACCACTCGGGCTTAGTTTTCGAACCCGAGGAACATCGGGCCCAGGAGTGGGTCGCGTGTACTTATCGCATTCGCTCCAGGAGGTGGTCGCCCACGCGCAGTGCATTGGCGATGATGGTCAGGGCCGGATTCACCGCACCGCTGGAAGGGAAGAAACTGCCATCGACGACATACAAATTGTCCACATCATGAGCCTTGCAGTTGGTATCCAGAGCCGAGGTCTTCGGATCGTGACCGAAGCGAATCGTGCCATTCTGATGGGCAACGCCGCCGAGCGGAATGCGTTCGTCGATAAAGAGATTTTGCGAGAACAGCCCCTGGTAGCAGGTGTGGCCGTGGATCGCGCATTTCGACTGTTGTTTCATCAGGCTCTCGAGTTTGGCTATTAGTCGCTTGTGGGCTTCTTCATTGTTAGGTTTGTAGGTAAGGACGATGTTAGCGTCGCGATCCAGCGTCACTCGATTGGTGGGCTCGGGCAGATCCTCGGACGTAAGCCAAAAATCCAAAGAGTGGCGCGCCATCAGATCTAGCGTGAACCCCGGAGCGATTGCTGGTGCGCCTGCCTTTAGCGTCTCGCCGTCCAATTTGCCGACGAATGAGATGTGGCCCATCGGGTACTCCCAATCTTTCGATGGGAAGTAGAAATCGTTTAGAGAAAGAGTCTTCTGGAAGATCGTCGGATTGGCGCATTTGGATACCGCCATCAGGACCGAGTTCACGTGACCCATGTAGTGACGACCGACGATGTCCGAGCTGTTTGCCAGCCCACGCGGATGCTTGTCATTCGCTGAACGTAATAACAAGGCCGCGGAGTTAATTGCCCCGCACGCAACGACGACGATCTCAGCCGAATAGGTCTCCTTGACACCGTTGCGTTCGACCTGAACGGTCGTCACTTGTCGTCCCGAAGCGTCAGTCTCCAGGCGCGAGACGTAAGCATTCGTCACCAGGACGACATTCGGACGTTCGAGTGCTGGATCCACCGTCACAACCTGCGCGTCACACTTGGCGTAGACGAGGCATGGATAGCCGTCACAAGTGTTGCACCGTATACATTGGCTCCGCGGGTCCTTCTCATCCAGCATCACTCCGAGCGGAGTGTGAAAAGGGTTGAGGCCAAGACGGGCAAAATCCTCACTCAGTTGCTGCATGCGCGGCTCGTGGCTGACGGGCGGATGGGGATACGGTAGCGCCGCCCGTGGATCCGTGGGATCCTCCCCTCGTCGGCCGTGAACGCGGTAAAGCTGCTCAGCCCGCGTGTAATACGGCTCCAGATCTTCGTAGGAAATTGGCCACGAAGGCGAGATCCCACCGCGATGACGAATCTCACCGAAGTCTTCCTTGCGCAAGCGGAAAAGGGCGGCGCCGAAGAATTTGGTATTACCCCCAACGTTATAGTGTGTGTGCGGATGCAGCTCCTTGCCATTGGCGTCGCGCCAGACTTCCTTGGTCCGGTAGTTGCCTTCGACGTTGACCGCGCGTGGTTCCCAGTTATCCTTCTCGCGGCGCACGTAGCCCCCTCGCTCCAGCAACAGTATTCGTTTGCCGGATGGAGCGAGGTGATAGGCGAGCGTCCCTCCACCTGCACCAGTTCCGATTATGATCACATCGTAATGATCCATGGGCTCTCTCAAGCTCACTCAGCATCGCTGCCCTCGGGCTAGCCGTTCTCTGTGAAGCCCGGGTACAAAGTCATGCCTCCATCTACAAACAATGTGGCACCTGTGATGTAGTCCGCGTAGTCAGAAGCGAGCCAAACGGCAACGCGACCAATATCGTCGGGTTCGCCGATACGTTTGTAAGGAACGACTTTCATCAGGTCGGTGTACGCTTCGGGCGTACTCCACGCGGCGGCGTTGATCGGCGTTCGGATGGCTCCCGGAGCGATACTGTTGACCCGGATGCGGAAAGGGGACAGCTCCTGTGCAATGCTTTTCATCATCATCATGATGCCACCTTTTGAGGCCGCGTAGTTCACATGGCCTGACCACGGGATGACCTCGTGCACTGAGCTGATACAGATGATCTTTCCCGCGGCGCAGGAGATCTCTTTGACGATGCCGCGCGACTTGAAGTGACGTACCGCCTCCCGGGCGCACAGGAATTGTCCGGTCAGGTTGACCGCGATAACGAAGTTCCATTGATCGAGCGTCATCTGATCAAAAGGCGCATCTTTCTGCAGACCCGCGTTGTTGATCAGGATGTCAATAGCGCCGAACTCCCTAACCATCTTCCGAAACATTTCGACGACCTGCGGTTCGTTGGAAACATCGGCGTAGTGCGCGTAGGCCTTGCTTCCACATTGACGAATATTCTGAACCACCTCGTCTGCGGTGCTCTCGTCGTGGACGTAGTTGAGAACCACGTCAGCGCCGGCCTCGCCCAGCGCGATCGCAATGCCCTTGCCGATACCGGAATTGGCACCGGTGACAATTGCTTTCTGCCCCCTTAGGAGTTGGTGATTGTCGCAAGTCGGCATCACGACATCCGGCAGTCGCTCTCCATGTATTAGCGCCGTCATATCGTCTTCTCCTTCAAACCGACTGTGGCGATCTGAGCGGCGGATCCTGTTATGGCGCCCAGCAGAACGCCGTAGATGAGATGGGCAACAAGGGCAGCCATCACCGCCTTTGCACCTCCTTCGTTGATGCTGAACACACCGGCGCCCATCATCGGCAGAATCACGATCTCCAGGCCCAACCAAAGAACGACACCCCAGAGGATTCCTTTAAGCCAGGGAGCACCTGGCAAAAAGCGATAGAAGGCAATTAAGTAAATAAGAGGAAAAACGACGATGCCGTTCATAAGATGCATCAGCATACCAGTCGTCCAGCTGGCCCCAGCGAACCCAGAAAGCATCTGAGCTATGTCCATCGGATGACCCAGCATTACTGGGGCAACAACGTATGCCATGAACGTCATGGCGGCTGTCGCGACCAAGCCTGCAAGCAGCGCCCGCGAAATCGTATTCAAGTTCATCCCTTTTCTCCTTCTTGGCATGAAGCGGACGCACTTGTTATTTCGAATCTCTAGTGAACCGGCTCGGCCCGAGGCTGAAGTAACTTCGCGATCAAGCCTGTCCATCCGGTCTGGTGGCTTGCGCCTATACCCGCGCCGTTGTCACCGTGAAAGTATTCGTAGAAGTTCAGTAAGTCGCACCAATTCGGATCGTGCTGAAACTTCTCAGTTCCGCCGAATACGGGTCGGCGCCCGCTGGCATCACGCAAAAAGATCCGCGCAAGCCGCTGAGACAGCTCTTTGGCGATGTCGTTGAGCGTCGAGAAATTGCCCGATCCGGTCGGGCATTCAACTTTAAACTCATCGCCGTAGTAGTGGTGGAACTTCTGCAGCGACTCGATTATCAGAAAATTGACCGGGAACCAGATTGGTCCCCGCCAATTGGAGTTGCCGCCGAATAGGCCCGAGGTCGATTCCGCTGGCTCGTAGGAAATGCTGAAGGACTTTCCATCGTGCGCAAGCCCATACGGATGGTCAAGATAGTGGCGCGAAAGCGACCGCACCCCATAGTCGGAGAGGAACTCGGTTTCGTCCAACATGCGGTGGAGCACGCGCTTTAGCCGATGGCCGCGCATAAGCGAGAGTAGCCGGCGCTCACCGCGGCCAGGCTCGTTCCAGCGCGACACAAGCCGGGCCAGGTCGGGACGGTGATCGAGAACCCATTGCAAGCGGCGACTAAAGTCTGGCAGTTTTTCCAGCAGCTCGGGGTCCAGGGTCTCGACCGCGAAGAGCGGAATCAGTCCGACCATCGAGCGCACTTTGACCACGACCGCTTCTCCGCCGGACAGGCTCAGGACGTTATAGTAGAATTCATCCTCATCCTCCCATAGGCCGATGCCCTTGCCAGCGATATCGGTCATCGCGGCTGCGATTTGGAGGAAATGCTCGAAAAACTTGGTGGCTAAGTCCTGGTAGACCGGATTGTACCTGGCCAGTTCGAGCGCGATGCGTAGCAAGTTCAGAGAATACATCGCCATCCAACCGGTCCCGTCTGCCTGGTTGATGAACCCGCCAGTCGGCAGAGGCGCACTACGATCGAACAAACCGACATTGTCGAGTCCGAGGAAACCGCCTTGAAAGATGTTTCTGCCCTGTGCGTCCTTGCGGTTGACCCACCACGTAAAATTGAGCATCAGCTTGTGGAACACGCGCTCGAGGAAGGCGAGATCGCCAGCGTCGCCGCGCGCTTTGCTATCGATCTTGAAAACTCTCCACGTGGCCCACGCGTGCACCGGGGGATTCACGTCGCCGAATGCCCATTCGTAGGCCGGCAACTGCCCGCTGGGGTGCATGTACCATTCGTGAGTCAGCAACATCAGTTGCTGCTTGGCGAATTCGGAATCGACCATCGACATTGCAATGCAGTGGAACGCCAAATCCCAAGCCGCATACCATGGGTATTCCCATTTGTCGGGCATCGAGATGATGTCCGCGTTGTTCAGATGCCGCCACTCGCTGTTGCGGCCGCTCGCCCGTTCGGGCGGAGGAGGAGGTTGAGCGGGATCGCCCTGTATCCACTCGGGGACGTCGTAGCAGTAGAACTGCTTGTTCCAGATCATTCCGGCGAGGGCCTGGCGCTGTACCCTGCGCGCGTCGGGATCGGAAATGCCCTGCTGTAGCTCGGCATAAAACGCGTCGGCCTCCCGGCGGCGCTGATCCACAACATTGTCGAAATCTTTGAACGGTTCGCCGAGCTCGCTCTGGGTTAGGCGCAAGCGAAACCGCTGATAATCCCCGCCCGGAACGGGCGCCCGATAATGGGCGGCCGCCTTGGTGCCGGTCCTTCGTGGGTTAACCGCATCGGTCTTACCGGAAATCACGTATTCATGGAGGCCATCTTTGAAATAGCCAGTCGCCGCGGCGTACTCGAACAAACGGCGCGCATTGGATTCATTGTCGCAAAAGAGCAACGCCGGCGACCCGTCGCAGTACAGGCGGTACTCACCGATGGTCTCGTGGCGCGCAACGATAGTGCTATCGCCGACCGATGATAATTCGGGTCTGGGTGCGTTGGGTGTCCACGACCAGGTGTTGCGAAACCAGGCCTGGAGCAGTAAGTGGGCGATGGCGGTGTCCGGCCCCCGGTTGTGAATGGTGACCAGCATCAACAGGTCGTCCGGGGCCGCCTTTGCGTACTCCACGAACACGTCGAAGTACCGGTCTTCATCGAAGACGCCGGTATCGATCAGCTCGAACTCGGGTTGAGATTTGCCGCGCCGGCGGTTTTCGTCAATCAGCTGCTGATAAGGAAACTCACGATGTGGATACTTGTAGAGATACTTCAGATACGCGTGAGTAGGTAGAGCGTCGAGATAATAATAGTATTCCTTTACGTCTTCTCCATGATTACCCTCGCTATTAGTAAGTCCGAACAGCCGCTCTTTCAGAATCGGATCAGTGCCGTTCCACAGCGCTATTGAGAGACAGAGCTGTTGTTCGTCGTCACTGACGCCGGCGATCCCGTCCTCGCCCCAGCGATAGGCCCGGCTCCGCGCCGCATCATGTGTGAGATAGTCCCACGCGTCGCCGTGGAAGCTATAGTCCTCACGTACTGTGCCCCACTGGCGCTCGCTCAGATACGGTCCCCAACGCCTCCAGTTCCTCTCATCTCGGGTCGTTTCATCAAGGCGCACGTGCTCTGGCGTCATCGATCTCTTCGATCGCGTTGACGATGCAGGCGAATCCGAGCGACTGGGTGGCATAGACGGGCTGTCGTCGGATCTCTGGTGGGCCCGCGCGGCAGCTTCGGCGGAGGCTGTTTTTGGACCTTCGAGTCGCATCTTGTCCGCCCCCCTGTCCCTCCGCATTCAAGCGTCCTTCTGCTTGTCAGCCGCCTCATGTTCAGAAACGCTTTCAGACCTAAGCATCTGGAATTGCACCAGGTCCTTGGAGAAGAGCAGATCTAGCGTCCAGTCGAGCATCACGCGAATCTTTTTCTCGAGCCGTGGCAGTTTGCTCAGATAGATTGTTCGCCACAACCACCAAGCGATGAAGCCGGAGAAATTGATGCCCAGGATGTTCGCGACGCCGGTCCGTTTGCCGATCGCGGCGAGCTGTCCGCGCGACGCAAATAAAAAGGTCTTCTTCGGCTCGCCCCTGATCGCAGCCGCTATATTCTGCGCAACCACCTTGGCCTCGCGCAGCGCGTGTTGGGCTGTGGGCGGCTGGGGCTCGCCCGTCTTTGAGTCCGGCACCATCGCACAGTCGCCGAGTGCCCAGACACCGGGGAATCCCGGCACTTCCAAGAATTCGTCGACCACGATCCGGCCCCGCTCGCTCCTGCACGGAAGCGTCTGCAGCAATGGGTTGGGAGAGGTACCTGCTGTCCAGATCAGCGTGTTGGTTTCCGCCGATGTCCCGTCACTAAGTTCCGCCGCATGCTCAGACAGTCCAGTCACCCTGCAGTTCAACTTGATCTCGACATGTCGTTCCCTAAGCTTGCGCTCCGCGTAGCGGCCGAGGCTGTTGCCGCACTCGGGCAAGATTACTTCGCGCGGATGCACGAGCAGCACACGCACCATCTCTTGGCTCAGCCGCGGATAGAACCTCAGCGCATCGCGAACAAAATCGTTCAAGGCAGCGATCGTTTCGACTCCGGCAAAACCCGCACCGGCCACAACGAAGGTCAGCAGGCGCCTGCGCCCGGCTGCACAACATTCGAAGTTTGCTTCCTCAAGATTTGCAATTAGACGGTTGCGCAAATTAATCGCGTCGCTCAGCGATTTCATGGTGAGAGCACGGTCCCGCAGACCCGGTAGGTTGAAGAAATTCGTTATCGCTCCGAGGGAGATGACCAGCTGATCATAGTCGAGATTGTGACGGTGATTTTTCCGACCGTGGGCAACACTCACGCAGTGGCGTTCCAAGTCAATTGATTCAACCTCAGCGGCAACGAAGTTGACGTGCCGAAGCATCTTCCGAATTGGATTTACTATGTTGGTAATCTCCAAGTCACTGGCCGCGACCTCCTGCAGCAGCGGCGTGAACAAGAAGAAATTATCACGGTTAACCAACGTGACCTCGGCATCGCGCCTGCGGGCCAAGGTTTTTTCCAATTCCAGCGCCGCGTACACGCCTGCGAAGCCTCCTCCAAGGATCACGATCCGCGCAGGCTTTGAATTGGCCACAGACAACTAAGCCCTCTCTTTATCGGCGGATCAGTTCAATCTGGCGTCCGCCGGGATGGTAATTCTGAGCTCGAGCATCGAAAGCTCATCGGGAGAAACGAATTCAATCCGTGGCTGCTCCACTCGGTGCCTTTGATTCGCTTCAAGTGCGAAAATGTGATGACCTTTCGGCATGCTAATCGCCTTGGCACCGCAGCAGTGGCTAAGTGTTCATCTTCTTTATTTGCTCGGAAGGCTCGCGAAAGTTACAGACCGCAGAAACAACAACTTATCCGATGTTGCAAGCCCGCTGGGATTGCAACTCCGCCGGGAAATTCCGGACGGCAGCCACCCGCTGATCCATGCACCCGCTCACTCGACCAGACGGAACAGCAGTCTTCCAGGTTCACCGCATAGGCTCCCGCAGACTGGCGTATATCTGTAACATGCGAGGGGGCAGTGTGAGCACCGGCATGATTGCCCAGGACGCCGGTTGAGTTCGCAGTTCGTCCGAAACAATGAGGAATGAACTCTAAAATAACCTCATAGCCGTCCGCTCGGGATGCTCATAATTTCAAGGTATCGTGGAGAATGTTCACGCTGCTGCGCTTACCCGTCTCCGCTATGTGTCGGTCGGCGGCGGTGGCTCGATAAGGGCCTCGCCCCACGCTTCGTCGATAAATTCATGGAGTCGCTTGAGGAGGGTTATGGCTGTCCGAGTGCGCACCGATCTTTGCTTCACGTTAACGCACCCATGATCCAAAACCTTGCAGCCCTAGGGGCAGGAGTCCATCTCACGAGGGATGGACGATTCGCACGAAGATGCCGGGCCGCGGGATGGCTCCCAAGCCTCGCGGATGGGCCAAGTGACGCTCGCCGTGAACAGCAACCAGCACGCCCACAGGTCGTCAGTTGTTCTGCGTTATACACTGTGGACTGGGTATTTTATTGGTCGCGCCCTGCTGATGCGGCTTTGTGATAGCCGTGGAATTCCGAGCCCGTTGAGGTTTTCACCGCACCCTTCGCCCGAGGGTTTCTCGATAATTCCCAGGAGTCGTCCCTATGTGCAGCTTAAAGGCCCTGCTAAACGCCGTAACCGATTTGTAGCCGGTTGCATCCGCGACCGCGCTCAATTTGTCGTCGCTTGAAAGCAATCGCTTCGCTGCAGCGTTGATTCGCAGATGAGTGAGATATCGAAGCGGCGGCTCGCCTACCAGTTCCGTGAACCTGTCCGAGAATACGGAACGGGAGGCCGCCACGCGACGCGCAAGCGAGGCGACCGTCCAAGGCTCGGCCGGCTGGCCGTGGAGCAGCGCGAGAGCCCTGCCGATCTGCGAGTGTCGCACCGCGGCCAACCATCCGAATTCAGCCGTGTCCGCGTTTTCTTCGAAGTACGAGCGCACGGCCTGTATGAAGAGGATGTCGGCCAATCGAGTGACTACTTCCGTGGCTCCGACACCGTCCGAGTCGAGTTCGGCCAGGATATGCTTGACCGTTAAGGGCAGCCACGGACGTCCACCATTCTTGGTCGCCTTCACGTGGAGGAGAGGCGGAAGCACGGCGAGAAGGGGATTACTAACGCCGCCCTCAAATTGCATGCCACCGCACACGAATCTCGTGGCGGGGCCATTGCCACCAGAGCGAATTACGCCATTCTTGTCAGGTGTGTGGCGCTTGATCAGGTCGAAGAAGTTAACCGCTGGCGTGGTAGGTGCGCTGCTTATCACGTGTGCGTCGCCTCGTGTAACGACGACCAAGTCGCTGGCTTGCAGTGGTACGGGTTTGGCCACACCATCAACCCGGAGCCAACAGCTTCCGCGCATGACTATGTGAAATATCGTCCCGTGATCAGCGATACTGACACCCCACGGAGCGCGGAACTCGGCCCGGAAGTACACACTGCTTCGAAGACGTATACCTCGCAGCAGGTCAGCGAAGAGAGATTTGCGCCACGAGTCGGCGGCTTTCCTCGACGCATCTTGGTGCGCTGAAGGCGAGTTCTTCACGTGGGCTACCATACCACAGCGCCAAATTCCCGGTCCCCGACCGATTTCCGGTTGCCGACCGATTTCCGGTTGCCGATCCGAACGTCGAGTCAGTATTCGCTGCCCTGGTTACGGAGGTCGTACCGTATCCGCCGAGGAACCGTGCGAATGGTGAGGCGGTCCGCACGGATTTCTTGCTCCAGCACTTTTACGAGCGCGTCACCGAGAAACACAGCATGAAGGCCTCATACAATTGGCTGCGGCTGATACGGCCAGAAGACGGGCGGTACAGAAAAAGCCAGCACGCGGCAAGTAGCGGTATTTTCGGGCGCTTTTTTTGGTGCCGGGCTTACGAAATTCGTTGGGGGCAGTGGCGTGCGAAATCGTCGGCCATCTCGTTCATTGTCATGAACCGCACGCCTGGGTGGCGAATCATGTACTGGTACAACCGCTCCAGCATCAGCAGCACCTGGGGCCGCCCCGACACGTCGGGATGGATAGTCATTGGGAACACCGCATAGTCATATTCGCGGTAGACCCAGTCGAACTGGTCACGCCAGAGCCGTTCGATATCATGCGGATTAATGAAGCCGAAGCTGTTTGGCGCCTTTTTGATGAACATCATGGGCGGCAGGTCATCGAGATACCAGCTCGCGGGGATCTCAATAAGGTTGGTTTCACGTCCGCGCCTGAGCGGCACCATCCACTCGCTCGGCCTCTTCGAATAATCGATCTTGGTCCAGGAATCGCCCACGCGCACGTAATAGGGCTGAAAATCATGATGCATCAGGCTGTGGTCGTATTTGATACCGCGCTTGAGCAGCAACTCGTTGGTCATTCGGCTGAAACTCCCACCACGGCGCGACGTAGCCGGACGGGCGGCGGCCACAGAGCCCCGTGATCAGCTCGATGCACTTGTCCAGCACTCCTTCTTCTTGTGCTGGTGTCATGGCGATAGGGTTCTCATGACTGTAGCCGTGCACGCCAATTTCGTGGCCGGCCTCGGCCACCTGCGCCATCTGCTCGGGAAAGGTCTCGATCGAGTGGCCGGGAATGAACCAGGTAGTCTTGATGGCGAAGCGGCGGAACAGCTCGAGCAGGCGCGGCGAACCTAGTTCACCCGCGAACAGGCCTCGCGAGATGTCGTCGGGGGAGTCCTCCCCGCCATAGGATCCGAGCCAACCCGCGACGGCGTCGACGTCGATGCCGAAGCCGCAGAGAATTTCCTTAGTCATTTTGCCCTCCTTCGTCGCAAAAGCCGTAAACGACACAGCAAATAGAGTCGTCCAAAAGACATCATGAGGTCTCCAGAACCGAAGTTGGGCACGCTCTCACCGGCAGAACCGACGAATCGACTGCGGTGTTGGTAGGTGAGGACGTCGCGGGAGTAGATGAAATTGGGGTGGGAGCGTTTGCTGGCCCTGCGGTCGCCGCGGCGGTAATTCTTACTCCGCTTACGATCATCGACGGTTTGGCCGATTCCAAGCTGCTCAGCCCCAAACGTCGGGAGAAGCAGTTCGTCATGATCAGCGCAGGCGCGGTTGCGATCGGCATTGGCCGCACAGACGTGGCGGAGGTGGACCGGTTGAATATGTACTGGGCGGCAATGGAGGCGCGCCGGCGGGCGGTCGAGGCACTACCTACGAGACCAGCTCACATCCTGGTCGACGGCAAGCGGCGGATCGCCGGCTGTCGAGTTCCGCAGACGGCAGTGGTGGACGGCGATGCGTTTAGCGCATCGATCGCCGCCGCATCTATCGTGGCCAAGGTAACTCGCGATGCAATTATGCAAGAGTACTCGCAATTCTATCCCGGATACGGTTTCGAACGGCATAAGGGCTACGGCACTGCGGATCATATGCGTGCACTGATACGCCTTGGGCCGTTGCCGCTTCATCGTTGGTCATTCGCGCCGGTGTGGCGAGCAGGTACATCAGAACCTCAGCTAGCGTTTCGGAAAACCGCAGGCACACCGGACCGTAGCGGAAGTGAGACCAACAAGCCATCAACTGATTGCGGCGCCATCTACTGAGATTGGCCTTAGACCGATTCCTCGAGGCTGCAAAAAATGGCCGCTGCCGCGGGCGGAAATACAACGCGCTTCTCTTCGACCATTTCACGAAAGTAATTTAGGCTATTGTGGTGAGCCGTCCCTTGCTGATTATCGATGGCGATTCGTTTGCGCACCGTGCCTATCACGCACTGCCAAAATCGATCCGCCGGCGCGGTGATCTGGGAGGTGGAGCGATTGTTGGATTTGCCAACGTTCTGCTGCGGCTCTATGAGAACGAACGGCCGCGCGCTGTCCTGGGAGCGATGCGGATGCGGAGTTCCGCGCGCGGGGCGAACACAAGCGATATCTCGTGAATCTTGAACACGCTGGGATGAACTGCTTTTAAAATGCCGCCTTTGGGTTTTGGGTGAGCGGAGGTTCGGTTTCAACAAAACGAGGCACTTACGTTGAACCAGAGATCGCTGAAGTCGAGAGACGCCCTAGCGCGGTGCTTGGAACTTCGGATCGCCCGACTCAAGGAACGCTTCCCTGGACAGGGCCGGTGCGTTTTGCCGGAGTGGAGGCGCTTTTCCGATTTGATCGATTCGGCCCATATGCTCTTGACAGCGTTTTATATGCGAGTAAATACTGCTGGAGTAAACACTCATGGAATATTCGCTCGAAGAGATCGTGCAACTGTCCGGGCTCTCAGTCGACACTATCCGCTACTATCAGACGCTGCGGCTTATTCCGCCTCCGGCTCATAGGGGCCGAAAGGCTGTATATGACGACAAGCATCGCGACCGCCTCCGCATCATACGGCGGGCTTCGGAGCAAGGTCTTTCTCTACGGGTAACCAAGGATCTGCTGTCAAAGCATGAGCGCTTAGAGTCGAACCGCGAATTACTGTCAGCGGTGCAAAAGCAACTTGCGGTGCCCTGTTACACCAGCGCCGACATGGCCAGGCTGCTCGAAATCCCGCAGCGATTGCTGCGGCTGATCGAGAGCAGGGGTCTCGCTGATGTGCTCGACGAGAGCAACGGCCCGCTGCGCTACTCGGAAGAAGATCTCCGAATTGGGCGCGACGCGCTCAAACTTCTCAAGTGTGGGTTTCCGTTAGGCCGGCTGCTGCCCGTGGCGATCAAACACGATCGAGCGACGCGCAAGACGGCCACGGCGGCAATTGCGCTGTTTCACAAGCGTGTACGCAGCGGACGGTCCGGCGCCCACCGCGAAGAAGCCGAGCAGGCGGCGAACTTATTCCAAGAGATTTTCCCGATCGTTACCTCGCTGGTCGCTCATCACTTTCAGAGGGTGCTGGTGAGCGAAGCGCTGAAACAGTTGAAGCGAGAGGGTCAGGAGGAAACGCTCGCGGTCGCGCGGCAATCTATCGGCAAAGTGTGGGCATCATTGCCCATAGGACAAGGGTCGAAAGACTCATCTTCCCTGGCGCAAGAATGATGGCCTAACCTCCAGAAATTCGCCGACCAGGATGGTCAGTAGAGCATGCGTCCTTAGAAATGTTGGTCCCCCAAAGAGGAGAGCAAAATGAAGGCTACACTCTCGAGAAATTATAAATCCAAGTCGGCGGCGCTGCGCGACCAGTTGAACCATCCTGTTGTCGATGCTGACGGACATACCGTCGAGTTCGAGCCTGGGATCCTGGACTATCTCAAGGACATCGCCGGTAGTGAGGCGGTCGACCGCTATAAGTCCTCGCCCGAAGGGGCTTTTATCTTTCCGTGGAATCACATGACAGAGCGCGAGCGCCTAGAATGGCGCGAGTTCAGGCCGGTATGGTGGGGTCATCCGATGCGCAACACGCTTGATCGTGCCACCAGCACGCTTCCAGGTTTGCTACATAGCCGGATGGATGAGTTCGGGCTTGATTTCGCGATCATCTACCCGAGCCTCGGTATGTTCGCCACCGAGCTATGGGATGGTGAGTTGCGCCTCGCGGTATGCCGCGCTTTTAACAAGTATCACGCGGACATCTTCCGCGAATTCAGCGATCGATTGACACCCGTCGCGGTGATTCCGATGCACACGCCCGAGGAGGCGATCGCCGAGCTGGAATACGTAGTAAAGGTGCTGGGAATGAAAGCGGTTATGCTGCCGACCTCGACCCGCCGTCCGATTCCGGCGCTCGAGCGCAAGTACGCGGAAATCAAGGGTCGCCTTTATTGGCTCGACAACCACTGCGTCGATAGCATCTATGACTACGATCCGGTCTGGGCAAAGTGCGTGGAGCTGAAAGTCGCTCCCACTTTCCATTCAGTGTGCCTCGGAATGAGCAGTCGGACCGCGGTTTCGAATTTCGTCTTTAATCATCTGGGGCATTTCGCCGAAGCGGGGCAGACTGCCGCTCGCGCGCTGTTCATGGGCGGCGTCACGCGGCGTTTCCCGCAGCTTCGTTTCGCTTTTCTCGAAGGCGGCGTAGCGTGGGGCTGCCAACTATACAACGACATCTTCATGGACTGGCGGACGCGGAACGCCAGATTCATACCGGCCCTCGATCCCGCCGGCTTCGATGAACGACTCTTTGCCGATCTCTGTACTACCCACGGCGGCAGCTTCTTCACCAGGAGGCTCGCTCGGATGAAGGAAGGGATGGACGCCTCTGACCTGATAGCCGGTCCACGCAACGTTGGGCCAAGTCTCGACGAGTTCGCTCACTGCAGCATCGCAAAGGAAACGGACATCCGCGATCTATTTGTTCCCCTCTTCTACTTTGGATGCGAGGGCGAAGACCATTCCGTTGGTTATGCTTACGATTCGCAAAAGAATCCGCTCAATGCGCGCCTCAATGCGATGTTCGGTTCCGATATCGGTCACTTCGACGTGCCTG
>Ga0306920_100003845_pt1 | contig 19173 bp, 22 predicted proteins | sample flu12Cox44000170_FD_204666 | JGI IMG/M metagenome (GOLD analysis project Ga0306920, IMG submission 204666) | Lab enrichment of tropical soil microbial communities from Luquillo Experimental Forest, Puerto Rico - flux4day.12C.oxic.44.000.170 (v2)... | ecosystem: Environmental > Terrestrial >... | reverse complement strand
CGCCCCCGGCCTGCGCCAGTCTGGTGAAATCCTCCAGGGATACGCCGGGGTACTGATAGACCGTCCCGTTCAAAAACTGGACCGTCAAGGTCTGGCTCGCTCCGTCGTAGTCATACGACTGCAGGTGGCTCGACTGTGCTACTGGCATGCGACCAGTTTAATACTCGCGATTGTCGTAAATTCCCGTATCGCTGCGCTCCTGATAGGAGTAAACCCACTGCGCGTATTGACGCTTGGGCTCGGCACGGGCCAGCGGGTTGCGTCCGCTATAGGCGGCGATCTTGGCGCTGCGGAAATAATCGGCGTCCCACTTGTAGAGCGAGACCAGGATGAAGCCGAAAGCCATGATGCGGTCGTCGAAGCCGCCATAGCCCGCCTTGAGCGACTGCACGAACTGATCGCCCTGAAGCGAGGCCATCTCCTGCACGAAGAAGGGGCTGGCGATTTCGATGTCGCCATCGCGCAGCATCTTCACCAGCATCTCGATCATCCCGTCCCGGAACCAGCTGGTGGTGTAAACGCCGATCTTGTGGAAGTGGGAAAGCTTGGGTGTCCGGTTGTCCAGCTGCTTGTCATTCCAGGGATGGAAATTGTGCCAGCCCATCTGCCGGATTAAATTCTGCGCCATATCGCCGTGACCCTTGCACTCGATGGCCATGCGCGGCTGCTGCTCCATGCCGGTCGCATCCGGCACCGAGTAGAGCGTGCCCAGGGCGAGGGCGAAGGGCCAGCTGTCGAGCGCATTCATCTTGCCCGAGGCGTATTCGAAGACCTGTTTCGTGGGCCCGTTGATCGAGCCCTTGCGCAGGCCTTCGAGCACGGTGCGGTCTTTCTCGATGCCGTCGCTCGTGTCCATGCCGATGCCGTAGGTCTCGCCCGGGACGGGCATCTCCCAAACGTAGATTTTGTCCACGCCGCTTTCGAGCGGCCAGCCGTCGAAGCGCAGCGGCACCAGCTCGAACTGGATGGGATAGCTGGTGGTACGCTCGCAGCGTACGGTGATCGACGGCAGGTTGGGGTTGCGCAGCAGCTCGGGCGGCTGCAGGCGCGGGTTGACCACCTCGGCGGCCCCCACCAGGCCGTACGCGCCCAGCAGCTCCTGGCCGTGCGCGTTGTCGCGATAGAAGACCAGAGTGTCGTTATCGAACACGCTGATCGAGGTGGATTGAAAGGCCTCGTCGTCGTTGGCGGGCATTTCCTGCAGAAACTTATTCAACCGGCGCTCGCGGATGGCGGCGTCGCGCTCGCACTCGTAATACCAGATCTGCTCGAGCGGCATCTTCCAGTCGCGGCCCAGGCGCTGGTAGAGATACTCCGTCTGGCGCACGTACTGCTCCGCGCCTTCGGCGTGCGCGGCGGCCCACGGCAGCATGCGCGTCGAGTAGTCCGGTGGCACCGGATGCGCCCGCAGCCAGTGCGATTTGGGGTAGAGGCCGCCCACGAACCAGGGGAGGAAGAGCGGGCGCAGGCGGCTGCGGCGCTCGGGCCATCCGGCCTTGGCCGATTTCCATTTGTCATGCCACCAGTTGTTCATCCCCTTGGCGGTAGACTCGAGCACCAGGAAGGTCTGCGGCGAGTCGTGCATGGCCCGCAGCAGGGCAGAGTCGATCAGGTCGCTCACCTTGAACTCATCAAACTCCGAAAGTTCCGAAATGTGCGCCTTGGTCGGGGTGGTGCCGCGCGCGATGCCGGTCGATTGCTGCCCGTGCTGCAAGGTCAATGCAGAGCCGTTCAACAGCTCCAGGAATTTATTTTCGCGGCGGTATTTCTCCCCGGGCCGCATCCAGAACGGCAGGCGGTACAAAACGAAATCCAGCATGTCGAACAGCAGGCCGGTCTTGTCTTCGGTCGACGACGCGAGGAAGGCATTCGTGTGCGCGAAAAACAGCACGGCATGCAGCAGGATTTCCGAGATGATGCGCGAAAGGCCCAGCTGGCGCGCCTTGAGGACGATCAGCATGAGGGCTATTTCCTCGCCCTGCATCTCGGCCAGAATGGACAGAAAAATCTGCTGGCTGATCCACGGGTCCATGCGCACCACGCGGTCCTCGTCGCTTTTGATCCAGCAATACCGGGAAGCGAAATAGTGGAAGTCAGCGCGGCAGAGAATCATCTCGTTGCGGATCAGCCGCACTTCGTCGGGCTCAAGCGTCTCGCGCCAGTCTTTGCCGGGAGCGCGCAGGTTGACCAGCGCGCCGTTTTCGTCGGGCTCGACCAGCGAGTTGAAGTGCGCGGCAATGCGCTCGGCCTCGATCACGCTGTGGTATTCAGGCTCGAAATTTCCCGGGTGAGCGGCCCAGCGGGCGAGCGTGGCCTGAATGATCCTAGGATGAAACATCCTCCTCGCCTTTCACCAGGAAGGGCGTTTCCAGATCACGCGACATCTCGATGATCTCTTCATCGAAGCTCTTCAGGCGCGTGCGCCCCTGGGCGAGATCGGGCAGGCTCACTTCGCCCGAGTGCGCCTGCGGCGCGTTGAAAATATTTATACTCGCGCCCTTCTTGTCGGGCAGCGATCCGGTGAGCCGGAAGAACAGCTCGCGATCGCGGTAGTTGTCCGGCTTCTTGGCGAGGCGCGCCGTCTCCATCAGGACTTCCGGATGGGCGATGGAGCTTACCATCGAGCTTTCGGCGGCCTTGGCCTCCCAGATGGCGCGGCAGACCGCGCCCACCAGCTCGCCCGGGGAAACGTCGGCCAGCTCGCAGAGCTGCTCCGGCCACGAGTGGATTTTGTCGCGCGGGGCGAGCGCCTCATAGCAGGCGCGGTAGCGGATCATGGCAGTGTCGCCTTTGCGCGCCGCCAGGTCCACGTACTCGATGTAATTGCGCCACCCGGGTTTGATATGGCGGAAGGCCATCGACAGCGGGCTGCGGCTGGCCAGGGCCAGCTTCGGGAACTTGGCCTCGACCACGTTCAGCGGCGGCGGCGGCAGCTTGGGCTGATTCTCAAACGGGTCCTCGGACGGCGGCAAAGACCGCTGCCCAGTCGGGCGCTTGCCAGTCTTGTCCATTGAGACTCCTTTGTTCCTCCTCCCAGGCGGCCAGCTCGCGCGCGAAGGCCTCCGATCCCGGCACCACGCGATAGCGTTCGGCGAAGGCCAGCTGCTCCTGGGCTATGCGCTCCTGATCTTCCGGGGTCACGATATGCAGATCGTCGAGCGTGGCCTGATGCACCTCGACCTCCGCCGCCGGAGGCGGAAACGCCAGCTTCTCCAGCAGAAAGACGATCTTCTCCAGCGCGTCCGCCGCGCGACTGAGATCGACATGCAGTTCAACGAGGGTCATCGGCAAGCACAAACTTGGGTTCGCTGGCTCCGGGCTTCCAGCCGGGGTTTCGGGAGGCCACCTGGTTTTCCAGATCCGTGAGACGGCGGTTGATGCCGTCGAAGATGGCGTCGAACTCCGTGCGGCTGATGACCATCTCCACGTCCTCGGGCCGTACGGCGTGGGCCAGCAGGGGCGATCCCTGGAAGTGGAAGCAATAGAGATCCAGCTGCCCGCCCGGGTACTGTCGGATGACCATGGCCGGAATCACGCGCTCCTGGCCTTCGGATTCGCGAGAGCCGGGAGCCACGACGCGTACGATCGCGCCGACTTCGATCAGCTGCGCAGCCATTTACTTTTTCCCCCCTCCGAAATGCCAGGCGTCGCGGTTCATCTGGTTCAGGCGCAGGCCGGCGGGCCCCTGGTCGATCTTGGCCACGGTGGCGTGAGAGGAGGTAGGCATGCCATCGATCATGCCGGACCCGGTACGGCTGATTTTGAGCCCGGGCAGGCCTTCGACTTCGCGGCCATCGAGCGCCTGCACTCCCGAGCCGTCATGCGCCGTCGGGGCATACTGATCGCTGACGGCCACCTGGCCGCCCACTTCGCGCGGCCCGCGCGCCGGGTGCGATACCGGCAGGCCGTGCCGCTCGCGGATCTGATCCGGCGGATGGCCCGCGCCCGGTGCCGTCGAATCCACCGACTCGGCGGTGATGGTGTCGGCCAGAACCGGCTCGTCGAACACGACGGTAAGAGTATCGCCGATGTGGAGAGTTTCGGGCGAAGGCTGATCGGCCCAGATTTCCAGCTTCACCGAAAGCGTCATACGCACGCGCGGCAGGGTGATGTGCCGCTGGAAGTAGGGAACGGCCTTCAGGACCTGTTCGAAGCGGTTCTCTAAGACATGCGCCACTTCCGAGCCGTCCAGCTCGTTATAGGTAAGCATTGCGGGGAGCGGCATAGCACCAGCATACGCTCATCCGCGCACCAGACGGACGGTAATAGTCGCAACGCAGCCCACGGCTCCCGAGGCGCAGGGCGGAGGACCCAGGGCGTTGCCCGCGACGCACGGCGGGCCCGCCAGGAAGCGCAGGCCCACGGTGCCTTCACAGACGAAGACCAGGTTGTCGGCGGCGTAGGGCGGCAGCATCTCGGAGTTGGGATCGTTGACCGCCGGATCGGCGTCCGCGCGGAAGTAAACCGTGCAGGGCCCCAGATTGAAAATGTCCAGGTAATAGGGCCCTGCATAGGGAGTAACCAGAGTGTAGATGTTATTGTCCGACAGCGTAACCGTGTTGTAGGTCGTGACCGTGATGGTCTGCGCCGCACGGGGAGCAGCGGACGTGGTGGTAGTGCCGCCACAAGGCGTACTGGTTTTGGCTGCGGCCACTTTCCCCTTGCCTTACTTCGGTGTGGTCGATGCCGGGGTCGATGCCGGGGTCGGGGTAGCGGGCGGACCACCGGTGGGCGGAGGCGTGCCCGGAGGCAGCGGCGGCACCGTCCAGTTGGGTGGCGGAACCACAACCCAGCCATAGCCGGGAACGTATTTGAGCGACCAGCCCGCACCGCCAATCGGAAACTCGGGCAGGTTGGGAGGCAGCGGCGTAGTCGGCGGTATCACGATGGGATGCTCCGGGTGCTCCTCACCGCCAGGAGGCTTCGGCAACCAGCCGGGGCCGCCACCGATCACGGGAGGCGGAGTCGGCAGCCAGCCGGGTCCGCCACCGACCACGGGCGGGGGCTGCGGGAGCCAGCCGGGTCCGCCACCGACCACGGGAGGCCAGAGGCCGGGAGGAGTGCCGCCGCCACCGGGAGGTTGCGGAAGCCAGCCGGGTCCGCCACCGACCACGGGCGGGGGCTGCGGAAGCCAGCCGGGTCCGCCACCGACCACGGGAGGCCAGATGCCGGGAGGCGTTCCACCGCCACCGGGAGGTTGCGGAAGCCAGCCGGGTCCGCCACCGACTACGGGCGGGGGCTGCGGAAGCCAGCCGGGTCCGCCACCGACCACGGGCGGGGGCTGCGGAAGCCAGCCGGGTCCGCCACCGACCACGGGCGGGGGCCCGGGCGGCAGGGCAATCGGCGGCGTCGGCCAGGGCCCGGGCGGGCCCCAGATGCCGGGAGGCCCGCCCGGGCCACCTGGGCCACCGAGCGGGATAAGCAACGCTAAGTACATATTCGGATTCTCCTTTCAGGTTCAGATTTAACACTACAACTGCTTAACGTTTAGTGAACTTTCTTCAGGTTTATCACCGTCGCCCTCGACGGGCGGCGGCAATTGTGCGGTCAGCGGCTCCCACCAGACGCGGTCACGGCCCAGAACCACGCGATACTGGTCAACGGCCCGGCAGATGCGATTCACATCCTCCTGAGCCAGGTCGTACTCTTTCGGCTGAATCGATCCGTTATTGTTCCACAGCACGAATTCACGCCCGTCCTGGGCTCGCATTTTGCGCCAGCCGATGGAGTCCCGCTCGGCTTCGGAGAGGTCAATCTTCTCCTGCAGACGGCATACCGCAAAGGCCTCGCGGCGTCCGCCGCATTCGAGCGCATCCAGCATGGCGATGAGGTTGAGACGTTGTTGTTGATCGAGGTTCAGTGTCATTTGGTTCGATTCCGGTTGTTCTTTTTCTCTACTATTGCAGACAGTTGCTGCACGGCCAGAATCAAGTGGAATAAAATCTCGTGGCTATTGAAGCCGAAGATTTCGGTTTCCTCTGCATCGCTCTCTCTCAATCTACCCTTATATGACGGGCAACATCCCGGTAGAATTTTCTTCAGGTCTTCCACGATTACTGATACTACCCGCTGTCCTTCCGGAGTGCCACGCAGACCGTTATATTCCGCTTCGACAGGTACGATTTGATTGATGATGGACAATCCTCCTTCGAGAGGCTTTACGTTCTGCTTTAGTCTTACATCCGATGGAACTGTCCAAGTATTAGTCGCAGGTTTTGCCGCACTGTCAACAGCAACATCAAGATAATAACTGGATTGGTAACCCTGATTCCATTGGATCATAACAGTACCATATGGAGTACCAATTTGTAGCGGGGTTCTGACAATGGCCCCAGTATTGTCAGATTGCCAAAACTCGATACGGTTGGATACACCCGCAGATGGCCCAAAGCTGACAATACGTAGCGCTCCCGGAGGATTGATATCTATACCTCCTGTATTCGCACCGCCTACAGCGAAAGTACCTGTCACTTGAACGCCGCCATTTACGGTAAGCGCTTCGGCGGGGCTGGTCGTATTTATGCCCACTTTGCCATTGCTCGTGATGATTAGACGGTCATAAATCGCGCCGCTCACGCTCGTGCGGAATTGAATTCCGAGACTATTCACACCACTGTTATCTTGCGCCGCAAGGACGCAAACCGGAGTAGCAGCGCTATATCCCGCTAAACGGATACTCCCCGGCAGGATTACTGTACTGGTGTCGTAATTGCTATCACTAGTAGGCCCCACTTGCAATAGTCCCTTGGGAGCGCTCGTCCCGATCCCCACGTTGCCCGCCGAATCGATCCGCATCTTCTCCGTTTCGGAAATCGAACCGTTGGCGGTAGTGAGGAATCTGATATAACTGCCGTAATCACTGGCGGTCCACGCCGCATTGGACACTAACTGAATAGCAGTCGATTCGGCCCAGGCCGCTCCCTGATATCCGGTTCCGGCAATGGTAGTCAGTAAATCTCCAGTACCCGTAGCCGCAGGAGCCGCGTTTGATCCACGGGCCGCGCGCCCGACGAACCGCGCACCACCATTCGTGCCAGCACCACTGAAATTATCCAGCTGCACGGAACAATAGGAGTTGGTTGAATTGTAATCTCCAACCACATGTATCGTAGTGAAACTTTTGGAATAGAGATCGAGCAAAGTTGATGGACTCGACGTTCCGATCCCCACGTTACCAGCATTAAACCAAGAGTCACCATTGGAATTGATCTTTACCGTAAAAGCTGTGCCTACAGCAGGAGGCGCACCAGCCGTTAGAGCTACTCCGGCATCATTGAATGTAGTGGTCGTAGAAGTACCGGCAAGAGAGGGCGTAACATAACTTCCTGAGGTATTCGAACGATAGATTCTGTACGACGTTGCTCCCGCTACAGCACTCCAGGTTATGTTAGCCATCTGAGTGCCTGCAGCTGTTGGGGTGACAGAAGCCTCACCAGCAGCTACCGTCTCACCGCCAGCACCTACTGCCGTGACTTCGTAATAGTAGTTAGTTCCTACCAGCAATGATCCACCAGCTACTAACGAAGCCATAACATTCGCAGGAGAGGCGAATGCAATTAAATATTTACCACTAACGTTGCAGTCACCTAATACATCGAGCTCGTAATATGGAGTGGTGGTTAAGATTCCTACTCTACTGTTAGTGTCACAGGTTAGAGTAGACATCGCGGCGTCTCTTGCGCCTGTAAATAAAGTCAGCCTGTCTTCATTGTAGTCATATTGGATTACGGCGCACTCGAGCCCTGCCGATCGAAATGAGAGGACACTGTCGGCTCCTGTAGTAATTGCGGTGTCGATGACGATACCGGCAAAATTACTGGTGTTCTGTACACGGAGTATGTAGCCTTGATCACTTACGATATCAGTAGGAAAAGCGGGAACGGAAGTGCCGATTCCGACATAGCCCGCGCCGGTAATCCGCACACGCTCGTAGTATGAGGCTGAAGAAGCAGGAGTCGTAATGAATGAAATGTAGGTCTCCTCACTCCCAACGGCCCATGCGGAACCCGCAGCTATGTTGATCGCTCCTCCAAAATTGTTGCCTGACGTTGTAGTACGGGTGCCCCATCCTTCCAGGCGAAGCAGGACGTCATCAGTTTGCGTTGGAGTTGGGGCTGCATACGTACCACGAGCCTGCATTCCCTGCACTGCCAACCCGTATCCTCCACCTGCGGAGCCAACCCATGACTGACCTTTGATGGTCGCATCTTGAGAGTTGTTGCCGCTCGTAGCCTGAAGCTGCAGTTCACAGCCAACTGCGCTTCGTGCCGTAAACACACTGGCGGGTTCCGTGCCGACACCGATGAAGCCTTGCTGTGTAATCCAGACTCGTCCAGTTTTTGTTCTATCGGAAATCACCAGACTTCCATTACTGTCCACGCATTCCCACACCGGCCCCACCGTGTTCGGTGCGGCGGGATAGTCCAGCTCGACGCATGCGAGGCCGAGCAGGTTGTGGTAATTCGCGTTAGTGTCCTGCGTCCAAACGGGTGTCGGCGCTTTCCAGGCGACGCCCGGGGCCTGGGTGCTGTCAGCGGTGAGCACCTGGCCGTCCGCTCCCACCGGCACCCGCGAGAGCACTGCCGGTAGCGCGTTGGCACGCACCAGGAGATCGCCCTTGGCGGTAGTCGGATCGATGTTCACACCGCTGATGCGGTAGACGCCCAGGGAATTGATGTCCCCGGCCACATCCAGCGGATAGGGCGCGGCTGGTTTATAGTCGGTCCCGATGCATACGGCATTGCTGCCGTAGAGCAGGGCCATCTGCACCTTGCCGTTGTTGGTCCAGAAAACCAGATCGGCGGCGTTGTAAGTGCCGATGCCGCCGGACGGGCCCAGGCCGAGCGAGTCCTTGCCCGCCCAGACCGCAGTAACGCCGTCGACCGAGCCGACCAGCAGCTGGCCGGGATCGGTGAAGTTCGCAGTCCCGTAAATGTTGAGCAGGATCGTGGGATCGATTACCGAGGGAGTGCCGGTCCCGATGCCCACCTGTCCGGCCTGCGTCACCCAGACGCGCCCCACTTTGTTGGTGTCCGAAATAGTCAGCGAACCGGAGGTGTCGGTGCATAACCAGATATCGGGATTGGTCCCGCTCTTCAGGTCGATGCACGACACGCCGAGCAGGCTGAAGCCGCCCGCGCTGGTGTCCTGGGTCCAGGGGCCGTAGAAGGGAGCGCCGGTGCCGCCGCCCGCTTTCCAGGCGACGCCGAGGGCCTGGGTGCTGTCCGCGGTGAGCACGTAACCGTCGGCTCCTACCGGCACGCGCGAGAGCACGGCGGGCAGCACATTGGCGCGCACCAGCAAATCCCCCTTGGTGGTGGTCGGATCGATATCCACACCGCTGATGCGGTAGACGCCCAGGGAATTGATATCCCCGGCCACGTCCAGCGGATAGGGCGCGGCTGGTTTATAGGTGGTCCCGATGCATACGGCATTACTGCCATAGAGCAGAGCCATCTGCACCTTGCCGTTGTTGGTCCAGAAAACCAGGTCGGCGGCGTTGTAGGTGCCGACCCCGGCGGACGGGCCCAGGCCGAGCGAATCCTTGCCCGCCCACAGCGCTCCCACACCATCGACCGACCCGTAAATCACCTGGCCGGGTTGAGCGAAAGTGGCATCGCCATAGACATTCAGCAGGATGGTGGCATCGAGGGCGGACGGCGTCGCCGTGCCGATGCCCATCTGTCCGGCCTGCGTCACCCACACCCGTCCCACTTTGTTCTGGTCCGAAATCACCATCGACCCGGCGGTATTGGTGCAGATCCAGATATCCGGGTTGGTCGCGTACTTCAGGTCAATGCATTGCACATTGACGAGGTTGAACCCGCCCGCATTGGTGTCCTGCGTCCAGGGGCCGTAGAAGACAGGGGCGGGAGTAGCATTGAAGGTGACATCGATGCGGCCCGACGCGGTGTTGTCGACGCCGGAGATGGTGACATTACTTCCGGCTATCAGATTGAGAGCGGTCTCGGTGCCTACCAGCGTGCTGTTGACGTAGTAGCTGGCCGGAGGCCCGACCGGGCCAGCGGGGCCTGCCACGCCTTGAATACCCTGGGGACCGGCGGGACCGGTGGGTCCGGCGACTCCCGGCGGACCGGTGGGGCCGGTAGGCCCAGCCGCACCTTGGGGGCCGACGATATGACCGGCGTCGTACCATTTGGTCCCGTCCCAGACCCACAGGTCTCCGGTGCTCTCGACGATGTAGGCGTCCCCCGGATTATTCGGTCCAGGCGGCAGAGATCCCACATCGGGGACGCTGCCTTTGATGTTGATGCCGATGCCGGGATTGCCTTGCGGGCCTTCGGGGCCGGTGGGCCCGGTGGGGCCCTGGGGGCCGCGCGGCCCCTGCAGTCCGGTGGCCCCGGCAGGGCCTTCCGGGCCCTGGGTGCCCCGTGGACCTTCCGCGCCAGTCGGGCCTGCCGGGCCAGCCGGTCCTTGAATATGGCCCACGTCCACCCAAACCGAATTCGCGCAGTCCCACACCCACATGTCGCCGGTATCGGCGGCGATAAAGGCATCGCAGCACTGGTTGCAAGTCGTCGGCAGATCGGCGGCGGTGGCTACCGTGCCTTTGCAGCAGACGCCCCTGCCTGCCGGACCCGGCGGGCCGAGAGGGCCTTCCACGCCGGGGATGCCCTGCGGGCCGCGCACTCCCTCGGGACCTTGCGGGCCACGGTCGCCCTCGATCCCCGGCGGACCTGCCGGACCTTCGGGGCCCGCCGGACCTACCGGCCCGGTGACGTTGCCCTGGTCGATCCACTGCGTGCCGTCCCACACCCAGAGATGGCCGTTGTTTTCGGTAATGTAGCCGTCACCGGGCATATTGCCCGTCATCGGCAGGTGAGAGGCATCCGCCACCGTGCCCTGAAAGACCACGCCGGTTCCGGGCGGACCCTGCTGGCCTTCCAGGCCCTGCGGACCCTGGACGCCCGGAGGCCCCTGGATGCCCTCGGGGCCCTGATTTCCCATGGGCCCTTCCGGCCCCGGAACGCCCTGGTTTCCCTGGGGGCCCGGGGGTCCCTGAATCAGGCCGAGATCGACCCACTTGCAGCCGTTCCAGAACCAGAGATGGCCGGTGTCTTCGGTGACCCAGGCGTCGCCCACCTGATTGCAGACCGTGGGCAGAGCCGCGCTGGTGGCCACCGTGCCCTTGAGCATCACTCCGGTGCCGGGAGGGCCGCAGTTGCCCCTGGGGCCCTGGGCTCCGGGGGTGCCCACCGGGCCTTGTATCCCCGCCGGTCCCTGCGCACCCTCGGGGCCAGAGTTCCCCGCGCTCCCCTGCGGCCCGGACGGGCCAGCGGGGCCTATGGGACCGAGCGGCCCCCGGAGCTGCCCGCCGTCGATCCACAGCGTGCCGTTCCAGAACCAGACGTGCGAGGTGTCCTGGGTGATCCAGGCGTCGCCCGTCGCATTGCCGGTGGCGGGCAAATCGGTGGAGCTGGCGACGATGCCCTTGGTCTGAATCCCGGTGCCCGCCGGGCCCTCGGGACCGTTGGGGCCGGGAGGTCCGGTGGGGCCGGGATCGCCGGTGAAGCCGGGAGGACCGTTAAACCCGCGCGGTCCCTGCTCGCCTGGCTCCCCCGGCGGACCCACCGGGCCGCGCGCTCCCTGCGGCCCCGGCGGCCCGACAGGGCCAGGGACCGCTACGCCGCCAGGTGCAAATCCGCCGCCGCTCAGCATTGAGTTGACTTTACAACACCCGGCTGGTTATCTCTAGTTTTCGCTATGCTCGATTGGGCCGCACGCATCGATGACGTGGCCTCCCAGCTGTCGCGCGAATACGCCGTGGACGACCGGGTGGCGATCGAGATCCTGCTGAGCGCGCTCGTCGCTTGTCCACGAACTCCTGCTTCGTGGCTGATTCTCGAAACCAACTGGTATTCGCGGGAGTGCCGCGAGGCCTGGTTCTCGTTCGGCGAGCAGTGGCTGCCCTACGCGCTGCCGCAGCTAAGAGCGCGTTCGCCCTGGCGGGTGATCGAGGCGCTGACCATCGAGTGGCTGGACTCTCCCGGCGAGGAACGCCTGTTCATCGAGCCGGACTTCGAACGCTATCCCCGCTTCCACCGCCTGACCCAGGCGCAGTATCTGTTGCAGCGCACGCTGAGGGTGCGCACGCACTCCTGGCGCGCGGCCCATCCCCTGCGCTCGCTCGACCAGCGGGAGGAGGAGCGCCGCACCGACGAGCTGAGTACGCTCGCGCGCGGGGTGCTGGAAGACCGGGTGGGGGCGCGGCCCGCCGATCCGCCGGACTTCAGAGAGCCGCCCCAGTTCCTCTACCACGTCGAGCTGGTGCAGCGGCTCGCGCCCTGGTATCTCGACTGGAACACGCTGGTGCGGGCCTTCGGCGCGCTGGCGGTGCGGCGCGCCTATCTGGAGGGACGCCGGGAAACCGGCCCGGAGGCCAACCAGGCGATGGCGCGCGCCGCCGCCGACTCGATCCCGCCCTGGATCGTCAAAGCGCTCCGGCGGCTGCTCGACGCCCCCTCGAAAAGCGCCACGCTAGAGAACCTCATGGGGCTGAGGGAGGAGACCAGGCGCTCGGGACACGGCGCGCGCCAGGAGCTGATACGGCTGCGCCGCAACGGCGTGATCGAGTGGCACCCCCAGAAGATGCACTGGGCCTTGAAGGACGACCACCGGCAGGGAATCCTGGATGTGCTCAACGGCCATGCCTTCGGCGCAGCCTAGCCCTAAAGGGCTAAATAATTTTTTACGTAAAAAAAGTGAACTTCGCAAAATCTGAATCATTTAACTCGGATATAGCTGTAACCCGCAGGGAATACTGGGACGCCTAGTCCTAATACGGCTTAACTCTGGTTCCACAGTGGGTTCACCGTGGTCCCGTACTGGTCCCATATCGAAGATTCTGAACGGGATCGCGCTTGACACGCCAAGCCGCAGAGGGCCATAATTCTCTACGCGCGGCCCATTTTGGCTCCGACTCGGGGCCAATTCGGTGCCGAGCAAGGTAGCGCCACCTCTAGAAGAAAAAGACCATGGCACGCCGCCATCCACACCGACACGCGCCCTGATGCCGGCTGCGCGCAGGGCAAAAGGCTAATGAGGGAACTCTGAGGAGATTCTGCATGGCGCATCACGACCATAACGGGCGGGAGCCGTCAGCACGCCTGACCGGCTACCTGCCAAAAAAAGAAAAACTCTGGTGGAATGAAGAACTGGAGCGGGTGGCGCAGCTGGAGGGGCTGCGCAACGCCGGAATGGGGACGCTGTTCGCGCGCATCTCCAAAGCCGGACTTCCGCTGGATATCGCGTCGCTATCCAAACTGAAGGCCATCAAGCGGCCCCGGGAGCAAGACCCGGCGCGCCGCTGAATTCCAAAAAAAATACAATCAGGTCTGAAAGAAACCAACCTCAGTTGGAGAAGGGATACGTGTATGACCAGCGCAGCCGAGATCGTCCGCGCGACGGGCGTAGGCGCGAGCGAGATCGCCGCCATCCTAGGGATCTCGCCCTTCGCCGACCGCTGGCAGGTGTGGGCGAAAAAGAAGGGAATCATCGAAAACGAGACCACCGAGCGCATGTACTGGGGGACGAAGCTCGAGCCGGTGATCGCCCAGGTCTTCAGCGAGCGGACCCAGCTGCCGGTGGAATGGTCGAATCAGCGCATCTATAGCAAGAGCCGCGAGTGGCAATACTCGAGCCCCGACGCCCTCATCCTGACCGAGCCCAGGGCGGTGCTGGAGTGCAAGACGGCGGGCCTCGACCAGGCGGGCGAATGGGACCGCGACGCGGAAGACGAAGACGGCGTGCCGGAGCATTACTGGGCGCAGGTGGAGTGGCAGATGTCCACCCTGGAGCTGGACACCGCCTACATCGCGGTGCTGATCGCGGGCAACGATTTCCGCTACTACAAAATCCGGCATGATCCGGAGTTTGAAGAGATGCTTCTCGAAGAGGGCTATGACTTCTGGCGCAAGCATCTCTTCGGCGGCGTGGAGCCGCCCATCGGCGGGTCGAAGCGCGCGCGCGATTATCTCAAGCGGCGCTTCCCGCGCGAGAAGGAGAAGCTGCGCGCGGCCACTCTCGACGAGATCGTTCTACTCGACGAGTACGCCCGCCTGCGGGGGGAGATGGAGGAGCGCCAGGACTGCTACGACAAGCTGGAAAACCAGCTGAAGCTCGCCATCGGGGAGAGCGAGGGCCTGACGTGGGCGCGCGGCAAGCTGACCTGGAAGAAGACCAAAGACCGCCAGGAGACCGACTGGCGGAAGCTGGCCGAGTCCCAGCTAGCCGGATGCTCCAAGGAGGAACGAGCGGCCCTGATCCACCCCTACACGCATCCCATCGCTGGCTACCGGCGCATCGACTTTCGCGGGGCGGCCTGAATGAGAACCGAGGCCGAGCTGAGGGGGGCAATCGCCATTCTGGGCGCTAGCTTCGCCTCCCCGCTGAAGCCTTTCATCTGGGGATTTTCTCCCCAGCTCGCGCGCGAGGCCTGGGTCGCCTTCCAGGCGCTCGGCTGGGTGGCGGGAGCCGAAGAGAGCGGCTTCTCTGAAACGCTCGAATACGCCACCCTGAAGTTCAACCAGTACATACAGGAACAGGAGAGGAAAAATGCCTGCTGAACTACCGGCGCTGGTGCCCGACGCCAGCGAAAATCCGCTGCTGCCGGTCGCGCCGGCGGCGCTCGAATTAATGGAGCGCGCGCACATCGACGTGCAGATCGCCACCGCCAAGCGGTATCCGCGTCCCAAGATCGACAAGATCCGCCAGAACATCCTGGACTACGCCATCGTGGACGAGGAGACGGCGGAGAGCTGCATCTACACGCTCAAGCGCTGGGACGCCGAAGCCAAGGAGTACAAGCTCATCCAGGGCCCCTCCATCCGGCTGGCGGAGATCCTGGCGGTCTGCTGGCAGAACATGCGCGCCGGATCGCGCACCATCGACAACGACGGGCGCAAGATCACCGCCCAGGGAATCTGCTTCGATCTGGAGAAGAACGTGGTGATGAGCCAGGAGGCCTCGCGCCGCATCGTCCACAAGGACGGGCGTCCCTATAGCGAAGACATGCAGATCGTCACCGCCCAGGCGGCCAACTCGGTGGCGCTGCGCAACGCCATCTTCAAGGTGGTTCCCTTCGCCACCATCAAGCCGGTCTACGAGCAGATCAAGGAAGTGGCCCTGGGCAACGCCTCCACCATCCAGGTCAAGCGCGACAAGATCTTCAAGCGCTTCTACGCCATGGGGGTGGACAAGGAGCGCATCCTGGGGGTGCTCAAAAAGGAGTCGATGGAGACGGTGGACCTGGAGGACCTGAGCCTGCTGGTCGGCCTGGGCACCGCCATCAAGGACAAGGAGCTGACGGTGGAGGAGGCCTTTCAGCCGCTCCCCACGGAAGAGCCCTCGGGCGCTCCTGTGAATCTCAAACGCCAGCTGCACGACCGGCTGGCCCAGCGGAAGGCCGAGAAGGCGGCGGCCCGCGAGGAAAAACCGCCCGAAAGCGAGGCGTAAATGGCTACCGTACATCTGGTTCTGGTGATCCTGGCCCTGGTCTCGTTCCTGCTGGCCGCGCTCGAAGTGAGCGTGCCCCGGGTGCGCCCGGGCGAGCCGGGGCGCTACCCCAATCTGGTCGCGGCGGGGCTGTTTCTATGGCTGATTTCCACCCTGGTCCCCGCGCGATGAACGCGCATAACGGCTCGGCGCGCATCCAGGTGCCCGAGATCTGCCGACGGCTGGCGCTGGGCAAGAGCGCGGTCTACGGCTTGCTCGAAGCCCGCATCATCCCCGCGATCCGGGTCGGCAACCGCTGGGTGATCGCGCGCTACGCCTACGACGAGTGGGAAAAATATTTCGGGCAACGTAATGCAGCTGCGGTACAATAGCGCGCATGAAGAAAAAACGCGAACGCAAAATCCCAACGAGTTTCCGGCTATCCGAAACCGCGCACGATCTACTGCAGCAGCTGGTCGAAGTCACCGGCATCGAGCGCGGGGCCGTGCTCGAACTGGCCATCCGCGAGCTGGCGTCCCGGCGGACCGCCAAGCTGCGGGGGGCGCTTTTATCTCCGGACGCTCCGCCGCCTCCGAAGCCGAAGCAGGGGGTGAGACGATGAGCGTCAACCAGCGCACTCACCGGGGCAGGACCGACTGGTATTACCAGATCGAGGTCAATGGCCGGCGCATCCGCCGCCACGGCTTCGAAACCAAGCGCGCGGCCATAGCCGCCGAAGCCGTGGCGCGCGCCCGGGAAACCAAAAAGCACGGCCTCGCCCATCCCAGCGATCCGCCGCCGACGCTCGACGTGCTGCTCGAAAACTTCTTCGCGCTGCACTGCGCGGGAGCCGATCCGCTCTCCCCCAAAACCACCGCCCGCTACCGCGAGCAGAAGCCCTACCTGGCCCAGGCCCTGCTCGAGACCGCGCCCGAGGAGATCACGCGCGCCCGCTGGAGCGAGGAGTGGGCGCGCCTATTGGCTGCGGGGGGCCACACGCGCGGCCTGCAGACTCCCCGGCCCCTGAGCCGCAAGAGCGTGCGCAATATCGCGGGCATGGTATCGAGCGCCTATAGCTGGGGGATCGCCCAGGACCTGCTGAGTGAGAACCCGGTGAAGGGGAGCGTGCGGCCCAAGCTGCGCAAGCGGCGCGCGGTCACGGTAGCGTCGGCGGATCTCGATCTGATCCTGCAAGCGGACGGCAGCTTCTGGTGCCGCACGGAGTATCTGGCGACCGCCGACGCCACCGGCGCGCGCCGGGGCGAGCTATTGGCGCTGTGCTGGGGCGACCGCCAGAACGGGCGCTTCCACGTGGCGCGCAATCTGATCCAGGTCAAAGACGAGATCACGGGCGCGCAGCGGCTCCACTTCAAGGGGACCAAGCAGGACGAGGAGCACGACGTCACCATTCCCCGGTCGCTCGAGCCGGTGCTCGACGGGCTGCGCGCGCGGCAGCAGGAGTTCCAGCGGCAGTTCGGCCCCGACTACCAGGACCACGATCTGATCTTCTGCCAGGAGGACGGGAGGCCCTTGCGGCCGGACTCGGTCTCGGCCTCGATCTCGCGGCTCTGCCGCCAGTTGAAGCTGCCCAAGGGCACGAGCCTGCACTCTTTGCGCCACACGCATGCGAGCGTGCTCCTCGCCAAGGGGGTGGACGTGCCCACGGTTTCGGCGCGGCTGGGGCACAAAAACATCCGCACCACGCTCGATATCTACGGACACGTATTGCGCGATGCCGACGACCGGGCGGCCCAGGCGTATGATGACTACCGGTTCCGCCAGCGCCAGGAGAAAAACCGTGATGACCGCGTGCAGTAAAAACCGCATCCTGGGAGCCGGGTGGGAGCCGGAGCGCCGGAATTCGGGGGGTTCCGGCGTCGAGGGGGCCGGACGGCGGGGGAGCGTTTTCAACAACTTGAAGCGCCCGGGACCCCCCGGGGACGGGCGCTTACGGGTTCGATTCCCGTTAGCGCTACCAACAAACCCCTCTAAATCAGCCACTTACAGAAATCCGGGAGCCTCCGGGAGCCGGACAATTTTCGGGCCACTTTGCCGCGCCGGGGGGGCCCGATGAGCCGCTTCGTCAACTGGCGCGGCAAGCACTGGGAGCGGGGGTTTTTCGACCCGCCCCCGGACCTTCCCAAAGGCACCTGCCCCCAATGCGGCGGCCTGGGCGTCGTCCCCGAACAGATCGATGAAGAGCGCTACGACGTAGCCGTGCCCTGCCCCGCCTGCCGGAAATACTGCCCCGCCTGCCGCGCCTGGGTGAAGATCCAGGGCCACCGCTGCAAGGAGCCAAAGCCATGAAAGAGGAGCCGGTGGCGAGCGAGATCGTGGTTGAGATCGCCGCCCGCCGCCTGCGCGAGATCGCCCGCGAACTCACCCGCATCGCCGATTATCTGGTCGATGATGACGACGTCCTGACCTGCCTGGACGACGAGGAGACCTGCCTGGACGACGAGGAGGAGGGATGATCTGTCCCGTCTGCCATACCGGCCTGGAATGGACCACCAGGATGGAGGGGGGCCAGCATCGCCGCTTTAACGCGCTGGCCTGCCCGGTCTGCCTGCAGCAGAAGTCGCGCGCCTTCTACTTACAGCTGCAAAAGGAATACCTGCCGCCGGTGCTGGCGGGCGAGACGGATATGACCCTGACCTACCCGGCCGGAGCCAGGCGCTACCACATCCGCCTGATGGGCGAGCCGACGCACGCCTTCTGCGGGGAGGCGGTTTCCCGAAATTGGTTCAAGCGTTACCTGCGCCTGGACGATCAGCTGCGCGCGCAGCTCTGTCCGCGCTGCCTGGAGGTGCTCGACCAGCTGCGCCAGGAGATGAGCTAAATGTTCCGGAACATGAAGCCGTGCTGGTCGTGCGGTGCCCAAAACGAGGAGTGCTTCGAGGACTGCGAGTGCGCCAAGTGCATTGACCCCGAGGGCTACCAGGACTGGAAGGATGACCACCCGGAGGAATACGAGGACTGGCTCGATCGCAACACGGAGGGCTGGTAATGCTAGTCGCCCTTTCGTTGATTACCGGCCAGCGCGTGATGGCGGACCGGGTGGAGCGGAAACATCCCTGCCGATGTCCGGAATGCCAGGAGTTTCTGATCCACAAAACCGGACGCATCGTCACCTGGCACTTCGCCCATCAGGCGCACACAGCCTGCACGCTGCCGGAAGGCGAGAGCCTTCGCCATCTCCAGATGAAGCAGCAGCTCATCCGGCAGTTCGAAGCGGAGACGGAAATCGAGGCGGAGCGGGAATGGGTGCCGGGACGGCGCGCCGGCCTGGTGCTTCCCCGGCGCGACATCGTCATCGAGTGCCAGGCCTCGCCCATCCCGATTGCGGAGCGGGAGGCACGGACGCGCGACTACACCGGCCGGCAAACCGCCGTGATGCGGGTGCGGGACATCGCGCGGGCTTACGGCTCGAAGGAAGCCGGCCGGTTCCCCTTCCTGGCGGAGGAGGGCTGCAACGAGCAGCTCATCGACGCTCACCGCGAATGGCGCGTGCCCGCCGGGATCCGCTACGCCAGCCAATTCAATGCCAACGAGGAGATCTTCGTCCTCGACCGCAGCGGCCAGCTGGCATCCTGCGAGCTGCGCGACGCCGGAACGCGCTATCGCGAGTGGTACGACGAATACGGCGATTTGCAGGAGAGCGACTACACTCCCAAGACCCTCAAGCGCATCATCCCCTGGCCTGTGGACGGACGCCTGGAG
>Ga0306920_100003844_pt1 | contig 19174 bp, 18 predicted proteins | sample flu12Cox44000170_FD_204666 | JGI IMG/M metagenome (GOLD analysis project Ga0306920, IMG submission 204666) | Lab enrichment of tropical soil microbial communities from Luquillo Experimental Forest, Puerto Rico - flux4day.12C.oxic.44.000.170 (v2)... | ecosystem: Environmental > Terrestrial >... | reverse complement strand
GTAGACCCGCGTGGGCTAAAGGGGAAGTGAGAGACTGGAGAAGTGCTAGCGACCTAGTCTGCGGCCGACCTCCTGCGGTTTCTTTGCCTTCCGGCAGCGAGTGGTCATAGGCGCCCAGCGGCTAAAATCGGGGGTCGGAAATCAAACCTGCGGGTCAGGTAAGAGTCCGCTACTCGCGTTTCTGAGTCTTCTTGTCAGGCGTTTCAAATACGAGCCGCCTTGATTTCGCACGGCTACGGGTTCAGGGCGCTTCGTTTGCCCCCTTCTCTACTTAGAGGTCGGTCTGTCGCGTGTTTCGATGGCCTCTCGCTTGCTCGCCGGCAAGCTCGCGTAGATTTCGTTCACGTGCTTTGGGTTAGATATCATCTGTTCGGCGATGATGTTGACCAGTTTGCAAAGCGTCGTGGCCGTAGCGCGATCATCCTTCAGGTCCAGGGTTCCGGGATGGACCGCCTCGTTTCCGACTACGCGAACCGTATCAAGCGACTTCTGGACCAGGGGAGACAGGCCCTTCTTCACCAGACTCGCTATATCCCCGTTGAGGTCTTTCCCCTTTTCTCCAAGATGGATACAGAGCTTCTGTATCGTCAAGCGGAGCAAGGCGGCGGCGGCTCTCGGCGAAAGATTCAGTAGTCGAGTTGCCTCCTGGTAGTCGAGACGGGCTCCGTCCGGTAGGTCAGCATTTGGCGTCGGCCCGTCCGATGCAACCGGGTAGACCGGCTTATCGAAGACCCAGACTGAGACATTCTCACACGCGAAGCATTTGCTCAAATGAAGGTTTGCTACGGAATACGTGGCATACTTCGAGTCCTTCGATGCATCGACTTGAACAAGCCCGGTCGCTAGCCTTTCGAGGTGGTCAAGCATCCACTTCCGCATCTCCGGTTTCATCGTCGCATCTGCGCGCACTGTCTCAACAAAGGCGGCATTGATGATTGAAGGTGTTCGGGAATTACTTGGCCGGGCGGTGCCGCACAAGTCAAACCAAGTGTGGGTCGTGTAGCTTCCACAGTGGAGACAGTCAAACGCGACCTCGCTTATCGAGGCTGGAACGCTCTTCTTCGCCATCATTGACCTCGCATGAGATAGAATCAACAAGTCGGCAGATCGTTGTCTTCTACACGTGGTTTGAGTCGGAGGCGGGGGAGTCGGAATATACGGCTGTCCTGATTGAGAGGGCCGCACAGGCCGCTTGCGTGTGATACCACCCAGCATTGAGGCCCCGGCCAGCCATGGCGGAGGTGTATCCCGTCGGATCGGGCTTGGGCGCGTAGCACGCTGCTGGCATACCCTGTCGGTATCCGCCGCCTCCCCCTGACGCGGCTCCGCACCCGCTCAGGATCAGTGCTGCTAGGGTCGCTCCTGCCACGAGTCTCATGTCTCCTCCAACCCACCACTCGTTTGCGGCCAGCGCGCGAACATACCAGCGTCTGGAGGCGAGGACAAGGGCAGCCGTGCAGGGGTTCAGTGCGATCAGCGCCCGTCAATGCTGACACGCACATAGAGCACGACGAGATTCGGCCTAATCGGGGCCCGGTTTCGGTGAGCCAAGCAGACCCAGAACTCATCCTCCCGAACGACCAAATGCTTGATGCATAGAGGACTTGGATCGCGGGAGCCAGTCTCGGGCGGCTTTCGACAGATTCGCCGATTTCTGCTCTAGGTACTCGTCAACTCAGGCCATCGGCTAGTTGGAGCTTACGGACGAGCCTGGGCATAGGGAAAAAGTCGGCAGCGATTCGCTTCATGTCCTTGAGGGAACAGCACTTATCGGCTGTGGGCAACCGGGCGAGCTAACGAGCGAGGTGGCGAGACCGGCCCCTAGCGCGCGAAGCATGGGTGGGTGCCGCCGACAGGATTTCTCACGACGCAGGACCGACCGAACCCCTTGGACTTTGGTTTCCATCCTTGATTTCTTGCGCGTGCCGTGGTCTTTCTCTCGGATGGGAGACGGATCGGATGCCACGCCGCTACGGGACCATCGCAATCGACCAAGCCCGCAAGGCTCATGCGGCTCGTTGGCGGTATCTGCTGCGGAATCCCGCGTTCCGGGCCGACATCAACGCACTGCTGCTCGCCCGTCGCAGTGAAAGTTTGTCCACCAATGACGGCCGGGACGCTGCAACGCGCGCGATACGGGCCGAGCGCACGCTCCATGAGAAATGGGGTCTAGACGCGATTCCTGCGTCGCTGAGGCTCGGTTACCACACACATCCGAACGCGAAGGTATTGCCCGAGCTTACGGGGCAGACAGTCAAGGTCTGGGAAGAAGTGTTCTCCGTCGATTTGTTTCCACCATTCTATGGCCTCGCCAGTGTTGGGTGGGGCGAATCCGGTGAGGATGACTCGTGGATCGCGTTGCGCCGTGGACTACTGAACCTGACGGTCGATATCACGTACCCGCTTGACCTCCTGATGGCCGCCATCGAAGCGGAGTTACGCGAGAAGATCGAGTTCCGTCGTTCGCTCGTCAAGGAATCGCCAAAGCCATACCGTAGGTTGCGAGTGGATAACATCGACTTCCAACTCAACGTGTTCGATCGTGCCGAGCGCGGCGAGACATTCAGCGTCATCGCCAAGGCTCTCGACGCTAAGGGGTCCACAGTCAAGACTGCATTCCTGGTGGCTCGGGCACGGATACGGGCCGACTCGCAGTCGCCCAAGCGTGATCTCGTCTTAGACGACTTCGACCCCGCCACGCACATGACGAAGTGCCGTGTGTGCGCCGCTGCTGAAACACTGGAAGCGATGTGCCCTGCTGCTCAACGCCACGTCACGCAGGACCACCGAAGCGCATCGCCCAAGGAAATCCTCGGTTACACAGACGAAGATCGAGCCCGCCCGCGAAGCGAGACTTCACGGCACCGGCGTCGTTCCTAGTCCCGACGCACCGCCTCTGCGGTAGATAGTCCCTCCCTTATCTCGTCCCTTCCGTTGGGTGACCGGGTGGTTCCCTGTGTATCGGGCAGCCGTTCATCTGGCCGGGTGGGGGGACAAAGCCCTCCCTTATCTCGACCGACCCGATGAGCGAAGGCAGCGTACCGGCGGGAGTCGTCCCCGGGAACATTCCGACAAGGAGGGGCTGTGAAGACATCGGCTGGCCTACCACCAAATCGAGGCCGAGGCGGCACCGATTGGCCTGATAGACCTGAATCCATGGGTCTTGGGCAACCGCAAGCGCCTTGCTGCGTGGCGAACTTTGAGTCTATTTCTTCTCTTCAACTTCGCTCTAAGGAGCTGACCAAATGTGTCCCTGTCTAACCTGCCACTTCTCATTACTAAGGACTCCGAGGGCAACTGCTGCCCCCGGCTTGTCTGCACCCATTGCCATACGGTCATTGCCGATGCCCGAGAAGCAATCGTGGAGGTGAATCCCGGGTTCGGCTTCTTCTGCGCACCCTGTTCATCACGTCCAGACGAGAGAGCCATGATTGTTCCCTTGACCGACTTTCTGGTTTGTCTCTACTGCAATGCCGGACTCGACGAACTGCTCCATCCGAATGTCGGGGACGAGCTGGTTCTCGACTTGACCAAACAATCCAAGGAGGATTGACCTTATGACGAGCCCAAACGGTGGCGAAGTTCTCGTAGCCGAGCCAGCAGCGGAGGCAACGCGTGAGCCCCTTACCGACCTAGCTAACGCTCGACGCTTCGCTCGGGAACATAGGTGTGACCTGCGGTACATCACAAAATCCCGCCAGTGGCTAGTCTGGGACGGCCATCGGTGGCGACCCGACGACACCGGAGAAGTTCAGCGCCGAGCCAAGGCCACTGTCCAAGGGCTGTTTCGCGATGCCGCAGCCATTCCCGACTCAGACCAGCGCAAGAAACGCATCGGGCTCGCTATTCCTGCTCAGGCAGCCCCACGCATCTCGGGGATGATCGAGTTAGCCAAAAGCGAAACTGGTATCGCGATCATCCAAGACCAGCTTGACTCCGACCCGTGGCTGCTCAACGTGGAGAACGGCACACTTGATCTCCGCACCGGCACCCTCCGCCAGCATCGTCGCGAAGATCTGATCACAAAACTTGCCCCTGTGACCTATGACGCAAAAGCTCGCTGCCCTCAATGGGAGGCTTTCCTAGAGAAAATCATGGCGGGCGACAAGGATCGCATCAGATACGTTCAGAAGGCCCTGGGGTACGCTCTTAGCGGCGATACCTGGGAGCAGTGTTTCTTCATCCTGCACGGCACGGGGGCGAATGGGAAAAGCACTCTGACGACCGTAGTAGGGAAGCTGGCGGGCGGCTACTCGCAGCACACACCTACCGAAACGCTCCTGGTGAAACGCTCCGACACGATACCCAATGACGTGGCACGGCTGCATGGCGCTCGCCTTGTGACGGCGGCCGAGGCGGAATGCAATCGCAGCCTTGCTGAGGCGCTGGTGAAGCAACTGACAGGGGGTGACAAGATTGCCGCCCGGTTCTTGCACGGGGAGTTCTTCGAGTTCACTCCGTCGTTCAAGCTCTTCCTCGCTGTCAATCACAAGCCCGTCATCAAGGGTACTGATCCGGCGATCTGGCGCCGGGTCCGGCTGATTCCGTTCGACGTGACCATTCCCCAGGACGAGCAGGATCGGACGCTGCCTGAAAAGCTTGAGGCGGAACGACCGGGAATCCTTCGGTGGCTCGTCGAGGGGTGCTTGGCATGGCAGCGGGAAGGACTGACGCCTCCAGAGGCTGTCACGGCGGCCACGGCTGACTACCGCGACGAGATGGACACGGTGGGGGCATTCCTTGACGAATGCTGCATCTGCGACTTGGAGGCACAAAGCTCCAGCAAGAGTCTCTTCGACGCCTACGAGAAGTGGTGCGAGAAGCATGGGGAGTCGCCGATGAGCAAGACAGACTTCGGCGCACGACTCTCCGAGAAGGGCTTCAAGCCGGGTCGGACCAAGGGAGTTCGCTACTGGTGCGGCCTTCGCCTCAAGGTGACGCAGTGACGAAGATGACACCTGTTTCCGGGTTTACTCACTATGAGATACGGCCATTAGGACAAAAGCCAGATAGCGTGTCATCTGAGTCACCTCCGTCACCCGGCGGGGCGGCCTGCGTGGGAGGCTACGCAGTTGTCCCCGGGCGTAGTGCAACCGAGGACATGATGGGTAGCCACTTACCCGGCTGGCGCAGAGCCTCGGGTTCGCGCCCCGCTTCGCGGCACTCCCGCTCGGCCTACCGACCGACCGATTGCCACGTATCTCCGGGCGGCCTGAGAGCCTCTAGCACGTTATGCCCATGCCAGGAGCCATGCCCGTCCCACAAGTCGCTTCCTAGGGCAACCTGGGCCCTTACAGACGGCATCCTTAGCCTACCCGTAGGCATAGGCTTTCCCTGCACGAAGGAGGATTCAAGTGAGTAAGTCGGCGCACCCCGTGACTCTTGGTGACACTCAGGATCACTTGTTGGCCCTACCGGAGGTGGCCCGCAGGCTGGCTTGCAGCCGCGGGACGGTGCGTCGGCTTGATGCTCGGGGTGTCCTGCCCCGGGTACGCGTGGGGCGTTTGGTGCGCTACCGCGCGTCGGATGTGGCCCGGCTCGTCAACGAGGGCGTGCCTTGCGCCTCTGGCCGGGCCGCTTAGCACCCCACCGAGCCTGGGCAGCCTTCTGGGCGATGGCCCGGCGTTGCTCGGCGGTCAACCGGCTCGCTCGGGTCTTGCCACCCTCAGCGCCCCAGGCCCTGAACAGCTCGCCCTGCTGTTTGAAGGCCCGGCTGAGGGCTTGCCCATAGGCCCGTGCGGCCGACTGTGCTGCCCTGCTCAATGCCGCCCTGCGGGATTGTGCCACACCGTGAGCATAGGTGATGCTTACCCCTTCTGCAAGGATGCTCTTGACCTGCTTGTATACCTACGGTAGGGTAAGCATAGAACGCGCACCCCTTGGAGGCTCTACTTCATGGACACACCGGAGCATCGCCGCACGAAGAGGAAGCGTGATGGTGTCTTTCAGCGGGATCGCCGTTGGTGGATAAGATGGACGTGTTCCCTCGGACACGACCACCGCAGCCCAGTTGGCGATACGAAGAGCAAGGCTCTGGATGAGTACCACAAACGTCGCGCCTCCGTTCGGCGTGCCCGGGAAGACGGTCAACACTTCTGCCCACGCCTGGAGCCAAAGCGAAAGCAGCCTGTAACGTTCGGAGAGCTGTTGGATGATTACCTTCGGCGCAAGGACCTTCGCACCCGTGACGAGGCGGAGCGCAAGCTACGCAGGCGAAAGGAAGCGGCACGAGTCGATCTTCTTCGTGCGCGTTTCGGTCATCTGCCGGTATCCGCCATCGGCCCGAGGGACGTAGAAGCTCTGTATGAGGACCTGAAAGAGCGCCGTCTTGGCGAGGGCCCTGAGGCCCGGCCACTCGCCGTAGCGACCATCAACCGTTACATGAAACTGTTACACGCCGTCTTGCGCTTTGGGGTGAGACATGGGCTCCTTCTCAACAACCCTGCCTCCTCTATCGAGCTGGCGCGCGAGAACAACGCGCGAAACCGTTGCCTTTCAGGCGATGAGGAAGCGCGGCTCATGAAGGCATTGCCCGTGTGGCTGCGCCCCCTCGTCATCGTAGCGATAAACACGGGCATGAGGAGGGGCGAGCTACTCGCGTTGCGCTGGGAAGACGTGGACCTCAGCTCGGGGCAGCTCCGCATCCGCCGAGACAAGGCCGGTGAGGGTCGGTGGGTTGCACTGAACTCCGGCGCGGTGGAGGGGCTCAGGGCTGCCAAGCGCCGGTCCGTCGTGTCACAGCTCGTGTTCTGCACGCCCGAGGGGCACAGCCTCTCACCGAACTTCAAGCGGTACTGGCAGCCAGCCGTAAAGGCCGCAGGGTTGCCGAACTTCCGCTTCCACGACCTACGGCACACCTTCGCGTCCCGGCTCGTGGCCCGGGGTGTCAGCTCTTACATCGTCCAACAAGCGGGCGGCTGGCGCACCGCGAGCATGATGCAACGCTACGCACACCTCGACCCGGGGACGATCCGAGCTGCCGTCGAGTTGCTGGCGATACAAGGAAAGCCCGACCCATCCGGCACTGATTCCGGCACTGCGCTCGAGCAGGAGCATTCAGAGGAAGCAGCAACTGGCGTGTAAATGCTCGTTGAATAAATGGCGCGCCCGGAGGGAATCGAACCCCCGACCCTCGGCTTAGAAGGCCGATGCTCTATCCAACTGAGCTACGGGCGCATCAAGGGTTTACGCGACATCGGGAGACGAGTCTACACCCCCTTGTGCTGATCATGTGCTGAACAACGTCACCGAGTTGGCGCCAAAAGAAGGAAACGCGAAGTCGGCGATGAGGGGCAAGGTGGCCTTGAAGGGGAAATCAGGAGGGCTTTGGACGACGTCTACCGATACGACACTGAGGGCCGGATGCGGCACATCAATCGTTCAGACGACGACCCAAAACCCTTCCCACCTTCCCGTGGAAGGCTCGAAGGTACCTTCTCGGCGGACCGCACACACTGGAAGCGACTCGCGTGGCCATCAGCTTCCCCGGTCTCCACCATAAGAAACCAGGGCTGATCCCGAAACTTCTCCTCCAAAAACTATCAACGCGGTAGGGGCTTAGCCGCCAGTGAAGCTGGCACGACCGTGCTTTCGCTCGATCTCGAGCTGAGCCCCTCCAGCGACGCGACGGCGTCTCGGAGGCGGTCCGGGCTCAGGTGGGCATACCGGAGCGTCATGCTGAACTCCCGGTGGCCGAGCAGTTCTTGGACCTCCTTGAGGCTCCGACCCTTCATGATGAGCCACGAGGCGCACGTGTGCCGCAGGTCGTGGAAGTGAAAGTCTTCGAGCTTGGCCTCCTGGCAGGCCCGCTCGAACGCCGTACGGATGTTGCCCCAGGCCGCGCCGGTGCGCTTCCGAAATAGGAACCCTTCCCGAACCGGAGGCAGCTTCGACAGGGCATCGTACACGCCGCGATTCATCGCGACCTCACGCCGCCTACCGCTCTTGGTCTTCTCCGCTAGAACGACACCGCGGCTAAAGTCCACCCGATCCCATTCGAGACCGAGGATCTCCCCCTTCCGCATCCCGGTATTGAGCGCGATGGTGACGATGGTGCTGAGGTATGGGTTCTTTGATTGCTCGCAGGCTGTCTGGAGGCGCACCATCTCCTCCTCCGCGAGGAAGCGGAGTCGCCCCTCCGGCTCCGGGGCGAGCCGGATCCTTGGCACTTTCTCGATGTAGCCCCACTCCTCGCAGAGCCGGAGCAGATGCCGCAGGATGGACAGCTCGCGGTTGACCGTCGCCGGCATCACCGGCCGCTTCCGTCGGGACTTCTCTGTTGCGCGCGCCCGATCGTACTGGGCGATCCCCTGCGCCGTCACCTCGGTGATCGGCGTACCCGAGCCAAACCAGGCCTCGATCTTCCTGAGCCGGTACTCGTCATGATGGACGGATCGCTTGCCCTTCGCGCGCTTGAGGTATTCGTCAATGACGGCGGCGAGCGCCTTCGGCTTCGCCGGTTCCTTCGGGGCGTCCCGTTCGAGGAGTTGCTCGGCCAGGGCGTTCTGGGCATCATCGCGACTCCACTTCGCTGAGAACCGACGGATCTGCTTCCCATCGACCTGGAGGGTGTAACCCCAGGAGACCTTGCGCACCTTGCGGCCCTTCGGGCCCGGTCCAAGCCAGGTGCGTTTGAAGACGGAAGGCATCACGCCGACCCCTGTTCCATTTCGAGCTCTGGGCCATGGGATGGCCTGGACGGCCTGGCGAACGGCCTTCCCGGCGCAACTTCAAACAGCCGCCCCCAACCAGCGAGCGCCTCGTTGCTCCCCTCGAGGATGGCTTCCTTTCGCCATCCCTCGTTCAGTTGACGTGGGGGGCCGATGTGTCCACGGATCTCCACGGCCGCGGCCTCGAACACACGCTCCAGGTCGGCCTGCATCGTCGGCAAGTGCAGGTACAGGCCTGGCGGATCTCTACGCACTTGAAGGTGCTCATGCTCCTTCCAGCTCACGATGATCTCGATCAGGGGCCCGGACTGCCCTACCTGAATGAACTTCGTGTCGAACGTGTGGGCCAGTCCGTTCCTGACAGCTCGCGCGAGATCCCTCGCCATGTGCCGGTCCAATTGCGGGTATCGCCCCATGAGATCGTCAACGAAGACGCTGTAGGGCAACGGCCGGCCGAGAAGCCGGCTGAGCGCCTCGCAGCCGATGACGATCAGGAGGGCAGCGGCGTAGTTCGGGGGCTTCCTCTCGATCTCCATGATCCGCCGAAGCCCGGACGTGACCCAGTAAAGCAGCCTCTCGAATGCTTCCAGGAATTCGTCATTCGCCATGGGCCGCCGGCTCCTGCCTCGTCCTTCGTGCTCCGGAGGAACTACAGATCCTCACAGCCGGGATCAAGATCGTCAGATCGCATCGATTCCCCGCACGTGGGGCCGTGCGGGCCACTCGGTTCCTTCCGACAAGGGATCCGGCAGAGAGAGGATAACGCGTTCGTTGCGCCTGTTGCCTGTCTCCGATCTCATACACCGGTCGGAGACATCCCTACTTCAGCACATGGATCAGCACACAGCCGCTCATCACACGGCCGACTCCTGAGTTTCTCGCCGGTTCTGGTCGGAGAGCATCGGCTTTGGTATCCGCGGCCGCCCCTGCTCCCGATCCCAGAGCCACCGGAGCAGCCGATCCCGCGGGAAGCGCACCGTGCCACCGAGCTTGAGCATCGGGAACGTGGGATCGGTCCTCGCAAGCCGGTAGATCGTCTTCGGGCTCAGCTGGAGAATGCCGGCGATCTCGTCCGCGGTGAGGTACTCGGCTTTGCGCATCTCGTGACCATTCTCCGTCGCCACGTCTCGCCTCTTCGCAAGCCGCATGCCGCCCGCGCTCGATCCTCGGCGGAGCTCAAACCATTGAGTTCACGCTTCGATCATCCTGACGTGCAGCCCTCGTTCCCCGGTCCGGCAAGCCCTTGTGGTTTACTTGCGGTTTCCTTGTGGATTACTCCGATGCGTGTATCCGGACAGCTACACGCGCGCTCGCCTCAGGGTAGCACATAGCGCGTGCTCCTCCCGTGCCCGACACGTCGCAGATCGCCACGGCGAGCGAGGGCGATCAGATCGGCTCGGGCCTGCTCCCCGGAGATCCCGAACTCTCGCACGAGATCCCGACGCGTGACGCTCCCGCGCTCGCCCGCGATGCGCAGCGCCGCCTGACGCCGAAGCGCGACGCTGTACCGATCATCGATCACGCGCACCGGAGAGTCAGCCCGATCCGGTGTGGTCGCACCGGCTGAGCCCTCGCCCTGGGCAAGGTCCCCGTCCAGGTCCAGGTCCTCGGGCCCCACCCATCCGCCGCGCTGATAGATCATGGCCTCCTCGAGCACGACCTCGAGTTCCCGCACGTTGCCGGGCCAGTGGTGATTCTCCAGGCGAGTGAACGCCTCCGGGGTCACGCCGGCCACCGACAGCCCTTCGCTCTCGTTGAGGCGACGCCGGAAATGCTCGACCAGAAGCGGGATGTCTTCTCGACGCTGGCGAAGGGGTGGCACCTTGAGGCGGCCGCGCCGGAGCCGGTAGTAGAGGTCCTCTCGGAAGGTTCCCTGCCGTACCGCTGCCGCGAGATCGCGATGCGTGGCCGAGATCACCCGGACGTCGAATCGCGGGTTTCGAACTGCGCCGACCGGCCGCCCCTCTCCGGCCTGGAGGAACCGGAGCATCATGGCGCGAGCCTCGGCGACGAGCTCGCCCACCTCGTCGAGGAACACCGTGCCGCCATCGACCATCGAGAGCAGACCGACCTTCCTGGTGATCGCGCCGGAGAAGGCGCCACGCTCATGACCAAAGAGCTCGCTCCGGAGTAGCTCCGGGGTGAAGTCGGCGCAGTTGACTCGCTCGAACGGCCGTCCGCTTCGGGTGCTGAGCCGCTGGATCGCGGTGGCGACCAGCTCCTTCCCGGTCCCCGATTCGCCCTGTATCAGAACTGGTACACGGAGCGGCGCAACCTGCGCGATCCGGCTGAAGAGCGCCAGCATGGCCGCGCTCCGGCCGATGATGCCGTGGAAGGAGGGCAGGTCGGCTCCCGCCATGCGCGCCCGCTCCATCACCGCCGGTGTCTCTGGCGGCAGACACAGAAACGCCCAGCCGCACGAGGGGGTGCCCCTCCGGGCTGGGCGCTGGGCGCGATGGCGTGACGTGACGCGGGCCGCTGGCCGCTACACCCCGATCAAAGTCTTCACGGTCATAGATGCCCTCGTCGCGCCAATCAATGTCCAATCCTTCGGACGTCTCCGCAGAGAGACATCACCTTTTCTTCCGCTCTTTGTCCCGCCACTGCTCCACGAACCGAACCAGGTGCCCCCGGCCGACCAGGCTTTTGAACGGCACGAGCACCTTCCGATGGCACGCACGGCATTGCAGCTCGATGCCTTCCTCGCTCGCCCAGATGAATGCCTTCCCGCACGCACAGTCGATCGGCGGGATCTCTCCCGGCTCGACCATGGCCGCCCTCCCCGGGGCTGAGCACACGCGCCCGGCGCCACGGCATCGCCGTGGGCATTGGGCGCCGGGTGCTCGAGCCCGGGGAAGCTGGGCGCGGGATCGTCCGATCCTGACCGCTGGCCGCTTGGGCTACGTCACTCTCGGTCGTCGAAACAACATAGACGACGAGCCGCCATCGATCCAGCCGGCGGTCGAACCCGGTGACGACTGCTCTGGTTTCCACCTGTAAACCGTGAAGCTAGCGTAAGTCCGATTCCGGCTGATTCCTCTCATTTTCAAATCTAACCTTTGCGGGCCTTGCGGCGCTGGACACGGATCTTGAGGCGTTCCAGTCAGTCGTTGGCAACGGAAACGACGGGTTCCCCCGGGGTGTTTATGCGATCCCAGACCATCTCGGCCTACCGGAGGAGATCGGCTCGTCCGTTACGACAGCAATGGATCTGCGACGGTCGTAAATGACGGGTGAAACAGTGCTGAGTCGAGGGTCTTTGGGCAGGTGCTTGCGGTGATGGGATCCCTATAACCGAGCCGAGAAGCCATCCGACGGCGGTCGCCGGTCCCCAGTCCCGATCCCGCGACATAATCTGCCATTCTCAGACACTGCCCCTCCAGGAACCCCCCAGGAGCCGATGTCAGCAACGATGGTGGCCACGAGAGGGCCGGCAGTTGCCAACAGACGGGAACTCAGCCGCCTCGCCCACGCACTCATGGCGCCATGTCCCCGGAGTCTGGCTCACACGGCGGCGTCACCACGTCTCGCACCAACGCCTCGGCGAGCGCGTCCACGACGGCGATCCGCACGGTCGCTGGCCAGAACTCCGAAGGCACAAAGGTCACGGAAGGTGCCATGTACCGCGCCGGCACCTGCCACGCGCCCAGCGGTCCGAGGACGATGGCCGAGGCAACTGCGTAGGTCCTATAGATTGACGGCACGGGGACGGCGGTGCCGTAGATGTCGTCAGCCCGTTCGCCGTAAACACTCTCCGTGATCTGCATGGGCCTCTCCTCTGTATCTCTGTAGGTTCGCGGGTGAGTCTCACAGGCCTCAGCCGTCGCCGACCCTTCCGGCCTGGGCGCGCCGCCACTGAGGACGACGGGAGGGAGGACGGGGATTGGAATGCTCCGCACCCTGCTCAGCACTCATAGCGCGCGTCCCTTCTGCGTTCTGTCGGATGCAAATTGCAGCCCGTCGAAATCAGATGCGAGCAATACCGCTCATTGTCTTCAGGCCTTCCCTCTAGACTTGTTCCTCGGAGTTTTCACCTTGCCAGCCGGTCGCGCGATAGCGGACTCGCCACCGATTCCCGATCGCAGTCGCCCGCGCGGGGTGCGAGCGCCGGCCGCAAGCTGGCGCCTACTCGGCGGCGGCGGTGGAACCGAATAGCCGAGCCCCAACAATTCCTCTTCCCGCTTCATCTCGCGGTAAAGCTGCATGTACAAGCGCACCGTCCGGTAGGAGAGCGGCGGCCCGAGTGACCCTTCAATCCACTGCCGGAACTTCCCATGCCCGAGCGCGGCTTTCTGGGCGATGAAGTAGCCCCCGATTGTGTACACCTCGTCGAGCATTTGTGCTTGGGACGTCCAAGAGACGCCGGCGGCGGCGACGCGATCGTAGGAAATCGATTGGCGGTGGGGTTCGGCCTTGGGCACTTGCAGAAAGAGCGGAACGCGAACGGCTCGGGACATAGGACGCCACTCCTTCCGTGTCCGGAACGGTCAAGCGCAGGTCCAGGTGCCGTCACAGGATCTTGTCCAGTTAGCATTCCCTCCGTAAGTTGCTCCCCTCTTCTTCTGCGCCAGCCACGCCAGGCCGACGGCCGTGGGCAGCAGGAGCCATGTGCCAGGTTCGGGAATGGGCTGGATTTCATAGATGCCGCTCTGGAGCGCCCAATCATCAGGAAAAGCGGGCTCTAGATATCTCCAGCTCCATAGCTGTTCCGATCAAATCGGCCGTCGCCGCAGGGCCGAGGCGACGGCCGACCATCTGGTCGCCTAGTTCAGGCTGTCCTCCTTGTAGTACTTTGTCCCCTGCAAGGTGGCTTCCAGGGCAAGCCCCTTCACGACTTGAGGTCCATGGGCGAGAGCTTCCAGATCTTCCGGCCGTCGTCGATGCGGCCCTCGAGCCGGCGCGTCTGCTCCTCGAGGCTCACCTCCAGCCAGTACTTCAGGAGGTGGATGCCCGAAGCGACCACGAGCTTCTCGAAGGCCGGCACGACCTCGAGAAACTGCTTGTCCTGCTGCTCGGTGCAGAAGCCCATGACTCGCTCGACGCCGGCCCGGTTGTACCAGCTCCGGTCGAAGATGACGATCTCGCCTGCCGCGGGCAGGTGCGGGAGGTAGCGCTGCGCGTACATCTGGCTCTTCTCCCGCTCCGTGGGCGAGGGGAGGGCAACCACGCGGAAAACGCGTGGGCTCACGCGCTCCGTGATGCCTTTAATCACGCCGCCCTTCCCTGCGCCGTCTCGACCTTCGAAGACAATGCACACCTTGAGCCCCTTGAGCTTCACCCACTCCTGGAGGCTTACGAGCTCGGCGTGGAGCTTAGCCAACTCCTTCTCGTAGTCCTTCCGATTGAGCTTTTCGGGCGCCTTGCCTTCCTTGACCTTCTTCTTGGCCATCCCATCCTCGTTCGGTGTGTGGACCCGCGCGATCCTCAGGGCATCAGGCCAACGCCTTCTCGGGCTCCTCGGCCTCCACCTCCGTCTCGTGTGCGAGGAGCCGTCGCATTCGCTGGACGTTCAGCTCGTTGTCGAGCTTCGCCACTACCACCGTGGCCACGCCGTTCCCGATGAGATTGGTCAGCGCCCGGGCCTCCGACATGAAGCGGTCGATGCCGAGGATCAGCGCGAGCCCCGCCACCGGTATCGCGCTGACCGACGCCAGCGTCGCCGCGAGCGTCACGAAGCCACTCCCGGTGATGCCGGCCGCGCCCTTGGACGTCAGGAGAAGAACCCCGAGGATGGTGAGCTGATCGCCCCACGTGAGCGGAATGTTGGTGGCCTGCGCGACGAAGATCGCCGCCATGGTCAGATAGATCGCCGTGCCGTCGAGATTGAACGAGTAGCCGGTGGGGACGACCAATCCGACCACCGATTTCGAGCACCCCAGGTTCTCGAGCTTCACCATCATGCGCGGCAGCACCGATTCCGACGACGACGTGCCGAGCACGATCAGCAGCTCCTCCTTGATGTACTTGATGAACCGCCAGATGCTGAAACCGGTCATACGAGCGACCAGCCCGAGCACCACGAAGACGAACAGGAGGCACGTGAGGTAGAACACCGCCATCAGCTTGCCCAGCGAGGCCAGCGAGCCGACGCCGTATTTCCCGATGGTGAAAGCCATGGCGCCGAACGCTCCGAGTGGGGCGACCTTCATGATGATGCCGATGACCCCGAACAGCGCGTGCCCGACCCGATCGATGAGGTCCAGCAGCGGCTTGCCCTTCTCGCCATACCCGAAGAGGGCGAATCCGAACAGGACGGAGAAGAGCAGCACCTGCAGGATCTCGCCCTTGGCAAAGGCGTCCACGACCGTGGCGGGGATGATCTGCATGAGGAAGTCCCCCATGCCGTGGGACGTGGCCTTGGCCGCGGAGGAGTACTGCGCGATGGCCCGTGTGTCGAGGCTGGCCGGGTTCACGTTCATGCCCGCGCCGGGCTGGAGGAGGTTGACCATCACCATCCCGATGACGAGCGCCAGCGTGCTCAGGATCTCGAAGTAGAGGACGGCGTAGAGCCCCACGCGGCCGACCTTCTTCAGGTCCTCCATGCTGGCGATCCCGACCACGACCGTGCAGAAAATGATCGGAGCAATCATCATCTTGATCAGCTTGATGAATGCGTCGCCGAGCGGCTTCGTCTGCGTGCCCAGCTCGGGATAGAAGTGGCCAAGCGCGACGCCGATGGCGATCGCGGCGAGGACCTGGAAGTAGAGGTGCTTGTAGAATTGCGCCCGCTTCATCCGGCCGCCTCCCCGAGTCGGGTGTTCTGCCGCTCGAACCTCATGGTGATGCCTACGGCTTCGGGACCATCTCCACCCACTTCCGGCTCTTGAACCAGTATTCGTGGCGCTCCTTGAGCCACCCGTTCAGCGTATGCACGAGGATCCAGTTGTTGAAGAAGTTGAGCGTGTCCACATCCCCCCGCCGCAACGCGATCGCACGAGCGTTCACAAGGAGCGGCCGATCGAGCGGCTGGACGAGCGTGTCCGGATTGTCCAGGCGCCAGAACGTCGGGCGCGGCTCGCCGGAGAGCACTCCGTGGGCTTTGCCGCCAAGGACGTCCGCGAGCGCCTGGTTGTCGTCGTCGAACTCGAGCATGGTCGCCTTCGGGAACAGCCTCCGCACGACAGCAATCGTGGGCGCGGCACCGCGGCGCACGGCCAGCTTCACGCCAGGCTTGTTGAAATCCTCGACCGTCTTGAAGTCGCCGGCGAGCTTTCGACTGGCCACGAGCCCGAGGTCATCGGTCGCGTATGGCGCCGTGAAGTTCACGCTGAGGTTCCGGTCGGGCGTGATCGTCATGCCGCTGATGATCACGTCGAACCTGCCGAAGTAGAGGGCCGGGATGATGCCATCCCACGCCGTCTGCACGAGTTCGAGCTTCACGCCCAGGTCTTCCGCGACCTTGGTGGCCACGTCGACGTCGAAGCCGACGAGCTTGCCGTCCTTGGCCCGCATAGCCCGGGGCATGAAGAGCGAGATGCCGACCCGCAGCAGCCCCCGGGTCTTGATCTCGTCGATCACGCTGCTCGTCGCGGACTGGGCGAGCGCCTCGGTCCCGTGCCCGAGCAGGCCAGCCAGGATCAGCGCCGCCAGGGCCGGCGCGATGGATCCGAGCAGTCTCCGTCTCATCACGCGGCCCCCCTGCACGCGGAACGTAGCGCGGATGAAGCGGCTGCCCCACCCCTCTGGCCCACGGGAAGGATACACGCCCACGAAAAGGGTCGGCCAGGGGCCTGGCCGGCCTTGAAGCCCGGCGGTGGACCCACGCTAGAACATGAGCTTCGCGAGCACGAGTCCCGTCAGGACGGCGACGGAGGTCGCGACGAGCCCCGGGATCATGAACGAGTGGTTGAGGACGTACTTGCCGATCTTCGTGGTCCCCGACTGGTCGAAGTTGATGGCGGCGATCAGAGTGCCGTAGGTCGGGATGAAGAAGTAGCCGTTCACCGAGGGAAAGGCCCCGATCAAGAACTGGGGGTGGATGCCGAGCGCCAGGCCTAGCGGCATCAGCGCCCGGGTGGTCGCCGCCTGGCTGTAGAGGAGCACGGACGCGAAGAACAGGCCGAAGACGAAGGTCCACGGCGCCTTCTCGGTCATGGCCTTGATGCCCGGGACGATCACGTCCTGGTGGGCGGCGATGAAGCTGTCGCCCAGCCAGGCCAGGCCGAAGATGCCGATCACCGCCACCACGCCGGCCCGTAGCGTCGCGGTCTTTGGGATCTCGTCCACCTTCACCTTCGTGGCCGCCAGCATCACGGCCGCAACCGCCATCATGACGATCTCGATCACCAGCGGCATGGCCAGCGGCTCCTTGGCGCCGGGCAGGTGGCGGAGCGCGGGGAAGAAGCCGAAGATCACCACCAGGGCCACGCCGATCAGGAAGATGACCGCCGACGTCACCGCGCCGGGAGGCAGCGCCTTGCGCTCGGCGGCGGCCGGGGACGGCTGGGCGGCGCCGGACTTCGCGCGAGCTTGGGAGTCGGCGTCGTCCTTGAGGTCCTTGCCGATGAACATCTGGATGACCGCCGCCACGATGACCCCGATCAGCGTGGATGGTACGCAGATCATCAGGATCTGCGGCAGCCCCCACTGGCTGAGACCCTTCTCGGAGAACATGCCGATCATCGCCGCGGTCGCCGCCGCCACCGGGCTGGCGGTGATCGCTTGCTGGGAGGCGATGGTCGCGACCGCCATGGGGCGTTCGGGCCGGATGCCGTTCTGGTGGGCGGTCTCGTAGATCACCGGCAGCAGTGGGTAGACGATGTGGCCCGTGCCGGCCACGAAGGTGAAGGCCCAGGTGGTGAGGGGCGCCACGATCGTGATGTACTTGGGGTTGGCCCGGATGACGCGCTCGGCGATGCGGACCAGGAAGTCGATCCCGCCGGCGGCGTCCATCACCGAGGCCGCCATGATGACGGCCAGGATGATCAACATCACGTCCACGGGCGGCGACGTCGGCGTGACGCCGAAGACGACCGTCAGGACCAGCAGGCCGACCGCACCCCACAGGCCCAGGCCCACGCCGCTGTAACGCGCGCCCAGCCAGATGGCCGCCAGCACCACCACGAACTGCAGGACGATAGAGATCGTCATGCGCGCCCCCTCGGGCTTACTGCTCGAACTTCGGGCTGATGAGGTTCTCGAACGAGAAGACCTCGTCCCACTTCTTCTGGTCGAGGAGCTTGCGCTCCTCCACGACGATCTGGTGCAGGCTCTTGCCGGTCTCGTGGCCCTCGTGGGCGATTTCGGCGCACTGCTTGTAACCGAGCGAGGGCTTGAGCACGGTCACGATCCCCAGCGAGTTGAGCACCATGTCCTGGGTGTGCTCGGCGTTGGCGGTGATGCCCTCAATGCAGTTCACGCGCAGGCTGGTGACCGCGCGCTCCATGGTGGCGATGGAGGCGAACAGCGCGAAGGTGATGACCGGCTCCATGACGTTCAGCTGCAGCTGCCCGGCCGAGGCGGCCAGGGTTACCGTCAGGTCCAACCCGATCACCAGGAAGCCGGTCTGGTTCACGACCTCCGGGATCACCGGGTTCACCTTGCCCGGCATGATCGAGGAGCCCGGCTGCCGCTCGGGCAAGTTGAGCTCGTTGAACCCGCAGCGCGGCCCCGAGGCCAGCATGCGGATGTCGTTACAGATCTTGGTGAGCTTCGTCGAGGTGTGCTTGAGCACGCCGGAGAGCAACACGTAGTCGCCGGTGTCGGAGGTGGCCTCGATCAGGTCGTCGGCAAGGTGGAACTTGATGCCGGTGATGTCAGAGAGGTGCTTCACCGCGAGCTGCGGGTATCCGGGAGCCGCGGTCACGGTGGTGCCGATGGCGGTGGCCCCGAGATTGATGCCCTGCAGCTGCTTCCGGATCTCGGCGATGCGCTCGACCTCCTCCCCGACGGTGGTGGCCCACCCGCTGAACTCGGCTCCCATGGACATGGGAACCGCGTCCTGCAGGTGGGTGCGACCCATCTTCAGGACTCGGTCGAGCTCTCGACCCTTGGCCCGGAAGGCGTCCGACAGCTTCCGGAGCGCCTCCATGTAGCTCTCCAGCCGGAGGAGGAGGCCCAGGTGGAAGGCGGTGGGGTAAACGTCGTTGGTGGACTGCCCGAAGTTCACGTGGTCGTTGGGGTTCACGTGCTGGTACTCGCCCCGCTTGTGGCCGAGCGACTCGAGCGCTAGGTTGGCGATGACCTCGTTCGCGTTCATGTTGGTCGAGGTGCCGGCGCCGCCCTGGATGAAGTCCGTCACGAACTGGTCGTTCATGTCGCCGGCGATGACCCGGTCGCAGCCCTTGATGATCGCCTCGGCGATCTTGCGGTCCAGCACGCCGAGGTCGCGGTTGGCCATCGCGGCGGCCTTCTTCACGTAGCCGAAGGCCTTGACGAAGTAGGGCTCCCGGGACATGGGCATGCCGGTGATGTGGAAGTTCTCCATGCCCCGGACGGTCTGGACGCCGTAGTAGGCATCCTCGGGGACCTGCTTCTCGCCCAGGAAGTCCTTCTCGGTGCGGGAT
>Ga0306920_100003843_pt1 | contig 19174 bp, 15 predicted proteins | sample flu12Cox44000170_FD_204666 | JGI IMG/M metagenome (GOLD analysis project Ga0306920, IMG submission 204666) | Lab enrichment of tropical soil microbial communities from Luquillo Experimental Forest, Puerto Rico - flux4day.12C.oxic.44.000.170 (v2)... | ecosystem: Environmental > Terrestrial >... | reverse complement strand
GCCACGTACATACAATGCTGATCCGGGTTGTCGGTTCGGGTCCCAAGCCAGGCGACAAAGAGCCGGCGGAGGGCCGGCGGGATGACCTTGGCCTTTTCCCGGTCAGGCTGCAGGCCTAACCCGAAGACGTTGTGGTGGGAAAACTGGTCGTGGGTGTCGACCTCGGGGTAGGTCACGGCAGCGGTGGACGAGTAGGTGCCGAGGAACAGCAGGGCGGCGAAGTCCCCGCGCGTGGGGATGCCGCCGGTGGGCCAGATCTCGCCGAGCCGGCCCTGAGCCGCCTCCTCGGCCTCTCGGTAGCCCCGCTTCAACGCATCGACCCGCAGTTTCAGCTCGGTCGCGTAGAGGGCGCCGGCCTTGTCGGGGTCGGCCTCGGCGGCTTCGAGGCGCGTGAAGCGTGGGAGGTCGGCAACCATCTCGGCGAACAACGTGCGGCTGCCGGGGTCATCACCGGCCGCCTTCTTGAACCGGGCCCAGAGCGGGTGCGTGTACCCGGCCAGCCGGTCGGCGTCCGGCCCGGCGATCTCGGTTTGCCACAAGCGTGGCCAGAGGGACGTGCACCGTCTGACGACCTCGGGATCGGCGTCCCGCATCCCGGTGCGCACCGCATCCGCCGCCCGCGCGCCCAGGCTCGTTAACGCCTTCTCCGCGGCCTGCCGTTGCTTGAAGTTCGGGCTGCCGAGCTCCCGGACCAGCTTCCGGGCCTCGGCATCCGGCTTGGTGTGACCCGCTTCATGTGGCGCTGTGGCCGCGCCGGCCGCCGGCAGCTGGCCACTGCCGGGAACCAGCGCCGCACCTCCTAGCCCGACGAGAAACGTCAGGGCGAGGGTACAGGTCACGGTCTTGAGCTTCGACAGGAACATCGCGCGTACCACTCCTTCTGTTAGAGCGGTGACCTTCACGGAGGTCACCCCCGTAGCCGCCGCTTGGCCGGCCGCAAACACAGTTGCGGCTTTGATCGTGGCAGAGACTACTGAGGTCGGCACGGCTGCCGACACCGCCTCCTGCGGTAGCAGTCCCGCCAACGCACCGCCCGACACTGCTAGACCATGCCGGCCCAAGCGCTTCGCCAGCATCGCCCTTGCCCTTGCCAGCCGGCTCGCTATCGTGCCTTCGGGCAGGTCCAGTTGCCGCGCGGCTTCCTTGCGGGTCTTGCCCTCCAGATCACAGAGGAGAAGCACCACCCGATAGCCTTCGGGCAGGCGGCTCAACTCCTGATCGAGCAGCGCCTGCAAATCATTCCACAGGTCTTGTTTAACGGCTGGTTCCGGCATGTCCACGGCCTGCTTCTCCCTGGCCCTCCTTCTGGCCGCTGTTCTTCGCGCCTGTAGCGCCGTCTGGTAGGCCACCCCGTAGAGCCAACTCGCCAACATCTCTCTCCGCCGGATGGATGCCGCTTTCCTACAGAGGACGAGGAAGGTGGCCTGGAAGGCGTCCTCGGTATCGTGCAGGTCGAGGATACGGCGGCACACGTTCCAGACCAGCCGGCCATGGCGTTTGACGATGGCGGCGAAAGCGGCTTGGTCCCGATGCTCGACGAAGGATGCAAGGAGCTGTGCGTCCGTGGGCCCAGCGTCGTCTTGCAGGAGCGCACGGCGCAGATGCTCGATCATATGGCTCGGCTGAGTCGTCGCCATGTCCCTCCTCGGCAAGTGTTATCGCCGGCCCTCTATTGGTTAGTTGCCGCACAGCGGCAATTTGATCCAGCGATTGTTGGTGCTTCTTATTTTTCTATAAGACACCCAAAGCCAGCGGGTTGTGGCGCTGGACAAGCGCAGCGAAGCAGCTTGCGCGGCCTCATCCCTGCGGCCAATGAACTGTTCCAGCAGCTGCCCGTCCAGCTGCCCGTCGCTTATTTCCGGACCGTGGCCCCGGAGGGCTGCCTGAATCGGGCGACGTGGGGCGACGGGACAACCGGGATCACCGGCGCAGTGGACGTCAGTAACAGCCTCGTCGGCGCGATTCTTATCGGCTGCTGCACGGGCATTACGGCCCTAACAAACGGGAACTACATGGTCAGCAGTCGCGGCTGGAACAGCAATCGCGGGGCCGCCACGTGGGGCGACGGGAAGGTCGGCAGCACCGGCACCGTGGATGCTACCAACAGTCTCGTCGGCAGCAGCGTCAATGACCAAGTGGGCTTCGACGTCACCGCCCTGAGCAACGGTAGCTACGTGGTCTTCGCCTGGATCGACTCCGAAGTCTTTCGCCTTTCGCACAACCTCACGTGGATAGGGCAAGCCCACGAGTCGCGGGCTGATTGGGTGTTTAACTCCATTGTCGCGAAATTTCGCTCCATAGCAACTAGCTCCCCGAAAGAGACTCGAAACTTCGACACAGTAGTTAACACGAGCTCTGAGATTTCCCTGTTTCTATTGGCCCGAGTTATCGAAGACTTGCCCCGGATTGCGCTCCCGTTTCGCCAACGTTCGCCCGTGGCGGGACCTTTCCGGTTGGTTGGCCTTCGTCCCCGGAACTTCAGCCTTTGGTAGTTAACAGATTAGTCTATCCAATATCGACACGATACGGTGTTACAGGAGCGTCAAGTCATGATCTCGCGGACGACGCGGCCGTAGACGTCGGTCAGACGGAAATCGCGGCCGGCGTAGCGGTAGGTGAGCTTTTCGTGGTCCAGGCCCAAAAGCCAGAGCATCGTGGCGTGCAGATCGTGCATGTGGACTTTGTCCTTGACGGCGTAGTAACCGAACTCGTCTGTGGCGCCGTGAACCAGGCCGGTCCGAATGCCGCCGCCGGCCAGCCACATGGTGAAGCCCTGGGGATTGTGATCGCGGCCGTCCTTTCCCTGGACCACGGGAGTTCGGCCGAACTCTCCGCCCCATAGGACCAGGGTGTCTCTCAATAATCCCCGGCCTTTCAGATCCGTGAGCAAGCCGGCAATCGGCTTATCGACTTCGCGGGCATTCTTTTCGTGACCGCCTTTCAAGTTGCCGTGCTGGTCCCATTTGAAGCTGTGCGAGACCTGGATGAAACGCACACCTGCTTCGGCGAATCGGCGGGCCAGCAAACATTGGCGGCCGAAATCATCGGTCGGTTTTTCGTCAAGGCCGTATAGCGCTCGCATCGCTTTCGATTCCCCCTTGAGGTCGGTCAACTGCGGCACGGCGGACTGCATGCGAAAAGCCAGCTCGTAGGACTCAATGACGCCTTCGATGCGGTCATCATTGCCCACGCGTTCGAGGTGCGCGCGGTTCATCGCCTGCAACAGATCGAGTTGCCGGCGCTGTTCTTCCGGTGAGAAGCGCTGGTTGGCAATGTGGCGAATCTGGGCGCTGGCGGCGGGTGTGCTGGCGCTGCCGATCGCCGTCCCCTGGTAGGCTGCCGGCAGAAAGGCGTTGCCGTAATTCTGCACGCCCCCATGACCGCGCGTGGGGCAGATCGTGACGAAGCCGGGGAGGTTCTGGTTCTCGGTGCCGAGACCGTACATGACCCAGGCTCCAAGCGAAGGTCGGGTCAGATTCTGCGCACCGGTGTGCAGTTGCAGGACCGCCTGTCCGTGGCTTTGGCCTTCGGTGTGCATGCCGTTCAACATGCACAAGTCATCGACATGAGCTGCTACTTCGGGAAATAATTCCGAAACCCAAATGCCGCTTTCCCCGTGCTGCGCGAATTTCCACGGGGATTTCATGATCTTGGTGGTCACGGTTGTGCCCTTGGCGGGGGCAAATGGCAGATCCTTGCCGTCGTCTTGGGCCAGCCGTGGCTTGTAGTCGAAGGTGTCGACTTGCGAAGGACCTCCGTGCATGAACAGGAAAATGATGCGTTTGACCTTGGCGGGATGATGGACCGGCTTGGGAGCGAGGGGGTTTTTGTCTTCTGCGGCAGCTTCGGTTGCCAGACCAGCGAGGGCCAAATAGCCAAATCCCGCCGAAGCGCTCTTCAACATTTCTCGTCGCGTCAACGAACGGAACACGATATTGCTCCCTGTTGTTATTCTACGAACCGGAATTCCGTGCACCCAAACATGGCCAGGCAAAATCCAGTCCAGGCGCCCAGTTCGGCATCATTGCGATCCTTTGGCGCTGCCCCCTGGCGATAATCCTTCAAAAATTGCAAGGCTGCCCGCGTTTCCTTGCTCGTGGGAGTTCGACCCAATGCCAATCGATAAAGCGTCCTCAATCTTTCCAGATCGCTCGCATCCGCTTTCGCGGATCCCGAAGCTCGGACCTTGGATCTCTCACCCAATAACCGTATGGCTGTCTCGCGCGCTTGTTCCATCACGAATCTGCTGTTCATCATGAACAGGGCCTGCGTGGGAACGGTGGTGGCATCGCGGCGGCCAACGGTTACATCCGGATCGGCAAAATCGAAGACCTCGAAGAACTGCGGCAATTCGTTGCGGATCACCGGGAGATAGACGCTGCGCCGGAAGTTGGTGTCGGTTGTGACCCCGCCCTTCGATTCGTTGTCGATGGCCCGCTCACCCAGAGAAGCCACGGCGGATCCGCCCATGGTACGATCCAATCGCCCCGATACCTGCAAAATGGTATCGCGAAGCACTTCGGCCTCGAGCCGGCGCCGGTGGGCACGGCCGAGCAATCGATTTTCCGGGTCCGCCTTCGACAAGGCCTCGTCGTTGCTGCTGCCGAGCTGGTAAGCTCGGCTCAGCAAAATGAACCGTATCAGTTTCTTGATCGACCAGCCTTCTTCTTGAAAACGCAGCGCCAGGAAATCCAATAATTCCGGGTGGGAGGGACGTTCCCCCTGTACGCCGAAATTGTCGACCGTTCGAACCAGCCCTTCTCCGAACAAGTGTTTCCAAACGCGGTTGACCAGCACGCGGGCAGGCAATGGGTTTTCGGAATCGGTCAGCCAGTGCGCTAGTTCCAGGCGGCCGGACTGATTCGAAGGAATCGGTGCTCCGGACCCGACGACTTGCAGAAACCCGCGCGGCACTTCGTTGCCGAGCGCATGCGGATTGCCTCGAATGTTGATCCGCGCATTGGCGATCTTCTCCTCATCCCGGACCGCCATGACCAGTGGTGGTGCAGGCGGGGCGGCGGCTTTCAAGGCCTTTTCCTCGGCTTCCAGTTGTTCGAGCCTGAGTCGGGTATCAGCCAACTTTTGCCGCACTTCTGCGGGAACCCCCATGACCGTCTCGGCTTGCCTTTCCGATTCCCCGGCCGGAACGAAGCGCACCGCGTCCACGATTACATAGCCTTCCGTGTCTCTGTTGGCGATCGTGACCGATCCGTGGTCGCCGGCCTCGAAGCGATATTTTCCCACGGAGTAAAATAAGCCCTCAATTTTTGGAGGCAGGGTCTGATTTACCAGAACCGTTTTTTCACCTCCGGTGAAACGGATCGTAACCGGCGTGTTCGTGGCGCGATTGCTGCTGGGGGTGTAGGCAATCTGTACGTCGTATTCACTAGCCTTGGGTAGCTTCGGGGTGAACGTTGCGGATTTTTCCCCCTTGCCGGCCTTGTCATCGTGAACGTACCCGGTTCCGACATACGGACGGGCGAAAGTGGAAGATTTCCACGTGCCGATGAGCTGAGCGTCCTTGTCGTCCACGACGATACCCGCGAAACGGGTCGGTTGCCGCATGGTCGCCTTGTCTTCTTGTAACTTCAACTCGGCTTTGACTTTCTTGATTCCATCGGCAAGCGCGCTGCGTTTCTTCTGATGCGCCTGGAACGCGGCGTGTTGGGTGTCGCCTTGGGGGCCGAGGGGACGGAGCATCCAGCCGGAAACCACGGCGTTGTTCACCTTGATGCCATCGAGCGTGTGGGTGCTGGCCAGAATCCCGGCCAGGGCGTAATAATCCGCCGTCGGGATCGGATCAAACTTGTGGTCGTGGCAGCGCGCACAGCCCAGAGTCAAACCCAGAAACACTTTACCGATCGTATCGACCTGTTCATCCACCACGTCCATCTTGCGCTTCACGAAATCGCGATCCGCCAGGACCTTGGGGCCGACCACCAGAAAACCGGTCCCCGTGAGTTGTTCATCCTTCTGCGCCTGATTGGTGGCCGGCAGCAAATCGCCTGCAATTTGTTCCATGAGGAAACGGTCGAACGGTTTGTCGCGGTTGAAAGAATCAATGACGTAATCGCGGTAGCGAAAACTTTCGTGAAAGGTGAGGTTTTCATCCCGGCCGTTGGAATCGGCATAGCGGGCCACGTCGAGCCAGTGCCGGCCCCAGCGCTCGCCGAAATGGGGCGAAACCAGGAGGCGATCCACAAGTCTGGCGAAGGCGGCCGCGTCAGGGGCCGGATCATTGGCAAATGCCTCTATTTCTTCCGGGCTCGGCAATAACCCGGTCAAGGCAATCGTAACTCTGCGAATGAGCGTGGGGCGATCGGCCGCCCGCGTTGGCCTGAGGCCTTTCCTTTCCAATGCAGCCAAAATGAACCGATCCATATCGTTTCGCGGCCACGACAAATCGGCTACTTGAGGGATTTCCGGAGCGCGCAGCGGTTGAAATGCCCAGTACCTTCGGCCGGCCTCGAGATCAATCGTTCTGACTGTCGTAGCGGGCTTGCTTTCGCGAGGATCGGGGGCGCCCATGCGGATCCAGCGTTCAAAGTCGGCGATGACCGCATCCGGCAACTTCCCCGTGGGGGGCATCGAAATTTCATCATGGCGCAGCGCTTTGAGCAGCCGGCTTTCCACCGGTTTGCCGGGAATGATCACTGGCCCCGAATCCCCGCCCTTGAGCAAGCCGGCTTTCGTATCCAACAGAAAGCCGCCTTTGATTTTCTTCGCCTGGGCGGAATGGCATTGATAGCACTCCCGCACGAAAACCGGCCGGATCTTTTGCTCGAAAAACTCGATTCCAGCCGGCTCAGCGCCATGAGCCGAAACGGACAGCAGCAAAACAGCTATCGTGGTTCCCAAGAAACGCATGCTGTTCAAGAAATCCTTAGCAGGCGGGAATGCGGCGGGAAAAGAGAGCGCCGAGGCAGTCTTAGTCATTATAAGCTAGGACGCCGGAAAAGCGCCTTTTCGATGACAAGAAAACTACAACAACGATACACCTCGCGAGTTTTCGCTCCATATCAACTAGCTCCCTAATTAAGTAGAAGCGAAAATCGAACTCTCAACTCTCTCGCAGATTCTGGGCGTTTTTGTGGGATCAAGCTGGTCCTCTTGAACCCTGAACTGAACACAAAATCAGGCCGCAAATAGGGCGCAAATAGGCCGCAAATTGCCGCCATTTTTTCTCCCCCCAAAATCGATTTCCCCCGGGTCTTACCGGGGCTGCGTCCACAATTCGGACAGTAATATTCACAAAAACTAACAGCAAAAAAGCGACCCGGCAATCCCATCCGGCTTAGGTCGCGCCGGTTTTGATAGGGAGATCTCGGCTGGATGGGCGACCGTCATACCACCATGGCCCGAGCCCGCTTGGCTGTCTCGTAGACATGTTGATTCGGAGGCAGGCACTGGGCGGATGCCGTCCATCCTTCTTGGCTCATCTGGTAAATCGTCTTTGAGCGCTCCAGCCCCAGGGCGTCGCAGATCGCATAGGCCAGGGACAGCGCCCGCCGGTCCCCATCGTCCTGAAGCACGAAAACTCCCGGATCCTCCGCGCGCCGGCGCAACAAAAACGACCAGAGCTTCTTTCCCAGCGCTGGAGTCATAATCAGCTGATCGGCCGTTCGGTTGTACGGAAGGACAGGCGCGCCCCAGGTCTCCTGGTGGTCTGCGGGATCCATGTCCGCAAATTCCAATAGTAGGCAATCGAGAAGCAGATTTGACCCCGGGGTGGGCAGATCCACTTTGCCCAACGGTGGCGGGTCGGTGATGGTTACGAGCAGACGGTGTTGCTCAAATACCGTGTGGGCCAGTTGCGCTGGTGTGCCGACGACAATCCGCAAGCCGCGTTGGCGGCGCCGGTCACAGTTAAAGACCAGTAGCGTGCTCGCCGGACGAAAATTGGCCAGCCTGGCAAAGGCGCCGGCAGCTGAGTCGACCCGGTCCTTGAACGTCCCCAGCGGAAACAGGCAATGCTCCGCGACCCAGCCGGCGATGTCCCAGGTCCCATCCTCGACCAAATAGACATTCTTCGCCGCGCACTGCGACGCCCATGGTTCCGCGCGGATCTCTTTGGCCCCCGTCGGGCGATCGGCGGACACCGAAAACCCGGTCAGCTTGCGGGCGATATGCCTATAGGCCTCCAGTCCGGATGAACCGGGTTCCTGTTCGATCCAAATCACCGGGGTCTGCATGGGTCCGTAGCGGTTCCGGTCCCGCAACGCGGCCGCCAAAATCTGTTCATCGCGCGTGTCCGGCTCCCACTGGCCGTGGACGACGTTCTCCACATACCAATTTCCTTCCGCACTGCGGGCCAACAATGTCCCGGCCGTGTAACACCCGCCGTCTTGCGTGGCCGCCCGGTCCCAGTAGCGCACGCGCTTGGCCTGGTAGGGGGCGGCTAGGACGCGCTGGTTGAAATAGGCTTCCTTAAACATGCCCCCCTCCCTGGGGACAGGCCGTTGTTGGAGTTGGCCGGCGGTACCGTAGGCCCCCAGGGTTTTCTCCAGTTGCGCTACCGCACTTTCGCTGAACTGCGCGGGACAGAGCAACGCGCCTTCTTCCCTGCGCGGGTCCGTCCAGTCCAAAGGCGTCCGAACCATCCGGTTGTGTTCGAAACGCATGGGCAGACATAGATGCACCCAATCGCCCTGGGCGAGCACATGGCCCGACAAATCGTGCTGGTGCAGCCGTTGCATGATGATGACCCGGCGGGCCTGGCGCGAAACGCCTCGGGTGCTCATGGTCAGGTCCCACCATTGCAGTACGGCCTGTCTTTCCTGGGGACTCTCCGCTTGCCGGACATTGTGGGGATCATCGCACACGATGCGATCGGGGTGCTCGCCGCTGCCGTGGCCCCCCACCGAGGTCGCGAGCCGGTAACCGCCATGGTTCGTCTCGTAGTACGTTTTTTGGTTTTGGTCTCCGGTCAGGCGAAATTTCTGCTGGCAGCGCACCTGATACCATGGCCGGCCTATCAGGGCCCGGCACCGGACCGAGTCGCGGGCGCTGAGCTGCTGATCGTAGGAGGCAAACAACCACCGGACTGTCGGATCCAGGGCCCATTCCCAGCCTGGCCAGAAGATGCAGGTCAAGAGGCTCTTGCCTGAACCTGGAGGAACATTGATTAGGAGTTTCGCAATTTGCCCGGCCGTGACGGCCTGCAGGTGTTCACATAGTGCCCCAATGTGCCAGTTATCGACAAACGGCGCTGCTTCTACTTCCGACCAGCCTTGGCGAACAAACTCATACAAGCTTTTCCGAGCCAGCCGTCGGCGGTGCAACTCCTGGGCTGCCTGGAAGATCTGGTCGGCTGGCAACGATTCGCGCCAATTCATCATCAGTCAACTCCTTCACATCCGGGAAATGGTGTTCCTCGGCCACGCGCTCGGTGGGTTCGCCGCGGGCGAGCCGTTCGAGCTTGGCGGCCTCGATCAAAAAGGCCAGGGTGTCGCGGGGCTTGAGTTCTTGGGGCTGCAGCTGGCGCAAACGTTCCACGGCCTTGCCTTGGAGCATCATGGCTTCCTTGGCGTGCCGCTCGGCCATTTCCTGGACGGCGGCGCGTTGCGCTGTGGTCTTAACCCGCTCCAGTTCCTCGTCCCAGGCCAGGGCGCGGGCGCCCCAATGCCAGCGCTCGGCCCAGGCCCGAACAGTTCCCGATGCACGGGATCGCCGCGCGGAGGTTGCCCGGTTGTCAGCCTGGCCCGGTGGCGCATGATACCGGCGGCTTGCTTCATCGAGAGTCCGGCGCGGTCCCAGATCGCGGTAGAGGCAAAACGCCGCATACGCCTTCGCCGACTCCCCCGGCATCGGGTCCCACATGGCCATCGGTCATTCTCCTCATTCTCCAGGCACAACGCATGCGCCAACCGATCACGGTCGCGCTCGTAGCTCCGGCTTTTTACCGGTGAAGTTGGCCCAACGCTGAACGATAACGTCACAATAGAGGGGGTCGATCTCCATGATGAAAGCGCGGCGGCTGGTCTGCTCGGCAGCGATCAGTGTGGAACCGCTGCCGGCGAACAAGTCCAGAACGTGCTCGCCGGGCTGCGATGAATACTGGATGGCGCGCACGGCCAATTCCGGGGGTTTTTCGGTCAAGTGGCACATGGACTGGGGGTTGACTTTCTTGACCTCCCACAGGTCCAGCGCATTGGTTGGTCCGTAGAAGCGATGGCCGGCACCTTCGCGCCACCCATAGAACGCCAACTCAAAACAGCCCATGAAATCTTTACGGGTCAAGACAGGATGCAGCTTGTTCCAAATAATGGCCTGGCTGAAATAAAGCCCGTTGGCCGCCAGCGCGGGGGGATAGTTGGGCAAATTGCTATACCCGCCCCAGAGATAAAATGAGCAGCCCGGGTCGAGCGCGCGGGCGAATTGCGCGAACCACAGGTGCAGCAGGCGGCCAAATTCGTCGGCCGCGAGGAAGTCATTCGCTAAGGGCCGATCGCGGGCGCGCAGCTTGCGCTCGCCGCCCGCAGGATGCTCGGCGTTGGGCAACGGGGACAGGCCGGTACCTAGGGCGTTGCGGGAGCGTGGCTCGACGCCGACCCCATACGGTGGGTCACTGACCACTAGCTGGATCCGAGCGCCATCGAGCAGCCGATCGACATCGTCCGGGTTGGCACTGTCTCCACACACCAGCCGGTGTTCACCCAATATCCAGCAATCGCCGGGCTGGGTCGTGGCTTTGTCCGGGGGCGCGGGAATCTCGTTGGGATCCGTCAGGCCGGGAATTTCCGCCGGAGTAACGAAGGGCGTGATATCCCCGGCAGCCAAGTCGGCCAATAGGGCCTGGACGGCAGCGCTGTCCGTCTCGATCGCGGCCAGCAGCGCCGGGAGGACATCGCGATCCGCTTGGGCGAGGCTGGCCAGCGGGTCGAGAGTCGCCAGCAACTTCTCGGCTTCGGCTTCGGTGACGTCCAGAACCAAGACCGGCACCTGCATGTCCGGGGTCGTATCCCGCCTGAGATGGCCGTCGATCAATTGCAGTGCACCGTCAGGCAATTCCCGTGCGATCACGGCGTCACAGTAGCCGAGTTCCGCCAACAACGCTTGCAGCGCATCCTGCTGTGCCTGGGGGTGGACCCGCCAGTTCTTGGGGTGGGGAACCAGGTCTCGCGCAGGCACACGTCTGAATGCTTTGATTCTGTCCCGTATGGTCATCGCTACTCTCCGTTCGCATAGTTTCTGGAGCGGTTCTTCTGCCGTGGCCGCGCGCCTGGCGCCGCGGTTCACTAGGCCCTGCGGACGACAAACCAGGTTTCGGCAAGCCACTGGCTGAGTCGTATCGGGCGGCCGCCATCCCGTTGAGCCCACTGGTGGCAGCCATCACCGGGCATTGCCGTTGGTAGCCTGGCCGAGTGTGTCCTGAGATCCTATACTACCCAGCGTGTACCGTATATTACAATCCATAATCTTTTTGTATGCGGAGTAGATGCATGCGCTTCTGGGAATACCTTTTCCGGCATGATCAGCAGCTCGATCTATCCAAGCCGAAAACAGCGCTTACTTGGCTGCAGTCCCAGCCCTGGGGCCCCCGCGGGCAATGGACCGAACGGACTCGTGCGAACTGGACCCGCAACATCTTGGCCCTGCGCAGCCTGGCCCAGCGGCTCAAGGGCAAGAGACGGCTGCGTCAGCCAGCGCTCCGGGGGATCGAAGCCGACCGGGATGCCGATTGCATCCTGTTCGATTACCAGCGGCGCATGGCGCCCTGTCTCATCGTGAAGCCGCCGGGCGGGTTGCTGACAGCGAGCAACTTGCTGGGACGCCGGCTCCTGCCCACCGTGGCACTGCAGCCGCCGATACCTCTGGACAAGGACGGAAGGCATCTCCTGACCCGACAAGCCGTGGAGCTGCCGATCGAGGCGGGCAAGGACGATATGCTCGGTCGGCTCTTCTTCTGGCGCGACGATGGTGACGTGTTTTGGCAGGTGGTATTCGAGTCCCTGCTGGACGATAGCAATGTAGCCGTTTGCCAGACGTGCGGGGCGGTGCTGGGCGAGCGCACGCCCACGGGACGGAAGAAGAAGCAGACCCAGTGTTCACGCTGCCGTTCGCGGGCGTGGTGGAACCGCCAATCCACGGAGCGGAAACGCCAACGCTGGCGGCAGGATTACGTACAGAAGAAAAAGCGCGCTGCCAAACGAGTTCAGCCGCCCGCGGCAGACTGACGGGAACATGCCATACGAAATAGGTTGCACCTCACTACCAGCCAGGCGGCGAGATCGGTACGGACGCTGCTTAGGTGGTGTCGTTGCCCCGCCATAGTTTAGCCGCCATTTTCTGTTGTCTAGTCCAGTCCAGCACGGCAGTAATCGGCCGTATCTGTCCCAAATGAATCGGGTCGCCGCCCCGCTGGGTGTGCGGCAGGAAGAGGATCTGCTTCTGAAGCCGCGGGGATAATTGCAATAAGTTCATGATCTGGCTGATGCGCGCCGGACTGACGTGGCCCAAGCTGGCCAGTTGCCGATAATTGGCAACGACTCCCGAACGAAGCAGTTTTTCGAACCGCAGGGCCAAGGCCATCAGCCGGGCAAGACGCGGCACATGGCCCGGCCTCCCTCGAAACAGTTCGGAACCGGGTTGCAAGTGCTGCCGGCCACCACGGCCCCGGCGCTGGCGCTGCACAGCGCATTCTCTGGTCAACGGAGTGCTCATGCGGTTTTCCCTTTCCGTTCATCGGCCAGGGTAGCAATGCCCGCCGGATTATAGGTAATCGCGATTTTGCCCCGGGCGCCGTCGTAGTCGACCCGCTCCACCAGCAATTGGACCACCCGGCTTTGTTCATCGGGAGGGAGGGTTTCCCACAAAGGATCGAAGATCGCCCAGGACGATCCGTCCGCATCGGCAAGTTCCCGCTGTAATGTAATCAGGTGCTCCCCGATAGCCGTGATCCGGCGTTCGGCGTTGCCGATGCGTTCTTGGAGGTCGACAAGGCGGGACACAGCTGGGGTGCCGGTCTCCCCTGGTTGCATGTGTCCCAGGAGTTTGCGGACTTCCTCCCGCCAGGGGACTACTTCTTGTTCTAAGCTCCGGCGTTCTGCTTGCCATTGCGTGAGTTGCGTACGGTCTCGGCTCCGGGCCTGGGTAATGGCCTGGACCAAGGAGGCGTCCTGGCCCAAGCTCTTGATCTGGTCGATCACGAAACGTTCGATTTCCGAGGCGCGGATGGATTGCGCAGGGCAAGTGCGCCAGCCTTTTTTCTGAGCCCCCGTGCATACGTAATAACGATAGTGTTTGTTCCCGTTGCCGGTGTGCGCGGGGATCATGGCGCAGCCGCAGGGGACACAGCGAATCCGGCCTTTCAGCAAGGCGCCTGAACGGTTCGGCACCACCTGAGCCTGCACTTTCCTTTGCTGGTGGAGCAGGTCCTGAACTCTTTGCCAGACGGCCGGGTCGATGATGGCGGGGTGTTCACCCGCGTGCAACTCGTTCTTGTAGCGGATTTTGCCCATGTAGGTGGGATTGGTCAGCAATTTATGCAGGGTGGTCTTGGTAAAAGGCTGGCCCCCGCGTTCGTGGCCCTTGCGGGTGGTCCAGCGCTTGTTGCACCAGCCACGGCGGTGGAGTTCCCCGACCACTCGGATCAAAGACTCATGCCGGAGATACAGTTTGAAGATAGCCCGAACGCGACTCGCTTCGTTGTCGCTAACCAGGAGTTTGGAGCCGTGTGGGTCGACATCGTATCCCAAGAGCGGCATGCCGCCGGACCATTTGCCCCTGCGCCGCGCGGCGGCGATCTTGTCCCGCGTCCGTTCGGCAATCATTTCCCGCTCGAACTGGGCAAAAGACAACAACACGTTCAGCACCAGCCGACCCATTGATGTGGCCGTGTTGAACTGCTGCGTCACCGACACGAAGGCAACCTGGTGTTGCGCGAAGGTTTCCATCATTTTGGCGAAGTCCAAGAGCGATCGGCTGAAACGGTCTACTTTGTAAACCACCACGCAGTCGATACTGCCGGCTGCGATGTCCGCAAGCAAACGCTGCAGCGCTGGCCGGTCCATATCGCCGCCGGTGAAACCGCCATCGTCGTAATGGTCGGGAAGACAAAGCCAACCCTGGCTCTTAATGAAAGCTTCGCCGGATTCGCGTTGGGCATCCAGGGAATTGAACTCCTGCTCCAGGCCTTCCTCGGTGGATTTGCGCGTGTAGATGGCACAGCAAATAGTGGTGCGTGTTGGAACGGGATGTTTGGGTTTGGTTTTCGTCATTGGTCATGGCCTTTCTGGATGAGGCGGAAGAAGAGATAGCCGTTGCAATGGGAACCGGTAATCTTCTTGGCCACCGCGCTGAGCGATGCGTACACATTGCTGGCAAACTCGAAACCGGTCGGCAGGACTTTGATCTGCAAGTCTTGGCCCTTGTAGGCGCGGGTGATAACGGTTCCCGGTTCCGGCAGCCGGCTGTCGCGCCGGCGGGGGTAGTGCGTACGCACTGGCATCGCACCGCCGGTTTTGGGTTTGGGTGCTGCCAGCCGCAGGTCGGCGTCGTTGGCCAGTTCTGCGGCCCGTTGCCGGGCTCGTTGGGACAGGTCGCCCTCGGCCAAAGCCTGGATGCGCCAGGCGATCCGTTTGATCAGCCAGGTCCGGTTGTATACGCGAGTGCTTTCACCGAATACCGCCGTATAGCGGGCCTGCAAGTCTCTGGTGGCCATCTGCTTGAGGATGGCCACCTCGTTGTCGATGCTCATGAAGAAGCTCCTTTCTGGGGGATCTCGGGAGTCGTTAACACCAGTGACACTGAGCCAGGCTTTACCAGAGAAGGCAAGGCCATTGACAGCGCATTTCCAGAGATTTGGGAGACGCTGGTCTGCACCGGCGCGCCACCTGGGAAATCCAAAAAAGTTCCCGAAATCCAGCGCAGAGGCGCTTGAACTGGGTTGGCCGACGAGGTAACTGTCCTCACTGGCCGAAGCACCGCGATGTCCGCGGAGCCGGTTGCCACGAACCTATCGGAGCACCATCATGACAGCGAAGAAGACCACCCCGTCCGTGAACGGCACCAAGTCCCCCAAAGAGGCGAAGAACAAGGCGCCGGCGAAAAAGGCCAGCACCACCACCAAGGGGAAGAAGCTCAGCGCGTTGGACGCCGCTGCCAAAGTTCTGGCCGAGACCGGCCAGCCCATGACGTGCTCGGAAATGATTCACGCCATGGCGGCCAAAGGCTATTGGATCTCTCCCGGCGGCCAGACCCCGCAGGCCACGCTCTATTCCGCCATCGCGCGCGAGATCAACCGCAAAGGATCCAACGCCCGCTTCAAGAAAACCGAGCGCGGCAAGTTCACCCACACGTAACCATCGTCGTTGCATCCGAAGCTCCCCAACCTGTAGGAGGAATTCCCATGTCCGTATCCGTGTCCGCCAAGATTTTTGACCCGGCCGTTCCCGCTCCACGGGACGGCCCTGCGCCCCGCGGCCGGGCCAGTTGGTCTGGCCTGCTCCGTCTCAGCCTTGTGGCGGTGCCGATCAAGGCCTACCCGGCCACCACAACCACGTCTGAAACTCATTGCCATCAACTCCATGCCGACTGCGGTCAGCGCATCCGCTATGAAAAACACTGCCCCGCCCACGGCAAGGTCGAGGCCGGGGCCATCGTTAGCGGTTACCCCTATGCACCCGACCAGTACCTGGTTCTCGATGATGACCAGTTGGACCAACTGCGTCCTGCGCAAGACCGGGCCCTGTGCCTGGAACGGTTCCTCGACCCCGACCAGTTCGATCCCGCCCTGTTCTCCGGACGCAGTTTGTATCTGCTGCCCGACGGCTTGCCAGCGCAGTACCCCTATGCTGTCTTGCGCCAGGCTTTGCAGGAACGCTGTAAGTGGGCCATCGGCCGAGTGGTGCTCTCCGGCCATCGTCGTTTGGTCCTGGTCCGTCCCGCCGGCTGTCTCCTGACTTTTCATGTCCTGCACTACCCCGCTCAGGTGCGATCGGGGACCTCATGGGAAGCCGAACTGCCCGGAGGTATGGTCAATGCGGCAGAGCAGGACCTGGCCGGCAAGCTCATCGACGCCAGCACGCAACCCATCGATTGGTCGGCATACCGGGATGACCGGGCTGAGCAGTTGGCGGCTCTGGTCGAGGCGACGCTCCAGGGAAGGTCGTTGACGCCCGTGGTCGAGGCCAAGGCGCCGCTGCTGCCCCTGCTGGAAGCTTTGCAGCAGAGCGTGGCGGCAGCGCTACGCGACCAGGTCCCGGCCGATGCCGTCGCCTCACATGGCCGACCACGGAAAAAGCCTCGGAGGGACCCATGAACCAACGTCCCTTGCCGATGCTGGCCGTCGCAGGCACCCCGTTCGATTCGCCGGAATACCTCTTCGAGGTGAAGTGGGATGGTGTGCGGGCCTTGGCCGCCTGTGGGCTGGGCGAATGGTCCATGTGGGGCCGGGACGGGGCCGACTATACCGGCCGCTATCCGGAATTGGAGGTGCTTCGCCGCCTCTCCGAGGGCACGATCCTGGACGGCGAGTTGGTGCGTCCGGGGCCGTCGGGCCGGTCCGAGTTGGGAGCCATCTTGAGTCGCCATCAACTATCCACCCCGGCGCGCATCCACCGGGCCAGTCACAGCCACCCCGTTTGCTACGTCGTCTTCGATCTGCTGTATCTCCGCGGCCGGTCATTGCTGGGCCAGCCCTTGCGGGAACGGCGCGCCGCTTTGCAGGAGCTGGTACAACGCCTGCAGGATCCGGTGTTGCTCTTCTCGGAGGGAGTGGTGGGTCCGGGGAAGGCCTTCTTCGCGGCGCTCATGGCCCAGGGGCAGGAGGGGATGATGGCCAAGCACCTGGCCAGCCGCTACCGTCCGGGGCGGCGGTCCCAAGCCTGGCGGAAAATCAAGCCGCGTTCCCAATTGGCGGGGAACCGACGCCAACCAACTGAAAAAGTCCCGCCACGGGCCAACGTCGGCGCAACGGCAGCCCAGTCCGGGGCAAGTCCTCGATGACACGGGCCCATAAAAACAGGGAAATCTCAGAGCTTTAGTTAACTGCTGTGCCGAAGTTTCGCGTCCCTTTCGGGGACCTGGTTGATATGGAGCGAAAATTTACGACAATCAGCTTTAAAGCTTACTTTGACCGGCTTGCATGGCGTAGGGGGAATCACTCACCTCCAGCGGGTACCAACTCCCAGAGTTGATCGGGAGTGCCCGCCCAGGTCTGTTGCACAATATGCGCGCCCGCCGCGCCACTGACACTAACACACTTGTTGCTCCAACGACTGCGAATGTAGAAATAACCATTGCCAGCGTATTCGAAATACCAGTGCTCGTTCACATAACCGGGGCCGTCCCATTGCCCGATAGTAGCTCCGTCAGCGTATGAATAGGCAAACAGATTGGCATACTTTGCGCTATTGACGTTCTGCATCAGAAAATAGCTGACATCTCGGCCATAGTTGGTAAGCGGAGAAACATCCCAAAGTTGATGGCTTTCCCCGCTGTAATCGTTTTGCTGGAGAATCGCGCCGTTACTGGTGCTGGCATCCCTCACCTCCATAACCAACCCACTATTGGCATTGACGATGACGTAGCGGCCGCCAATTACCGGTTGCACATCGTCGCCCCAGGTGATGTTGATGACTCTTTCCTCACCGCGGCCAATGGTCACCGTGTAATCGCGCCGCGGACCGTCGCCGTCGAAGAACACGTCGCGGTCGGCGCAGTGGAAAGTGTAGGTCGTCGGTAGCCCGATCCGTTCCCCACAGCCCAGAAAAGCCTGAACCGTACCATCGGGCGCGCGATACACCGTCGCGGCCGACCAGTTCGTCCAGTCGTCCGCATAGCCGAGCTGCTGTCCCTGGGAAGCGTTCACAAAGTCCCCGCGCGCCCTCTCGGCCGTCCCCCACCAGATTGCTCCTTGAAGACCGTAATTGGCGCCAATGATTACCTCCGCCAGACTATGGACTTCGGGGTTAAAAGGGATGCCATTGGTCGCCGTCACATGCTGAATAAAACTGACATAGTTGGAGACACTTCCATAGAGGGCGTGGGTCGTGCCGACCGCAGCGCGGCCGCCGAGCGGATCATACCAGGGGGCGGCCTGATCAGTGCTTAAAGTACTTGCGCCCGCCAGGAAAGTGTCCGTAAAATTGGGCAACGTTTCCAGGAGGTCCATAATATCAGATAAGTCCTGTCTCGACCCCATGTTCCACGGGAGGTAGTCAGGCTCATTGAAGGGTTCAGCCATCCACATGGGTCTGTTGTAGTATTGCTGGCATGCCGCCATCGCCGCCGCCCAGCGATCCGGATACACTCGGTTTGTGCCGCTCCGGTACCATGGGTCCACGCTGGTGCCCGGTGAAAAGTACCACATGGCGTCAGGGCCGGCCATGGCAGCTAGGTCGATACTCTGTTGGAGACGCGCCTTCTGAGCATCCGGTATGTCACCATCTACCGAAATAGCGCCATGGCCTGGAAACCAGGTTGGCCGGGATCTTGGCATTGAGCGGCTCGGCTTGCATCAACGTCGCCAGGGCATCTTGGTACCCACTGGCCCGATATTGCGCGACACCCAGCGTGGTGAGGTAAACGCCGTTGCCTGGCTGCAAATGGCAGGCCGCTTGCGCCGCGCGCAGCGCCGGGCGATAGCGCCCGGCAGCGGCGCCCACACCCGGACGATGGACCAGCTTCGCTCATTTAGGGTATTGGCGTTTGTCGGGTCGCTGCTTGGCGAAGGCCAGGGCGGCGGCGCGCACCGGTTCGGTGATGGCCGGCTGCCGTTGGAGGGCTGCCAGGACATCCCACTGGAGCAGGTTTTGGGAGAAGAGCGTTTCTACCAGGCCGAGAGCTTCTAACTCTACCTTCAATTCAGGCGTCAACGGCCGAGTATCGTACAGGCCCACCGTCCAGTCGTCACGGGCCGAGGCCAGCCGGGCGCCGTCCGGACTGAAGGCCACGCCAGTGACATAACTCGTGTGCCCCTTCAAGGTGCGCAGCTCCTGCCCCGTGGCCGCGTCCCACACCTTCACCGTCTTGTCAAAACTGGCCGAGGCCAGCCGGGCGCCGTCCGGACTGAAGGCCACGCCGTAGACCCTATCCGTGTGCCCCTTCAAGGTGCGCAGCTCCTGCCCCGTGGCCGCGTCCCACACCTTCACCGTCGTGTCAAAACTGGCCGAGGCCAGCCGGGCGCCGTCCGGACTGAAGGCCACGCCATTGACCCATTCCGTGTGCCCCA
>Ga0306920_100003842_pt1 | contig 19176 bp, 14 predicted proteins | sample flu12Cox44000170_FD_204666 | JGI IMG/M metagenome (GOLD analysis project Ga0306920, IMG submission 204666) | Lab enrichment of tropical soil microbial communities from Luquillo Experimental Forest, Puerto Rico - flux4day.12C.oxic.44.000.170 (v2)... | ecosystem: Environmental > Terrestrial >... | reverse complement strand
CAAATATGTTGCGAGCACCAGGTCGATGGCTTGCGTGCGGACATCGTCATGCACAAGACGGCCCAGGCACATGCGGCATTCGAGGGACGAATGGCCGTCACGCCGGACGATATCCAAGTTGCCGCCGAGCTGGCCTTGCCGCATCGCCGCCGCAACGGGCGCGAGGAGGGGCGCGAGAGCGCAGAGCGCGGGAGCGCAGCGCCAGAGCGCGGCAGCGCGGGAGCGCTGAGCGCTCTCGCGCTCCCGCGCTCCCGCACCGCTGAAATGGTCTTCGAGCCGATGCCTCCCGGGGAAACGGCACGCCTGCCTGCCAATGGGCGACAACGGGAAATGGTGTCACCGGGCCGGCGTGAGCCGGCAACAGCCAAGCATCAAGGTCGCTTTGTGCGCGCGGTGCCAGATCAGGCGCCGGCATCCTTGGCGCTGGCCGCCACTCTTCGCGCTGCCGCGCGGCGCGGGTCGTTTCAAGATGGCAAACTGGTTATCGAAACGGCGGACCTGCATCGAAAGGAATTCGAGCAACGTACAGGGACGTGCCTTCTTTTTGTCGTGGATTCTTCGGGCTCGATGGCAGCCCGGCGGCGCATGGAGCTAGTCAAGGGGACCGTCCTGGCTCTCCTGAAAGACGCGCATGAAAAACGCGATCAGGTCGGGGTGATCGCGTTTCGCGGAATCGAAGGCCGGGTTCTGTTGCCTTTCACAACCGACGTGAACGAAGCCGAGCAAGCTTTGCGCGAGCTGCCCACCGGCGGGCGTACTCCTCTCGCGCATGGCCTGCTCCTGGCCTGCGAAATGATTGCCAGGATGCGCCGATCCCAACCGGACGCCTCAGTGCTGCTGGCCTTGTTCAGCGACGGCAAAGCCAATGTTTCGCTGCCGGGATCGGAAGGCGATCCCTGGCAGCAGGCGCTTCAATCGGCTAAGCGCCTGGCCGACCTGAAGGTACCTTCTTTAGTACTCGATTCCGAGGCTGGTTTTGTCCAAGCCGGTCGGGCGCGGGAATTGGCCCGCGCCCTGGCAGCGGAGTTTCAAGTATTGAAAAATGCGACGGCAGCCCGAAGCGCAACCGAGGAACTGCCTCGCTAGCGCTTCGGGCTCCCAGGATCGATGTGTTATGACTAAAGCCCTTGTCATTTCCGGCACGCACAGCGGCGTGGGCAAAACCACGATCACGGTTGGTTTGATCGATGCCCTGCGTCGGGCCGGCCATGTGGTGCAACCGTTCAAGGTCGGGCCGGATTATATCGACCCGACCTATCACACGCTCGCCGCCGGCCGGACGTGTCGCAACCTCGATACCTGGATGATGTCGCCGGAGCAAGTCCGCGCCCTGTTCATTCATGCCTGCCGCGGCGCGGATGTCGCCGTCATTGAAGGCGTGATGGGACTTTATGACGGACTGGGTTACGAAGACAACGCCGGCAGCACGGCCCAGATCGCTAGACTGTTATCGTGTCCGGTCATTCTGGTGATGGATGCGAGCAGGCTGGCCCGCAGCGCGGCCGCTCTCGCACTGGGCTATCAGAAATATGATCCCACCATTCAATTTTGCGGCATTATTCTCAATCGCGTTGGTAGTGACGGGCATGGCGCCGGGGTGGCCAGAGCCATCAACTCCGCCACCGGCCTGAATGTCCTGGGCTGGCTGCCGCGTGATAGCCGACTGCAAATTGCCGAACGCCATCTCGGCTTGGTGCCCACCGTCGAGCCCGGCCGCTGGTCGGAGTTTTGCGCGGCGGCGGGAGAGATGGTAGAGAAACACCTGGACCTGGGATTGTTGCAAGAGTGCCTGGGAGCGCCAGAGCCCCAGAGCGCCAGAGCGCCAGAGCGCCAGAGCACAACCTCCCGCGCTCGCGCGCTCGCACGCTTGCGCGCTCCCGCGCGATGTGTCATTGCCGTGGCCCGCGATGAGGCATTTCATTTCACATATGAGGAAAACCTGGAATTATTGAAGGAAGAGGGCGCCGAAATCGCTTTTTTCAGCCCGCTCCACGATCGCGCACTGCCTGCTGAAACTGCGGGCATCATTCTCAGCGGGGGATTCCCGGAAGTGTTCGCTGCCAAACTTGCGTCCAATACCGCCATGTTCGATGTCCTCCGCGGCGCCCACGAGGAGGATCTGCCAATCTATGCGGAGTGCGGCGGCTTGATGTACCTCACCGAAGCCATCGTCGATCTCGACGGCCGGCGTCATGCCATGGTCGGTCTGCTTCCCGGAACTTCGGTCATGAGCGGCAAGCTCAGCCTGGGCTATCGCCGCGCTCAGCCGGCGGCTGAGTTTTGGTTGCTGCACCAGGGTGAAACCGTGCATGGCCACGAATTCCATTATTGCTCATGGGAGGAGCGGCCGGCTGATTTGCCCCCTGCATATTATCTTCGATCGGCCGCGGGTTCAGATGATCCCAGACCGGACGGCGCCCTGCTGGGAAATCTGCTGGCCTCCTACGTGCATCTCCATTTTTGGGGAAAACCGGAGTTGGCCCAGCGCTTCGTGAACGCTTGCCGGCAGGCAAAGGTGGGTGTCTCATGAATGTTTCTGTTGACACCAATCAAATGAGAGACGAGGCCACAGAAGCGCGAGTCGAGAAAGAAAACGGCTCGGTTCCCGTCCCGCGCCTCTCCTCTCTTCCCCTTCCCATGGCGTCGTTCTTTGCCGCTCTGCAATTCCTCACGATTTTCCCTGCGGTGATGCGTCGGCCGTTCACCAGGACAGAGCTCGGTTGGTCCCTGGCTTTCTTCCCATTGGTCGGCGGGTTGATAGGTGGAATCTTGCTCGCGCTGGATCGGTTGCTAATGCTTGCTTTTCCGCCGACCCTCGGTGCAGCCTTGATCCTGGCTGTCTGGGTGCTGGTGACCGGGGCACTACATATGGACGGTTTTCTGGACACCTGCGACGGGCTCCTCGGTGGCCGAACGCCGGAGCAACGACTGCGTATCATGCGCGATGAACGGGTCGGCGCCTTCGCGGTGATCGGCGGCGTTTTGCTTCTCCTGATCAAATACCAGGCCCTGGTCGCACTGGTGGACCGGAATTTCGCCTTGATCCTTGCTCCAGTTCTTGGCCGCTGGGGAATCGTGCTGGCCGTGGTCTTTTTTCCTTATGCCCGAACAGAAGGATTGGGTCGGGACATGAAGGACAATGCCGGCTGGCTGCCGTCGCTCCTGGCCAGCGCGGTTGCCATCCTGGCGGCCTGGTGGATAGCCGCCTGGCTCGGCCTTCTCTCCGCGGGCATCGTCATCGTCTTTCTTTTTGGATGTGCCATGTTCATTCTGCGGCGCGTGCCGGGGTTCACCGGCGACATTTATGGGTTTTGCTGCGAGTCGTTTGAAGTGCTGGTTCTGCTCACCCTGATTGCGGGGGAAACGGCATGAGAGCATTACGAAAAAAACGAGCATTTCCTCCTGCAGCGAAACTCCTGCCGCGCCTGGGAATTTTCCAGACACCAACAGGATTTCATGGCGGCATCGATCCGGATGAGCTGAATCGCCTCGGGCTGGATGCCGGCAAGATCCTGGATTTCAGTGTCAACATCAATCCTTTTGGACCTGCCCCTGGTGTGGCTGCGGTTTTGGCCAATGTGCCCCTGGATCGCTATCCCGATCCCGAAGCGGGAATTCTACGTCGGGCGCTTGCGGCTCAACTGAACGTGTCCCCGGGGAAGATACTGGCCGGCAATGGCGTTTCCGAATTGATCTGGCTTGTCGCTTTGACTTTTCTCGGTCCGGGAAGCAGGGTAATGATTGTCGGGCCGACTTACTCCGAATACGCCCGCGCTTCCTCCCTCATGGAGGCGTCAGTGACTACGGTGCTGGCCCGTCCGGACGATGATTTCATGGTTCGTGCGGATCAGTTCTTGCACACGCTGCGCCGTTTCCGGCCGCGCGTGGTTTTTTTGTGCAATCCCAACAATCCCACCGGAGCATTCCTGAATCCAGAGCAGATCGCCGTCTGGGCACGGAAATTTCCTGGGACGCTGTTTGTTGTGGATGAAGCGTACTGGGGGTTTATTCCCGAGTTATGCTCGCGTTCAGCGTTCGGCGGCGATTTCTTGAACGCTAAGAGCAAACAAGGAATTGATAACCTTTTGCTGCTTCGCTCCATGACCAAGGATCTGGGCCTGGCGGGCTTGCGGCTGGGCTATGCCATCGGATCGGCAGAAGTGATCGGCTGGCTTTCACGCGCTCGTCCTCCCTGGAGTGTCAACGCGCTGGCCCAAGCCGCCGGCGTCGAAGCCTTGCGCTACGCAGCTTGTTACCAGGATTCCCTGAAAATGCTCCTTCAGGCTAAAGTCGATCTCGTTCGTGGCTTGACGAATCTGGGTTGCAAACCGGTGCCGTCGGCAGTGCCGTTCTTCCTCCTTCCCGTGGGAAATGGCGCCGCTTTTCGACATTCTCTTTTGCAAAAAAACATCCTGGTGCGCGACGGCGCTTCGTTCGGACTGCCGCAACATGTCCGCATCGGCACGCGCCGGCCCGAGGACAACGCTCGTTTGCTTGCGGTGCTGGGGGAGGTGGCCCATGCCGGCTAAATTCCTCATGATCCAGGGCACGAGCTCCTCGGTGGGCAAGAGCCTGCTGACAGCAGCCCTGTGCCGAATTTATGCGCGCCGCGGATTGCGCGTAGCGCCGTTCAAGGCGCAGAACATGTCGAACAATGCAGCCGTGTGTGCGGATGGCGCGGAGATCGGCCGGGCCCAGGCGCTGCAGGCCGCCGCCGCCGGCATTCCGCCCCACGCCGACCTGAACCCCGTGCTCCTGAAGCCGGAAGGGAACACCCGTTCCCAGGTGATTGTCCAGGGCCGGCCTTGGAAGACCTTGCCCGCCCGCGCTTTTTATCAACACAAGCACGAACTTTGGCCGATTATCACCGCCGCTCTGGACCGCCTCCGAGCCGATCATGACCTGATCATCATTGAAGGCGCCGGCAGCCCCGCCGAGCTGAATCTACGCGACGGCGACATTGTCAACATGGCTCTGGCCTGTCATGTCCAGGCTCCCGTGCTATTGGTGGGCGACATCGATCGGGGAGGTATCTTCGCCCAGCTCTTGGGAACGCTGGATTTGCTCGAACCTACGGAGCGTGCCCTGGTGGTCGGCCTGGTGGTTAACAAGTTCCGCGGCGATCCACAGTTGTTTGCTGACGGCATTCGCATTCTTCAGGAGCGTGGCCGGGTGCCTGTGCTGGGCGTCGTGCCGTTCCTGAATGGACTCCGTCTTCCTGAGGAGGATGCGGTCGCCCTGGATCATTTGCAGGTGACCAGCCGCAGGCGCTTTGATCAAGTCTTCGACATCGCTGTCATCCGCCTGCCGCACATTGCCAACTTTGATGATTTTGATCCGCTCAACGCGGAGCCTGGTGTGTCACTCCACTATGTCTCTTCTCGGGGGGCGTTCGGGCAACCGCATGCTATCATCTTGCCCGGCACCAAGAATACCCTGGCCGATCTCGCCTGGCTCAAGGCCGAAGGCTTGGCTCAGGTCATCGCGGAGCAAGCCGGAAGAGGCACCGCCATCGTCGGCATCTGCGGCGGCTACCAGATGCTCGGCCGGCGACTGATCGATCCCGATCATGTGGAATCAACAGCGGACACCATTGACGGCCTTGGCCTCTTGCCGGTCGAAACGATCTTTGCCTGGAAAAAAGAAACGTGCCAGGTCCAGGCCGTACTTCTGGATGGGCCGGGCTGGATGAAATCGTTGGCCGGGCAGCCGCTTACGGGCTACGAAATCCACATGGGACAAACGCGGACCGAGATGCCTTGTCTGAGAATCAATAGCCGCAATGGGCGAGCGGTTTCCGGGCTTGATGGCGCGACCGCTAAAGATGGCCGCATCTGGGGCTGTTACCTACACGGCCTGTTTGCCAATGATGCATTTCGCCGAGCCTGGTTGAATAGCCTGGCGAGCCGGGGCCGTGAGCCCCCGGTGGCAGATCGTGCTCCGATTTGTCCACCGGAGGCTTACGCCCCCGGCTCGCCCAATGACGCCCCCGGCTCGCCTGTGAATCGTTCGCTGAATGAACTGGCCGATGCGGTGGAATCTGCTCTGAACATGCAACGTCTCGATGAACTGGTTTTGGCAACAGACCACGGACTACGGACCAGGGACTAAGAAATGGACTACGCACAGCATAAGCAACAAAAAATCCGTCACCAGCAGGCGTTCGAGGAGCGCAAGGCGCGAGCGACGCTTGAGAAGGGCCTGATCATCGTCAACACCGGTGCTGGCAAGGGGAAGACGACCGCGGCTCTGGGCCTTGCTTTTCGCGCATTGGGGCAGGGGCTCAAGGTGGGCATCGTGCAATTCATCAAGGGCGCCATTGCGACCGGGGAGGCGGCCCTGGCCAAGAAACTCAACCTGCCCCTGGAAATGCACACCATGGGCGATGGCTTCACCTGGAACACCCAGGACCGGGATAAGGACATCGCGTCGGCGCGGCGGGCCTGGGACAAAGCGGTTTCGCTCCTCCGCGACGAAACCTTTGGCCTGGTTATCCTCGATGAATTAAATATCGTCCTCAAATATGATTACCTGCCCCTGGAGGAAGTGCTCCAGGAGTTGCGGAACAAACGGCCGATGTTGCACGTGGCCATCACCGGCCGCAATGCCAAACAGGAACTGATCGACTTGGCTGACCTGGTCACGGAAATGAAGCTGGTCAAGCATCCGTACCGACTTGGGGTGAAGCCCCAGGTGGGAATTGAGTATTGAATTGCAGATTGCAGATTAGAAAAAGCGGTCAGATGACGAATGCAAATCTGCAATTTGCAATCTGCAATCTGAAAAGGAAAGAATCATGGAAACAGAAGCAATACTGTTTGTCGGTCACGGCAGCCGCGATCCGGACGGGACGGCGGAATTCACGCGGCTGGTGGACGAGTTCCGGAAAGCCGAGCCGGAGCGGATCGTGGAACACGGTTTCCTCGAGTTTGCTCGGCCGATCCTGCCGGATGCTTTCGCGCGCTGCGTGGAACGTGGAGCCAGGACCATCACGGTGCTTCCCGGCATGCTCATGGCCGCCGGCCATGCCAAGAACGATATCCCCAGCGAGATTCACGAAGCCCGGCAGCGGTATCCGCACATCGCGTTTCACTACGGCCGGCACCTGCACCTACATTCCAAGATCATCGCGCTGAGCCGGCTGCGCTTGGAGGAGGCGGAAAAAAATACGCCTGCCAGGCCGCGCGCCGATACGCTGCTTCTGGCTGTGGGCCGCGGCTCCAGCGATCCGGACGCCAATGCCGATGTTGGCAAGCTGGCCCGCATTCTCTGGGAAGGAATGGGCTATGGCTGGGCGACGGCCGCCTACATCGGCGTCACCACTCCCCTCTTGCCCGAAGCTCTGGACCGCTGCCGGCGAATGGGTTTTGCGCGCATAATCGTCTTTCCCTTCTTTTTGTTCACGGGCATCCTGGAAAAGCGGATTCGCTCAATCACGAAGGAGTTTGCCGGCAGCCACCAGGGCACCGAGTTCCTCTGCGCGCCTTATCTCAACGTGCATCCCTTGCTGCTGGAGGTTTTTGCAGAGCGGGCCCATGAGGCGGTCCACGGCCTACCACACATGAATTGTGAGTTGTGCAAGTACCGCGTTCAGCTGCCCGGCTTTGCGGAAGCGGTCGGCCAGCCGCAGACGGGCCATCATCACCACGTGCGCGGCATCGGCCAAGACAAAGGGCATCACCACCATGATGTTGGGCATAGTCATTAAGAATGGGTTGCGCATCGTTGCGCTGCATTGCGCTGCATTGCGCTTCGTTGCGCTGCATTGCGCGGTGGGTGGGGGAATTTGTGCGCAACCCATTTCGTTGGGCTTTCGACATGAGTAGCACAGGCATCTTATTTGGCGTCGGCCTTGGTCCGGGCGATGCGGAATTGATCACCCGGAAGGCGGCCCGCATTTTGGCCGAAGTCGATTGGATTTTCCTTCCAACTGGCAAGAAATCTGGGACCAGTTTTGCCGGGCGCATTGTCGAGCCTCTTGGTTTGGCCAAGGCCAAGTTCCGTCCAGTCTCTCTTTGCATGGCGCGCTCGCGTCAGGAGGATATGAAAGCCTACGAGCATGTGGCCGAGGAAATCTTGAGCGAACTGCAGCGGGGTAAATCCGCCGCCTGGATCGCCGAGGGGGACCCGTTGTTTTACAGCACTTTCGGCCACATTCTGGAGGCAATCCGCCGCCGCTGTCCATCGGTTCCAGTGGAAATCGTTCCGGGTGTGACATCGCTTCAGGCCGCCGCTGGCCGCGCGGTCATGCCGGTGGCTTGCCTGGACGATAAGGTAGCCATTTTGCCTGCGGCCTATTGCCTGGAACGCTTGCCCTCATTATTGAATGAGTTCGCCACCATATTCCTGATCAAGGTGCATTCGGTCTTCGATCAGCTTTTGAACCTTTTGGCCGGCATTCCGGATGTGCAAGCCATTTACGTTGAGAACGTCGGCACAGCCGAAGAGCGGCTGGTTACCGATCTGGAAACGTTGCGCGGCCGGGAACTGTCGTATTTCTCCCTGGTCATATTGCGAATGTCCGGGCGAAAGCCAGACGTGAACCTCAGTCACGTCGGGCTTACGCCTCGAAGCTCGCCGTCCGAAACGATTCACGTCGTCGGCCTGGGTCCGGGCCAGCGCAATTTGCTGACCGCACAGGCTCAGGAAGCCCTCGCACGCTCCGAGGCTATTGTCGGCTACAGCGGTTACTTTGAGGGAATCCTGGATCTGATTCAGGGCAAAGAATGGCATCGATTTCCGCTTGGCCAGGAGCGGCAGCGGGCCGATCTGGCTGTCGAGCTGGCTCGTTCCGGCAAAACGGTGGCGGTCATCTCGAGCGGCGATCCCGGCATCTACGCCATGGCAAGCATTCTCCTGGAAGCGGTGCAGGAGAATTCCGAAGTCTCCAAGACCTTGGAAGTCTGTGTCGTCCCCGGGATTTCCGCGGTAAATGCCGCCGCCGCTCTCCTGGGCGCACCACTGGGCCATGACTTCGCCGTCATCAGCCTGAGCGATATGTTGACGCCGTGGGAAATCATTGAACGACGCTTGCAAGCGGCAGCGCAGGCCGATTTCGTCCTCGCCCTGCTTAATCCGAAAAGCAAAGAACGCGGCTGGCAACTGGGGCGGGCTTGTGAAATTATTCTTGGCCATCGAGCGCCGGATACGCCGACCGGTATCGTTCGCAATGCCTACCGCCCTGGCCAGGATGTCCGAATTGCCTCGCTTGCCGAACTGCGCGCGGCGGAAGTGGATATGTTCACGACCGTGATCGTGGGAAACAGCCGGACGCGGCGCTTTGGCAAGCACCTGATCACTCCGCGGGAAATGATCTTGGCAGAGCCCAACACGCCAGCGAGGAGGTTGGGCCAACCCGTCGGAAAGATGAATCCCGATAATATCCTCGACGAAAGCTTTCGCATCATCGAGCGCGAGGTCGGAGCTCAGTCATTCGCCGCAGAGGAATGGCCGGTGGTTCGTCGCATGATCCATGCGTGTGGCGATCTGGACCTGGTTCATGCCGTCGAATTTCGCCATGACGCGGTCCGCGCCGGCATCGAGGCGATCCGAAATAAGACACCCTTGATCACGGATGTGACCATGGTGGCGGCGGGAATCAACAAGGCGGCGCTACAGGAGCTGAACCTGGAAGTTCATTGTTTCATAAACGATGCGGATGTCCTGGCCCAGGCCGGTGGCAAGCAAACGACGCGAAGCTACGAGGCCATGTACAAAGCGCTTGCTCGGTTTCCGGAAGCCATAGTTGTCATCGGTAACGCTCCGACGGCCCTGTCCGCCGTGTGCGAAGCAATTCACCATAACAAGGCCCGGCCAAAATTGCTCCTGGCCATGCCGGTGGGTTTCGTCGGCGTGCTGGAAAGCAAAGCTCAGGCCATGAAACTGGATATCCCCGTCATTGCCGTTCATGGCCGGAGGGGTGGCAGTTCCGTGGCCGCCGCAGCCGTCAACGCGCTGCTTGAATGTCAAAGATCAAAAGTCAAAGGTCAAAGGTCGTTTGACTTTTGACATTTGACATTGGGCATTGAACCTTTGACATTGGAGATTGTCGACATGACCACTGAACCAATTGTCGTGATCGGCTTGGGCGCGGATGGGCCCGCGACACTCTCCAAGCAGGCCCGGGAACATATCCAGCAAGCTGGCATTCTGGCCGGCGGCAAACGCCACCTCGACCTCTTTCCTGACTGGAACGGCGAACGCATTATTATTACTGCCGATCTTGAGAGCGTAATCGCCCGGCTCAAGGACTGTTATCGCCGCGTAAAGACAGTGGTGCTGGCCAGCGGCGATCCGCTTTTTTTCGGAATCGGCCGAGTGCTCCTAGAAGCATTTCCCCGCGAAGACCTGGTGTTCCTGCCTAACGTAAGCTCGGTCCAGCTCGCCTTCGCCTGCCTCAAGGAAACCTGGAACGATGCCTGCATGATCAGCTTACATGGCCGGCCAATAGAAACCCTGCTGCCGGCTCTGAGCGCGAGAGAAGCGAAGATTGCCATTCTGACTGATGCCAAAAATGATCCGAGTACGATTGCCTGTTATTTGCAGAAACTTGGTTGCGCGGGCGACTACCACCTCTGGGTGTGCGAAAACCTCGGGGCGATGGATGAACGCATAAGTCTCTTACGCGGAACCGAGGCTTACTTCCCGCTCAACGTCATGGTCCTTCTTCGAAAAAACGCGACGAATGAGAACCCGCCAGCCGCTCCCCTGATTGGCATTCCCGATCATGCTCTGGCGCACCGACTGCTCACCAAACGAGAAATCCGCCTTCTGGTATTAGGGTATCTGGAACTGCAAACCGACCAGGTGGTCTGGGACATCGGCGCCGGCAGCGGAGCGGTGTCCATCGAAATGGCCCGGCTTTCCCCAGAGCTACAGGTCCACGCCATCGAAAAGGATCCACAGGCGCTGTCTCATATCCACGAGAACGTGCGCCGTTTTCCGCTGGCCAACGTCCGGGTGGTGGTCGGCGAAGCGCCCGAAATCCTGGCCGGCTTGCCCGATCCGGATCGCGTATTCATCGGCGGCAGCGGCGGGCGACTGGCAAGCATTCTGGAAACCGTCATGCTCCGCCTGAAGCCCGCAGGACGATTGGTCCTCAACTGTATCACCCTGGAAACTTTCACCAGCGCCTGGAGCTGGCTCACGGAACGGAATTTGTGTCCGGAGGCAACCTCCGTTCAGCTTTCCCATGCGCAACCATTGGGTCAGTTGCATTCTTTTGAAGCGGACCGGCCCTTGTTCATCATTCGTGTAGGAAATCCTGCTTGCGACTAACATTCGCATTGGTTTCGGTAGGCAATTATTGAGGATGTCGTGAACGATGCAACAAGAATCGCCTTGATCGCGATCACCCGGCACGGGCTGGAGCTGGCGCGGCGATTGCGCACCGGGCTGCGCGCGGGTGAAGTGCATCGGCCGGATCATTACGGGCCGGCAGACAATCCTTGGGAATATCCTTTCGAGGGTGCTTTGGCGGAACGCGTTCCTCAATTATTTTCACGCTGCGATCAGCTCGTTTTTTTCCTGGCCGCCGGCGCCATAACTCGGCTCATCGCTCCATGCCTGATGTCCAAGACGAGCGATCCGGGTGTGCTGGCAGTGGATGAGGCAGGACAATTTGTGGTGCCGGTGCTTTCGGGCCACCTGGGGGGGGCCAACGCCTTTGCCCGAACTGTCGCCGGCTGCTTGGGGGCCACGCCGGTTATCACCACCGCTTCCGATCTCTTGGGCGGATTCAGCCCCGACCTTTTGGCCAAACAATACGGTTGGATTCCCGAGCCGACGGAGCGCCTGAAAGCCGTCGCCCTGGCGCTGGTCAACCAGGAACCAGTGGCCATCGTCCAGGAAATCGGCTCGCGGGGATCGTGGCTGGATGAGAAAGACCTGCCCGCACAGGTGTGCTGCGTTCGCCAGGTTGCCGATCTGCCCCGGCAATCTTTCGCCACGATTCTATGGATTACGGATCGCCTGGTGGATGATTTATCCGGGCTAAAGGAGGACGCCATCCTGTGGTATCGTCCGCGCAGCCTGGTCCTGGGCGTCGGCTGCGAGCGTGGTATTTCCCTCGAAGCCCTGGAAGAAGGTTTGAGCCGATTCCTGGACGAGCACCGGTTTTCGAGGCGAAGCATCGGCACCCTGGCCAGCGTTGACTTGAAAGCCGATGAAGAAGCGTTACTGGAGTTCGCCAAGAAGAACGGCTGGGACACGGCTTTTTTCCAGAGCGCGGAGCTGGCCGGTGTGCCGGACTTGCCCAACCCGTCCCCGATTGTCGAAAAATGCATTGGCACACCGGGCGTCGCGGAGCCGGCGGCACTGCTGGCTGCCCGCGCCGACCGGTTACTCGTGGCCAAACAAGTCCTCACCTCGACGCATTCAAACCGGCGCATGACGTTCGCTCTGGCTCGCGCCGCCTCCTTCACCACGACCAAACCCGATCAAGGAAGGATTACCTTTATCGGCGCCGGCCCGGGCGATCCCGATCTGCTGACGCACAAAGCTCGCCGTATACTGGCCCAGGCCGATGTCGTGGTCTACGCTGGTTCGCTAATTCCCGAGGTCATTCTCCGTCTGGCACCGGCTCAGGCCGTCCTCTGCAATTCCGCCTCCCTGACTCTGGAAGAAGTTGGCGACATCCTCATCAGATGCGCCAGGGATGGCCGGCGCGTCGTTCGCCTGCAATCCGGCGATACCAGCATCTATAGCGCCATCGGAGAGCAAATCGTCGTTCTTGATGAAGCCGGCATTGAATATGACGTCATTCCCGGCATCAGCTCGTACCAGGCGTTGGCGGCTGCACTTTGCTGTGAGCTGACCGTGCCGGGGATGGTGCAAACGGTCATTCTTACCCGCGGCGAGGGACGAACTCCCATGCCGGAGGGTGAAGCGCTCGAAGCCCTCGCCCGGCACGGCGCCACCCTGGCCATCTTCCTCAGCGCCCGTTTGGGGGGGGACCTTCAGGCTCGCTTGTTGACTGCCTATCCGCCCCAGACACCGGTTGTCATCGCTTACCGCGTTTCCTGGCCGGATGAATTGATCGTCCGCACCACCCTGGCCAATCTCCACGCGGAGCAGCTAAGCCGAAAACTAAGCCGCACCACCTTGATTCTGGTCGGCGACGCATTGGCAGCCCATGAATCCCGGCGTTCCCAGCTCTACGATCCGAAGCATGGGCATATTTTCCGTGCGGCCAAGTCCAGCGAATGAAAGTTCGGTTTCACGATTTTCACGATCGTATTCTTTCGTGCTTTCCTACTTTCGTGTTTTCGTGATTGAGACTCTGCTTATCACGAAAACACGAAAGTACGAAAACACGAAAAAGAGAATTGGCTATTGCCTCGGGGGCTCCCGACCACGTGATTTGGCGCGAGCCTGGCGCAGGGCTTCCAGCAGGCCGCCGTCGGTCTCCACCGAGGAAGGAAGTGGTTTCGCTGGCGCCGGAACATCGGGAATGACTGCTGGCTCCGGTGCAGGCGTTTTTTCTTTCCGGGCAAACCATTTTCGCGCTCGGGCAGTTTGTTGCTCCTGCTTTGCTGGCGAAGGGCTGGTGCGCAGCAAGAAGCCCGTGCGCCGCTCCAGGACTTCCAGAAGCAACAGCACCACGGCGGCCAGCAGCAGCCAGGGAGTGATGTCCACGCGCCGGGGCGCCTTGGGCAATTCCTTCCAGATGCCGGTCAGCTCGAGGCGTTCCTTGCCGCCGGTCGCCCGGGCCAGGCGCTCCAGCGCAGCCAAGCCGCCACCCGCCTGGGCCGGATTGAATTCCGGAGAATACGGCAAGCACACCGGAGTCAATGGAACCGGGCCATGACCGGGAACCTCAACCGTGGCCAGGGCGATTTCGGTGCCCTCCAAAGCAACCTCGGCAGCCAGGGTGTCGGCGCCGGTCCAGTGAAGGTGCGTCGCTTCCAGCTTGGGTTTTTCGCCGTCCTTGCCGCGCAGGATTTTCACCGCCGGCAGCACAGCCGGTTGGTTTTTCCGCTCCGGATCGAGATGGAGCTGGATGCGAGCGATGCCCTTGCTCACATCCTGGGTCAAAAGCATATTGTCGGGCAGTTTGCCGGAAGGGCCACCGGTCCAGCGCGCCAGGCTCGTGAAGAAATCGCCCACCTCCTTCCACTTGGCGATGGGCCCGGTGGTGCTGCCGTCCGCCTCCCCGGTGTAACACAGGACGCGGCCCGAGCCGGCTTGCCAGGCGGCCACCACCGGCGCACGGTATTCGTCCAGACTGACCGTGGCCAGGTTGGCGCCGGGCCGCAGATAGCAGAGATTGTAACCGCCGATCGGCAAGGGTTCCGCAAAAGCTTTTCCCGTCAAGGCGGTCAAGCCGGGCATCGTCTTGATGGGCGTGAGCTGATCCAGAAAGGCGCTGCGAGCGACGACAAAGGTGTCCTGAGCGAACAGCCGTGGCAATTCCTCCGGATTATCGGAGAAGAAGCAGCGGCCGCCCCCGCGCTTGGCGATGTCCTTCAAAAGTTCGCCGTCCTTGTCGGTCTCCTTGCCGAGGCCGATCACGCTCACGGTGATGCCGGCCTTGTTGCATTCCTTGACGATCTCGACATAGCTGCCGGGCTTTTCGGCGTCACCGGCGTCGGCAAAGAGGATGATATGCTTGGTCCCGGACTTGGCCTTCTGGATCATCTCCGCCGCCGCGATCAGGGCCTCGTGGACATAAATGCCGCCCCCCATCGATTGGATACTCAAAATCTTGTCACGCACCGGTCCCTTTTCGGTAACGGGTCCCAGATCTTTGATCACATGAGCGACGGTATCGACGGCCAGGACGCCGAACTCGTCGGTGGGACTGAGCAGGTCGAGGACCTGGACGGTGCCGAGATTGGCGAGGTCCATCTTGACCTTGCCGCCGGCGACGGGCATGGCCATGCTGCCGGAGCGGTCGAGGGCGACGACAATGGCCAGGGCCAGCTTGCGGTGTTCCTTGCGCAGCTCCATGGACACCGGCAGGATTGGTTCGAGGGGAGACTTGAAAAAGCCACCGGGAGCGTAGGAATTTCGCCCGCCGGTCATCATCAGGCCCGAGCCGGTATGCTCGACCCACGCCGCCAGGGTCTGCATGCCGGCAAAGCCGATCTTTTCCGCCGGCACATTTTCCAGGATCAGGGCGCTGTAGCGCGACAGGCCTTCCAGGGACCAGGAACACTCTTCGGGCTTGGCGACGTGGATTTTCAAGCCGCCGGCCAGAAGGAGTTTGCCCAGGCCGGCCGGGGCGGCAGCGGTCGCCAGCAGGATCGGCCGCGGACCGGCAATGCCGACCAGCAATTTTGCCGTATTGTTTTCAGGCACCGGATCCTCGCCCTGGCCCTTGATGTGCATGGTGTACGACTGCGTGCCCGGACTGCCGGCTTGATCGCGAAAGGTCAAGCGGTTGAGGCCGGAAGTTAGCTTGCGTTTGCCTCCCAGCAGCCGCTTGCCGCCGCGGCGCAGCTCGAAATCCGCATCCTGTGCGGTCGGTGCCTGCACCCAGGCTGTGATGAGGAATGATTCGCCGGCGTTCACGCTCTGGGGCACATCGATGCGATCGATCGCCAGGTCGTTGGCGGCGGTGCGCTGCAAGGGGCGATAATCGAGGGCGATGCCGCGTGCGGCGGCACGGGCCGCCGCTGCCTGCGGATCACGCCCCGTCCACTGCCCATCCGACAGCACCAGGACCTTGCCGGGAGATTCCGCGGGGATCAGGGCCAGCGCCATTTCCAGCGCCTCGGCCAGATTGGAGGCATCGCCGCCCACTTCATTGACGAAACCGGAGAATTTGCCGACTTGGGGCAATCGCTCGCTGACGGCGCGCTGGCCGAAGGCCACCACCGCCAGGCGCTCGCCCGGATCCATACCTGACTTGACCAGGTCGATGGCCAGCTTGTGGTGCTCATCCTTGTCCGCCGGCATGGACAGGCTGCGGTCGGCCACGACCACAAGCGTTCCCGCCCGGCTTGGCAATAACAGCGCCAACCCGCTGATGGCCAGCAATACAAGGATCATGACCGCCAGGCGCATGGCCAAAAGCAGCGGCGACGGCATGCGCCACAGCCACAGCGACATCCCCAGCGGGATGGCCAAGAGCAGCCAGATGGGTTGAAGCAGGGTCATGATTGCTTTCCGTCATTGTCGCTTCGGCCTACCCACCAGTAGATGAGGGCAAAGGCGCCGCCAATGACCAAGAGACCAACAGGGATCAAGATTATCCAAGATACACTCATGCCGCCCTCCATTTTTCACCTCGTGGTTTAGTTGCAAACAGTGTCAGCGTCATTTCGAATCATCATCGGATTTGCCCATGAACATGTAAATGATCACAAAGCCGATCCCAAGCGCCAGGACAGCCAAGATCACCATTTCGACAATGCCGATTCCAATAAAGGCCGTCATGATTTTCCTCCTCGAAGGAGAAGCAAGTGAACGGATAACACTGCAGCTGCCAGGAGCAGCAGGATCCAGGCGAAATGGCGGGACTCCATTTCCTGGCCGGAGCGGTCGGCCCATTCTCCAAATTGGCCCGAAGCGCACGCGGACAGATCGGATTCATCCCGGCTGAGCGGATTGGCCGCCAGGAAGAATTTGCTATCCCCCACATGTAATTCATGAAGCCCGATGGCCTGGGGCTTGATGGTTACTTGTCTGCCCTGCACCGGCAGGCGCCGCGCTTTGCCGCCTGGTGCAATCATCTCGACCATGTCGACACCAGCGGGTAACGTCAGCACGGTGGATTCTCCGAGCCGCAGATTGGCCCGGTTCAAGCCGGTAGCGTGGGCGGCTCGCCAATTCACCAGATTCCAGATCAAGATCGGCCATTGCGGCGTGTCCTGCAGGGTGGAGAGGTCCGGATTCAATCGGATGCGCACCTGCCGCCGCCCGGAGGAGCTTGCGGTATCTGTGATCAGGGGAACATTGCCGGCCAGGAGAATCGGCGTGCCGGGTAACTCTTTCCCCTTGCCCGCCCCCCAGACCACGCCCTGCAAGGATAGTCCCTCCAGGAGCGGATGGTTGCGGTCCAGAACGAAGGGACCCAGATAGGATTCGCCCTCCTTTTCCCGGCGCCATTCCACCAGCCAGGTTTCCGGTCCGGAGGGATCGATGCCGGTCTGGTCGGTACACAGCAAATCGGGCCGGATATCGGTTACTGTTACCCGCCGCGTGGCTTGCAAAGCTTTTTCCACCATGGGCCGCAAGGTTTCGTCCTTGATGCGCAGCTCGACTCGAACGGGCGTTTGTTTTTCCGGCAGGAGGACCACCTGATTATCGAAATCGAGTTCATCCGGCCCGAGCTGAGCATACACGGCCGGCGTATTTTCTTTGAATTCCAGGACTCGCCTATCAGTTTCTCCCGCGCCGAGAGCGAGCGTGGAGCGATGCAGGACCGCCCCATCTTCCGTTTTGACTACCAGGGGACAATCCTGCCCTTGAGCGGAGAGGTTGGCAATTTCCAGGAGGCAGCGATCCTTCCTGTCGCGCAACGTCCGGGAGGCATTGACGAAAGCGATATTGGGCCGGGGTTTGCCGAACGCCCACCATTGCGTTTGTCCCTTGTCGAGGTCGAAGGCGGGAGCGTGATCGGAGAGAACGAGGATGCCGGCATCGTCGCCGCCGAGGGCGCGGGCCAGAGCCATGGCCTGGGGCAAGCGAGCCGTGGGAGATTGGCAGTGCCAGCCCGCCAGAACCGCCTCGGCTTCCCCCGTTGTCCGCGCCGGTTCTCCAATCACCTGGGGCGCTTCGCCGGCCAGGACAAATCGGACCGCGTAGCGAATGCCCCGATCCAGCTCCTCCACTAAAGCCTTTTCCGCAAGTTTTCGGGCTGAATTTTCTCCTCCGGCCCGCATCGAATAGGAATCGTCCAGAACGACCACCAGGGGCCGGTGCGCGGACGGCATGGAAACGCTTGGCCCCGCCGCGGCGCCGACCAGCAGCACCAATGCCAGCAATTCGAGGAAGAACAAGAGCGGCGTCTGCAAGCGTCGAATGCGAAAACCGCCCTGCCGCGCTTCCTTCTGATCGCGCCAGAGCATCAGGCTGGAAACGGGCACTTGGCGGAAGCGATTCCTTAGCCAGTAGATGGCCAGCAGCGCCGGAACCGCCAAAAGGCCCCACAAGGCCCAGGGAGTAGTCAGCAGGGGAAACATTTATTAAAACCTGATGAAAAAAAATTCGTTGCGCCGCCAGACCCCACAGACCCCCGCGCAACGAATTTTCGGGGCCAAATCCCTAAGTCCAATTAGCATAGGCGCTTGCCAAAAGGCGGCTTTTTCGTTGCGCCATCTCTAACTCACTTTCAAAATCTCCGCCGCTACCAGATCATCCAGACGCCAGAATCGGACAACCTCTTCGGCAACGACGCTGGTGAAAACGGCGCCCACCTGACGGCAGGCGTTGTGCCAGTTTTGCTGATGGCGTTCCAGGGCGGCACTGTAACGTCTCAGTGAATTCCCATCGACGCGCAGGTCGCGGGCCTCGCCGGTTTCCACGTCCAGAAGACGCAGGTTCCCGGGCCTGGGCGGATTGGCGTCTGACTGGGCCAAAACCTGCACGACCAGAACGGAGGTTGCCCGGTCGGCACACGGTCCCAGAACGTCAAGCGGTTCGCCCACCCAGAGCAAATCGGAAATGAGCAAGCGAAAGCCGCGTGGCCGCCAGGCGGGGGGCCGACGCCGCATGGCCTCAGCCGGGTTTCGGGCATGGACAAAATCAATGTCCTCCCACAGGGCGGGCCGATCCGAGCCTCCCAGGATGGCGTCGCAGCCGGCCCGCGCCAGCCAGAGCCGATGCGAAAAGCCGGCATTGCCCGCCGCGCTTACGAAGAACGCCGCCAGCCCCAGCGCGGCCCTCGCCTTGGCGCTGTCCGCCAGCGCCATCGACCGCGAGCCATCCAGCACCAGATCCAGGTGCGGATTGATTTCCTCGTGAAAGACCTTGACGGCGAGCTGGTCGCTGCGGGCGTAGGCGTTCCAGTCGATGTGGCGGAGGTCGTCGCCGGCCTGGTAATCGCGATGCTCCTTGAATTCGAGCGAACTGCCCGCCCGTCCGCCCTGATGGAGCCCGGCCCTGCCCTGCGGCACCCGCCGCGGCACGCCCAGAGCGAAGCGCGAACCAGCGCGCTCGCCGTCAAGAAGAAACTGGCGGTAGGCTGCCTCCATCTTGTAACCATTTCTGCTTGCCGTTTAGCGTTCGGAG
>Ga0306920_100003840_pt1 | contig 19180 bp, 22 predicted proteins | sample flu12Cox44000170_FD_204666 | JGI IMG/M metagenome (GOLD analysis project Ga0306920, IMG submission 204666) | Lab enrichment of tropical soil microbial communities from Luquillo Experimental Forest, Puerto Rico - flux4day.12C.oxic.44.000.170 (v2)... | ecosystem: Environmental > Terrestrial >... | reverse complement strand
CGCCAGACTACGTATCCCTTGAAGGGTACGTAGCGAGTAGCATCCTGGTCGAGGCGTTGAAACGCAACGGCCCGCAACTTGACACCGAGAGATTGGTAGATACTTTTGAAAACCTTCACGACTTCGACATGGGACTTGGTACGCTTGTGACCTTTGGGCGGAGTGAGCATCAAGGCGTGCACAAGGTTTGGGGTACTGAGCTCGACGCTACCGGGCATTACCAACCCATCGACCTAGAGTAAATCGGGGCGCTCGACACGCGAAAACCACGCGCCCCGATCGTTCTTTCGGTGCCTGGCGCGGTGTGCAAATGTACCCGAGATGGACGCCAATCGTTTCGTGCGGCGCTGATCCTGCACTGAAACGTCACATATATCCTGTATCCTGAGGCTATCCTGCCGTCGATTATGGGCATGACAGCTACCGACTATGACAGCTACCGCACGCTGGAAGAAGCGATTGCGGCGCTCGAAGACCTGTACGCTACCGGCGAAGTGCTGCCGAGTGCGCAGCTGCGCATCGAGCACCGTCCCGGCGAGCCGCGCTCGTACGTGATCGTCATCGGCAGGAAGAGTAAGTCGGTCGCGGAAAGTTGTTGAACGCCTGATCCCCGCCTTCCGGGGCCTACCCTCCGCTTTTTGTGCTGGGAGGACTGTCCCGGTTGGCGGAGTGGCGGGAGTACCAAAAAGAAAAGCCCCGCCTGCGGGTGCGGTAGGGCAAGTGGCGCAACCGCCGGCACAACAAAAGTGACTTAGGGAGGCGGCGTGGCTGCGGTCGTCAGTGCTGGAAATGCTTTCTAATTCTGCGGTTTTCGGACCACCTGCGCCATCCTTCCGAAGCGGCCACGAAACCAACCCCCGCGAACAGGATAGCAAGCGTGCTGAACAACAAGACAACCAATAAATCAGTGACGCCGTCTGACATTTTCAATTCGCCGTGCATGAAGGGGCGCTCCGGTTCAGGGTCCGGAGCGCCCAAGGGGGTTCAGGACGGCAATGCCATCCGTTCCTGAACGCCGATAGGCTAGCTCCCAATCCCTAACGACAGGTCAATCTGGGTCGAAAAAATCGGCGCTCTCGACATAGGGGTTCATGAGCCCCGGAAACCGAAAACTAACTTTGTCGATCTAAAGTAGGAGCAGCGCGTCCTGTGGAAGACGGTGTCGTGGGTATGAGACTTCAGGGGACTACGAGTCGATGACGTCACGTGAAACGCTCATTCGCCTTAAAAGACTTCAGGTCGATGATAAGCGCCGCAAGGTCACTCAAATCGAGCTCATGATAAGTGAATTCGAGCGTGCCGCCGGCGACCTCGATCGCGAGATTAGAGCCGAGCAGGACCGAGCCCGCGTTCACGATCCATCGCATTTCGCTTACCCGACCTATGCCAAAGCTGCGATGCAACGGCGCGAGAACCTCAAGTGCTCGGCGGCCGACCTCAAGAGCCAGCTCGAAGACGCCAAGGGTGCTCTTGCGGAAGCTTTCGAGGAAGTAAAGAAGGTGGAGCCGCTCGCCGCTTCGGCCCCTGACGCTGCGGACGGGAAAATCAATGCCACTCCGGACCCAACTAGGCCGGCCAAATCCGATGCAACAGGGGGTTTTTATCTTCCGTCCCCGGCACCAACTTATGAGCCTGACTTGTGAATCCCGCCTTGGCCGGCCAACCTTCCCCGCCGTAACGCTATTTTTGTTGGCCCGCCGCAACCACCCCGCGAAGAAGCAAGCGGCGCGCCAGCAGCAAATGTCTGGCCTTTGACGAGCGGGTCACAACACGCCTGCCCGAAATCAGGCACCGACCGGGCCGTATGCCTAAAACGGCAAGTCAGTCCTCAGCCCCCTGATCACGGCCGAAAATCACGCGCCAGAAGCTAGTAAATACAACTTTGGCGTATCAAAATGTCCCCAATTTATCGGAATAACTTGCATTGCACCACTCAGTTCCGGCATTTTGCGACAGAAACTAGACTATGTATGACAGTATCAAACACATGAGGGATCAACCGCTGGCGGGCGAGCCCCGTCTTGGCGTCATCCCAGCCCTAATACGTGACCCTCAACTTGTCTGGGCTTCCCGGAGGCAACGGGAAAATTTACGCTGTCCGCCTTGGAAAGCGGCGTTATCTCGTTCAATTGCGCCATAAGCCATCCTGACTGCTGTTGCCTAAAATGTGGATCCCCTTTCATCGCACGATCGTCAGCAGGCATCTAAATCGCACGATGCGCTCGATCGTACGAACGATGTCGACTGGTGTCCGAAGTGGAGACTTATCCTAAAGGGAGCCGCCAATGGCCAGTGGGTGCAGTGGGTGCAGTGGGTGAAGTCGATGATTTCTACCTAGCCGACTCCCATGACCCAAAGGAGAGGTGAAAAACCACCTACTTCACCTACTTCACCCACCGCCGCACTGTGAATGCCGCACACTACCCCGCGCGGAGAGGAAGTGTGCGGGCATCCGTGCTCAGAATATATTGTTAATGTTTTTCGGAAGCGCCCAGGCATTGGCTTCAGTCGGACCGCCGCCGAGGTTAACAGCCACGGGGACCTGCACGATGTTGTTTGCTTGTATGGTAATATTGCCAAAGCCCTTAGAGAGGTTGAAGCTTCCCAAATTTACACCTGCTCCACCTCCACAGACCGCATCCTGTTCCGCAGTGGTCAGTTCAATCAGCTCACTCGTAGTCATGTTACGTGCTCCTTAGTTTGAAGACCTGGGAGCCGCGCGGTGAATGTCGCACACTCCCCCGCGCGGAGAGGGAGTGTGCGGGCATCCGTGCTCAGAATATATCGTTCACGTTTTTCTGAACCGACCAGGCATTGGATTGGGTATCACCGCCGCCCAGGTTAAGAGCCACAGAAGTCTGCACGAGATTGTTTGTCTGCTTGGTAAAATTGCCAAAGCCCTTAGAGTGGTCGAAACTTCCGATAATTCCGCCTCCAAGACCTCCACAGACAACATCCTGCTCCGCAGTGGTCAGTTTAATCAGCTCACTCGTAGCCATGTTACGTGCTCCGTAGTTTGAGGACCTGGGAGCCGGCAACTTCTTGTTTAAAGTAAAATTAAGGGTTACGCATTCGTTACCTCGTACTATGGTTAATTAGGTTGGTAATGTGGTGTCGTGCGAAGCCATGTCAGGAAACTGTGCCCGCAGAGGTCACACCTGTCGCTCATACGAATTGAAAGATTGTGAACGGGCTCTAGATGGCGGCGACGACCGACGGCGGCTCGACGCCATACCGGACACGCCTGTGAACTGCGATTATCCATGCAATTCTTCGCACGCAGCTCGTCAAGAATTGTCTTGAAATAGGCCTCGTAGGTCGCCTTGTCCCAGTCGAAGAATTGGGTGTTGTTGATGAAATACTTTACCATGAAATAATGCGGTTCGTGCCGACCGGGACGCCCAAGCGGCAAAGTGGCTTGATGCTTCATCGCACGCGTCATCTGTTGATCCGCCAGCAGACCTCGGTCATCAACGCGATTCGCGCTCACCTTGCCGAATTTGGCATTACCGCGCCGGCCGGGCGCAGAGGGATCGAGGAGCTGCTTCGCGTCATCGCCGATCCGAGCGATAAGCGGGTGCCTGAGCTTGCGCGCGGGTGCCTTCCGGCTTTCGGCAGCCAATTGCCCGGGCTCAAAAAGGAGATTTTGGAATTTGATCGAATGAGCCTGCAGGTACCGACACTGGTCGAAAGTGGATATCCCGATTTCACGAACGATGCTTGGACCGGCGTGGTCAATTCCGGCATGGATTTTAATCACTAAATCGATGTCATTTTTTATTCGACGGCCTTGGCCAATGACTTTCAATATACACGTGAATTCCGTCGCCAGATGGTCGAGTTGGTAAGCTCGTCGATGGATCGAGAGAGCCGATACCCCCTATGCCCCTATGCCGAACTTTCTCCGGCAGAGCCGGGGACTCCCATTTTTTGGTTTAGGAAAGCGAAGCGCGCCTGCCCCACATCCAGAGCAACAAAACCGCGAATAACCGCCGCATCAGATCATCACAGCGTCCTATCAATAAATAAGCGTCATAGCTCCGCGGCGGCAAAATCGATCCGCGTTAACGGCGAGGCGACAACTCGCAAATGGAATGCATGGAATACTGCTGTGTGGTACCAGTTCGGATAACCGCTTGTGCAAAAGAAATTTTATTCAGCGGCAGGTAGAGCTACTACCATGTCTTCCTGACTAGCAATCGCACGCAAGGTGGATCCGCGTGAGTTTGGCACAAGAGTTCTTGCAATCTTCAGAATCCGATCTGCACCGCAGCTCATCTCTGGTCGATGAGCCACGCTAATGCGTGTTATTTGAAGACCTTTGAGGCTATCATTGATATGTTTTTCGTTGGTAACGTCCAAATGCGCTGTGCCCTCGTCCAGAAACAGTATTTGGGGCTGTCGATAGAGTGCACGCGCAAGCATTATTCGCTGCTTCTGTCCGCCTGATAGTGAGCTGCCCATGTCTCCTATTAGACTATTGTAGGTCATCGGCATCGCCATAATCTCTTCATGGATGCCCGCCAAGTGCGCGCACTGGATCATCCGCCCCTGATCAAAGGACGGGTCGAAAAAGCAGATGTTATCGGCAATGGAGCCTGAGAGGAGCTGATCCTCCTGCATCACTGCCCCGACGTGCTCGCGATAGGCTCTGGGCCCCATCGTCGAGAGCGGGATGCCGTCGATCAGCACTTCTCCTCTTGTCGGATCCAGCAGCCCGAGCATGATCTTAATGAGGGTTGTCTTTCCCCCACCCGAAGGCCCCATAATGGTCACGAATTCTCCTGGTTCGATGACGAAGCTGATGTCTTCAAGGACAAAAGGCTCCGTTTCGGCATAGTGGAAGCACACGTTTCGGAGCTCGATCCGGCCCTGGATCTGCCGCGTGTAGGTCAAAACTCGGTCATGCCCGCGCTCGAGCGGACTCAAGGCGATATCAGCCAAGCGCTCGAGGTGCAGTTCGAGAATCCGGAAGTCCAGCGCCTTTTCCACCAGCTGGACTGCCTTCTCTGTGAAGTGCTGCTTGTAGCTCATGAAAGCGAAGATCATCCCAATGGTGAGGCTGTTGTTCAGTGCCAGCCTGGCTGCAAGATAGATCGTGAGGATGTTCTCCAGCCCGAACAGTGCCTCGTTGATCGCTGTAAACGCGATCCTGGTGCGGCCGAGGCGGACATTGGCGCTCACCACGTCGGCGTAGCGGTTGAGCCATTGCGTCTCGCGATCGCTTTCGCGATTGAATATCTTTAAACTTTGAACCGCCCGCATGGTCTCGATGAAAGTCGAGTTCTCGTGGGCCTTGGTCTCGATCACAGACAAGCTGCGCTTGCGGAACAATCGGTAGAGCCCGAGACGCACCGCCGCGTAGACAACAAGGGCTGCCAACACTACGAGCGCGAGCTGGGTACTGTAGACGAAGATCATCGCCAGGGTCGCGACGGCCATGAGGCCATCAATCGTAGCCGCTATCATGCCTTCGGCGAGGGCACTGCGGATTGGTTCAACGGAGGTGAAACGCGACAGGATGTCGCCGATGTGCCGCTTCTCGAAATAGGAAATGGGTAGCCGGACCAGATGGCGGAACAGACGCGCGCCAATCTGAAAGTGCAAGACGTTCTGCACAATCAGGATGACCAGCGAGCGCATGGCACTCGAGGCAACCTTGATTACGGTGAGCAGGCCAAAGCCGAGAGCTAGAACGATTAGGAGATCAGCGTCGCCTCTGGCGATCACCTCATCGACGGTGAGTTGGAGATAAAACGGGCTGGCAATCACAAAGGTTTCGAGGATAACCGAGAGGATCAAGATCTGGACGAACGCGTGTGTGCTGCCATGCAGCTGCGTCCAAAAAGTCGAAAACGGGAGCCGCGCTCTCTCGTCCTTGGGCAGAAAACCTTCTGATGGCGATAGCTCGAGTGCGACGCCGGTCAGATGCTTCGAGGCCTCAGCAGTGGGAAAGAACCTCTCGCCTGAGGCAGGGTCATGAACGTTAATTCCTCGTCTCGTGATAGATTTTAGAACGACAAAATGGTTCATATCCCAGTGTACGATCGCAGGCAGATGTAGCTGCCTGAGCTGATCAAGTTCGAAGCGCAGCGGTCGGCAAGCGAGGTGCATTTGGCTCGCCACCTGGATCAGGGCCCTGAGCGTGACCCCCTTCAGCGACACCGGATGGCGACGCCGGAGCGTGTTCAGGTCAATGCGGTGGCCATGGTACGAGCTAATCATCGCCAGGCAAGCGAGCCCGCATTCAGCTGCTTCAGTCTGCTGCATAACGGGGAGGTGGCCCCGGCTTCCGATATTTAAGAGGTTCGTCATGGTCACATCGTGGCGGTGAGCAGGTGATCGAGGATTGAGATCATACCTGCAATTCCGTGAGCGAGATGCGGGTAAAAAGCTTCATCGGAAGAGACCACCCGTGCCTGCTCCTGCCGGAGTGTATCCATTTATGCGCTGCGAGTTTCTTGCGATATTTTTAGGGTGGCGGAGCGCGGAGTTCCGAGAACTATAAGATCTGAGAAAATTCCTCGTCGTTATACCAACTTGCATGTTGTGATAGCCTGCACGACGATACAGGGTTTTCCAGCAGAGACCGTGTTGGCTCTCACCCGCAATTTGCGAGCGCGGAGAATTCTCCATCGAATTATATCCGCACACTCCCCACGCGGAGCGAAGCCGAGGAGTGTGCGGATGCCCGGTATTACGCGCTGATGTTTGCTAACCGAGAATCTGTGCAACGTTAGTCAAACCGCCAATGCCGCCAATAGCCACGCCAACCTGTGTGGCGTTATTGAGTTGAGTTACGAAGTTGCTAGCCGTTCAAGATGCCTCCGCACACTACATCCAGTTCTCGATCAGTCAGTTCAGTGAGTTCATGCTTGGGGGTCATGATTTTCTCCTTGATAGGCCGAGAAGTCGGCTGGTGTAGGTTAATTCATCGTAAAGGATGATGCAGCTCTAAACGTTTATGATGGTTAATGGTTATCCAAACGTCATCTATGAACGATTGAAACCGGCAACCCATCCAACATGCTGATCGGACGGCAGGCCATGACATTTTCACAGCGATCAAGGGTGGGATTGCCCGCTTCCTTGATGGTGACAGTTGAATAACGCTGCGCCGAGGGCTGCCGCCATCAAGGCTTGGCCATTTGGCAGGCCGGATTGTAGGCCCAATTGCGATCAAGCCCGACGACACACCATTCCACTCCCCATGTGGCCCCGATCATCCCGGTATCCTCAGCGATGGAATAATAAATGCTATGCCTGCTGCCATCGGAAATCTGCACCAAGCCGATGCAAAACCGACGCGGAATGGTATTTGCTGTCCAAGGGTGAAACACCATCTCGCGAATTTTTTCGAACATGACGATCTTGAGATCAGTATTCCAGAAGGTGGTTTCCGTGTCGTTGAAGCGCGATGAAATTCTGTCCAATGCATGAGGGTAATCGCAAGGCGGTAGCACCCCGTCGTAACGCGGGCCCGACAGGTAGAAATTCATCTCGAGCCAGCTTGTGGCACACGCGGTATTGAGCGTCAGCGTGGCGACGGCCACGGTAAGCGCAGCTAACCACGCGCTAGGCCTGCACACATTCATCTCCTTGAGCAGGATTTCCTTCATGGTCTGGTTTACGATCGTACCTCGGGCGGCAGCCCGCTCACAGTAGAGGCCATTCTTAAAGAAAATATTGCCGCCAGGGCCATACACGATACCGCCGCCTCGAAGCGCTGCATCTTCGTTTTCTATTGCTCTCCCTGTCCGCAGGCGGAAATAAGGTGCAGGACCGCGCGGCTAAGGGCTGCCTGAATAACGGGTGACGGCGCGCGTGATAGGGGTGATGTGACCCGTGCTCACTCAACCAAGACCCGCAGCAGACGCGCCATGGCGAGCTGGATCAACGATGCCGCGCGGCCGCATCTCGAGCCAATCCGCGCGGTGCGCGGGGGAACGGCGCAGGCGGCGCTTCTCCGCTCGCCCTGATGCGCGAGCTCAAGGAGCTGATGTGGCGCGACGTCGGTGCCTTCCGGAGAGGCGATAAGCTTGCGCAGGCGCTCGATCGCATCCGCGCCATGCGCGCGCGATTTGCCGCATGCGTGGGCGCCGAGCGCATCCACAATGCGAGCCTGGTCAAATGGTTCGAGCTGTGCAGCGGGCTCTATGCGGCCGAGGCGCTCGCGCTCGCCGCGCTCCACCGCCGGGAAAGCCGCGGCGCCCACCAGCGCGACGATTTTCCGAGCACGCGTAGCGCCTACGCAATCAACCAGCGCATCTGGCTCGCCGACGGAAAGCTGCGCTCAAGCTTCGAGGAGATGCGCGCATGACCGCCTCCGAGGTGCGTCCTCAGCCTCGCCCCTGCTGTCTGCGACTGCTCGCCTACTTGGCGGATTACGGTCGCCGGCGAGCACCGGTTGCTCGGAAGCCTGGAACCAGGCAGCGAGGAAACCGCCCGGATCGGCCGCACGCCGGTCAAATCCCGCGCGGTGAATACGCTTGCGCGCAGATGCGCGGGGACGTGGACGCGGTCAGCCGCGCATGCGCAACGGGGCTCCGCACGAATGCGATCTCGCGCATTCCAGGCAGCCGGACGTCGCCGATATACTGGCCGCGGCCGTGCAGAAAGCGATCATCCTCCTTGCGGAGAAGCCGCGCGCCAATCGTTTTTCCGCTGGATGTCAGAAGCCCACGCCGAGAATGAGGCCCATGGCCGCGCGACGCCACGCAATGGGAATCGCTTCGTAGCGGGCCCGCAACGAAGGCCGCTCGGCTGACGATTCTCGCACATGGCGACTGCCGCCACTCCGACCGCCCCTGTCTTCGTCTCGTTTCACCCGGTGCGACCGAAGTGCCGAGCGTTCCACCTTGCGTGGCTCTTCGGCGGCTGGCAGCACCGGCTCGGCCTTCAATTCAACGGGCGTCGAAACCAGCCCGCGGGTCGGAGTCGCAGCCGGCGTTGCAGACGAACCGATGGTGGTGATCTCGGAAGATCGATCGGCCAGCTCGCCCGCCATGGCCTTGTTCGCGCCCAGCAGGTTGCCCAGGAAATTCGCCCCCATCGGCTTCGCGCCGATGAGCGCGATCGCAAGAAGCGCCAGAGCGAACCCGCGCGCAAGCTTCCCGTCTGCCGAGCAAGTCATTTTTCGTATCATCTCCAGAGCATATCCTTTCAGCTTCGCTTGTCTGCGGCCCGTGCTGCCGTCAGGACCAGACGTTTCCAGCACGGATCGCGCGGGGTAATTTCCGCCAATCATTGCTCCCTATGCGTATATGTTCGACACGATTACATCCTAACACTCAGCAAAGGATCAAGCAGCCAGCTAATCAGCGAGCGCCTCTCGAGGATGATATCGGCCCGCAGGAGCATGTCAGCCTGTAGTGGTATCTTTGTACCATAGGCATCGATGTCAGGCCGGTCCAGCGAGGCTGTAATCCGATATGCGGGCTCTTTGAGCTCGATCGGTCCTAAGGTGTCAGACTTTGTTAAGATCGTCTGCGAGATCTTAAGGACCCTACCACTGTATGTGCCGAACTGCTGGTACGGAAATGCTTCGTACAGAATTCTAACCTTCTGTCCGGCTTGCACAAAGCCTATGGCGCGGGTCGGGACAAACAACTCGGCTTGCAAAACGCTATCGTTCGGAACGATTTCCATCTGCAAGCGCCGTGGGTCCGCAAACTGACCGACAGTAGCCTGCAGCATTGAGACGCGACCGGCAGCCGGAGCTCGGATGACGTAAGCGCGGCGGCCGCCGATCTCGGCGATGCGTTGCTGGGTTGCCGCGAGTTCACTGCGTAGGCCTTGGATTTTGCCTGCCATAACGGTTGGCAGTTGCTGAAGCGAATAGCGTGTCTCCGTAAGCTGGTTCTGCCGCGCGGCGAGCTGCTGATTTAGCGAGTTTAGGTTCTGCTTTTGCTCGAGAAGCGTCACTTGCCGACGTTTAAAATCGGCATCCGCCATGTAGCCTTCTTTTCTGAGTGCGGCCGCAGAAGCGACGAACTCTCCCTCGACCCGGATGCGTTCCCCCTGAATTTTTAGCTGTGCCTGAAGCTGAGATATCTCAACCTCAAGACCAGCGATTACAGCTGTCAGACGCTCCCCTTCTGACTTTGTGCGCTGCTCTTCTGCGGCAATTTGCCCAGTTAGTAGATCTTGCTGAGACCTTAGCGTCTCAAGCATGGTGACATTGACATCTAGGCCATTCGCCGCGATTTGATCGGTGTCAATCGTCAAGAGAGTTTGACCTTCGCGGACCTGTTGCCCTTCGTTGATATGAATCTTTCTAATAGTGCCCTGTTGAGGCACAAAGACCTTCGAGGTGCCGGAAGTCGGAGTGAGATAGCCAACGACAGTTTCCTTTCGCGAATATTGTCCAAGAAAGAGGAAGGTTATAATGAGTGCAACGGTCACGGTAATGAACCAAGTCGTGACCCTGATCGAGAGCGACTGGAGGAGCGCGACCTGGCCCCATTCGCGGTTGTTCCGCTGAAAATCGACTGCTTCCTGTCGAAACAAATAGGACCTCTGTGTCACTAGACGGTATCCTTAAATCGAGGCAAGCCAATTGGTGGACCTATCGGCTGCGTTTACATTGGGTGGATTGGGCATGAGAATTCAAATTTATGTGGTGGCAGGCGCGTGGCAAGCGCGTCAATATATACTGCGGTAAGCTGGGCCATCAGTAAGTGCCATATGCTATGGTTAATGTGACCCGGAACCTGGCACCTGGGGCGAACGAATATTCCAGGCCAGCACGAGGTACTGCCTCCCGATCGCGGCATCCAGAACTTGAGCTGAGCAGTTGCAGTGGCTGAGGCGGACCTGCGCGATGTGCTGTTGCTGCGACTCCGAAGACCGCTGCCTTGGTCTTGATTCATTTCCTTATTGGCGGGACGGCCAAGGCGTTAACTCATGGAGATCCGCACTCGGCATGAGCTACCGCCCGTCAGGCGTGCGGACACCCGTCCAGGCGTCGCGGACCTGCTGGTAATGCACCATGGGGTCATAGATGGAGGTCGGCAGCCCGAGCGTCTGAGGCGAAAGACGGCCTACGGCAGACAACAGGTTATATGATCCGACAATGCGATCGTGTTGCGCCGCCACCAGGCTTAGCCGTGCCTCGACCAAAACCTGCTGGGCGTGGAGCACGTCAAAGGTGGTGCGCATTCCGAGCCGTGCCTCCATGCGCATTCCATTAAGCGCAACTTCTGAAGCTCTCACCTGCTCCTGCGCGGCTTGAATCTGTGCCTTGGCTGCCTGGAGCTCACTCCAAACCTGGACTACGGTGGCACGCGCCTGGTCGCGTGTGGTGGCGAGCTCGAGCCGGCGCTGTGCCAGCGTCTCTTTGGATTGGCGGATCGTCGAGTACTCGGCGCCACCCTGGTAGAGCGGGACGGACACGCCAACGAGTGCGGTAGCGGAATACTGCTCAGGTACCGCACCGGGACTGATGTCGTGGCCGCGCTGTACATTCCCTAGCAAGGTGACAGTCGGATACAAGGCGCCCTCCGAGATCTTCACCTGCAGTCGCGCCACGTCTACGCCGTACGTGGCCGCCATCACCGACGGATTGGCCATCACCCCGGCGTCGATCGCCCCGGCAAGTGTGCGTGGCGAGAGACGGTCAACCGGCAAGCCCGGCTCTAGCCGGCCCGGCTTTGATCCGATCACCCGGCGATACCGGGCTTTTGACGTGGCCAGGTCGGCGTCGGCCCGGAGCATCTGCGATTGGCCGGCAGCGAGTTGTGCCTCTGCCTGGGCGACGTCGGTACGCGTGACCTCCGCTTGTTGGAAACGAGCCCGCGTCAGCCGCAGGGTTTCGTCGAGCATCCGCACGTTGCTCCGCTCGACTTCCAGGATGGCGGCATCGCGCACCACGTCCATATAGACGGTGGCGGCGTCGAGCAGTACCGTTTGCTCGATCACCCGCAACGTCTCTCGTGCGGCGAACACCCCACTTTCGGCCGCGCGGGTTTTGCTAGCGGTTTGGAAGCCGTTAAATAACGTCTGCTGAGCAGTGATGCCAATCGAGCGCGGGGCGGTCCACCACAGATCTTTTTGGGCTAGCCCCGGGGCAAGGATCGTCTCCTGCGAGGTATAAGTGTTGCCTACCCTTGCGGTTACGCTGACACGAGGACGATAGCCGGAAAGCGCCTCCGGCACCGCCTCATCGATCTTGCGGACGGTAGCGCGCTGGGAATTGAGCTCTGGATTGACCTGATAGGCCTGCGCGAGCGCACCGAGCAATGTGTCGGCTGTAGCTTGCCGAGCCAGGCCCATGATCACTGCGACAGCGATCACGACCGTGCGAAACGCCAGCCTTGTTTGCCCACTCGACATCAAGCTCCCTGTAGCTCCCTTACGCGATCGACGGCGCTTGAAATGTCACAAACTCGCACTCAATGAACGATTCTTTCTTAATATCGGTGTCTCTCGGTTATTGATGGTTAACAAATACTCAGCGTTGTCTCGCGCTGTACTCGTAGGATGATATTCCCGTTTAGATAGTTAGGCATATCGCCGACACCGTGTCCGCCCGGTGACGATCACCGGCCGCGGTAGCTATGGACCGGTGATGTTAGAAGCCGCGGCACCTTGCCTGACATTAGATGCATTCGCAATCGAGTTTTGAATTTGGATATTGCTCTGCTGAGTCTGCGCGCTTTGCTGCACCTGTCGGTTAGTGCTGATATTACCTGCGCTCGTGCTAGTAGTGGTGCCGTTGGTATTGCCGCCAGTGTTAGTGCTACTGATGTTTGTGATTTGAGGTTTGGCAACCTTGGCAGCTCCGTAGATTCCGGACGCGACTGCTATCCCTGATCCCGCACCAGCCAAAAAGGCCGGTACGGGTGCTTGCCCAAAGCCTGTCGCCACCGGCGCATATTGGCCGTTCTTTTCTGCAAACAATACCAGGGTTGTGGGCGGTGAAACCGAATCGCCGGGCGTAGAAATCATGGCGACTTTCTGGTTGGTGGATAGAATCGCCTCGCTCGCATTTAATTGTGCGCAACCAGCAACCAACGCCCCCAATACGGCAAGAGTCGCGCTCTGGTACAGCATGCCACCTCGCAAAGTTGAATCCAGTTGGGACCATAACACTCCTTTCTAAAATCACTTGCCAAGATAACCACCTCAAATTTCTTTAAATACTTCGCAAATTTGCGGGGATTTCCCATCGCTTCGCGCGCGGAGTGGCTCAGATCCGGTTGAGCGGGACGATGCCGAGCACCAGCGTGATGCAACGCCGCCAACCGCATCGAGAGCTGTCTCCCTACTTCAATGGGGCTTCTCACCACCAACGTGGGGTCGGCGTTATGGTTTCGACTAGGAGCCTGTCCGGGAAATAGCGGACTTTCGTGCGTACACCGCCGCTGCCTACAGTCTGATTCGCCGCGGTCAACGGGCACGACGGCAAGAGCGACGACGAGATCCGCGCCGCGATGGGAGATAAGTTTCCCAAGCACATCTACCACTCGATTATCTGCATTGGGGCGTTAGTCGCGCACCGGGAAGACGGCCGCTGGGTTGTGGATGCGCTTGGAGCACCGTACACCGGAGAACGATCCGAGAAGGATTTGATCGCGTCGTTCGTGGACCGCATTGCGGGACTATCCCCGCAACTCGTCACCTTCAACGGGTCGTCATTTGACCTCCCTGTCCTGCGTTACCGGGCAATGGTCCACGGGGTCGCGGCACCGGGCCTATCGGCGCGTCCCTACTTCAACCGGTACACAGAGGACGCCGTTGATCTTTGCGACGTGCTGTCCTCATTCAGCTCCCAAGCTAGGACGTCACTGCATGAGCTATGCCGCGTCATGGGGTTGCCGGGTAAGCCGGACGGGATCAGCGGCGCAGAGGTCGAGAAAAACTACCGCGACGGACACATTCGCGAGATCGCTGAGTACTGCGAGGGCGATGTCCTGAATACCTATCGAGTTTGGCTGCGGTATGAACTCTTTCGCGGCCGGCTGTCTGATCCCGAATTTCAAGCGAGCGAGGCGTGCGTGGTCGATTTCATCAAGGCACGTGGCAATACGAAGCCGCATCTTACGGAACTGATGTAGCACTCGCAGGTGTGCTCTACCTGGCTGAGGTCGAATAGGAGAAAATGATGGCCCCTAACACGGCAGTTAACGATCAGCGGATTGCCGATTTAATTGATCAAGCACAGGAGTATTCAAATCCAACCAGCCAAACCCCTACACCCCCCTCGATCACTTTTCCACCCTTGGGGGAGGCCGATGAATTGTTAGTTGGTGAAGAGGCGCCCCAATTGGACCGCGCGCCGAGACCTCCCTGGTTTCAACCGATTCAGCACATCGATGATCGCGACAGCCGACCGGCGAATGAAAATTCAGCGGAAGTGCCCATCATCGATGGAGACGGAGAAATCTCGGAGCCATCCGATGATGAAAAATCGCGTATCGGCGCCTCGGGCATCGATGCTTTGGCCTATTATGCGCCCTTCCATTTCTATCGTCGTAATCACTGGGGCATCTACATTCGAGATTATGGCATCGCCTATCTTGCATCACGTTTTCTCGGAAGAAGAACTCTTACGCGTTCCGACAATTGGGCACTTCGATGCGCGCACTGGTTTCTTGTTGAGCACGAGTATTTTCATTTCCAGACGTAAATTGCGGCTACACATTACGAAATTTTGACCGTTGATTTTAAGTCATACGAGCACCTGGTTCATGACCGGTACGCATCATGGCTGGAGGAGTCTATGGCAAATGCGCGTGCACATCGCCATTTGCAAGATCGCGAAGATGCTCAGCTGACGTTTTCACGTATTGAGCACTTCAAGGGCTTTGCGGCGAGTTGGATGAAGACGCAGCTCCCAGGGTACAGGGATTACGATAAATGGTGCCGAAACTTGCAGGCTATGCAAAAAGGTCGCGCCAAGTTGGCTTCAAGGGTCCACGAGATTTCTTGGTACTTACGACACTTACGACCCGTCTTAAATTCGGACGTACTCCGCCTGTACGAGAATGCTGATTACTCTCGGGTGCCTATTGTGCAAGTGCGCGATACGAGAATTGCTTGGTTGAAGTCAGCTCGACTTTTTCCCAAGGAGCTAGGGTTACAGGTTCTTGTTTACACTCATGAACACCCGCCTGTACATATTCATGTAGAGTTTTTGGGTTCTGACAGGTCTACCAGGCTCGAATGGCCATCGTTAACTCCGCTGCGGGGTGAATTTAGTCTCTCGGGCTCAGAGTCAAAAAATCTTACTAGGTACCTTAAAAAGTACGGAAGCAATATTCTGGAAAAACTTCAGAAGGTGTATCCGCAGGTAAGTTTGTCTCCCGTCGCCTAGCGATATGTTTGCTGGGGCTTTTTTTATTGCGGGCTGCGCCGAGGGGGGGCGTGTCCACACAATTTCAAGCGTTGGCACACCTTTGGAACCGTTGTCGGAGAACTCTGCTGACCTGCGCTTGTACTGCCATCCCTTGCATCCAGCCCGATGGGTGCCAATTCGGCTCGCCTCTCCCTTGCCGCTTAGTCGCTAACACTTCATCCCAAACCGCCCCGCGATGAATATCAGCGAAGGCTTCGAACTCCGCCGTATCGGCTGCCTCTTTCATCCGCCGCAGTTCTTTCGGTATCGACAGCAGCGGAAGGCAGGCCTCCCTTCGAATTCGGTTGCGGGCGGTGATTTCCTCGATGCGCCGAGCCGTGGCAGCGCAAAGATTCAAAGGCGACGGTTCCGACGTCGGGATGCTCGGCACGGGGACTGCATCAGCGGAGACCTGTGGCGGCAGGATTCCGCTCATCGGTATAACCGCGACTGTTGTCAGCAGTTGGCGACGGTTCATCGTGAGCCGGCGGGGAATCTGTGTTGCCATATGAGCCTCCTATCTCGGCATCAAGGAGGTCAGGCAATCCGCTGGTTTGCCGTCGGTCCGACCACATCCCCATGCAGGGAACCACCTTGCTGCGGATCAGCAGGTTGGTGAGAGCAGATGCCCTCGTCTTGATGCGAGAAGGAATTTGGCAGGGTCGGGCAACGAAATCAACGGACGGGGCGGCCCCCATTGTGGATGTCCGTGGGCAACATGATACGTAGGCGACATCATCTCGGAATGGTGGACGAGATCATCTCAAAATCCGCAGCAAGTAGCTGCATCCGTCTGGTATTTCGACACTAAACTCCGATGACCGAACCCGTGATCTGGGCGGCAACATCGGCTTATAGCCGCCCATTTCATCGATCTCGATGCTGCCGTCGTCCCTTATCTCGATCCCGTCGCGCCGATCCCAACAACATCCGCCTAATCTCCCGCAACGCCTCAGGGTCCCCCGGCACCTTGCCCTCGATGATCCGCGCCTTATCCTCAGGCGGCATCTCGCGCAGCGCACATTCCATGCAGAGAAGCTTATCGAACGGAACGTCCTCGACAACGCCGAAGAGTATGCATCCGCATCTCGCGCAGGGTACGTTCATCATCGCCTCCGCATCGGGAGTGGCGACGGCCCCGACGATGGCTTCGGGCTACCGTACTTTTTGTTGATGGTTACTTCGCGACTCTGTATGATATCCCTGGCACTATCACTATTCAAACCATGACTCCTTTGTTTTACAGGAAACACTTTTTGGTCAACTGCTTGCGTAATCAATATATTCTCCTTATGATAAAATAATTGCTCTATTTCTGTTCAGGAGGCTTACTCCTGCAACCAGAACTTACCGCTATCTTCTGTATTGCTTATGAGCGGGTCGGCTTCAAAAACTGCTTGCCGACAGAATTAAAAGCATTCAGTCAATATCAGTACTATGCAACACATACTCCTCTAGATAAGAACTGTCAAGAAAAAATCAGCAAAACGATCTGAGAATTCGCACACTTCGCAACTGAGAAATTATATATCTCGCTTTGCCTAACAACTAAATAGTTTGTCCGTCCGTAAATTCATTCGCAGAAATGTCGTGTCTCATCAGGTTGGTTTCATGTCGCCGGCGAGTTCCCTTAATCCGCCTGGCGCCCAAGAATAGAAATCGGGTAAAGTCGGTCCTTAAATGCGGTTGCGAACGCGTCCGCGGCAGCAGCGTCGATGGTGATATCCATTGCGCCGCCACCAGACCCGGATAAATTGCCCGTACGCGATTTTTTCCTCTTTTTCGATGCCTTACCAGTGATCCACTTCTCGATATGGCCGACGAGTTCGGCTCCAATTAATTGAACCAGTTGCTCGTCCCCGGAGATTGCCCTTCCCTGAGTATGCGCAGCGAAGGTATCATCCACACACCGTAGCCGATCTTCCGGTTCATCATCGTTCGCTTCCTTGGCAATTGCTTCAATTAGCTTCGATACATTCTCTTGTTTCCATTCTCGTCTGCCGAGAAAGGCCGTCAAAGCCAATGCCAATCGGTGACGGATGTGGCTATCCTCCCTCCAGTGTGGATAGATGACGGTTGCGATCGCGATCTTTGCTGCCGCTCGCGTCAGTACTGCGAAACTCGGAAAGGAGGCAGCAAAGTACTTGGAGCTCTGGAATTCTATCTTCTCGCCAGTTTCATGCACGGAAGGGGGAAAAACAGTACAGCATCCGTCCCCGCGTAACTCGATAATCATGTGATCGAAACTGAATGACAGACGTTTTTCCCCACGCCGGACTCGATACACCCAATGGCTTGCGGGTTTAGAGGCACGACCAAAAATGCAATCCGTCTCCGGTAAAAAATATGGAGCGAATTTTAATGCCTCCTTATCATCGATATCGACATCAACAATGCCCCAAGACATTCCCGGCGGCTTGCCAGTTACGATTCCTACATTTGTTGGTTCAATAAAGTATTTGTCTATATTGTTTGGTTCAATCTCGAGCGTTGGCCATCCTTCGATTGATGGCTGCTTGGACCTGAACTTGATGGGAATCGGTGCCATGCCCATCTGGATGTAGGAATAAATTAACTCGTGATAAATATCGGTGATCATGTTGTAATTCTCCTTTTGAAAGATATGAATGAAAATGCGCGGGGACTGGCAATCAGGAAATGTTCAGTCCCCATTTGTAGACTTATAAACAGGACTGACTGCTCTCCTGTTTTTCGCAAATGTGTTTATGATCCTCAAATGCGTCTTTGACGAATAATCGAAGTAGACCACTGATCGATGTGGACAGTTCTTGTGCCAAGACCTTGCAGCGATCGTGGCTGATGTCGTCAAAGTTGATTGAGTATCGTTTGAATCTTGTTGTGGTCATATTTCAAAATCCTTCGTTTGTTCAAATGCGTTCAGTACTATTTATCTAACTTATGCGCGTAATCTGTGCATGACACGGAATTATTTTTGCCAGTTGGTGCCCCGTTCCCATTCTGTGGAGGCAGTGGAGGCACTACCAGGAACTTTGTCAAATACGATTCATTTCCAAAAGGTTATAGGAGTCCCTCCACACCTCCACACAATAACACACATCCCTTTCGGGAAAAGGAGGGAAACAGATGCAGGCGCTGCTGGAAGTTGCTATCGGCAGTATATACAAATTGCAAGATACACATTCAGATCGACTTTCGATTGAAAACCATAGGTAAAAATAAAAATCAGTTGCGAATTTAACGGAAGACAGTATACACGATATACCACCTGGCACCAAGCGAAATCGTGATCTCGACCGATGAATCTTGCTATCAGAAAAAAATATAATTTTTATTGGCGTTTCTACTTAGATCGCCGTGATGAGGAAAGCTGCGGCAACCGATTTCTTGTTGCTAGCGGGGTCAATGACATAAAAGCTGGTCGCAGAAAGGTCTTTAAAGCTGGTCGCAGAAAGGGTCTTTCCTGCGACCACCGCAATCGCCAGCTCGATGGCCTGCTTACACATAAAATCCGTCGGACTGAGCGACAATTAGACTAATTGCCGCCAAGTGGACGTGCTGTTCGCCAGCATTACCGCTGCCATGGAACTCATTCGGGCTGGCCGCGTGCACGCGCTCGCGGTAACTGCCCCCGCCCGCTGGCCAGCGCTCCCCGACGTTCCGACCGTGGGTGAGTTCGTTGCGGGCTACGAGATTGCCACCTGGGTCGGGATCGGCGCCCACCGCCTGTTTCGAGCTTATGTCAGCTCTTGCGGCTGACATGCTGTCGCATGGGCTTACACTCCGAGAGCACTGGCCGCCGTCATGGCAACTCTGATATGAGCTTTGTGAATTCGGATTCGGACCATGCTCTCGCGGTTTTGG
>Ga0306920_100003836_pt1 | contig 19186 bp, 17 predicted proteins | sample flu12Cox44000170_FD_204666 | JGI IMG/M metagenome (GOLD analysis project Ga0306920, IMG submission 204666) | Lab enrichment of tropical soil microbial communities from Luquillo Experimental Forest, Puerto Rico - flux4day.12C.oxic.44.000.170 (v2)... | ecosystem: Environmental > Terrestrial >... | reverse complement strand
GTTCATCATGATTTTCTTGCTGATTGGTGATTTCGTGCTACTTCAAAAGAACGCCGCGATGCACGAACAATTCAGCAACTGATACCGACGCTCCCCGAGCAAGGCCAGAGAGCCATTCCGGTCTGTCCGTCTCCCGCTAACTTCGAAAAGCATTATCGTCATGATGGTTTAAAGGGAACTGCAAAAAGAAACAGAGTCGCGCCGGCACCTAATCAGCAGGGCTAGATGAGTTCGCTCGAATGTGCTGAACAACATTCACCGGCCGACGCGAAATTGTGATCTGCGAGTATTGACAGGTGATGCGCCCTCAGGCCGCCCTATTCTCTCCCCGCAACGCGGACTGTTTTTCTTTTCGTAGCGAGTTGGTTTGCCGCAACGCTCCGGCAGTACCCGGAATCATTTTGCTTTCCGCAAGCCACTGAAAAGGAGTGCCGAGATGAGATACGTCGGAATCGTGTGCCTCACACTCACCTTCATTTCCGGAATTTTCATTCCGCGAGCGGCTTTAGGCCAGTCGGCAGACCAGAACGTCCAAGACCTGCGGAACCAGCTCGATGACTTGCGCGAGCAAATGAACAAAATACAGGCGCGGCTCGATCAACTGGGAACCGCGCAAGCCACCGCTTCGACAAGCACACCTTCGGCGGTTGCCTCCCATCAACAGGGGACCATTGAGTCAACCCAGGTCCTTGCTCAGATAGCGCCGTCAAGCACACAAGCAGTGGGCGAGCAGACCGCTACCTACAATGAGTTCTCTGAGGACACCGTTGCTGCCCCGCGTTTCGATAACGTGCCACTCGATCGGAAATACGAAGGATTCTTTCAGTTACCCGGTACACAAACCATCCTTAAGATCGGCGGATATTTCAAGTCCGATTTCATTCGCGATTGGAAGGCTGCTGGCAATACGGATGCCTTCGTTCCTTCCTCCTTTCCCGTTCCTCAAGTGCCAGGCGTCTACAACGTGAATGTCTCCATCCGCCCAACGCGCCTGAGCCTTGATTTTCGGATTCCCACCACCCAAATCGGGGAGGTGCGCTTCTATTTGGAAGGCGACTTGTTCGGCACCAACGCGACCACGCCCCGTTTGCGCCATGCCTATGCGCAAGCGCTGAATTTCTTGGTCGGTCAGACCTTCACGAATTTCATGGATCCCGACGCTTTCCCAGACACGCTCGATTTTCAAGGTCCTAATGGCATGGTGAACCTTCGAAATCCCCAGTTTCGCTACGGTCTTGGACTGCGTCCCGGAATGACACTCTATGTCTCGATTGAAAAGCCAAGCCCCGACGTTACGTTCAGCACGCCGCAGTTCGCCGCGCAGCCGAACGCTCCGCACCCCGATGGAACTGTCCGTCTTCGGCAGGAATACCAGCGCGGCCACGTACGGGTGGCGACAATATTTCGGTCGATCGCGGCTTCCCTCCCAAACGGGCAGAGCGATACAGTCTTCGGTTGGGGCTTTAACGTTTCCGCGGATGTGAAGACTTTCGGGAGAGACAATATTATTCTCGCAGCTGCCGGCGGACACGGAATTTCACGATACATACAGGATACTTCTGGACTTGGAATTGACGCGGAGCCTAGCTCGACTCCAACCCCTCATTTGCAAGCAACCCGCGCAGCGGGACTTTCAGGAGCTTATCAGCACTATTGGTCGAAGACCTGGCGCTCCAGCGCATTCTACTCCTACGCCGCCGTGCACAATACAGCCCTCGAGCCTTTGACCACCTACAATCATGCGACATATACCGGGGGGAATTTGATCTGGAATCCCTCAGGCTCATCGTTGAATGTCGGCGCCGAATTTCTCTATGGCTGGAAGGTGTTGCAGAATGGGGAAGAAGCGAACGACCCTCGGCTCCAGTTCAGCGCCAAGTACAGTTTCGTAAAGACAAAAACAGAGCGCTGAGGATTGGCCAACGACCGAAGCTGTGTTTACTGGTTCTCAAGACCTCAGAGTATTTCGGTCAGTCGCTCTGCTCGCGACCAAGATGTGCTAAGCCGTACCGAACAGGCTTGTAGTCAGGCTTGAGGCGGAGCGCTTGTTTGTACTCCTCAGCGGCTGCGTCGAATTTTCGCATCTCGCTCAGCGCGAGGCCTGCGTTCTTGTGCGCCTCGGCATTGTCAGGAGTGATCGCCAGCGCCACCTTGGCCTCGCGGAGTGCTGCATCCGCGTCGCCCAGGCGGTAGAGGATGTAGCTGAGCTTCGTGTGTACCTCGGGAAAGTCCGGCTCCTGATTCAACACTGCTTCGTACATCACCTCTGCGCGCTCCCAATCCTCGCGCTGCTGCAGCAACTCGCCCATGACGAATCCGCACTCCGGGCTCTTGAAACTCACGGTCACCGCCGCGGTCAGGTTGCGCGCAGCCTCATCGTACCGCTTGGCGTGCATTAATCTGGCAGCGTCGCTTAGTCGCTGAAGCACGTCCGTATTGGCTTTGTCGCCGGCGCTCTCTTCGCCCTGCGCCAGCGACACCTTCGCGCTATCGAGGGCCTTGAGGACCATTGGATTTGCCCCCGCATTCATCAGAAACGCACGGTAGGCGGGATCGGGACGAAAAGCCAAGCCATTGGTCAGAATCTGCTGCACCACATTTTCCGGCAGAGCGTTGCCCGCCACTAGGGCCAGCAACTCGGTTTGCCGCAGAGGCATCGGTGCCGTGACTTGCGCGGGCACCAGTGTGAGCCAGGTCGCCAGCAGGATCACGAAACGCTTTCCCATAAGCATCGACCTTAGCGAGCTACGCGGCCTGTGTCCGTAGAACCGGCGTACAGCGAATGTTCAAGTTTGAACCTGTCCGGACGGGTAGGCTGCCAGGTTCTGGGTTGTGAATCCGGCGGAGGCGCGGGCGCGCTTGGCGCGTCGAGCATGGCTCTTCGAGATTGACTGTGCCATCGGCCGCCTAGCTGCCGACTCATGTCAGCTAACTTGCGTTCACCCGCACAAAGGCCGGCAGGAAGGGCCGTCCACGAGTGGCTGCTGAGCTCGGTTGCCACTGCGGACAGGCTGCACGATCGTTGCTGGGCGACGCGTTAGGTCCGTGCGTGCGCTCGGTGACGAAATTTGCCCACCTTTCTCCCACCCTGCTATCCTTGTTCCGCTATGGAGCTAACGCCGCAACAGATTGGCTTTCTGACCCAACTGCGTTCGCGCGGCTTCGATATTGTCGCCTTTCCCTTGTATGAAAATTTCGTTGGCGTTCGAAAAGGGAATTGCGGCGCGCTGCTCGCGCCCGATGTCGAGGGTTTTAAGATCTACGGCGAGCCCTCCTATCTCGTTCGAGGCCAACCCAGCGCTCGCATGATCCAGTCCGATGGTCATTGGTTCGTTCGCAAAGATGAACGGGTCGCGGCTACGCCCGAGCGCACCTCCGAACTCGACGCCTTCGCCGCCGAATTAGCGAATGCTCTCCTCCCTGTGGCCTGAGTAAACTTCGCGTGCTCTCACGCTGCGCCACCAAGCGTAGTGCCAGGACACCCTCGCCCTACCGGGGTCCTCCTGACGCCAGTAACCGGAGTCGTCTGGCCGCCTGGACGGGCGGGACAGATGAGTACTCGTACTTGATTTCGAGTCGCGTTTTATGCAAAGTACTTTGCACTGTAAAGTTGGAGGGAAAAGATGTGCTTGGAAAGCAGTAGCTCAGCGGTGTCACAGGTTTGGTGCGACTATTTTCATTCTAAGGCCGGTTCGGTTGACCATCTGCCATGGAATACCAAATACAGGCTCTCCAGTGCCGAACGGCGCTCGATCGCGAATTCGATTCAGCAGTTTCAGCTCGGCGAGGGAGCTGAAGGCCGGCGTCTGCTCAAGCGCGGTGAGGATTGGGCGCGCTCTGCGGATGACCGCGGTTTTGTCACCGCGCTTTCGCTGTTCATTAGGGAGGAACAGCGCCACAGCAACATGCTGCTCGAGTTTATGCGCCGCGAGAGGATCCCCGCGCTGCCTAGGCATTGGCTAGACGAAATTTTCCGACACATCCGCGTTCTCCTAGGACTCGAACTTGAACTCCGTGTCCTGGTTACCGCGGAAGTCATTGCCGTTCCCTATTATCGTGCCCTTGGCCGGGCGACAAAATCCGATCTTCTTCGGGCCATCAGTTCTGTGATTCTGGCGGACGAAGCGGGCCATCTGCAATTTCAAAAGTCTATGTTGACCCGGATCGGCGCGCGGCGCGATCCGGGCTTGCGCTGTTTGCTAACGCAGCTGCATCGCGTGTTCCTCGTGGGCACTTGCTCGGTGGTTTGGATGGAGCACAGAAGCGTGTTCAAGGCCGCAAAATACTCATTCGGTCGTCTGCTCGAAGATTCTTTAGCCGAGATGTCCGCGCTTGAAGCACCCTCTTCCGGGTCCGTTGTTTTTCGCCCGGGCAGAACTGAAGCGGTGCCCTAGACAGGCCGTTTTGGCGCGGTTTCTACCCTGAGGTCATTCGATCCCGGCACCCGTCGAGGGCCCGCAGGATGCTGGTGGCCGTGGCATCCGGCGTGAAAGCGCGAGGCGCAAAACGATGCGCGCGGCGGAACCCGCCGGGACGGCACGATGCTTGTGCCAACAACCGCTTGCAATTTGCCTCGGCTCCTGGCTAGCTTGAAAGCGTGACGATAGAGATGGAAAAGTTCAAATCAGCAGGGTTCCTCGGGCAACAGCCACTTTCGACTACGTTGCCCCTATTCGGTCGAGGCGGTCTAGCGAACAAGGTTGCTTCTTGGTTATGGGACATAACCATTCAAGGGGGTCCCAACCTGCCGTGACCAGCGATCATCACCGGCCACTTCCAGCTCCTGGCGCCTACGAGGTCGTTTGCATCGGTGCTGGACCGACTGGGCTTGCCTGCGCCATTGAAGCCAAGCGCGCTGGCCTTCGCCCGCTGGTCATCGACAAAGGTGCGCTGTGCAACTCGCTTTTGCACTATCCGGTCAACATGCTCTTTTTCACCACGCCCGAGCGCATGGAGATTGGTGACCTACCGTTGGTTACTCTGGGAGGCAAGCCCTCTCGCACCGAAGCCCTGAAGTATTATCGCCGCGCGGCCGAACATTACGGTCTCGAAACCCAGCTCTATCAGCGCGTCAGCCACATTCGCGGCAGCTACGGCGCATTCGTCATCGAGACGCTCGACGAAGGTGGCCTCCGGCGCGAATACGCCGGCCGAAGAGTCATCATTGCAACCGGCTACTACGACCTGCCGAATCGTCTCGGCGTTCCGGGCGAGGATTTGCCGCAGGTTTCCCACTACTTCGACGAGGCGCACCCGTATTGGAATCAGGATGTCGTCGTCGTGGGTGGAAAAAATTCCGCTGCTGAGGCCGCGCTCGATCTCTTCCGGGGCGGTGCGCGAGTGACGCTCGTTCACCGCGGAGCCGAAATGGGCAAGAGTTTGAAATATTGGGTCAAGCCAGATATCGAAAATAGGATTCGCGCCGGTGAAATTCGCGCGCTCTTCTCGACGCAGGTGACTCGCATTGAGCCCGGCCGCGTTTTCCTCAAGAATGGCGGCGGTGAGAAAGTCATTGCGGCGATGCACGTTTTCGCGCTAAGCGGTTACCATCCCGATTTCGAGTTTCTCGAGCAGCAGGGGATTCGCCTGGATCCGGTGACACGCCGTCCAGCCATCGATCCGGAAACTCTCGAAACGAATGTCCCCGGTATCTACGTTGCCGGCGTAGTCGTCGGCGGCATGCTTACCTCCGAGATCTTTATCGAAAACGGCCGCTTTCACGGCCGTCAGATCATCGCCGCCATGACCGGGAAGGGGAAAATCGACGAGCCCGCCCCTGTCGCTCCTCCCGGAGAATAGCGACTTACTCTCGCGTGAGAGAGAACACTCGGATGGTTCGAATTGCGGAAACGGAAACGCGTCCTAACACGCGGTTCGCTGCGCGCGTGATCAGGCGCTCCAGGAGAATTGCGCGGTAAGGGGTCGCGGTTCGTCCCCGCGCCTCCAGCAAGGCAATGAGGAAATCCATCTCGAGCCCATCGCGCCGATGGTATCACCAGGGGCGGTGTGCCCTCGCTTAGCCCTCGCCAAACAAGCTGCGGATCGATCGCGTGAGGGGATGTTTGGACTGGTTCTTTGCGGGAGAGGGAAGATGCAGATCAGGTGAGTTGTTCGGCGGTTCGATTGAGTCGGCGAGAACGAAGCACCGCATCCTGTCTTGCGGGCCGCCGCGCATCCGGTCAAGCAGGGTCTTGCCTTCGCTCTCGCCCAGGCTCCGGGAGGCGGTGAAATGGGCCTTCCCTAGGACCCTTGGCCGCGAGTGGGTCAAACAATTAGCGAAGCCTTACGCCGCCGGGGTTGCAAGAAAAAACAGTTGCGCCATCGAACATGAAACGGAGTTATGATTGCACCCATGGTTCCGAATGCAGCATCGTCGGAACTCGAGTTCACGAGGAGCTCGGTGGCTCTTCCGCGCGGAAAGACTCCAGCAAACCGCGGACGTTGCGCTTCCGCGCGCAGCGCAATCCTCATCACTGCGGCATTGGTCGCACTCGCGGCGCCTGCGGTCGCCCAAAAGACTTCGCATCCTCCCTCGGGCGGGGGAGGGGCCCCCGCGCCGTCGCCGGTCATGGGCGCGCCGACTTATCCACAGCCATACTCGACAAGCCCCCTGACTTTGCCAGGCGGGGGCGATCCGTTCGCGCAGCTGCCTGTGACTATGCCCGGGGTCATCACCGTGAATGGGGATTCGGCTCGCACTGTTGAGTCCGAAGCGTGCAATTCCTGGACGGACTCGGGCGTGCACAGCCCTACGGTGAGCGTGACTCGCCTGGAAGTACCGGATAAGGCCAGCAGCGAGTTCCAGAAGGCCTGCTCATCTTACAAAGGTAAGAAGCTGACCGACGCCGAGGAACACGTGCGCAAAGCGCTCGGTCTCTATCCCCAGTATGCGGCCAGCTGGGTGCTGCTTGGCCAAGTCCTCGACGCAGAGCACCAACTCCAAGAGGCCGGAAAGGCCTGCTCGCAGGGTGCAACCGTTGATCCCAAATACATCGCACCGTACCTCTGCCTGGCTGAATTTGCGGCCAGAAGTGACGATTGGAAGCAGGTCTCGCAATTGTCCGATGAGGCGCTTGCAATTGATCCCACGAGCAATGCTTACGCGCTCTATTATTCGGCCGCCGCCGATTTTCACCTTCAGAAAAGTCTGCCCGATGCCGAACAGCACGCGCGCGCCGCGGCTGATCTCGACCCCTGGCACCATCTGCCCCAGGTACATCTGCTATTGGCAAACATCTATGCGAGCCGAAACGACCCGCACTTAGAAGAGAGCGAGCTCAAGGAGTTTTTGAAGATCGCCTCGAATTCGGCGGACGCTCCGGCCGCTCGGGTCATGCTCAAGGGGCTGCAAAATCCTCCCCGGCAGAATCCACCTGCGCCCTCCGCACAGGCTGGCGCACCCCCTACTGACTCAGCGACGACACCTGCCCCTACAGAGCAGCCATAACCGTCTCAATCAGCAAGATCGCCCTGCAGAGCTAGCTTGATTACGGCTTACGCTAAGAATACGCCGAAGGTTTGGTGGGCACTTCCTAGGCCGGGAACTAAAGGCTAGCGTTCGGGTCGCGCAGCGGCCTGGCGCTCGGCGACAATCTTGCGCGCGCTGGCATACAGCGCTTTCGCCTGAGGCAGAGAGGTGATGGCCTTGTCGAGCTGAGGATCATTGTCGAGCGCGACCCTATAGCCTTCGTTGAGACCAAATACGGTAGTAAATACCTCTCGCTTAATTTCCCACTTGAGCCAGACAACATTGTCCTGAACCTGCTGGTCGCTGAAGTCTATGTGCTCTTGGGCCAGGTATTTCTTGACTTGCGCGACGACCGCGTCATCGGCGACGAATTCGCGGGTAATGGCCGGCCGCTGCCCCAGGTAATAGCGAACGAAATCGCCCACACCTTGCGGTCCCGGATAGAAAACTCCGCGACGCTCCAGAAGATCCTCGAATTCCGTCGGCTTCGGCTCGGCAACGGGCACATCAGGCGTGATACCGCCCTGCCCGTAGACCTGGCGCCCCGTATCGGTCAATTTCACCTCAGGTGCCTGCGGCGGCTTGGGATTGTAGTGGTAGTCGTACAGCGTCACATTCTTGTAGTCCCGCTGAATGAGGCGCCCGCTCGGTGTGTAGTAGCGCGCCGTGGTCAAAAGCAGCGCTGTTTCGTCGCTGATTGGGAACTGGGTCTGCACCAAGCCTTTGCCAAAGGTTGTCTCGCCAACGATTAATCCCCGATCATGGTCCTGGATCGCCCCAGAGACAATTTCAGAAGCCGACGCGCTTCCGTTGTTGACCAGCACGACGAGCGGTACTTCAATCCCTTGATTGCCGCGCACCGCATAGTAGGAATGTTCGGCCGAGGCCCGCCCTCGATGCGATACGACCAGTTCGCCTTTGTCGAGGAAAGTGTCCGCCATACCCACCGCTTGATTGAGCAAGCCTCCACCGTTGCCGCGCAGGTCGATGATCAGGCCATCGAGCTTTGAAGCACCTAGCTGCTTCAGTGCTTCCGAGAGATCCTCATCGGTCGTTTCATTGAACGTGAAGACGCGCACATAGCCGATGCCGGGCCTGACCATTGTGTAGTACTCGACGCCGGGTCGCGGAATCTCATCGCGCACAACCGTCACTTCGATGGGCTGGTCCCAACCCTCCCGTCCGAGCGAAATGTGAACGGTCGTGCCTTTGGCACCCTTAAGCATGTCGGCGACTTCAGTAGTCGTCAGGCCGGTGCACTTTTTGCCGTCAACTTTCAAAATCACATCACCGGGTCGAATTCCCGCCTTGTAGGCCGGCGAGTTCACGAATGGCGCTTGCACCACCGTGTTGTTATCGCGTGATGTGACGATCATTCCTACGCCGTAGTATTTGCCTTCTTGTTCCTCGCGGAAGAGCGCGTATTGCTTGGGGTCGAAGAAGTTCGAGTGTGGATCGAGGACGTGCAACATGCCAGGTATGGCACCGTCGTAAATGGCCTTGTCAACATCGACTAGATCTGCGTAGTTGCGCTCCACGACCGAAAGCACCCGAGTGAATTGCTTCACCGAGTCCTGCATATCGTCGGAATTGGCAGCTTTAGCACGCAGCTGCGGCTCGTAGACAAGCCGCCCCAGCATTGCGGATATGAAAATCACGATGGCGAACAACACAAATCCACGCCTTGAGGCGGTCTTGGCGTGCTCGGAATCATTCGATTGCGTGGCGGCCGGTAATGGCATGTTTCCTCTTTTTCTCTTTCCCTGGCCCCGATCAGCCGCCAGTATAACACACTCGATTTGCGGCCTTATTCGGCCTTGGGATTAGAATTAAGACGATGAAATCGCTGAACCGCGTAGTCGGCGGCAAGCGGAATCGAGGGCGGTGGCATTGAAAGACTCGCAGCCAGGCTTGATGAAACTGGTGTTGGGCTTGGGTTGCCTGCTGGGCTTGGTCGGTGCGACCTTCGCCCAGCGCGCATTTCACCCCTATCCTTCAGTTGAGTATGGCGATTCGACGCCGCTGCCGAGCGACTGGCAGAAACCCGGCGAATGGGCCTTCGCGCGCCTCATGTACCCACCCGGCCCAAATGACGGCTACCGCGGTCGCTTCGACGGTGACTGGCGTTTGGGTTTATCGCTTTGGACGCAGGATGGACCGCCAGCCGATCGCGCTTTTGCCGCTGCCGTTCGGCGGCTCACCCGCATCGATGCGCGCTCGGTGGAAGAGGACGTGAATCTCGATGACGGCGACGAAGTTTTCAACTGGCCATGGCTGTACGCCGTCCAGGTCGGCGAGTGGGGAATCACTCAACACCAAGCGGACGTCTTGCGCGAGTTTCTGCTGCGCGGCGGATTCTTTATGGCCGACGATTTTCATGGCGCGTACGAATGGCAGATGTTTGAAAAGCGCATCCGAATGGTTTTCCCCGATCGGCCGATCGTGGAGATTCCGAACCAGGATCCCGTCTTTCACACAATCTACGATCTTGACGACCGCTATCAGGTTCCCGGCGCCGCTCACCTGGACCTGGGTTACAAAGTGCCGGACTACGCGCAAGGGCCAGACGACGGAAAAGGAGCGCACTGGCGCGCTATCTACGATGATAAGGGCCGCATCATGGTCGCCATCTCGTTCAATTCAGATCTCGGGGATTCCTGGGAGTGGTCTAACCGCCCGGAATATCCCGAGCGTTTTTCGGATTTGGGATTCCGCATCGGTATCAATTATCTCGTCTATGCTATGACCCACTGAGGGGCTGCGAAGGTTATTGCCCAGTCCGCTCCGACTCCTCATGAAGCATCTTTTCGTACACGGAAACGTCGGGTTTAACCCACTGGTCGAGCCAATCCAGTACGGTGTGGTACCAAAGGATGTTGTCGGCGGGTTTGAGAACCCAGTGGTTTTCCTCTTCGAAAAACACCAGCTTGGAAGGCACGTGCTGGGCCTGGAGTAGCTGGAACATGGCGAAGCCCTGACTTTGAGGGACGCGATAATCGTTTTGGCCGTGGATGATCAGCATGGGCGTCTTGAAGTTAGCCGCGTACATGACGGGTGCCTGAGTGATCAGCGCTTGGGGATTCTGCCAGGGGGCTCCTTTGAACTCCTGCAGCGTGCCGCCGACGAAATCGCTCGAGTAGAGCATGGTCATGAGATCGAACAAGCCGTCGTGGCAGATAATAGTGCGAAAGCGGTTCGTGTGCCCTTCGACCCAATTGGCCATGTAACCGCCGTAACTGGCGCCCGCCGCCGCTACTCGCGTCGCATCGACGTACGGCCAGGCGAGAGCGGTATCTACGGCTTTCATCTGATCTTCATACGGGGCTCCGCCCCACTGGCCTTTGATTGCGTCCATGAATTTCAGCCCGAACCCCGATGAGCCGTGAAAATTCGGCAGGATCACCACGTAGCCGGCGGCGGCAAATAGCTGGGCATTCCAGCGATAGTGAAACAGATTGCCCCAGGAGTTTTCCGGACCGCCGTGCATCAACAGCAGCAGCGGATATTTCTTATTTGGATCGAATGCCGGCGGTTTTACTTCCCAGGCTTGCACCGTTTCACCGTTCCAGCCTGGAAACGTAAAACTGGTGTATTCGCCCAATTCGATGTCCTTCAGCGCCTCCGCATTCATCGAGGTCAGGGCGGCCGCGGGAGTTGATCCTTTCAGATTGAGGCGGAAGATATCCACGGGATGTGCAAGGTCCATTTTGCCGTACACCAAGAACGAATTGTCGCGTGACGCATCAGGCTCGCCGATGGTTCCCGAGGTCACTAGTTGGGTGACCTTCAGAGTAGCAATGTCCAATTGAGCCAAAGGCTCTTGCCCATCATCTTCATAGGTCATGAATAAGCTCTTGCTGTCCGATGCCCAAAGGTAGGAATCGATCGAGCGATCCATCGCTTCCGTCAAATTGCGCCGCTCTCCGGTTGTCCGGTCGTACAGAAACACGCGGGTGAGGTCGGTCTCTTGCATGGGTCGCAGCGTGGCGCTGTAAGCGATGTAGCGGCCATCGGGCGAGTACACGGGTGTGCGGTCGCTCGCTCGGTTCGTGGTGATCGGTTTCGGCGTGCCTCCGCTCACCGGCATGACGAACAAGTCACTGTTACCGGTCAGCGCTTCGTTTTCGACGTAGCGCGAAAAGCAAATTTCCTTGCTATCGGGAGAGAATGCTACTTCCTCGGTGCCTTCTTCGGTCCAGATAGGCGAATCGACATCGCCCGGGGTGATGTCCTCTGGGGCACCGCCTTCGGCGGACATGACGAAGATATGATTTCGCCGCCCGTCCACCCAGGCATCCCAACGTCGGAAGGGCATCTCGGTGATCACGCGGACCTTGACTGGATTTTCGGCGCGCTCCTTTTCTGTTCTTTCATTGCAGGTCATGTCCGCGCACTGAGGAAACACGCTTGCAGTGAGCGCGATCGTCTTGCCATCTGGAGACAAGATGTAAGAGGCAACGCCCGTTGGAAGGTTGGTGATCTGTTTGGCTTCGCCGCCGGCGATGGCCAGCCTGAAGATCTGCGGCTTCTTCTCGACACGCGTGCTGAGGAAGTAGAGATGGCGGCTATCGGGCGACCATCGAGGCCTATCATTGGAGCCTTCTTGCGCAAAGGTCATTTGCTGCGCTTCTGCTCCATTTGCGGAGACCATCCAGATGTTCTTCACCGACCGGTTCTTGGCCAGATCAGACCGCGACACCACGAAGGCGACCCATTTTCCGTCAGGCGAAAGTTTCAGCCCACTGACACGGGACAGCCGCTGCATGTCTTCTACATGGAACGAATGGGCGGCCCGCGCGGGCGCCGTAACCGACAAAAGCCCGAGTGCTAGAGATGTCAAAAGTCTCATAGGTCCTCACAATCACGCGTTTCGCCTGGCGGAAGGTCCCAGTTTCAGACCGCGACGGTGCCAAAAGGATAGCAAAAGAATAGAACGGCAGGCCCATCGTGGCAAACCGAGCTGTAGAGTGGGTCATACACGTCCATCGAGTTGTTGCCTGGGCCGGCACCTCGGCTATACTGCCTGCACGCTTCAGGCGGGAGCCAATCAGACGGGGATCCCTGATGAATGAGTTCCTGGTGATAAGGGCGTCTCAGGGTGATCATTTCGATAGGCTCAGCGATTCCCGTCCGACGTTTGCTGGGACTTGGTTCTGGATTCTTTGCTCAAGCTCTTAGGCGGGGACAAAGCATCAATGTCGAGGGTTCGAATGCTGCTAGCGAGAGCAGCCCGGCTCGCTCTGTTTTTCGGGGTGGTGTCTGCCACCTATGTCGCCGCGCGGCCACAATCGAATACGATCACGGTAACCTTGACCGGGCAGTCGATGATTCGTTCCGATATCCGTGCGACTGCGCCGGCCAAAGTGCCCCTGATGCAAGACCTGCTGAAAGGCGACGTCATCTTCACAAACCTGGAATCCACGGTTGCCGAAAAGGGCCAGACAGTCCACGAAGGCAGGGGATTTCTTACTCCGCCGCAGGCCCTCGACGCCCTGAAAGCCTTGGGTTTCAACCTGCTCTCGCTCTCGAGCAATCACGCATTCGACCTGAAAGTGACTGGCCTTCAGAACACGATTCACGAGGCCGATCGCCGGAAATTTGTCCACGCTGGAACCGGAAACGACTTGGCCGAGGCTGCCGCAGCGGGTTACCTGCGTTTGCCCAAGGGAACGGTCGCATTGGTGGCCAGCGCATCCGGCCTGATTTCGCCGGACGCCAGCGCCGCCCTAGATCGGCCAGGCGTAAACGAGCTTCGCATCGAAGCGGGCCACAAACAAAATGAAGCGACGGAAGATTTGCCCGGCGCTCCCGCGAATATGCCGAATCCCGAGGACGCCCAACGCATCCTCGAAAGCATCCGCAATGCGCGCCAGCATGCCGACCTGGTGATCGTCTATCAGCACAACCACGTGTTCGGCAATCGCTCGTTCTCGACGATTTTCACCGAAGGCATGCCCGAACGCCTCGCCCCGAATGAGTGGCTCGTTCAGTGGACGCACGCCGAGGTGGAGGCCGGGGCAGACATCGTGGTGATGCACGGCGCGCCTTTGCTGCATGGAGTTGAAATCTATCGTGGTCATCCTATTCTCTATGACTTGGGCAATTTCATTTACAACGTGCCGCCGACACTCACATACATCGACGAGCCTATGAGCTGGGAGAGCGTAGTCGCATACGTCCAATTTCACGGTAGGAAACTCCAAGCGGTTTCCTTCCGACCGATCGTCTTGAATAATCTCGGCGAAGGCCAGCCCGACTCGCACAGCGAGTACACGAACAATCGTTTTCTGGATACGAGGGGTCTGCCCTCTCCCGCAACGGGCGCGCGGGCAGGCTATATCCTCGAGCGTCTGGCCGAGGCATCCAAGCCGTTTCGGACGCGAATTGAAATAGAAGGCGATCGTGCGGAAATCATACTCGACACCGCCAACTGACGCGTCACTAGCTGTTTCCGACCCTCTAGCCATTCCTGCCGCTCATTCACGACGGAGAGCGACGAACTCTAATCGTCCAAAGGCCCGCTGAGAATCCGCTGTTCTGTAGGGGTGGCGACACAGAGCGGCCGGCAATCATGGCCAGCCAGCGCGTTTGACACCTCCAGATGCCTCTTCTATCATGCAAAAAGGGGCTGTCAGGGCGGCGGCCAAGTCCCAAAATGCTCAGCATTCCACACCTGATCGTGATCTTTATCGTTGCTCTCGTAGTGTTTGGACCCGAGAAGCTACCCGAACTTGCGCGCAGTCTCGGCAAAGTCATGGCCGAGTTCCGCCGTCATACGAATGACTTGCGCTCGACCTTTGAAGGGCATCTGCGGGATCTGGAGCGCGAAGCGGACGTCCGCAGAATTGGCGGCACGCCGACTTCCAGTGTTCCCCCGCCCGCTACTCAGCAAAGGGTGTCTCAGCCTGCCATCGCTTCGTCGGGAACTGTTCGGTCCAACCCGCCCAATGCGGTTCGAACGGAAACCACGGCGGTGGATAGTCCGCCGAGCCCTGCCGTGCCAAAGCATCCCGGCGACGATCCTTATTTGGCGGATCTCACGAACGGGGAATTTGCTCCGGCTGAGCCTGGTCACCAGCCCGCCTCAGGCCAGTCTGAAAAAATTCCCGAACGAGTCACCGATGGCGACGTCCGCCCCGTCTGAACCAGCGCTAGCACGGCCCGCCGAACAAGAAGGCGCAACAATGTCCTTCTTCGACCACTTGGTCGAATTGCGCAAACGGATCATCAGCTCGCTGCTGGCCATCGGTGTGGGCATGGTCGTGGGGCTTTTGCTCGCCAAGCGCTTCATATATCTGATCATCACGCCGATGATGGAGGCGCTGCGTGCCAATGGACTCGCCGATAAACTCTATTACACGCATCCGGCAGGCGGTGTGAGCCTGATCATCAATCTCGGCCTTTATCTCGGAATTGTCATCGCTATGCCGTGGGTGCTGTATCAGATTTGGCTGTTTGTTGCGCCGGGGCTTTATAAGCATGAGCGCCGCGCCGTCGCCAGCTTCATTGGCGCATCGATGGTCCTGTTTCTGTGCGGCATCGCCTTCGGATATTTCTTCATGCTGCGCCAGGTGCTGACGCGCGTGATCGGCTTGATGAATGATGGCCCGATTCAGCCACTGATCAGCGTGAACGAATATTTTGATCTGATCGTGGTTGTCCTGATTGGGCTCGGGGTGATTTTCGAGATGCCGGTGGTCGTCTTCATTCTGTCTTTGTTTAGGATCGTCACACCAAGATTCCTGCTCAAGAATTTCCGCTACGCCATGCTTCTGATTACGATTCTCGCGGCCATTGTCACGCCCACTCCGGATGCGACAACCATGATCGTGTTCATGGTCCCCATGGTATCGCTCTATTTCGTGAGCGTCCTCGTATCGTATTTGGTGATCCGGCACAAGAGTCGCACCCCCGCCGAAGGCGAGGCTGCCTAGCTTGCACATAGTGCGCGTCCCCGCTTGTCAGGTCGCGCGGCTCTTCGCCTTCTCGTGGATGGTTGTGGCGCTGTGCTCCTGCAACGGCAGCCGGCCAACTGTCCCCGTGTCTGCCGAAGGGTCAGCAGCAACTGCGTCCCTGCACCCGACCACTTCGGCCAACCGAGCGGGAGACCTAGCGCCGCCTCCCTCAGAAACCGGCGGCTTCGATGGGGCTGCGGCCTACGATTTCACAGCGACGCTGGTTACCTTCGGCCCGCGCCCGCCAGCATCCGATGCAATTCGCAAGACTCAGGACTACATCGAATCGCAGCTCAAGACCTTCGGTTGCGCGGTCGACGAAGACGCCTTCAACGCGCAGACGCCGCTCGGCAAGGTCGCGATGAAGAACATCATCGCAAAAGTTCCCGGCACAGGCCCGGGAATCATCCTGCTCATGACGCACTACGACACAAAACGCCTGGCCAACTTCGTCGGCGCCGAAGACGGCGGTTCATCGGCCGGCTTGCTGCTCGAGATGGCGCGTCTGCTTTGCGCAAAGCCGAAGCAGCCCAATTCCGTTTGGATTGCCTTCCTCGATGGAGAGGAAACTCAAGCTACGTTTGACTGGTCCGATGCGGATAGCGTTTATGGCAGCCGCGAACTTGCCGCGCGTATGGCTCTTTCCGGAGAGCTCAAGAAAATTAAAGCGCTGATTTTGGCCGACATGGTTGGCCAAAAAGATCTGCATATCTGGCGCGATTCCTCTTCGCCGAAATGGCTCACGGATCTGATTTGGCGCACCGCGGGTCGACTGGGCTACCAGGATGTCTTCCAGTCCCAGGAGACCAGCACCTCGGACGATCATGTGCCGTTCTTGCGGCGCGGCGTTGCTGCGATCGACATCATCGATCTCGCCGACTACCAAAGGGAAGGCTACTGGCACACCCCGCAGGACACCATGGACAAGCTCAGCCCCCGCAGCCTCGCTATCGTCGGCCACGTCATCCTCGAATCGGTCAGCCAACTGCAAAAGCGTTGACACCTGCAGGGAGGCAGTCGGGTTTTCGGCGGCGAGGCCGGCACGGTGGGCGTCCGTTCGGTCGACGAGCGGAAGGTCCCTCGCGCCGCTGTTATGCGCTACGCCCGCCGCGGCCCTTTCAAAATGCGCGCCGGCAGTAAGATAATTCCGCGAATCAGTTCCAGTACGCCGTCCACCGCGATCCCCACCAGGCGAAACGGCAGCAGCACCAGCCACAGGAGTGGATAGAGCAGCAAGGCCAGAAGCGCCAGCGGCCAGCACAGAAACAAGAGGATGCACCACAGCAGAAATGTGAACATGGATTTGTGTTGGCCTCCTCATCGGGAGATACGCATGCGCTAGCGAATTCGTTTCTGACATTGTGAAGATGGGTTAGAGTTCGGGCTTCCGCCTGCATCGGCAGGAGGCCGCTGAAGTTTCCGCCGTTCACCTCATGCTGGATTCCTGAGTCAGGGTGTTAAGGAGAACTGTGTTACATTTTTGCTGCTCTCTCATGCCCACAATCCGTGTAACCAGTTCTGCGGGCCCGTATCGAATCCACTGCGGCTCAAGCGCGCTCTCCCGAGTGGCCTCTTTGATCAAACGTGTCGGTGACTCCACTGGCACATTCCTACTCTCTTCGCCCCAAGTCTGGCGGCATTGGGGCCGCGCACTTGCAAAAACAATTCCTGGCGCGAAAAGCCCAATTCTCTTCGATGATCGCGAATCAGCGAAGCGGCTTTCGACCGTAGAGAGAATCGCGCGTGATCTTGTTCGTGCCGGAGCGGATCGCCGTGCAATCATCGTCGCGGTCGGTGGAGGCGTAGTTGGTGACGTGGCGGGCTTCGCTGCCGCTACGTACCTGCGCGGTGTCCGGCTCGTGCACATCCCGACCACCGTCGTGGCGCAGGTCGACAGCGCGATTGGGGGCAAAACGGCGGTCGATCTGCCCGAAGGGAAAAATCTGGTCGGCTCATTCTATCCGCCGAACCTGGTCATCGCCGATCCGACGTTTTTGCGCACGCTTCCGCATCGCGAGTTCCGTTCCGGACTTTATGAAATCATCAAATATGGGGTGATCGCGGACGCCAAGCTGTTCGACTATCTCGAGCGCAGCATGAGCGGGATTCTTCGCCGCGACCCTGCCTCCCTCGCTTGGATCATTCCTCGTTCGATCGCGATCAAGGCGCGTGTCGTGAGTGAGGACGAGCGGGAAACGGGCCTGCGCCAAATTCTCAATTTTGGCCATACCCTCGGCCATGCTCTCGAGACCGCCACGAATTACCGCCGCTTCCTCCACGGCGAAGCCATCGGCTGGGGTATGATTTTCGCGACGCTGCTTGCCGTCGCGCATGGAAAACTTCGGGATAGGGATGCAATCCGCGTCCTTCGGCTGGTCGCCGCGGTGGGACCCCTTCCCGCGATTGGCAGTATTCGCGTTTCGGCTCTCAGGCCCATTCTGGCCTCCGACAAAAAGGCCCGTGGAGGCCGCGTTCGCTGGGTGCTTCCGCGTCGCTTGGGGAATGCGCAATGGGGTATCCCGGTGCCGTGGCGCGTCGTCGCGCGCACATTCGCCGAATTGCCTGCCCTGGCCTCGCGCGCCGGACTGCGTTCATAATGACGACTGCTCCCCAATGCGATGAATGCCGGGCCATCCTTGAGGAATTTAGAGACGCTCTCAGAGAAATGTCTCCGGAAGTCACCGAGCGGTTCTGGTCTGCTCGCGAAGCCTTCCTGAAATTGATCGGGGGAACGGAAGAAGATCTCGAGCACCTCGAAGAATCCGCCGAGGAGTACCAATTTCGTCGGCCCTCTGCTGGCTCGCTCCCCGCGCACGACGGTTATGGTTCCAAGATTCAAAGCGCCTTCGGAAAAATGTTTGCGCACTGCTTTCGTAGCGGCCACAGGTTTCCGTTTTACCGATGATCGCGATGCACAAGCCACCTTCGCTTCCCGGCACCCGGCCAGAGGGTACGCTCGATGAACGCGAGGCCGCGGCTCGCGTACGCGACATGTTCACGCGGATCGCGCCGCGCTACGATTTTCTCAATCATCTGCTCTCTTTTTCGCTCGATCACCTCTGGCGCCGGCGCACGGCCAAGCGATTTCTCCCCGTTCTGCAACGGCCCGACGCGCGCATTCTCGATCTGTGCTGCGGTACGGGTGACTTGGCCTTGGCGCTTGCGCGTGCCCGTGCGCGAGTACTTTCTCAGAGCGCACCGGTAGCCGCACAAGAATCTGGGGCTTCCGCCCCTGAGATTTCGCGAGCGGTTCTTCCGATCATTGGCTCCGATTTTGTCGAACCGATGCTTGTACGGGGGAAGGAGAAAGCTCGGCTGAGCGGTCGCGCCGTCGTCTTCAGCGCTGCCGACGCCCTGCACCTCCCGTTCGCCGATGCCAGCTTCGACCTCATCGCCACAGCTTTCGGCTTCCGCAATCTCGCCAATTACCAAGCTGGTCTTCGCGAATTTGCCCGCGTTTTGAAACGGGGAGGCGAACTGGGGGTCCTTGAATTCAGCGAACCGTGTGCTGGTCCCATGGCGCCCCTCTTCCGCTTCTATTTCAAAAACATTTTGCCGCACATCGGCGGCGCAATCTCCGGCAGCGCCGACGCCTACAACTATCTTCCCCGCTCTGTCTCGAAATTCCCTTCGCCGCCTGAGCTGGCCGAGCTCCTGCGAGAATGCGGTTTTCGTGAGATCCGCGTCGCTTTTTGGAACTTCGGCAGCGTCATCCTGCACACCGCCCAGCGCTGGTAAGGGAGGATAGCAGCGTTTTCCTGAA
>Ga0306920_100003835_pt1 | contig 19195 bp, 22 predicted proteins | sample flu12Cox44000170_FD_204666 | JGI IMG/M metagenome (GOLD analysis project Ga0306920, IMG submission 204666) | Lab enrichment of tropical soil microbial communities from Luquillo Experimental Forest, Puerto Rico - flux4day.12C.oxic.44.000.170 (v2)... | ecosystem: Environmental > Terrestrial >... | reverse complement strand
TGGCTTCTCAGCTGCTCGGCCTGGCGCTGTGCCGGTACATTTTGAAGATCCCGCCGGTTGCTAAAATGTCCCCGGAAGAAATCGTCAAGCACATCGGGCCCACGATCCAGCGTTACGCGAACGGCACGTAGTCATCAGCGACCGGTCGGTTCGCTAAGGTGAGCGCCGAAAAAGCGTGGCGTGCCCCATTCGCCTTTGTCCCGGTGATGCTGCGAGCGATGCCTGACAGGCTACGAGGATGCCACCGTTCCAGATAAAGCCAATCCGTGATGGTGACCTGATGCGTGGTCGGCTCGCTGCTCGCGCACCGACCGGGGCGTTCCCTTCGCTTGCCGCGCGACCGCAGGGGTGAGAGGCCGCATACTACGGCCTCGCCACTAGGCACCGTCGGGACTATCCTCGGCCCAGGGTGGGGGCATGCCATCCGCCCGATCACTGCTGGGCGTGCTATCAAACGAGCGGCGAGCCGTATACCGCGTGAAATTGCGGGACACGCAAATGCTCGCGCGCAGCTGTTCGCCATGTTGCGCGCCTACATTCAACACGGTGTCGAAAACCCAGCTCTCTACAAATTGATGTTCGGAGATTACTTGAGCAGCCCGAACGATGGCCGGCCGGCGATCGAACGAGCCGCGGCCGAGAACACCAAGGCTCTGCTAGCCGGCGTCATAGTCAAGGGAGGTCTGGGGCGCGCCATTCCAAATACCGCACGAAACGAACGTAAGATCGCTGGAGCTTTTCTGGCGTGCTGGTCACTGCTGCATGGGCTCACGATGCTGCTGGCTGACGGGCTCGTTGGGCCAAGAAAAATATCTGACGAACTGGCTGACAGTCTCGTGCGTGGCATGCTCGACGGACTGGCCACCAAACTGCCGGCATTGCCGCCTGGGACCTGGATAGGGTCGAGCAATGATCAGTCTTCTTCGGAGTGAGCACGAGATTGCAGGCGATCCACGTGATCAGTCGCATTAGGGGCCGTTGTCACATACTCCACGTGCGCTGGCGCTGCGGACGTTCCGGTTTCGCATGTGTCGTCTTTGGCTTGGCTGCCGCTGCGGCGACGTCGATATGTCGAATGTTTGCGCCGGCGGCTCTATCGATGCGGTTATGAGCTCGGGCGGGGGAGCAGGTGCCCCCAGATCGACGAGATTCACGACCGCGCCGGGGAGCGGCTTATAGGCGGCCAGACCGGGATTGGCGAAGCGCCTCGGCTGCATCAGCTCGTACAAGCCGAGCGCGAGGCACACGATTATCCCACAACACATGACGGCATAGATGGCGAGCCCCACACTCGCGCACAGCGTGCCATGGATGCTCGAACCATAGGTTTCTGCAGACGAATGATGCGTTGCGCCTCAGCGAACGCGCCCATCGGTCAGCGGTACAGGCTGCGTCCGATACGCAAAATGGCTCTTGATCTGCATCAATCTCTGCGGTGCAGTAGGAGTTATGCTGTAACACTATCATGAAATCTGAGGCCAGCACGATGAGCGCAGTTCAGGAGACGAGAAGCGGTGCAGAAGGAACGAACGCCTCCGCTCAGCCGGTCATGTCCGGCAGAGTCGGCACTTCGGAGAGCGTCGATTCGGCCGCAGCAAGCGTCGTTGCAACGCTGACGCCACGGGCACGTTCGAGCGGCGCGCGCGAAAGTCGGCCTGCGACCATGCCAAGGCGCGCTCCGCCGCTGGCTCCGGCCCCTTTCGAGCGCGACTCGTACGCGTCCACCGCGTTGGGAGACGTTATCGATAGATCACTGAATGCGGCAGCCGCGCGTTTCACGGCTGGGCTGTCCCCCGCCGCGCTGGCCGAAGCCTGCCTCGACTGGGCCACGCATCTCCTCGTCGCACCGGGTAAACGGGTACAGCTCGTTGAAAAAGCAATCAAGAAGTGGGTGCGGCTCGCCCATTACAGCCATGCGCTGGCACTGGCAGGCGGCGCTGCCCCCTGCTGTATCGAGCCGCTACCACAGGACTGGCGGTTCAACGGCGAAGGGTGGCAACGCTGGCCATACAATCTCATCTACCAGAGCTTCCTGCTGCAGCAGCAGTGGTGGCACAACGCCACCACGGGCGTGCGCGGCGTGAGCAAACAGCATGAGAATATGGTCGTATTCACGGCGCGGCAGCTCCTCGACATGGCCTCGCCGTCCAATTTCCTGCTCACCAATCCCGAGCTGCTGGACCGCACCCTGCAGCAAGCCGGCATGAATCTCGTGCGCGGCGCACAGAATTTTGTCGAGGACTGGGAGCGTGCAGTCTCGGGAAGAAAGCCGGTCGGGGCCGATCAATTCGAGGTCGGCCGCAACGTGGCGGTCACGCCCGGCAAGGTCGTTTATCGCAATCGCCTGATCGAGCTGATCCAGTACGCACCGACGACCGACAAGGTGAAGCCCGAGCCGATCCTGATCGTGCCGGCTTGGATCATGAAATACTACATCCTCGATCTGTCCCCTCAGAACTCGCTTGCCAAATACCTCACCGAGCAGGGCTTCACAGTTTTCATGATCTCCTGGAAAAATCCGGGACCGGAAGATCGCGATCTCGGCATGGATGACTATCGCCAGCTCGGAGTAATGGCAGCGCTCGATGCGGTCTCCACGATTGTGCCGAACCAGCCACTCCACGCGATCGGCTATTGTCTCGGCGGCACATTGTTGTCCATCGCCGCGGCAGCGATGGCCCGCGATGGTGACGAACGGCTGCGGTCCTTGACGCTGCTCGCCGCGCAGACGGACTTCACCGAGGCCGGCGAGCTCATGCTGTTCATCAACGAAAGCCAGCTCGCTTTTCTCGAAGACATGATGTGGGAGCAGGGCTTTCTCGACGCGAAGCAAATGGCTGGCTCGTTCCAGTTGCTGAACTCGAATGACCTCATCTGGTCTCGCCTGACCCGCAATTACCTGATGGGTGAACGCGAGCCGCTAATCGATCTGATGGCCTGGAACGCGGACGCTACGCGCATGCCTTACCGCATGCATTCCGAATATCTGCGCCATCTGTTCCTGGACAACGATCTGGCCGAGGGCCGGTATCATGTCGGCGGCAGACCGGTCGCGCTGAGCGACATTCGTGCGCCGATCTTTGCGGTCAGCACCACGCGCGACCACATCGCGCCCTGGCGCTCGGTGCACAAGATCTATCTCTTCACGGATGCGGAGATCACGTTCCTGCTGACCTCCGGCGGCCACAATGCCGGCATCGTCTCTGAGCCCGGACACGGCCATCGCAATTACCAGGTGATGACCAGGACCAGCACTGGTCATTACTCAGATCCCGATGCCTGGGCGGCAGCGGCCCCGCGCAAGGAGGGTTCGTGGTGGCCCGAATGGGTGGCATGGCTCGAAAAGCGATCCCGAACTCCGGTACCGACCCCGGCGATGGGCGCGCCCTCGAAAGGGTACGCGGCGCTCTGTGATGCACCCGGCACTTACGTCCTCCAGGACTAGCCAATGCCTGCTGCGAACGGTCCATTGACTGGAAAAGTCGGCCACGTGCTCGGCGTGCCTAATGACCAGGCGATTGCGTCAAGGCAGTTCTACGCAGACAGACGGAGTCGAAGCGGACACAGGCGGCGAGAAATCAACCACGGCAAAGGGACGACGAAGCCCAATAATTCACCATCCTGAGCTATGTGCCGACCATCCTAAGCGCGATCAGTTGGCGAGAAGGAGGATCGACAGTGACGGATTTGAAATATCCAATGGTGGATCTGTTCACCGACGCAATGATGCCGCTCGCGTACTTAAACATACTGACGGCATGGTATCTCTTGCTTCTCACTGCTCCGTGGCTATTCATGCAGGCATGGATGAAAGCATTCGAGGGTGAGCGCGCTTCACGACCAATCCGGCCAGAACTGTTCAACCGGGTCAAATGGTCATCGCGAGCGTGTACCATTGATCCGGGTTCGCCGGCGCGAATGGTGTCGGCGACGTCGCGGTCGCTGCACGGCCCCACGACGCGTGCGCCGCCGGCACCGCTAGCAAAAGGAGCGAAGTCTCCCTCGGCCATGGACCATCTTTTGGCTTGCAGTGCCGCACCTGAAAAAGCCGCGCCTCAACTACTAACCGCCGGCGACCCATTGGTCAGGGACGTCGTGATTTTCTGCATGACCTTTTGACAACTTCGGACAACCGACGTCCGTCTGCGGCAGCCATTTGCATTCGCTGCGAAATGCAATGCTGGTAAGCCTGCATGGCTTGCGGGGCAGAGCGCGTCGTCGCCAGTTTCGTAGTCAGCCGCGACTTCGATTCCGAACATAGACGGTCAATTTAGCTTGCCGAATAGGATGTCGAGTTCATGCCGCATCGCTGCTTTTTGATCCAAGTCAAAATGAGCGCAACCTATTTCAGGAATATTTTAGTCTCGAATGATGGAGGCTATGATGCCAGAGCAGAGCAGCATGCATTTCTACCTGAATTGGGCGAAAGAGCGGATTGACGAGATGGACGCCGCATTGGCTTCGCTCGAAGCCAAAGCGAGCCAGGTGCGGGTCGATTCCAAAGCCAAGGCCGATCAATTGATCGCCGACTTAAAAAAGCGGCGCGATGAGTTTCAAGCAACGGCCAAGAAACAGGCTGAGGCGGGCGAGGTCGCCTGGCAACGCACCAAAACGCAACTGGAATCACAGTGGCATGGCTTCGAAACGCAGGTCAAAACCTACGTCGAGACTCTCGGCAAGCAGGTCCAGCAGCAACAGGCCACATTCCGGGATGTTGCCGCCGCTCAAGTCAAGGCCTGGCGCGAGGCGGCCGACCAACTCCATGCGCAAGCAGCGAAAGTGGCAGCCGCGAGGCGCGCCGACATCGATGCCGCGGTCAAGCAGATGAGGGCGGACGCGGCGGAGGCCGAAACGCGATTGCAGAAGCTGAAGCAAGCGGGAGGCGAATCGTGGTCGGCTTTGAGCGCGGCCTTGGCGGAGTCGCGCGAGGCCTTCGATCGGGCAAATCAGAAGGCGTGGGAGGCACTCAAGCGCGCCGCTCCTCAAACCTGAGCCGACCGCTATTCGTCGCCTCCGGCCCATTAAACGCATCAGGGAAATCGTCAGGGCCGAACGCATCGATCGATTTGACCCTTCCTCTCGCCAGCGTGAGCGAGAAGCTACTCCACTGATTGAAACCGGACGCTATGGGATTGACTGCGGATTCCACAGGAACTCGATATAGAGGCAGAAGCCGCGTCCGAGAGCGAAAGAGCCACCGTGCTGAGTGGACAAAAACTATCCACGCTCGACGCCCTATTGGCGAGCTAAAAAAATGACGAAAACATGCATGTACACGGTTTCAACGAGGAAGGCACGAGGACCGCATTCGACCTGGTCGTGCTCAACAGGCTCGATCGTTTCCACCTGGCAATGGACGTGATTGAACGCGTGCCGGGTCTCGCCTCCAAAGCCGCGCATGGGACGCAGCGTTTACGCGAAAGCTGATCGAGCACGGGATTACGTCAATCGGCACGGCGAAGACATGCCTGAAATTCAAAGACGGCGGCCCATCAGGCATGCTCGATACAGTGATGTATGCGCCGCCAGGCCGTAATCGGCCCAATGCAACTCGCACGACTCGCCGTGCTTTCCAATCGCGACGTTCATCCGTGAGCTAGGCGGGCGGCCCGTAATGGAGGGTCTCGGATTCTGCGCGGCAGGCCTCGCTGAAGTTGCGCAGCGGGTCAATCAACCCACTATCCGCCATCTTCTGCAGTTCTGGGACAGGCTTGTTCGGCTCCAGATATGCATTGATAATTTTCTTGACGAGTTGATCGGCGCTGTCGATGACCCGTGCCGAGGACAGGACACGCATTCTGCTGACTTCCGCGTAAAGCCCCATCAAGCCGGAAACGTCTGGTTTGTCGTTCTGAAGCGCGTGGATATACATTTCGAAGCTTGCTCAATGAATTCTTTGTATAGCTCGTGTCGGCGGAGTTGATAGTGCGAGATCTGCTCTTTTCTTGCCTGTGCACGTTGAGTCAAGCACGACGCGAGGACGGATGTGAGACCCCCTATGGTGGCTCCCGCTAGCGCTGCCAGGGCTGTAACAACCGATGTGTCCATGGGCAACTATGAGCAAGACCGTCATGGAGCCGGAGCTCGCCTGCCCTCGACTCGCGGGAAGAATACAGCTTTACTTTTTGGGCACTAGTAGACATCAGTTGCAAGTCTTTCGCCAGCTATGCTCCGCGTTCCCTGTTGCTGGAGCAGTGCAAGTGTGTGCTGCGCGATCATCAACTCCTCGTCGGTGGGCACGACGAGGAGCGCAACCCGGCTCTCCGGCCGCGAAATGAGCGATTTACGTTCGGCATTAGCCGCGGGATCGAACACGACTCCGAGCCATGCAATCTTCTCCGCGATGCGGGCGCGGACTCCTGGCGAGTTCTCACCGATGCCGGCGGTGAAGACGAAGGCATCGAGCCCGCCCAGCGCCGCTGCCAGCATCCCGGCATTCAGCCCGATGCGATAAACGAAATGCTCGATGGCAGATGTCGCGCGGGGAGCGAAACTCGCTTCGAGATCTCGCATGTCGTTGCTGATGCCGGAGAGGCCTTTGAGACCGCTGTCGTGATAGAGCAGATCCTGGACTGCTGTCGGCGTCATACCTTTTTCGCTGAGCAGATAAAGCAGGACTGCGGGATGGATTTGGCCGGCCGCTGCCCATGGGGATGCCATCAAGCGTGGTAAAACCCACTGTGCTTTCGACGCTGCCTCGCCCCTACGCCTTGGCAAAACGGCTCGCTGATTGGGTCGATCCGGCGCGAGTGCACCGACCACGCGGTGTCTTCGGCGCGGAGCACTTGGGGCCGGTCCTGCAGTCATACGCCCGCTACTACGACACGTGGAGAACACATCGAGCACTGGACAAGGACGCTTCCGTTCATCCGGTGACCGAGCGCTTTGGGGCCATCGTGTCACGGTCGCGGTACGATCACGCTGGACCATGATGAGAGCACGGGCTTTGACAGCAATTTCGCCCGATACGCTTGGCGAATGGCCTCCAATTGCTCGCGGAGCCGGCCATTTGCATTTCAGTGTACGTCATGAATGATTACTCCGAACGGGTTCCAGAGCGGGCTACACGCTCGCTTGCACTACTTGCGGCGTCGCGGACTTGATGCCATGGCTGCTTATCTCACCTGCGCAAATGTGCAGCCCACATTGCGTCGGCCTCGTCTCACCCCCACTTGGACAGGCCGGGGATCTCGCGCGTGTGATTGGGTACCAAACCCGAGTTGATCCAAATCAATTTTGTTTATTGTGTTCGCTCTATCATTCGCGCGTCGAGCTTGCGACACCGTAAAATGAGATCCCGGACACATGCGAAAGGGCACGAACGATGATCGGCCCTAATCTTCAGGACTTCCGCAAAACCTTCCATTCACTTTCGGAACGTCTGCGGGCCTTGCGTGAAAATTTTCGAGAAGGTGGCACATTTACCGACGCCGATAAAGTAAATATCGAACCAATCCAGCGAGAAATGGACGCTCTGGGGCTGAGGCTCTCCGAAGCCGAGCGCAAAGGCGTGAATCTCGTCAAGGACGAGTTCGGAGGGGCTTGGAATTCCTTTGTTGCCGATTTGGACCTGCTGGAGCTGCGGCTGCAGGATGCAAGAGCGCAAGGAAAAGTGTAGTCCATGTTGACATTGGGTAGGGCGTCGCATGGAGCGGTCATCGCCGCGTTTTAGCTTCACAATTACTGACGAAGTGCATGTCAAAGTCGATTTTCAGCGAAATCGAGCTATCGTTCAGTGTAAAACAACTGATGGAAAGTTGGTGCAGCTTGAGACAGAACTCAATACGCTCGATAAGCTACATCAGCAAATTATTATTGCGATGGACAGGAAGTATTTGTTCCCAAATCTCCGGTTGTTCTGAGAAGTTGTAGCACCCGCTGCGCTGACACACCGTACGCCTCAGCCACGGCTCGAGCAGACCTGGACGAAGGGCGTTCGCACATACGCGGCGACATGATCGTGTAGTACAAATACGATGGCGAGCGGGTTCAAATTCATGTCGACGGCAATGGGACCGTCCATGCATTCTCGCGTCGGCTTGAAAGGATCACGCATCAGTATCCTGAGCTTGTCGAGGCAGTCAAAGCAGCGAGAATTCCCAAAAACACTATACTCGAAGGTGAGGTCGTCGGATTCGATTTCAAGGGGAACCATCTACTGCCGTTTCAGACCCTCATGCAGCGCAGGCGTAAACACGATATCCAAATTTTCATCAAAAAGGTTCCGGCTGCTCTCTTTCTATTCGATATATTACTCGCGAAAAATCGAAGCCTGCTCGGTAAACCACTTTTGGAAAGGCGTGAGGTACTCAGCAGCTACATCAAAGAAAGTCGTTTCATCCGCCTGTCCAAGCACATCATCACCTCGGATATCTCTGAAGTCGAAGCATATTTCCAGAAGGCACTTGCCTATGGCGGTGAAGGCGTAGTGATCAAGTCAGCGGAAAGCCCCTACCAAGCCGGGAAGCGGGGTTGGTTTTGGATCAAGTTCAAGAAGGAATATCAAAAGCAATTGGCAGACACTTTCGACCTTGTTGTCGTTGGAGCCATACATGGCAAGGGGCATCGAGCCGGCAGTTACGGGTCGCTGCTGCTCGCTTCCTTTGACCCCGCTACGAACACTTATATCAGACTGCGGAGACACTGACTCATCCGCGGCACCGTCCGCGCTGAAGCACGGCGTCTATATTCCATTCGACCACTGTACGTTTTTGGAATTGATGTCCCGGTGGGGGCGCACGCAGCATGAGTCAGGGTCAGCGAGTTTTGGTATTATCCCTCCCTGACGAAAGTCGGCGCAGGGTTCACCGAGCGAACCTTGGCGAGCTTGCCCAAGAGTCTTCGACCTTATCTAGTTCGGGACAAGCACCGGCTTGTCGATACCCGCATGAAAGCGGACGTGTGGTTCGAGCCGGCCACGGTGATCGAGGTGTCCGGTGCAAATCTCACCATTAGCCCCGTGCATATGGCTGCTCATCGCTCGGTCAAACGCGGAGGGCTGGCGTTACGGTTTCCCAGATTTGTGCTTTGCGGAGCGACAAGACAGCCGAGCAGGCGACGACCGTTCAAGAGATCTACGACATGTACCGTTCTTCGACGCGGAATAGTGCTGGCAAATAAAGTAATCACGCACATACCGCCTGTCTTGGCGCTGGTGGCGGAACTGTCTTTATCGAATGACGGCCGTTGCCATTGTGCATGGCAGCGAAACCGTCAAGGTGCTGACACACAGTACCATTCCTGCACAATCAAGTCGCATCCTCTGTTGACCGGCGTGATGGCTTCACACGGCCGACGTGGAATTTCTTATTCCGCGCGCTTCGCAGGATCGCTCAGATGCGTTCTTTTCCTTCGGCGCGCTCAAGCTGCCTCATTTCGTCAGCCGAAAGATCCCCGGCAACGGTAACGATCAACAATTCGCAGGCAAACGCCTTGGCGAGCTTGGCGGCAACATCGATTGCGCGGCCAGCGCTGTCCGAGCCATCCGTTGCTACCATGATATGCTGCATCCGCCACCTGCCGGGGTTTCATGCAAGCCAACCACGGGGTGGCCAACGCCGAAGTGATGCAGATCAAATCAAGGCGCGAAAGCCTCGCTAGTTCGAATCCAGCGGGCCGTCAAACGAGGTGGACATATTGATCTAGCTCAACCGCTTCAAGCGTAGTTTTGGATAGAATAATCTTTGCGGTTCGCCTGGTACGTTAGGCCAGACCTGTCATGAACCGCCGAACCAAAAGTTCTTCGATCAAAGAAATGGTCTGTGTGTGCGGAAATGGATTAAACGGACCTGCTCGGCCGCCGTACTCTCGCTCCTCGTAGGGGGTGCTGTTGCGTTTTTTTACGGGGAGTTAAGCTGGGCTTGGCTTGGCAGCCCGAGGCAAGGCGCGACGATTCTCGTCTCGGGCGATGTCGAGGCGCATCAGAGTGTGCTCGGCTTCAAGACCGTCCGGTCGCGTATTGTCGAACTTCCATTCAACGAGAGCCAATGGGTCAAGGCGGGGACGCTGATCGCGCGCCTCGACGACGCCGATTACCGCCAGCAGGTGGCTATCGCCGAGTCGACACTTGAAGTCCAACGGCGTCAACTCGCAGCGGCCGAGCAGAATCTTGCCGCTGTTCGCAAGACCGTCGAAAGCGATGGTGCCGAGTCATGAGCATTGCTCCGGTTTCCTGGCCTGTCGTTGCTCGTCTGGCTGAGGCCTCCGGCCTGACAGAAAAGATTTCCATTCGTTCCCTGAATTTTTTCTACGGCGAGCACAGAGCGCTCAAGGACATCTCGCTTCCGCTGTATGCAAGAAAAGTCACGGCCATCATTGGGCCGTCGGGGTGCGGGAAGTCCACGCTGCTGCGGGTCCTCAACCGCATGTACGATCTTTATCCCAATCAACGCGCCGAGGGCGAAGTCTTGCTCGACGGCGAGAATATTCTTTCACCCCACCAGGACCTCAATCTCTTGCGCGCGCGTGTCGGCATGGTTTTCCAGAAGCCCACACCCTTCCCCATGTCCATCTATGAGAACATCGCCTTCGGCCTGCGGCTGTACGGGAAGATGTCGAAATCCGACCTTGATGCGCTCGTCGAGAATTCCCTACGCCGGGCTGGCCTTTGGGAGGAAGTCAAGCACAAGCTTGCGGCAAGTGGTCTGAGCCTGTCCGGCGGTCAGCAGCAGCGGCTTTGCATCGCGCGCACGATCGCGGTGAAGCCGGAAGTGATCCTGCTGGATGAGCCCTGCTCCGCGCTCGATCCGATCTCGACTGCCAAGATCGAAGAGCTCATCGACGAGCTCAAGGAGGATTACACTATCGTTGTCGTCACTCACAATATGCAGCAGGCCGCGCGTGTCTCGGATTTCACCGCCTTCATGTATTTGGGCGAGCTGATCGAGTTCGATAGTACGAGCAGGGTCTTCACCGCACCGCGCGACAGGCGCACCCAGGATTACATAACGGGACGCTTTGGATGACGGCGGGCTTGCAGCAGCTCGAGGGCAATACCGAGCTCGCGTTGCTTCGCCTCGACCTTGGGATAGATTTCGGTCGATATCGAAGATGTCGCGTTCACCTCGGTGCCAGCTAACTTAGAGCGCGCCGCACGATAGGCGCACGCCTTGTCGCCCGATCAAGATAGCGCCTTCCATTGCGGTTAGTTGCGTAATCGGCTCGTCGGAAATTTATTCCGCGGGTCTCGCGAGAATGAGCGCGAAGGAGCGCGTGTATCGAGATGCGTCAGCACAGAAAAGTCGTACCGACTTTAGATCTACATAACCTATTCCGTGTCGTAAGGCATACGTACGACGATCGAGGTCAGCTTGCGGAGAGGGCAATCCTGTCGGGGCGCCATCAAAGCCGAGATGAGGCGGTGCAGGCTGCTAGATCGGTGGCGGAAAAGAATGCACCCTCCGGCTTTAACGAAAAAAACGAAGAGTGGTGGATCACTGATAAGAACGGCAAACGCCACACGTTGTTGATAGAAGCTTCTTTGTAGTTCATGAAGATGGGCTCCGCTGTACCGCCTTTGCGCTGGCTTGCGCGCGGAGTGTGAGTTCGCCGCCCTTTTGCCGGACCTTCCGATGGCCCGGGACCAGATCGACATGAGGCCAATCGCGAGCCGCGACGAGCTCGTCGCCTGGTTCGAAGCGGGCTGCAAGCCGAAATCGGACTTCCGCATCGGCACCGAGCACGAGAAATTTCCGTTCACGCTGGACGGCCATCGCCCTGTCCCCTACGAGGGCCGCCACGGCATCCGCGCGCTCCTCGAAGGCATGCAGCTTCTCCTCGACTGGGAGCCGATCATGGAGAACGGCAACATCATCGGGATGTTCGACGTGACCGGCGGCGGAGCAATCTCGCTCGAGCCCGGCGGGCAGTTCGAACTCTCCGGCGCTCCGGTCGAGAACGTGCATGAGACCTGCTCGGAGCTGATAGCGCATCTCGCGCAGGTCAAGCAGGTGGCTGCGCCGCTCGGCATCGGTTTTCTCGGCATCGGCATGACCCCCAACTGGAGCCGCGCCGAGATTCCGGTGATGCCCAAAGGCCGCTACCGCATCATGACCGCCTATATGCCGAAGGTCGGTGGCCACGGCCTCGACATGATGTACCGGACCTGTACGGTGCATACCAATCTCGACTTTGCGAGCGAGGCGGACATGGTCAAGAAGATGCGCGTCGGCGTTGCGCTGCAGCCTGTGGCGACGGCGATGTTCGCCAACTCGCCGTTCACCGAGGGCAAGCCCAACGGGTTTCTGTCCTTTCGGTCGGAGATCTGGCGCGACACCGATCCCGACCGCACCGGCATGCTGCCCTGGGCCTTCGAGTCGGGCATGGGCTTTGAGCGCTACGTCGACTATGCGCTGGGGGTGCCGATGTATTTCGTCAAGCGCGGGGAAAAATATATCGACGTGGCGGGACAATCCTTCCGCGATCTCATGGCCGGGCGGCTTGCGGCGCTGCCTGGTGAGCACGCGACCATCTCCGATTGGGCCAACCACGTCTCCACGATCTTTCCGGAGGTGCGCCTCAAGCGGTACCTGGAAATGCGCGGCGCCGATGAGGGGCCGTGGCAGCGGCTCCCTGCATTGCCAGCCTACTGGGTCGGCATTCTCTATGACGACACTGCGCTCGATGCCGCCTGGGAGCTGGTGAAAGGGTGGAGCGCCGAGGCGAGGCAGGCTCTGCGTGATGCGGTGCCCAGGCTCGGCTTTGCCGCGCGCATTAATGGGGAGAGCGTGCTCGATCTCGCCAAAACGACCCTGTCGCTCGCCGAAGGAGGGCTTGCGCGCCGTTGCCGGCTTGATCGCGCAGGCCACGACGAGGGGCACTATCTCGCCCCGATCAAGGACTATGTCGCGCGTGGATTTACGCCCGCTGAAGAGCTCCTCGGCAAATACGCGACTGCCTGGCATGGCAGCGTCGCCCCCGTGTTCCAGGAATACGCGTATTGAGGCGTGCCTTGCCAGCGCAGCTCTTCTCGCGTCATTCCGAGGTCCGAGCGTAGCCGATGAAGACCGGGGAGGCCGTCGAACGTCGATGCACTCATACGCCGTATGGATTCCGACGCTGCTGCCGCAGAGAAAAGGCTGGGGAAGCTCAGCGAGGCTGCCGCGCCAGAAATTTCACCTCTTTCGGCAAGAACTCGCGAACAAGTGCAATCCGCGCAAAAGCCTTTGCTGCTTGAGGACCCAATTAACCGCGGCTCAGGAACTCGGCAGGGCCGCTGGCCCAGGGAATGTCAGATGAAAGCAGGGGCCGACCTACTGGTATCCGCTCTGCGGAATGAAGGCGTCACGCGCATCTTCGGAGTCCCCGGGGAGGAGAACCTGGGCGTACTCGAGGCGCTGCGTCGCTCGTCGATCGAGCTGGTGGTGACGCGCCATGAGCAGTCCGCGGCCTTCATGGCCGCAACCTATGGACGACTGACCGGAAAGGCAGGCGTCTGCCTGACAACACTCGGCCCCGGCGCGCTGAACCTGACGACCGGTGCCGCTTACGCACTTCTCGGCGCGATGCCCATGGTGCTCATCACCGGCCAAAAAGGCGTCAAGACCAGCAAGCAGGCGCGATTTCAGATCGTCGATGTGGCCTCGACCATGACGCCTTTGACCAAGATGGCGCACCAGATCGTCAGCACCGCGACCATCCCGACGATCGTGCGCGAGGCTTTTCGGGTTGCGCAGCAGGAGCGACCCGGGCCCGTGCATTTGGAGCTGCCCGAGGACATCGCCGCAGAGCAAGCGCCCGAGCTTGCGCCTGTTCCAATCCATCCAATCGATAGGCCCGTTGCACCTGCGTCGGCGGTGGAACGCGCGGCCGAGATGATCCTCAAAGCGGAGCGCCCGCTGATGATGTTGGGCGCCGCGGCGAACCGTCCGCGATTGGCGCACGCATTATCTGATTTCGTGCGCCGCGTGCGCATTCCATTCATCAACACACAAATGGGCAAGGGGTCCGTCACCGGAGGCTCAAACCACTACAACATGGGTACCGCTGCGTTGTCGGAGCGCGACTATGTGCATCGGGCGATCGACCATGCCGACCTGATCATATCCATCGGCCACGACACGGTGGAGAAGCCGCCCTTCATCATGAGCTCGCGCGGACCGACCGTGATTCACGTCGGATATTTGCCGGCAACCGTCGAGGAGGTTTTCTTTCCTCATGCCGAAGTCGTCGGGATGTGGGGCCAACTCTTGCGCTGCTGGCCACCCAGCTGGAAGGCAAACTGACGAGGGCCTCGGCGCTGTTGTCGATGCGAGAGGACATCCTCGCGCACATAACGGACCGTGCCCGGGAGAGCCGGTTTCCGTTAGCCCCGCAACGTATTGTGCATGATGTGCGTCAAGTGATGCCAGAGGACGGCGTCGTTTGTCTCGACAACGGCATGTACAAGATCTGGTTCGCACGCAACTACCGCACGCGTGTAGCGAATACGCTGCTGCTCGATAATGCGCTCGCGACGATGGGGGCCGGACTGCCATCGGCAATGATGGCGTCACTTCTCTATCCGCAACAGCGGGTGCTAGCGGTGTGCGGCGACGGCGGCTTCATGATGAACAGCCAGGAAATAGAGACCGCCGTACGGCTGCGCCTGAACCTCGTCGTCCTGGTGCGGCAGGACAATGCCTATGGCATGATCCGCTGGAAGCAGGCGGCGGATGGTTTCGCTGATTTTGGGCCGAACTTCGGAAATCCAGACTTTGTCGCATACGCCAGGAGCTATGGCGCAAGCGGCAGCCGCGTCGACGCAGCCGACGGTTTAGCTTCGGCGCTGGAAAAAGGGTTCGATAGCGGCGGCGTCTACCTGGTCGTGGCGCCGATAGATTACTCCGAGAACATCCACGTCCTGGTGGAGGAGTTACGTAACCGCGTGCCACCTGCGGCCGCGGACAAGATCTGGTAGACTTTGCGCGCGATCTCCATGACTGCCTTGACCACTACAGGCACGACCAGATTCGACGACCATCGCGTTTGGCGGACATTCCTTGTCTGTCCTCAAGCAGGCCACGGCGGCTTAAGCGCTAGAAACGCTAGGCGCATACCGCATGCGATTCGATCAACTGGAACGGCGCAAGTTCCTTTCGCTGCTCGGCGTCACGACGGCGTGGTCGCTGTCGGCGCGCGCGCAGCAGGCGATGACGCCGGTGATTGGATTTCTTAGTGGTCCATCGCTTGGCGAGTCCACGCAACTGGTCGCAGCATTTCGGCAAGGCTTGAGTGAAGCCGGCTACGTCGGGGTCGAAATGTGGCGCTGGAATACCGATGGGCTGACGGTCAATATAATCGGCTTCGCGCGCTCGCGGGGGACCTGGTAGCTCGGAATGTGGCCGTCATTGTCACGACCGGCGGCACGGCCTCAGCAATTGCGGCCAAGTCGGCAAGCGCGACAATTTCGATTGTTTTCAACGTCACCGACGACCCAGTTAAGGTTGGCCTCGTGGCCAACCTCAACAAGCCAGGTGGAAACGCTACCGGCGTGACCAATCTTGCGATTGAGCTTGAGGCAAAAAAGATTGGGGGGATGAACGTGGGCAAGATGCCTCTACGTATCGTGTTCATGGGGACGCCGGAATTCGCGGTGCCGACCCTTGTCGAACTGGTCGGCCGTGGGCACGAGATCGTTGCGGTTTACACTCGCGCGCCAAAGCCGGCCGGCCGGCGTGGACACGACCTCGTTCCCAGTCCCGTGCAACGTGCGGCGGAAGGCTTCGGATTGCCGGTGCTCACGCCGTCAACTTTGCGAACATCCGAGGCCCAGGAGATCGCGCGCGGACATGAAGCTGAAATTGCCGTGGTTGTTGCTTATGGGCTCATTTTACCGCGGCCGATTCTCGACGCTTTTCCACTTGGCGCGTTCAATCTCCATGCATCGTTGCTGCCGCGCTGGCGAGGTGCTGCTCCGATTCACCGCGCCATCATGGCTGGAGACAGCGAAACGGGGGTCATGGTGATGAAGATGGATGAAGGTCTCGACACCGGTCCCATCGCCATGGCTGAGCGGGTGCCCATCGCACCCGACGCTACCACCGGGGATCTCCATGATCGGCTCTGCCATTGCGGTGCAGACTTGATTGCACGGGCGCTGGCCGCGCTCGAACGCGGCTCGCTCGTGCTTGCTCCGCAGCCGCAAACCGGGATCACCTACGCCAACAAGATCGACAACAGCGAGACCCATATCGTGTGGTCGCGGCCTTGGCAGGATGTGCATAACCACGTCCGCGGACTCTCGCCATATCCAGGCGCCTGGTTCGAAGTGCAGAGGCAGGAGAAGAGAGGACCGGGGGTGCGGGTTAAAGTGCTGCGCTCGACCAAAGGCGAGGGCTCAGGCTTGCCCGGCACGGTGATCGACAACGAGCTTACGGTTGCTTGTCAGAACGGCGCTGTTCGCATCCTGGAATTGCAGCCCGCAGGACGACAGGCGATGAAGGCATCCGAGTTTCTCCGCGGCACTTCGCTGCCTCCAGGAACTCGGCTCGGCTAACCCCTGATCGCGCCATGCCCGCACTCCGCTCAACGTACCCCGTCGCTGCCCCACGTGGTGACAAAGTGGCTGCTGTGCTAGGCTGAGATTGTCCACTCAGGGAGGACGAGGTGACACGGCGTCGGGCAACGAGCCGTAACCCAGCAAGGAAAGTTTTGGCCATGACTGATGAAACACCTCTACGCGTACGGACATTGCGCAGCGCGATGCTAATCAGGGTAGCGGCGGCATGATCGTGGTATATTGCCATTATGGGGGCTCCTGCACAGCATGCACAATTCAAACGCCGCTGGTGGCCGTCCTCGACATCGCCGATCTTGCTGCTTGGGCTCATCGCAACGCGAGCGAACGGCGGGAGAAAGGCAATCTCGGCAGTCAACTTCTTTATGATGGCGCGGCCGAAGAGTAGAAATTCTCTGCGATGAGAACGAACGCACCCGGTTCGCCGAGAACATTGTCGCGATAATATTTTTCCAGACCCCCGGGCGGATTTGGTATGCGGACGGAAGCGCGCTCAAGATGTGCTACGGCGCGCTCAACATTATCTAGCTAGTTTCTGTCGCAAAAAGGCCGGAGCTGAGTGGTGCAATTCAAGTTGTGCCGATGGATTGGGCACAAGTTGACAGGAGATGGCGGCATTTACAATCTCTTTTGCGCGCGATTTTCGCCCCTGACCGGGAAGAGACGAGTCGGTCACGGCGACGCTCGGATCTCCTGGCGTCCTCCGGCAGCTCGAACAAAAACACCACTGGTCGGCTGAGAATGCCCATGCACGAGTCGGAGATCGGTATCAGAACCGGCAAGCTGACAGTCGCGGATCGCGGCGAACTCCATACAACGAAGCCGCCATTTGCCGAGACGCGGTTTCGGCAAGCCATTGCCGATGGCCTCGCCGGCGAGCAGGCCGCTGCTGGAGCGAGTGCGGCGAGTACAATCGAATAACGCATGAGCATCGCCCTCTCACGGCGAAAACAGGGGTTCGAGTCCCCTAGGGAGCGCCAACGGTTTCAACAACTTAGCGGCATTAAACCTGTGGTTTTGGGCGCCATCTCCAACTTTTCTCCAATGGACGTTGCTTCCGAAGATCGGTTTGAGGCCACCCTGTGATCGTCTGCTCGAGGAGGCCGGAAGAGATTGGCGCAGTCACCGCACGCTCGCATTGCGCGCGGCAAATTGAACGTGCGGCCTGTCTGGCGGCGTCAGAAGACGGAGCGGGCTGTTTAGCCCCCGCTCATGTAGGCGGGTTTGCCGCCGAGGAGGAAGTCGTCGCGCGGAGGAGCGAAGAAATCGATCACCTCGGTGTCTTCGCGGAATCATGCCTCGTGCTCTGTACCTCCCGGCATGACGATGACGTCACCTTGGCCGCAGACCCGCTGTTCGCTGCCGAGGCGGAACTCCATTTTGCCCTTGAGCATCCACGCGATCGGCTCATTTGGGCGACTGTGCGGCTCGACATGGACGCCAGCCCCGATACTCCACCATGCAATCATCCCTTGGTTGCCGGAGAGAATGCGGCGGCGGATCTTTTCGCTGATCTGCTCCTCAAGTAAGGCGGCGAACCTGCTGAAGCCCACCAGTCTCGGCATAACCTCCTCCCAAGTCAGGATCGCCTTTGGGTCGTCCTCGTGAGTCGCCTCTCCTTGGTTCGGCGACCAACGCAGCTACGATCTACGCCATCCCGCGTGTACTGAGAAATAGGTTGCCGGAGGCTGCTCGCCTGCAGCGACTAACGAGGGCATCTCAGCTTGCGGACTGGCCGAATGTCGCGGTCCGTTTTAAAATGCTCATCAAGCGGAGGGTTGGTCTAACCCTCGGGCTTGGACGATCCTTGATGCACGGGGTCGCTCCCCAAATGTGCGGTCGAGTAGCCAGCCCATTGTTAGGCCGAGGAGCCGGGGGTCGCTCCCCCGGCTACCTTATGCCGGCTCGGTTGGCGGCCTGGGCGCAAATGCTGCTTCAACTTGTCAGCGAGCGCGAGGAGCGTGGCTTCAGCGATTGGTTCGCTGACGTCGACACGTCGCACCGCGCCGTCGTGTGCGCATTGACGGGATTAGACGCCAAGCGCCTTTGAGTAATGTCGCGACCGCGCTGCACCTGCTGCGACATCGTTCTTGCTACGCTGCAGGCGCGCGCACTCGAACTCGCCTATGTGCGGACCACCTGCGTATCATGTAAAGCTGTCCGGTCGGGTTTGTGACCCTACCCCCCATCTGGACAGGCCCCCCTGTCGCGGGTGAAGAGACGTGGTTGAAAAATTTCTAGGGGTCGATTTTGGTCGCTAAGGTGGAGTGCGCCCCTGGAGCTGGACAGGATCACGCGGCGGTTTTGACCCTCTGCCAGGAATGGTTAAGATTTGACGCTCGAGCACATGCCGTGCGCGCCTATCAGCAGATTTCCGCTGGCGTCGATTGGCCGCGTGAAAGTGAGAGAAGGTGGCGTTTGCTTGGCAGCGATTGCGGGGCTCGTGGAGCTAAATGACCCTGCATTCTGAGTAAGGCCGATTAGTAAGAGCAGCCGTGCATCACGGCCGCGCCCCGGCAGGGGTCAGGTGATGCCTGACGAAATATCCAGCGAAGTCAGAGAAGGCCGCGGCCATCCGATGCAGCCGCAGGAGAATGGGATCGATGGCAGCGCGTACGTCCGCGTCATTTGGCGCTTTGAAGATGCCCCGCACGACAATCCTATCGTTCACCAAGTCGCCTAGCTCAAAATACCAATCCA